>Ga0163149_10000197_pt1 | contig 79373 bp, 65 predicted proteins | sample OliLakLV19MP5G1_FD_148604 | JGI IMG/M metagenome (GOLD analysis project Ga0163149, IMG submission 148604) | Freshwater microbial mat bacterial communities from Lake Vanda, McMurdo Dry Valleys, Antarctica - Oligotrophic Lake LV.19.MP5.G1 | ecosystem: Environmental > Aquatic > Freshwater > Lake >...
ACAATTGGCGCGGGAATTTGGGCGTGGGGGGTAGGTTATGCCCCTGTATGGTCAATGAGGCTGTTGCCAGTCATTTCTTCTGGCTTTGGCAATTCCATAAGTTCCAACACAGTCGGCGCGATATCCGCGAGTTTTCCGCGAGTTTTGAGCGCATAATACTCATTCGCAATCACAAATAGCGATACGGGTCCGACAGTATGATAGGTATGTGGCGCACCAGAAATCTCGTTTATCATGCGCTCACAATTGCCGTGGTCGGCGGTGACAATTGCCACTCCGTCTTTTGATAGTACCTTCTCGACTAATTTTGCCGCACAGGTATCTACAAATTCAACGGCTTTGATGGCGGCTTCTAATATGCCTGTATGCCCAACCATATCGGGATTGGCAAAATTGACCAGCAAGAAGTCATCATCATGTTCATCTAGGCGTTGGAGTGTAGCATCAGTGAGTTCTTGGGCGCTCATTTCTGGTTGTAGGTCATAGGTTGCTACTTTTGGCGATGGTATGATGCGACGTGATTCGCCCTCGAATGGTTCTTCTCTGCGTCCATTGAAGAAAAAAGTCACATGCGGATATTTTTCTGTTTCGGCGGAATGATATTGGGTTTTTCCGTGTGCGCTAATGACTTCTGCGAGGGTATTCTTGAGATAATCTGGTGGGAATAAAATATCTACTGGCAATCCCTCTACATACTCGGTGAAGGTGATAATTTTGAGGTTGTCTATTGGTGGAAAATGGCTTGCACCCTCAAAATCATGGGTGGCAAACGCCTGTGTGATTTGGCGCATACGGTCTGAACGGAAATTGTAGAAGAGCAATACATCGCCTTCTTTGATGGCGAGATTCGGATTATTGCCGATGATGGTGGGCAAGATAAATTCATCGGTTGTGCCTTTCGTATAGGATCGTTTGATGGCTTCTTCTGCGGATGGCACAGTCTCGCCCGTGCGGTTGACCATCGCATCAAAAGCGCGTTTGGTACGTTCCCAACGAGTATCTCTGTCCATCGCATAATAGCGCCCGCCCACGGTGGCGATTTGTCCCACACCATAATTTTCTATTTGTGAGGTCAAATTGCCCAAAAATCCCAACCCACTTTCTTGGGGGGTATCGCGTCCATCGGTGATGACATGAATAATCGGGTTAATACCCGCTTTTTGGCTGATACCAAGCAGGGCGAAGATATGCCCCTCATAACTATGGACACCGCCTGGTCCCAATAAGCCGATGAGATGAACATTTTTGCCGTTGGTTTTGGCATATTCAAAGTGCTTTGCGAGAATGGGATTGTGGGCTAATGCCCCTGTGGTGATGGCGTTTTCGACGCGTGCGATGTCCTGAAAGACCACACGCCCCGCACCTAAATTGAGATGCCCAACTTCTGAATTGCCCATTTGACCGGGTGTGAGTCCGACATGCTCGCCAAAGGTATCTATGATAGCGCGTTCACGGGTGATCATCCAACGGTCATAATTGGGAGTATTGGCTAATGCGACGGCATTGCCGTGTTCAAATTCACGGATTCCCCAACCATCAAGAATAATGAGCATAACAGGCTTTTTCGCCATGTGTTTTTTCTCCTATAATGGGTATATACTGTGTGAATTATAGTGCCGATTGCGAGAAACCAAACAGTGCAAAATATCACAAATATGCAACCATTGGCTGATAGAATTCGTCCAAAGACGTTGGATGAATTTATTGGGCAAAAACATCTGGTGGGGGAGGGCAAGCCGATTTATCAGATGATTAAGCAGGGACGCATCCATTCGATGTTATTCTGGGGTCCGCCAGGGGTGGGCAAAACCACGTTGGCGCGGATTATTGCTCATCATACGGGGATGGAGTTGGTCATGCTATCGGCGGTATCGGCTGGCAAAGATGACCTGCGCCGTGTGGTGACGATGGCGCGTGGCGATTTGACCCCAATCGAAAAACTGGCTGGCGGACAATCGTCATCCAAAGGGGTATTACTATTTCTGGATGAAATTCATCGGTTTAATAAAGCACAACAAGATTTTTTATTGCCTTATGTCGAAGATGGCACGATTACCCTCATCGGCGCGACCACCGAAAATCCGAGTTTTGAGGTAATTTCTGCGCTTTTATCGCGTAGCCAAGTATTCACCTTGCAATCCCTCTCAGAAGAAGATTTGCATGAGGTAGTTATGCGCGGATTGGCGGAATTGGGTATGAAATTGGATGAGGATGGTGTGGCTTTTTTGGCGAATTTCGCTAATGGCGATGGACGCAATGCCCTAAACCTGCTGGAAGCGACAGCACGCTTGTATGCTGATGATGCAGATGGAAATTTGCGTGTGGAGCATGTTCGCAATGCGTTGCAATCGAAGCATTTGCGGTATGATAAAGCCGATGAGGAGCATTATGATACAATTAGTGCGTACATCAAGTGTATGCGGGCGAGTGATGTCTCGGCGGCATTGTATTATTTGGCGCGGATGGTTCATGCGGGGGAAGACCCCAAATTTATCGCACGGCGAATGGTGATTTTTGCCAGTGAGGATATTGGCATGGCGTTGCCGACTGCGTTGGTGGTTGCCAATGAGGTGTTTCGGGCGGTGGAGGTGATTGGGTATCCAGAATGTCAAATCAATCTGGCACATGGGACGGCATATCTGGCTTCTGCACCCAAAAGTCGCGCCTCTTATGATGCGTATTTTATGGCGTTGGATGATGTGGCACAACACGGCAATTTGCCCATACCCCTGCATTTGAGAAATGCGCCCACAAAATTGATGAAAGAATTGGGGTATGGGGATGGGTATCAGATGTATGGGGAGCAAAATCGTCTGCCAGAAAAGCTCAATGGACGTAATTATTACCTATCTTCTGGTGAATAGATGCCACCAATATCTCAATTTGTGCTTTTTATGGGTAATATCAGCATAATGGGATACCAATTTCTGTGAAATGCTTCACAAATGAAATGAATTGTGATACAATTCACAATATAGAAAAGCATATTCTTTGGAGGGATAAGCGACATGGCAATTTCAGCGCGTCCACGTATTATCATCATTGGTGCAGGTTTTGGCGGGTTATCGGCTGTGAATAATCTCATCCGTCAGCCAGTAGATATTCTGCTCATAGACCGCAATAACTTTCATACCTTTACGCCTCTGCTTTATCAGGTGGCAACATGCGCCCTAGACGCTAGCGAAATCGCGTATCCTGTACGCGGGATTTACCGCAAAAATCGGAATATCAGCTTTTTATTGGGCGAAGTAACCGCCATTCATCCCACAGAAAAACGGGTAGTCGTCAAGACCAATGGCACAAGCCTAGACCAATTTTATGATTATTTGGTGGTCGCCAGTGGCAGTGTTATCAACTTTTTTGACAACGAATCGGTGGAACAATTCGCCTTCGGACTCAAGAATGTGCAAGACACACTTATTTTGCGGAATCATATCCTCAAGCTATTTGAAAAAGCCACATGGACAAAAGATAGCAGTGAGCGCGAAGCCATGACGACAATGGTCGTGGTCGGTGGTGGACCAACCGGGCTTGAGACTGCGGGTGCGTTATATGAACTCTATAACCATGTATTGGCGCGTGAATATAACCGTGCCAATAATATTCGCGCCCGTGTGATATTGGTAGAAGCCACCAATACCCTGCTCACACCCTATCCACCGCGCTTGCAGGAATTGGCACGCAAACAACTCGAATCACTCGGTGTTGAGGTGATTTTGGGCAAAGCAGTACAAAAAATGGAGAAAAATCGCGTGATTTTGGCGGATGGGGATGTGATTCATACCCACACGCTGGTCTGGTCTGCGGGGGTAAAAGGCTCGCCATTGGCACGGATGTTGGGCGTGGAATTGGCGCGTGGGGATCGGATTCCTGTGTTGCCGACACTCGAAGTAATTGGGCTAGAAGATGTGTATGCGGTGGGCGATATTGCCTATCTGCCCAATGCCAATAATCTGCCCCATGCCCAAGTGATTCCTGTGGCACAACAACAGGGCAAATTAACAGCGCAAAATATCATCAATCGGCTGAATAATAAGCCACAAGCCGAATTTATCTATCGGGATAAGGGGATTATGGCGACCATCGGCAGACGGCGGGCGGTGGCATATCCGTATAATAAGGTGCAATTATCGGGATTTTTTGCATGGGTGACATGGTTGGGGTTGCATTTGGTGTGGCTGATGGGTTTCCGCAATCGCATAACAGTATTTGTTAGTTGGGTGTGGAATTATGTCACCTATGACCGTTCTGTGCGGATTATTTTGGATGAGACTGCGCCAAGCCGTCGTGAAGAAACAGTAGAAACACAATCAAACGTGCCAGAAAAATTTGACTGAATCAAAAAAGGGGAGTAATCCCCTTTTTTGATGCTTACAAACCAGATTTTAGCGCGTCTTCCGCCGTCCAACCTTTATCCTCTTTAGGAATAATGGTCTTGAGATATGCCTCACGCGGGGCTTTCTCGAATATGGCGAAAATAGTGAGTAACACGCCACATATCGCAAACAGCACAAAGGCGAATATAATGCCATATCCCGCATTATGCCCAATGAAAATGCTCCCCAAGATGAGGGGCAACACCATCATCATCACCACACAGGCGATTGCATGAAAAATTTGCGCCACGATACCCCCATGCACCGTATCTCGGCGCATGGAACTGCGTGCAACAAGGGGTCCAAAAATCAGCGCAAAGCCAATTGTGATACCCCATACCAATAATTCGTTATTCATATCATTTCCCCTACCATAAGGTGTAGATGAATGGCGCGAGACCGCCAGCACTACCCGCGATGATGAGCGCCGCAAATAGGAACAATACAACCACCATGGGCATCATCCAATAGAGTTTGCGTCTCCACAAAAAGCGCATTAATTCGCCCATTGTACCCAAACGGCTCATGATGTCCTCGTTGTATCCCGCGACACCTTCTGGCAAGGCGGGACGCTTGATGAACGATTGCACCAAAAACCCTACAAATCCGATGAGCGTGAGGTAAAAGCCGAAATCGGCTATATCGCCTAATGATGCGGCTTGTTGGTCTTGACCAGCCAAAACACGTAATACGGGTAATCCACAGGCGACTAATCCCAACACACCAAAGATAAAAATCAGCGATGGTGACATGGGGCGCATCCGAATATTGGTGAACGACACAATGGCGATAATTGCCCCTAGCACCGCCACAATCGGAATCAATACAAAAATATGGTGGTCATTCAAATGTGCAAACCCATTGGTATTTGCCCAAAATGGCAAAATAATGAATCCAACACCGACCAAAACAGCGCTACCTAATGCAATGGCATCTGGTAACGAAAAAGGTGTTTCGTGCTTGATAGAGCTTGTTTCTGCACTCATTGTCACATTACTCTCTAAAACGGCTTACGGACTAAGAAATTTTCCAATACCAGCATATCAATATCGCTGTTTTTGAAGGTATTAAAGGCTTCTTTGGGGGTGGTCACAATTGGCTCACCGCGCAAATTAAATGAGGTATTGAGCAACACAGGCACGCCAGTAATCTGACCAAAACGCTCAATCACCCCATAATAACGGGGATTGGTTTCGCGTTCAATCGTCTGCAAGCGCCCTGTACCCATGTGACACACCGCTTGAATTTTATCTTGCTTATCCTCTTTGATGGGTGAAACCATGAGCATATAACGCGGTGCTTCATGTTTTTCGACATCGGGATAATCAAAATACTCGGTGGCGCGGTCACGCAAAATGACAGGCGCAAACGGACGGAATGGCTCGCGGAATTTGATTTTGGTATTCACGACCTCTTTCATCGCATTGCTACGGGGGTCTGCCAAAATGCTTCGGTTGCCCAATGCTCGCGGACCCCATTCAAACCGTCCCTGAAAGAACCCAACGACATTTTCTGTGGTGATAGATTCCGCCACAATATCTAGCAATTTGCTGTCATCGGAGAAATACTCGTATTTGATATTGCTGGTCTCCAAAAAGTCGCGGATTTCGCCCTCTGTGAAGCCTTGTCCCCAATACGCATGAGGCATGACCCAATCTCGGGGCTTATTCATGACGATATAATACGCCCACAGCGCCGCGCCTAATGCCCCGCCATCATCACCAGAGGCGGGTTGGATATAAATTTCTTCAAACGGCGTTTCTGATAGCAAACGATAATTGGCTTTGGTATTGAGCGCAACACCGCCCGCCATCACCAATTTGCTCATGCCAGTGGTTTTATGAAGATGCTTCACAATTGCCAGCAATGCTTCTTCTGTGGCGTGTTGAATACTCGCGGCGACATCGGCATAATACTGGTTTTGTGCCATTGCGTCTTTTTCTGATGCACGTTCTGGATTGGTATCCATCGTGAAAAATTCGGCTTCTGCGGGGCGCGGTTCACCAAATAAATCCACAAATTTTTGGTTATAGGTGTTTTTGGTGGAATAATGGAAACTAAAATAATCCATATCTAACCGAAAACTGCCATCTTCGGTGTTGAGTTTGAATAATTTTTCGACCTTATCCATATAGCGAGGTACACCATAGGGCGACATGCCCATCACCTTATATTCCCCGTTATTCACACGGAATCCTAGCCATGCGGTGAAGGCAGAATAGAGCAAGCCGAGTGAATGAGGGAAGCGTTGTTCGCTCAAGAGGTTGATGGCATTTGTACCACTTTGACCAGGTCGATAGCTCCGTGCTGTGCCAGTTGCTGTAGTCGTCCATTCTCCCACGCCATCCACTGTGAGGACGGCGGCTTCATCAAACGGACTTGCCAAAAAAGCACTTGCGGCATGACTCATGTGATGGTCACAGAACAAAATTTGCTTGGGTTTTACCCCAATACCCTTTTGGATGACACTTTTTATCCACAATTTTTCTTTGAGCCACACATTAATTGCCTCAAACCATAACCCCGCCGATTTTGGGAAGGTATTGAAGGTGGTTTGTAAAATACGTTCAAACTTGACCAGTGGCTTTTCATAAAAGACCACATACTCAAGGTCTTTGTTGGTGATGCCTGCTTGTTTTAAGCAGAATGCAATCGCCTTTGTTGGAAAACTACTATCATTTTTTTTCCGTGTGAATCGTTCTTCCATCGCCGCCGCTACCAACTGCCCATCTTTGATGAGCGCCACAGCCGAGTCGTGGTAAAAACACGAAATACCCAATATATACATATCTAACCTATGTTTACCCTTGTTCGCGTGCAGAGTTTAAATCGGATGGGACTGCGGGACGCTCTACCCATGTTGCGGTGAGGCGATTTTTCCCACGGATAACCATTGGGTCTATTAAAAGACGTGACCCAATGCCAAATGGTACCAAAATGGTAAAATACAAGATGCGGGCAATAACTTTGCCCTGAACATCGCCCAAAACTGAGCCGATGATGTTGAATCGTTCCCATGCTAATCGCAAAATAGGCAAAATTGTTTACCCTTTATGTGCATAATCACTAACGGGTAAATATGATAATGAGGTTTTTGAGATGTGTCAATGAGTCATTAAATTAAAAGAGGCGATTTATGGGGATATTATTTACTGACAATCGCGGTCAAACGCGCTATAATGCGTTTTTACTCATCGTATACCAAACCAAAACAAGGATAAAAATATCATGCCGCGTGCGCTTATCAGTGTTTACGATAAGACGAATATTATCGAGTTTGCCCGTGATTTAGTCGGATTAGGCTGGGATTTGGTCGCTAGTGGGGGGACAGAAACCTTATTGCGTGGGGCAGGCTTGCCTGTGACTCCGGTAGAGCAATTGACGGGTATCCCAGAAATACTCGGTGGACGGGTAAAAACCTTGCACCCAGCCATTCATGCGGGAATTTTGGCACGGTCTACGCCAGAGGATATTGAGGACTTAAATCGAAACGGGTATGCGCCGATAAAATTGGTTGTGTGCAACTTATACCCTTTTCAAGAAACGGTGAGCAAACAGGGTGTCTCTGTGCAAGATGCCATTGAGCAAATAGATATTGGTGGGGTGACATTATTACGTGCCGCCGCCAAGAATTTTTTTCATGTAGCCTGTGTGTGTGACCCTGCCGATTATGCCCATGTCATTTCTAGCTTACGTGCCATTGGCGACACGGATTTGGCATTACGGCGCGATTTAGCGGTAAAAGCCTTTGCCCATACTAGCGATTATGATACTGCCATTCACGCATTTTTGGCACGCGGGACGATGACATCCCTGCCGGCTGTCACCGCCGATTTACCAGAGCAACTTTCACTTGGTATGAAGAAAATAGAAACATTGCGCTATGGCGAAAATCCGCACCAAGTCGGCGCCTACTATTCTAATCATGCGGGTGATGCACCACTCGGCGGGGCAATTTTGAGTGGTAAGCAACTCTCTTATAACAATATTTTAGACCTAGATGCGGCATGGCGAGCGGTGAGCAGTTTTGATTTGCCTACTGTCGTTATTGTGAAGCATTTAACCCCATGTGGTATTGCCACAGCCGACACACTCACATTGGCATATCCAATGGCGTTGCAATCTGACCCTGTATCAGCATTTGGTGGGGTGATTGCTGTGAATCGGACCGTAGATGATGATTTTATCACGGCATTGGGGTCGCTGTTTTTAGAAGCGATTGCCGCGCCATCGTTTACAGAGATCGCGTTAAATCGGCTTAAGGAAAAACGTCAAAATTGCCGTGTCGTGCGGATTCCACAACCGTATGATGGGGTGGAGCTAGAAATTCGTAATGTGCATCGGGGTTTGTTGGTGCAACAAGCCGATATAGGCGACCCGGAAGGCACACTCTGGAAAACTGTCAGTCAACGCCCACCGGCTGAGGATGAATTGCAAGCCTTACAATATGCGTGGAAAGTTGTTCAGCATGTAAAATCCAATTCCATTGTGTTGGCAATTAAAAATGCGACTGTTGGGGTGGGTGGTGGATTGCCGAGCCGACTAGATGCGGTCAAAATCGCTGTCACAAAGGCGGGAGAGCGCACAAAAGGGTCTGTATTGGCATCTGATGCCTTTTTTCCATTTGCAGATGGATTGGAGGCGGCTATCGAAGCAGGCATTACGGCGGTGATTCAGCCGGGGGGGTCTATCCGCGATAATGAAGTAATCGAAGCGGCAAATAAAGCGGGTATAGCGATGGTGTTAACAGGTATCCGCCATTTCCGTCATTAATTAGTCTGGTTGTTTGGGTATGGGAAGAAAAAATAGCATGAATATAGCATCTAAACAATTCAATTGGTCAATCGTGATTTTTCTGCTGGTAATGTGGGGATTGCTCACCATTCGCATTGGTGTTCCGTGGTTTGGGCATCATGATGCGAATGGGGTATTTTACATGACGATGGCACGGAACTATGAATTGTATGGTGCTTCGGAATTGGGATTTTTGCAGTTGCATAACTACGAAATCCCCGCCCAACCCGAAAACTATAATTTTTATCTGCATCACCCGCCAATGATTTCATGGGTTTTGGCATTGGTGGGTGTGCCGATGTCGCTCACAGAGGCGACATCCCGATGGGCGATGATATGCGCCACGATGATAAGCATCGCCTCGTTATACGTCCTTGCACGCCGATTATTGGGGCAAAAACGGGCGTTATTGGTGGTGATGCTCTATGGACTTACACCGATGATTGCTTATTTTGGTCGGATGCCCAACCATGAGCCGTTGTTGATGGGGTTTCTGATGCCATTTTTCACGATATACGCCCAATATTTGCGCTACCCCACACGGGCGCGGTGGGTGGCATTGGCGGTACTCGCTATTTTTTCGATGTGGACGGCATGGGCGGCATTTTTCTTTTTTATGGCACTCTTATTCTTTGGGGTTATTTATCGGGTTGAGACACGGCTCAAGAAAATTATCACTGGCTGGCGAAAATTATTAGATTTGTTTGGATTGGGTATCGTGGTAGTGATGGCAACACTCGCTGTACCGCTATTTTATGAGAGCCAACACCCTGGTGCGATTCAAAGATTATTGGATGTGATGGTGTTTCGTACCAGCAATATTGGCGGCACACGAGGCACACCAGAATTCACGATTTTGGAATATATTTTTCGTCAATTGCTTCACATGACAATTATGATGACCTTATTTGTGGTGGTAATGGCATTTTTTGGTGTCAAGCCATTGCTACGACAATCGCGCCTCACCCGCACGATGACATGGGCGATGTTGGCGGGCGGGGCAGGCTTTTTGCTATTTTTCCGTAATGCCAGCTATATTCACGACTATTATAAATATTATCTCATGCCCGCATTTTCGATATTAGCATGTTTGGGTGTGGTGCAGATATGGGGGATTCGCCGTAGTCCATGGGCAAAGCCCGCCGTATTGGGGTTATTGTTGGGGTCATCGGTTTATGCGGTCATTATCTTTGTGGGGTCACATCTGAGTAGCAATCAGACGTTTCCGATGGCAATTGCACAGGCTATCAATGCTCATACGACCACCCAAGAGCGTATTTTGACCAATCTGACCCACCAAAGTCCCGCTATCGAATTTTATGCCGAGCGTAATATTTTCTATGAGAACACTCCACAAATGGCGTTGGAGCAAGCTACAAACACGACACAACCAGTCGTTTATGTTTTTTGTCTAAATCCATTGCCAGAATCCTTGCAGGCATTTCCACAGGTGGTTGTGATGGATGATGATTGTTATATTATTCAGCTAAATGGTGTGGATGATGAAAAAGCATCTTGATACATCAGTCAAATGTTTGCTATAATTAGAGTATTAGCCACCATAGCTCAACGGTAGAGCATTCGCATCGTAAGCGACAGGTTAAGGGTTCGAATCCCTTCGGTGGCTTTTTGCTAATTTTCAAAATGTCCGTAAAATAGATACTTTACGGGCATTTTTTTGTTGTGCGCTCAAAGGGACTAAAATGGCAGATGACAATGTGCTTTTTGATGACGGCAGACCGCGCCCTGTGACATTGGCAGTAGCAGGGGGTACAGGGTCTGGCAAGACCACTGTTTCTCAGGCGTTGTTGCAACGAGTGGGACATCATCATATCGCGTATTTACCTCATGATGCCTACTACAAAGACCTCGCGCACTTTCCAGAAGCGCAACGCCGAGAAATCAATTTTGACCACCCCGATTCACTCGATACCCCTCTCCTCATTGAACATATCAAACTCCTGCAACAACGTAAGCCTGTACAAATTCCCACATACGATTTTACGCGCCATCAGCGCACAGATATTACCATCCCAGTTGGTCCACAGCCGATTATCCTTGTGGAAGGGATCCTTATTTTTAGCGACCCCGATTTGCGTGAATTGTTCGACATCAAGATTTTTGTAGATACCGATGCCGATTTGCGCTTCATCCGACGATTGCAACGGGATATTAAAGAGCGTGGACGCACGGCAGAATCGGTTATTCAACAATATTTAACCACCGTGCGCCCCATGCACCTTAAATTTGTTGAGCCATCAAAACGTTATGCCGATGTGATTATCCCAGAAGGCGGACATAATACGGTAGCGATTGATATGGTATCGGATAGAATCCGCAGTATGTTGGCATGGAGTGAATCGTATGTCAGAGATAAACAGATGGACTAGCGAATCGTTTACGCCGATTGTGCTAGATGCCCATGAGGATATTAGCTACAACGCCTTTTGTTTTAATCGGGATTATCGGCTAACAACAGCCAGAACCCGTGAATTAGAAATTGGGACACGTTATCCATCACTCAATGGTAATGCCGTTTTGAGCCTGCCAGATGGTTTGCGGGGGAGGGTGGCGGTGGCTTGTGCCACAATTTTCACCGCCCCAGACACCAGCAGTTTATCGAGTGCATATACACGAATTATCTATAAAACAGCGGGACAAGCCGAGATTATCGGGTTTGACCAAATCACCTATTACGACAATCTGATTGCTGTAGAACCGCGCTTGCGTCTGATTAAGACCAACGCCGATTTAGACGCTGTACTCGCCACATGGGGGGATGACCGCCCTATATCAGACAGACAACAAGGCTGGATTTTGCTCATGGAAAACGGCGACCCCATTGTTATGCCACGCGATTTTGGGCGCTGGCATGAACGCGGATTGCGGGTGGTGGGTCCTGCATGGGTGGCATCGCAGTATTCTGGTGGGACGGGTATGCCAGGGGGATTAACGCCGCTCGGATTTGACCTATTGCGCGAAATGATGGCGCATCGTGCGGTGTTGGATGTGTCGCACATGGCAGAACAAGCCTTTTATGATGCGGTCATTTTTTATGACGGCAGTATCATCGCCAGCCATAGCAACCCACGCGCTTTTTGTAACACAGACCGCCATTTATCTGATGACATGATTCGATTACTTGCCCAGCGCGATGGTGTGATGGGGGTGGTGCTGTTTAACCTGTTTTTGGATGGGAATTGGCAATATTCACATGGCAAAAATGCCATAGGGATTAGCCGTGTGATTGACGTGATAGATTATATTTGCCAACTCATAGGGAGTTCTGCCCATGTGGGTATTGGTGGTGATTTTGATGGCGGATTTGGGGTGGAGAGTATTCCCGCAGAGGTGGATAATGTGGGGGATTTGTGGCTTATCAAAGGGGCATTAGAGGCGCGGGGGTATAGCGAGTCGGATGTGATGGCAATTTTGGGTGGGAATATGCTCAGAAAATTGCGCCAAGCCCTATAACGACCAATTGACGACCACCTAAATTGTGCTACACTTTGCATATAACTGAATAATAAAGACGTTGACCGAGAAAAGTAGGTTTTTTCACTGATGCCCAGAGAGTGTAAGCCATAGGCTGTGAGCTTACTCATCATAAAATACCGAAAAGTCCCTCGTGAGTCGCATCCCTGAATTAATAGTAAGGGATGACGGGAACGCCCGTGATAGCGATAATGAGCGCGGTGAATTAGGTTTACCGAAGCAAGGTGGTATCGCGGAAGCATAAGCCCTTTCGTCCCTGCATAATCTGTATGGGATGAAAGGGTTTTTTGATTGTATGGATATGAGAGGATTTGAGAATGAACACACCAAAACAAATGCCAAAGAATTTTGATTTTGCAGAATCGGAAAACAGGCTGTATGCGTGGTGGGAATCGCAAGGCTATTTTAAGCCAGAAGTTGCCCCAAAAGATGCCGAGTCATTCGTGATTAGTATGCCACCCCCCAATGTGACGGGTGCATTGCATATTGGTCATGCGTTATTTGTTTCCCTAGAAGATTTGATGACCCGCTATGAACGGATGCGTGGTAAAGCCGCATTATGGGTGCCAGGGACAGACCATGCAGGCATTGCGACACAGCTGCAAGTCGAAAAAATGTTGCGTGAAGAAGGGACAAGCCGTGAAGAGGTGGGGCGTGAAGAATTTTTGAGTCGCACCTGGGAATGGAAAGAAAAATATGGTGGCACTATCACCAGCCAATTGCGCCGCTTGGGGGCTAGTTGCGACTGGTCACGCGAGCGTTTTACGTTAGATGACGGTTTATCCAGCGCCGTGCAAGAGGTTTTTATTAAACTTTATGAGCAAGGGCTAATTTATCGGGGTCCGCGCTTGGTGAATTGGTCGCCAGGGTTACAAACAGCCGTCAGCGATTTGGAAGTAGAACGTGAAGAAGAAACAGTGAAATTATATTTCTTCAAATACCCAGTAGAAGGCGGGGAATTTATCCCGGTGGCAACCACCCGCCCCGAATCTATTCTTGGGGATACGGCGGTGGCGGTGCATCCAGAAGATGACCGTTATAAGCATCTCATCGGCAAAACGGCGTATGTCCCCATGCTTAACCGTCCCATCCCGGTGATTGGCGATGACTATGTAGACAGAGAATTTGGTACGGGGGCGCTCAAAATCACCCCTGCACACGATTTTAACGACTACGAAATCGCTCAAAAACATAATTTGCCCATGATTAGTGTTTTGACACGCAAAGCGACCATCAACGGCAATGGTGACAAATACGAGGGTTTAGACCGTTATGAGTGTCGCAAGCAATTATGGGCAGATATGGAAGCACAAGGACTCACTATCAAAGTGCAGGATTACACTACCATTGTTCCACGTAGCCAACGCGGTGGCGAGATTATTGAGCCGATGATTAGCACCCAATGGTTTGTGAAGATTCAGCCATTGGCAGAAAAAGCCCTAAACGCGGTGAAAACGGGTCAAATCAAAATTGTCCCAGACCATTTTGAGAAGGTGTATTATCATTGGTTAGAAAATATTGAAGATTGGTGTGTGAGCCGTCAATTGTGGTGGGGGCATCGTATTCCGGCATGGGTGCATGACGATGGTCGGATTCATGTGAGCAAAACCCCGCCAACAGGTGATGGTTGGACACCAGAAGAAGATGTGTTAGACACATGGTTTAGTAGTGGGTTGTGGCCCTTTAGCACATTGGGATGGCCAGAGAATACCCCCGATTTGGCGCGGTTTTATCCAACGGCTATCATGGAAACGGGGTATGATATCCTGTTTTTCTGGGTGGCACGGATGATTATGATGGGCTTATGGTTCACCGACCAGCCACCATTTCATACCGTGTATTTGCATGGGCTGGTGCGCGATAAATTGGGGCGCAAAATTAGTAAAACACTCGGTAATGTGATTGACCCCTTAGAATTGGTGGATAAACTGGGTGCAGACCCATTACGGTTTGCACTTGTGACCAGTGGCACGGCGGGGAGTGATGTGAATCTTGACCCCGAATGGGTGGAATATGGGCGTAATTTCCTCAATAAAGTGTGGCAGATGACCAATTTTGTCACGACCAACCTTGAGGGGGATATACCCGCAGGTGTGCCAGCGCCGTCTGAACTCGATTTGCCCTCGCGGTGGGTGATGAGCCGACTGAATAAACTCATCAAAAATGTGCAATATCTGTTTGATAACCATCAATATGGTGAAGCGGGACGGCAAATCCGTACATTCCTATGGGATGAAGTCGCCCCATGGTATTTGGAGATTAGCAAGCATCCCCTGTATAACGGCACAGATGCCGAAAAGATGATGGCTCGGCGGGTTTTGGTGTATGTGATGGATATGGGTTTGCGGTTGTTGCATCCATTTATGCCATTTGCCACAGAAGAAATGTGGTCGTATTTGCCACATACAGGTGAGGCGCTTATCCTTGCAAAGTGGGCAGAGGCAGATGAGCATTATATTGACGAAGAAGCCGAATTGCAGATGGGTGTCCTGATGGATATGGTGCGCCAAATCCGTGATATTCGCAACAATCAGTATGATATTCCCCCCAGCAAGAAATTGGCGACACTGGTGGCTCCCGGACGGCATCGGGAAAATATTCATCAGTACGGGTATATTTTTGCGCGGTTGTGCAATGTTGACCAAATGACCCTTTTGGATGACTCTGCTTCTGCGCCAGAAGATGTGGCATCGGCGGTGGTCAGTGATGTGACTGTATATGTGCCATTGAAGGGGATGATAGATGTGGAGGCAGAGATTGAGCGTCTCACCAAAGATGGTGAAAAATTGACGGCTCAAATTGCCAAAACACAAGGCATGTTGAATAACGAGGGATTTGTGAGCCGAGCCAAACCCGAAGTGGTTGAAAAAGAACGCATCCGTTTGGCAGAATTGCAAGCCAGCCTAACCCAAATTGAGGAGCAACTTACTCGGTTAAGAGGATAGGCTATAGTGTTAAGGGTGAAGGAACACCTTCACCCTTGTGCATTGGGGTTTAACTGATTGGCGAAAATTATCCGTCCTGCTTCTTGGGCGACTTTTTTTACTTCTGCATCGCCGTCTGTTGCATAGACATTTCGTAATGCTTCTAATGCGCCTGCATCATTCAATAAAATAAGTTCTTGAATAGATTGCAGACGGATTTCGGCTCGCTTATCTTTTAGGCGACCAATATGATATGCTAGCAATTTTTGATTGACCCCCACGATGTACTCCTTTGGATTCGTGAATATGCCAATACTTTCTCAATTATATTATACCCAAAAGCGCCTTTAATAGTCCAAAGAATAGGCGCAACTTCTTAGTAAAGTAAAGAATACCTCTGTACAAATTATGATTTTCTCAATAGGGCGTGTTATAATCAACCCAGAAGCACCATTTATACTACCATATCATCTGAGGAGTAAGCATCCCCATGCCTAAAGGCAGGGTTTTTGATAGCCTCAATGCTTACCAGTCTCAGCCAGCAATGGCACCGTTATGGGTGAATACATTTAGCCTGTTATACCTATATGAAAGGAGAGAGGGCGCTCCTTCCCATGCCTAAAGGTAGGGGTATCCGCGCCTGACATTTCGATGAACTTGGTCAAACATGCCGTTATTCTCGCTGTTGGGTCTTTATCGCATCGTAGCCAATTAACGTATAATCGCGCTCATTCTATGCTACCCGCATTAGGCAAGCCATTGGTCATCCGCATTATGGATAGGTTGTATCGGGTGGGGATTCGTCATTATACGGTGGTTGTGGGCGAAAATGAAGGCGCGGTGGTGAATTATCTCAATACGCAGTGGATGCCCGATGTCACTGTGAATTACATCCTAAAATTCCCGAATGACAGCTTTGTTAAGACGATTAAGACGATTGCCCAAAAAATTAATGAACCGTTTATTGTGTGTAGTTATAATAGCTTCACCCACACCCACTTTCCAGAGGGGTTGCTGAAGCATTACGAAGAAAACCCCGATGTATTGTTTTTTAGTGGGGCATCTAATACCCTATCACAAGCCCCACAGCATGTTTTTGCGGTGACAGAAGGCGATATCGTCAAAGAAATTGTCACGGCATCCACCCCAGAACGACGTGCCTTGACCCTGATTGACTTTTTTATCTGTGGTGCGCCCGTTGTAGATTACATCCTGGGGCTAACCGACCAGACGAATACCCATCAAGAGTCGCATCGGCAATTTATGGATATTGCCCAGCGTTATATTGCCAGTGGTGGAAAAGGGGTGATGGCAAAGGCAAACTGGGTGTTACAAGTAGAGGTAGACCGCGATTTGCTCACACTGAATAAACACCTATTGGATGAAGGTCAAGATGCCCATATTCTGAGCGAATTGCCCTATACGGTGAAGATCATTCATCCTGTGCGGATAGACCCTCAAGTGAATGTGGGGCAGGGTGCAAAAATCGGTCCGCATGTGTATTTGGAACGTGGGGCGAGTGTTGGTCATGAGGTGACGCTCAAGGATTGTATCATTTTGACCAAAGCCAATGTGCCATCGCAAAAGGTGTTGACAGGCACAATTTTGACCACTCGTGGACCACTCACCTAATCAGTCCCTTCATTCATCCTCCTAATAAGGCTATAATGGGCTGTTGATAAACGGATGTAAGAGGTGATAATTTGCCAGAATCTTATAAAACGTGTCCAATTTGCAAAACAGCCAATCCTGTCAATGCGTCTTTTTGTATGACGTGCGGCACGTCATTGGGGGCAGATGGCACAGATAACTTGCCCACAGTGGCAAAGCGCGACTATGAATATCAATATGGCGAAACCGACCTAATGGAGACCGCATTGCATCCCGTTGGGAAGCGGTATCTGTTGGGTGCATTTGTATTTTTGGTGGCAATGATGATTTTAGGTGTGATGATTATCATTGCGCCGAGTCTTTTGCAAAATGCTCAACAAGCAATTACTAATTTAACTGGTGTTCAAAGCCCCACACCAACGGTTACATTTGTGCGTCCAACGGTCACAGTTGGTCCACCAACACGTACCCCCACCGAGACGGTTATTCCTAGCAATACACCAGAACCAACTCCCACCCGTGAGCCATGTCGTCAGGCGGTACAGGCGGGTGACGTGTTATGGGATGTGGTGGTACGATGTGGTCATTTTAGTGATGCGGTATTTGCACAGGTGATTGAAATCAACAACCTACGTGACGCAGGGACAATTTTTTCTGGGCAGGTATTAGAAATCCCGTGGCCCACACCCACATTAGACCCCAGTATTCCCACTATTGAGCCAGAAGCCAATGCAGAGACACAAAATGTCTCCTTTGATCCACTTTTTTTTCCGACACCCACGCTTCAACAGGGAATTCAATTTCATCAGGTGATGCCTAATGAAAATATTATTAGCATCGCGTTGTTCTATCGGGCAACTGTGGAAATTTTATCGCAGTTAAATCCAGAAGTGACTTTTTCGCAATGCGATTTTAATTTGGATTTGGGTGGGGAACGGTGTAATGTGATGGTTTTTCAGGGACAGTTTATTCGTGTGCCAGCGCCAACACCCACGCCGACTCTTTCGGCAACACCATCGGGTAGCGAAACGCCAACCCCAACCCCAACGGCTACCTTTAATGCCCCTGTGCCACAAAGCCCCAGCAATCGGGCGTTATTTCGGCGTAATGACCTAATTACTTTGCGATGGAGTCCGACAGGGACACTTGGGGCGGATGAAACATATAGGGTAAGCGTCAAGAATCTCACCGCCAATATAACCTATAGTGATTATACCGTAGAGACGGTTTTTGTTATTCCAACCGATTGGCAAGGCACAAATGACACCCTTATCCGTCATGAATATGAATGGATAATTAGTGTGGTTAAAGTGGATGATGTCAATCGGGTGGGCTATAGCACGGCACCACTTATTTTTGTTTGGGAAACAACGACTCCAAACTAACGGATGAAGAATATGCTTAAATCAAAACCATTCATAACGATATTGTTCACATTGCTTGCCGTTTTTTTTGGGGCATGTGGTGCGACTGATAATACAACCCCCACCGCGCCTGCTGTGGTGCAAGAACCCATTAACCCATTGCCACAGGTCACCTTAACGGCAACCCTCACTGTGACGGCAACCCCTACAGTTGTACTATCGCCCCAGCCGACCTCTACAGAACCGTCTGTCATACCAACCAAGACCGAAACAGCTCTGCCAACCGAAACACCTATTCCAACGGCGACAGAAGGTCCTTGGCTCTATACGATTCGGGCAAACGATACGTTGATTAGCATTATTCAGCAAGACCCGTTTAACTATCGGACTACCGATGTCATCCGCGAGATTGTTCGTATCAATGACAATGTAATTAATGCCGATATTTTGCCACCTGCTGGGCAGACGATATTAATACCACGTCCGACCATTACACCGACACCCCAAAATGATATTGGTGTCACAGTCAATAATACCTCTGCCACCATGCCCCCCATGCGCCCCAATGTTAACCTTGCCCCATGGGAGATTGTTGGACAGTATACGATTCAAGAAGGGGATACATTGGTGAGCATCGCTGAGTTATTTTCTATATCATTAGGGCAAATTAGCCAGTTAAATGCCGATATTAGTTTTCTTGGATGTAATTTTGATTTGCCCGGTGGGGGACCCAGTTGTAACCCACTCATACGGGAAGGTCAGGCGATTAATGTGCTTGTCCCAACACCAACCATGACCCTCACACCAACACCATCAGGGCTTGAAACACCAACTATGACCCCCACCTTCGATGCGCCGATGATGGTATCGCCACCCAATGGCGGGTTTGTAGCCGGACTTGTAACATTACAATGGGTAAGTGTTGGGGTATTGCGCCCAGATGAAGCCTATTTGGTGCAGGTGGTAGATAATACTAGTGGTACAACATGGACAGCCACCACCAGACAGACCACATTGCGCCTGCCAGAAGAACTTGTCCCCAATGATGGGCAATCGCACCTTATCACATGGACGATTTCTGTGGCGCAAACAAATACAGATAATAACAGTTATAATCTTGTTGGTGTGACGGGGGAAGCCCGTAGCTTTACATGGCAAAGCCGTTAAACGACAGGCATGAGGTACAGCGCAATTATGTGCCTTATGCCTGTTTTGGGGGTTATTTTCCGACCAAGACGACAATAGACCGTTCTCCCACCCAAATTTGTTCTTGGGGGGTAATTGGCAATTCTAAACCCGGTGGATGAATGATGTTTTGTGCGCCAGGGCTGGTATTGATGAATACATGCCAATTTTTATTGGCGGGCAATTGTGGCAATTGAAAGATATGGCTTTCCCAGTGCATGTTAAACGCCATATAAATGGTGTCGTCTGGAGGATGTCCATTGACGGTAGCATGTGCGCCATCGAGCATAAAAGCCAGTGTGAGGACATATTCTGCCCAATCGGGTTGCCATGCGCGAGTGCCATGAAATGAAATATCGGGATAGCCACTGCCCACAACGTCATGATGCGTAAAGTGATTTGCACTTCTCAAAACAGGGTGCTGATGACGAAATTGGATACAATATTTGCAAAATGTGAATATATCTTCGTTTTTCTTGAGCAAAGACCAATCGAGCCAATTTAATTCGTTATCGTGACAGTAGGTGTTATTATTGCCTCGTTGGGTGCGCCCCATTTCATCACCCATGAGCAACATCGGTACACCTCTGCTCATCATGAGGGTGGCTATGGCATTTTTGACAAGCCTACGACGCAATTCGTTCACGGCTTCATCATCGGTCTCGCCTTCAATTCCACAATTCCAGCTATAGTTATCATTTGCGCCATCGCGGTTTTCTTCGCCATTTTCCTCATTGTGTTTATCGTTATACGCATAGAGGTCATAGAGGGTAAATCCATCATGGGCGGTGATAAAATTAACCGATGCAGAGGCACCGCGACCTGAATATAAATCTGGTGAACCTTGCATACGCTCTGATATATCCCATGCCAAGCCTTTATCACCTTTTAGGAATTGACGTACATTATCTCTGTATTTGCCGTTCCACTCTGCCCAACGTCCATAAGCGGGAAAACTCCCCACCTGATACATCCCACCTGCATCCCACGCTTCTGCGATGAGTTTGCAATTGGCGAGAATGGGGTCGTATGCCAGCATTTCGAGTAGGGGAGGGTTGGCGAGTGGTCTGCCGAGTTGGTCACGTCCTAAAATGGATGCGAGGTCAAAGCGGAATCCGTCTATATGATATTCTGCCGCCCAATAACGCAATGAATCCACTACCATATTTCGCACAACAGGATTGTTGCAATTCATGGTGTTGCCTGTCCCACTAAAATTGAGATAGCGCCCATCTGGGTCGAGCATATAATAGGTTTTATTGTCTATGCCCCTAAAAGAGACCACAGGACCTTTTTCGTTGCCTTCTGCGGTGTGGTTATAGACCACATCAAGGATGACTTCTATGCCATTACGATGCAGTTCTCTGACCAGTGTCTTAAATTCATCGCAGTGCATCCCAAATATCCCTGTGGCGGCATACCCCGCTTTGGGCGCAAAAAAGCCGATGGTGCTATAGCCCCAATAGTTGACGAGACGTTCTTTGGTGATGGGGTTGCGGCGGACATATTCGAGTTCGTCAAATTCAAAAATAGGTAATAGTTCAATACAATTAATGCCGAGTTCTTTGAAATAAGGGATTTTTTCGCGGATGGCGGTATATGTCCCGCCGTGTTTGGTGTTGGATGATGGATGCTTTGTAAATCCTCTGACGTGCATTTCGTAGATGACCAAATCTTCCATTGGGATATGAGGAGGACGGTCATCGCCCCAATCATAATCTTCTGGGACGATTTGGGCGCGATGTTGATAGTCAAATTCGGGGTTGGTCACTTCGCCCCAACGGTCTCTGCCACCAATAGATTTGGCATAGGGGTCGCTGAGGACGTTTTCGATATGAAACCGATGACCCATGTGAGGGGCGTTTATTCCATCCATGCGGAATCCATATTCGATGCGCTCATAATCGAGGTCAAAGACGACCATCGTAAAAACATGACCAATTTGAAATTCTTGTGGGAAGGGGATTTCTACAAACGGGGATTTTTCGTTTTTGTAATATAAGACGAGCGTGCAGGCTTTGGCAAAGCGCGAAAATATAGAAAAATTTACCCCATGTGGGGTGACTGTTGTGCCAAAAGGGAGTGGTTGCCCAATTCTAAGCCGATAGCCTTCATAAACGTGAGTCGGTTGGTTATCTATGCGCGTATTTCGCATGGTTTATATGCCTTATCATCAAGCGGGGCAACCATTTCGCCCCTGCTTAATGATACCACCATTTTTTGGCATCAGGTAAGTGTTTTGAGTGCTTCTGTACGGGTCTCGGCTGTGACAAAAAAGTCTAGGAAGCCTGTGATAGACATCACATCCGCAACTTCTTCGCGCAGTCCCATGAGGACAATATTGCCCACTTGACCGCCCAATTGCCGTGAGAGCAACAACAAAAAGCGTAACCCTGCACTCGACATATATTTCACATTAGTCATGTCCAACAACACCTTACTATTGGGTGGTGTTGCCGATAAAACTTGGTCTTGAATCTTCGCGGTGGCGTTTGCGTTGAGGTCGCCATTTAGCTCGATGATGGTAACGTTTCCATTTTTTTCGATGTTAATATCCATATTGTTTAGCAATGCCACCGTTCTAATGAAGGACATCATATCTATCATTTTATTAAATCCAGACAATTATCAAAGAGGTAAAATAATTTCTCTTATCATGCTTATAAAATTACCTTAAAGATAGCACTTTTGTGAATTTTTGCCTATGGTCTTGGGCAAATTGCTAGGACTTTTCATATTTTTTTAATCTATTTGTGGCGAATAGAGCGAATAATGTATAAGAAAGGTTTTATTATCCATCGAATAAGCAGCACAATCACACCCAATAGCCGTGCCAGTGATTCTGGTGGTGGTGGCGATAAAATGGCGGTGTTGGGTAGATGATAGGCTTGTAACACCCGATTTGCAGAGGCAATTCCGGTCACAGTGGCGCGTTCCATCCATAGAGAAGGTGTATCATAGCCAATCCAATCGCCCGCCATGAATAAATTTTGCCATGCGGTATCTACCCACAGGCTATCTTTTGTGGGGATGCGAAATTGGGTGTGATTTTTGCTATTTCGGCGGACTGCTCCATGCACAAAATGTCCGCGTAATTCTGGAAAAGCGCGTTGCACCTCATCTACTGCCAAAATGAGCAAGTGTCGGTCATCCTGATTCATCAGCGATTCTTCCCCATAGAGATGCACCTCAATGGCACTCCCACCGATGGTTGCCCACGCATCAAATTCAGTATAGAGCCGATGTAGCCAGAAAAAATTGTCTATGACGCTATCCCCTGTGAACATACCACTGCTTGCACCGCCCGTTGGGGCAATATCAAACCAAATGCGAATGACGACATTGCGTAATGCCGATGGAAAGCGGATATGCTCGGCAATTGGGGCAGTTGTTGGGCTATCCATCAGGATGCGTTGGGCGGATGGGGCATTGGTGGCGATAATCACATGCTCTGCATAGATGGTGCGTGTGATGCGATTTGGTGCGTCATGTAGGGTAATCTGCCATCTTCCATTGATATATTGTAGGCAAGAAGCGGTTGCACCACGCCATATTTTGCCATCGTGCGATTCGATAAAATTGACCAGTGGGGTGATAAGGCTTGTGCCTGCGTTGGATGGGAAAAATGCCATTTTCCACGAATCACGTCGTAAGACGGTATAAAAGCGCAAGGCGGCAATAAAACTCGCCACTGAGATGCTATTAGGCGGGGCGGCGAGGAGATTTGCGCCTAATCCTGTAAATGTGGCACGTAGATTGGGTGTCCACCCACGAAAAAATTCACGCATGGGCAATCCATCGAGTGCTGATTGTTCTTTGAGGGGGTCAAACCCGATTGCCCAGCCAATACTGAATAAAAATCCGGGTAGCGACAAAAAATCGAGAGGGGTAATTCCCCCCCAAAAGCGTGGACGTAACAATAGTTGTAGATAGTGAAATGGGGCGGGTATCCAACGGGAACGGATAGCATTGCCCGCTTCAATTTTGCGAATATCACGTCGCCAACGATTGACCCATTCTTCACCATCTGACGGATTGAGCTGGGTGGGGGTAAAATCGGCAATGAGACGGCGCAAATTGACATATCCGCCCCAAACGGCATGAACACCATGTTCTGGCGGAAAACGCCATTCTTGCACATCGTAGATGATTATATCGTCATCTCCACCTGCCAAACGCCCACCCGTCCAATAGGCATCGGCATCTAATACCAATGGTGTGATACCTGCATTGGCAAGCGTAGTAGCGGCGGTTAGTCCTGCTAATCCACCGCCGATAATGACGACTGGGTAAGTGCTATCTGGTGTTGTCATTGGTATCAAACAAAATAGGGCAGGGGCAAATTTGCCCCGTGCCTTATTCTGTCTCGCAATAGGGTTCTACGCGGAATTGGTCGCGTTCACCACAAGTTAGCTCGCGCAGATAACGATTCTCACGCGCCCAAGTGAGCATGGCTTGTGGCTCTAGCCCCACACGCCAAATACGGAGTGTTTTATCTTGACCACTGGAGACGGCGAAGTCGCTATTAGGGATAAATGCCACCTGAGATACCCAGTCACTATGCTCATCATAGCGAAATAATTCTGCGCCACTGGCAATATCCCATAGGCGGACGGTGGTATCTGCCCCCCCAGATAGTAGTAATGTGCCTGTCTCGTTGAAGGCGACTGTTTGAATGAAATTCACATGCCCAATCAATTTACGTTGTTCCAAACCCGTGTTGGCATTCCACAGGCGTATTGTGGAATCCCATCCCGCAGTGGCAACTAGGTTTCCATCTGGGCTAAAAGCGATTTCGTTGACGCGGTTGTTATGTCCAACAAAATCACGGATTTTTTCGCCTGTGGTAATATTCCACAATCTGACCACACCTCGATTATCACCCGCCAAAATGGTGTTATTAGACGGATGGAAGTCAAGCCCAACCACTTCACTTTCATAATCCCCAATTTGACGATTCATATCACCTGTTTGAATATTCCAGATAGTGATTGTGCCGTTGCCATTGGCAGAGGCTAAGAGGGTGTCATCTGCATTAAAGGCAAGATTGAGGACTTTGATACCCGTCATCTCGCTGATACGGCGGATTTCTTCGCCTGTTTGGGCGTGCCACAAGACAATTGTGCCGTTCCAATCGGCGCTGGCGATAATCTGTCCGTCATGGCTATAGGCAAGCCCTTCAACCGTGCTGGTGTGTTGGTCTGTACTTTGCCAGATTAATTCTGATGTGTTGCGGTTATAGACGCGTACCGTGGTATCTACGGCATTGGTGGCATTGAGAGGTCCTGTGCTGGTGGCGATAAACTCGCCAGAGGGGTCTACTGCAACCGCCCATGCCCAATCACCAAACCCGCTAATGGTATTTATTTGGGCGCGACTTTGCAAATCTATCAGCCATACACTGGTATCGGTAGAATTGTCTCTGGCACGCTCGATTTCGTTGCCACCCAAATTGCCACTGGCGACAAGGGTATATTGCCCGTCTGGGCTGATGCTCACACGCAATAGACGGTCATCAAAATTGGTATAACGGGCAATTTCGACGGCTGTATTAAAATCCCACACGCGCAAGGTGCTATCCCATGAGGTGGAATAGAGATATTTGCCATCGGGCGAGAAGGTAATGCCCGTGACGATGTTGGCATGACCAAAGAAACGGCGGACTTCTTCACCTGTCTGAATATCCCAAACGGTGAGTTTGCCACTTTGTGCGCTATCCCAAGACCCTGCCACCACATATCGGCTGTCTGGACTGATAGCGACAGCACGAACAAAGCCACTATTGAGTTGTAATATGTGTAGATTTTCGCCTGTGGCAACATCCCACACACGGACGGTACGGTCTACCACATCGGCGTTGGTTGTGCCGATGGTTTCATCGCCAGAACTCGAAACGGCATAGTTGCCATCTTTGCTAAAACCGACATCCAAAACGATGCCTGTATGTCCCTCAAACACACGAATTTCATCACCAGAAGAGACATCCCAGAGGCGCAAGGTGTGGTCTAAACTGCCTGTGATAAGTTGCGTTCCATCTGCGCTAAATGCGAGGCTTGTTACCACATCGGTATGCCCCTCAAAACGGCGAATTTCTTCACCTTCTAGCGAGAACAAAATAGCCACATTGAGGGTAGTGGCGACTGCGAATTGCTGTTCGGTAGGGTGGTAGGCGATGGTCGTGATAATGGATTCATCCAGCATAATTTCGCGCACAAATTGATGTGTTTCGTTATCCCAAATGCGGATAGTGCCATCTGCCCCACCAGAAAGGGCATAGCGCCCATCGTTGCTAAAGGTTGTCGTGAGGACTGCCTCTGCATGACCTTGATACCGTGATTTGACCCCTGTCCCCAAAATTGCAGTGGCGAGGATACGTTTCACCTCAATTGGGGCAGGTTCATAAAGCGATTCGGCAGAAGTGGCAAGGGCAATGCTCAGAGTGGAGTCGCCATTGACCAATTCGTTGCGGGCATTGGCGGCAAGTGCTAATGCTTGTGCTTCGGAGGCATTTTGTTCTGCTAAGTCGCGGGCATTCTGTGCTTCTACCGCATTTTGCTCGGCATCATTGCGAGAGGCTTGTGCCTCTTGGCTTTGTGAGAAGGCAAAAATGGCGAGTCCGATACCCAACAATGCGGCAATGGTCATAAACATGACAAGGGCGCGGAGACGTTGCTCAGACCGTTTTTCTAGCAATTCCTCGCGTGCCTGACGCTGACGCTCGGCGGTGAGCAGGCGCTCACGCTCGGCAATGCTGGCGCGGACATATTCGGCTTCTTCGGCATTCATTTGCAAATCGGCGGTGGCTCGCCATGACTCAATTTGTTCTAGGCGTAACCCGCGCAACAAGAAACTAGGGTCTTTGCGAGAATTTTGCCAATCTTCTACGGAGGCAGTGAGACGGCGTTGGGTACGCAAATCTTCACGGCTGGTACTGAGCCATTCGCGCAAGCGCCCCCATTGTCGGATGAGCGCCTCATGCGCCACCTCAACAGTGGAACTGCGGGTTTGTGGGTCGTGGTCAAAGGTTAACAGCCGATAGCGCCCGAAGGCTTCGATACTGAGTTCCATCTCTTCGCGGTTATTGCCAATGGATAGTAATTCAGATTGCAAAACACGCCTGCGGGTGTCTTCTGTGCCTTCACCGAGTGTTATAAGGCGCAGGAAGAGTTGTTTGGCAAATTTTTGACCATCATCGCCCAACCCTTCGTATAATTCTTCGGCACGGCGGGCAAGTGCGCCCATTGTCCCGCCGATTTCGTTATAGGCAGACAAGGTGAGCATGATGCCGTTGCGACGCTCAAAGAGTTCTGTGAGGGCATATTGGAGTAGGGGAAGCGCACCTGGTTGTTGATTGACATCTGCCACGATGGTCGTCACTAAGCCATCCTCTAGCACCAAATTGGCACGTTTGGCGGGGGCGCTGATGGCACGTTCTAGCTCCTCTGTATTGAGGGGCAAAATAATTTCTGTACGCTGGCGCATCAGTTCGCCAAAACGATTATAGTTCAGGGGCTTATCATAAAAATCGGCGCGTAGGGTGATAATCACGCGCAAGCGACTGCGTGGTTCGGTGATGGCGGCGATGATACTATCCATAAAATGGGTGCGCTTGTGTTCTTCATCCACCAATGTGAAAAGCTCTTCAAACTGGTCTATAAAGAGCAATAATTCGGTATCATCTTCTGGCAATACCCGTTTGAGCGCCCGCACCAAACCACGCTCATCTTGCATCAGTTGATTGAGCAGGCTTTCTGGCGGATTTACTGCAATACGGAGTAGTGCGGCTTCGAGTTCTTCCATCGGGTCTAAACCCGGTAGCATTTCGATGATGAACCAATCTTTAGATTTTGGGATGGCATTATCGCGTAAGGCCGGTAACACACCCGCTTTGACCACACTGGATTTTCCGCTACCACTGGGTCCGACGACTGCCAAAAAGCGACTATTTGCCCCTTCTTCTAGCAAGCGGTTGATAACATTAAGGGTAAACCCCTCGCGCCCAAAGAAATCACTGGCATCGTATTGTTGAAAGGCACGCAAGCCTTTATACGGGTTTTCTGGGTCTGGTGCAGTTACGCTAGAACTGGTGAGGATGAGCGTGCCAGAAGGCGTTTCGACCTCTTTAATGGCATGGCGGAATCCGCGTGCAAAGTCGAGGATATTTTCATAGCGGTCTGCTGGGTCTTTGGCGGTTGCTCGTGATAGTACCAGATTGAGTTCTGTGGGCAACCCCTCCACTTGGGTGTTGATGTCTGGTAATTGCTCACTGAGATGTTTATACATTAGGGTGGCGGGGGAAGTCGCTTCGTAGGGGCGTTTGCCCGTGAGCATTTCGTATAACACAATACCCATCGCATAAATATCGCTTTGGGCGGTTACACTTTCACCTTTAATTTGTTCTGGCGATAGATAAGCTGGTGAGCCGAGTATAGCGTTATTTTGGGTGATGGCTTGGTTATCGGCTAAATCTTTGGCGATACCAAAATCGGATAGATAGGCATTGCCTTCTGTATCCAACAAAATATTCTCTGGTTTGAGGTCTCGATGGACAACCCCTTGTCGGTGGGCAACGGTGAGTGCCTCACTAATTTGTGAGAGCATTTTGCTAATATTGGCGAGGTCTAATGCCCCTTTTTCTTTGATGAGGTCTTGAATACTGCCACCCCGCAAAAAACGCATGACCAAATATGCCCCGCTTGGCTCACGCCAATAGTCGTATAGGGGTACGATATGGGGATGCTCTAAGCGGGCAATAAGCTGGGCTTCTACCTCAAACCGCCGAATAAAATCGGGTTTGTTGGCATATTCGGGCAAAATAATTTTAATAGCGACTTCGCGCCCAATTAATTTTTGATAGGCACGATACACGACTCCAAATCCGCCAATGCCAATACGTTCTTGTAATTCATACGTCTTGATAACACGTCCGCTTAGGTCTTCCATAATCCGCCCAACTGTATAATAAGCGCGTTAAAAAATGGTTACTGCGCTTATTATAACCAATGACCATCAAAAACTGCGATAGGTATCTTCTGTATCTTCTGTATTATCGTCACTTGGGCGGAAACGTGTCCGTAATTCATGGATAGATAACCCACCTACTAGCACCATCAAACGCCGACCTGCCAGCGATACGGTTTCCCATGTGAGCGCCCGCAAACTGCAAAAGGTGAGGGCGATATAATATTCTGACCATTGATTTTCATTGGCAAGGCATTTGCGTACAATGTCGCGCAATGACCGCAAAACGGCAATGTGTGAGTTTAATGGTTCTGGAATGTCGGCGGGGATTTCGCCCCCATTGAGTTTTTGTAGGTAGCCAATCACACGGCGGGCATCATTCCAAGATTCACCCGCATACGGCATGATATAGTCGTTGAGCAGGCTAATTTCGAGTGTTGCCCAATCAAAAATGGTATGTCCCTCACGAGTATGGGCAAAATCTATCAGAAAAGCACTTTCTTTTGGACCAATCATGATATTACCCGGATGCAAATCGCCGTGAATGGTGGCACTTGTGCCATTGACGAAACTATCGAGTAAGCCTTCATACATCAAAATTGGGTTGGGGACTTTTTCTAATCCATCTACATTAACCGGAATTTTTTCGTTGTGTGCATCAAAATCGGGTATTAGGGCGCGGACAGCATTCATGAGTTGTTGTCCGCGAGTTTGCCAAACGGTGCCGATGATATTTTCGACCACTTCACCGCGATAGTAAGTATCAGTATTAAAATCTATGCCCCGAATTTCGATTTTATAGGCGCTGGCAGAGTCTGTGCCTTGTCCCACTGCCAGTTGGATGGCGTGACGCTCTGCATACACCTTTTGGACGACAAAATTTTCGACTGCGACCATATCGCCAAAATCCAAACGGTTGAGTTTGGCGCGTTTGACGGGCATCCGCAACACATAGGCATTGGGTGGAAGGGGTTTGTCTTTGACGAGTTCTAGGGTAAGGATGGGTGGCAATAGCCAGTCGTATTCACGCCATACCTGAAAACGAAATTCACGATTTTGTGACCACCACATGCGTCCAAAAGTAGGGAAAAATGTTTCTTTGAGCCATTGCGATAATTTGCCAGCTTCCCATTCATTGAGGATAGCACGCAAATCACGCGGTGGTTGGTTATCTTGGGTAATGAGCGTGTATTTGATACCTGCAAGGTCGGATGAATCGGGCGCAGTAGGCTTGTCCTCAATGCGTGCCGTCATGGGCGGGAGTTTTGCCTTGACATGCGACTCATAGCGTTGTGCTTCGTCTAAAATGGAATCTACCTGATGGATTTTGACAGCGACAGTGGCATCTTCTTGTTGGTCTGGGCGGATGGGTGTGACCACCAAGAGGGTGGCTTGGCTATAGCCCCCTGTGAGCCGATGCTCTACCCGAATTTGGGGATAATCGGCAAACATGCGCCGTAGCACAAAAAGTTGGTCTTTGTTGAGCATTTCATCCCGATTAAAACCTGTCCCAAAATCTACTTTGACGTAGGTTTGTTGGGTTTCGCTATTGATAGTGTAATTTTGTGCCATGTTGCGTAAGACATCAAAATCGGTGATGCCAAGCGCATAAATGACTCGTAGGGGAACACTATCGCGCTCATCGAGCATGGCGACCAATAAATCGCGCTCATAGACTTCATCGCGTCCTGCTTCCAATGCGATGTCATAGGCGATATTTTCTAGCACTTTAACACGGGGGGTATTGGGGATGCCCGCCCACAGGCGTTGTTTGCTCCCTTTGCCCATTTTGCGCCGAATGGCATCTATGACATATTCTGGGGCTAACCCATATTCTTGCATGAGTTTTGCGGTCAAACTTCCTCGAATTTCGAGTAGGGCGATGAATAGATGCTCTACGCCAACAAAAAAATGACGCATTCTAAATGCTTCTTGTCTTGCACCAATAAGGATGTCTCTGTAGGGAATATTTGGCATGTTTTACTCGATTACTTGAATTCGCAACCATGTGCGACCCACGCGAAATAACTGTTCTTCTTCTATCCCAATTGTGCCTTTGATGGGTTGGTCATCAAAAAAATTGGTGGCATTTTCAATAAATGTGCCATTGGTGCTATCGCAATCTTCAAGCCACCAACGACTATTTTTCCAGATGATATTGGCATGGAGGCGCGATACATAGGTATCGTTGCGGAGGCACAAATCGTTTTCCTCTTTGCGTCCAATGCTAATTTGCCATATCTCACCTCGTTGTTGACCATCACCTTGTGATGGGTCATAGGTGAGGGTCGCCCCATCTTCAAACCCGCTCATTATCATCACATTGAGTTTCATATTGGATTGGTTACTCCATTCTCTGTTCTTTCATCAGTATATCTCATTTTAAGAAATTTGTGGGAAATGATTGATTTATTTTTTGTTTTATGTTATTGTTTAAAATGTAAAACTCTTATCCAGAGCGGTGGAGGGAAACGGCCCTATGAAACCGCGGCAACCACTCCTTGTAACAAAGGGGGGCAGGTGCCAACTCCGACGGCGGAAATTCTGCTGACAGATGAGAGCGTATCGTGAACCTTCTATTTGTATATAGAGGTCACACGGCGCTAAGTCTCTTTAGGATAAAAGAGACTTTTTGTTTGCAGAGTACACCCTTGCCGAATTTTGGATGAGTTTATCTAAAATTCGGCGTTGTGTTTATATAGGCAAAGTTGAGAAAAGGATTTTCAACACAATGGGTACTCTTCATGAAATTGCAACACCAATCACAGACACTGATGAAGTCGAACAAGTTGAGCCGCGATGTGCTAACGGGCATAGTACCCGCGCAGTGCATGGTGGGGTAAAACGCGAAAAAGCCTATCATTCTCTGCATACACCAATTGTTCAAACTGCAACCTACACCTTCTCCGACACTCAAGACCTCATTGATTTTATGGAACGCAAAACATGGGGCGATGGCGACCATCGTGAAGAATATGGACGCTATGGCAATCCAACGGTAGCGGCGGTTGAGTCGCGCCTTGCCGCCCTCGATGGCGCAGAAGACGCGGTGCTATATTCCTCTGGGATGAACGCAGTCACCTCGATTTTGCTGGCGGTATTGCCCGCGGGGGCGCACATTGTCATGACCAGCGATTGCTATCGGCGAACACGTCAATTTTGCCAGACATTTCTTAAGCGATTTGGCATTGAGACAAGTGTCGTCCCCAATGGCGATTATGAAGCTATAGAAGCGGCAATTATCCCCAAAAAGACCCGTTTTATCATCTCTGAAAGCCCCACAAACCCGTATTTGCGGATTGCCGACCTAGAACGGATTGCAACTTTGGGGCGTGAGCATCGGGTGATGACCCTCATTGACAGCACATTTGCCACGCCGATTAACCAACGCCCAATCGAATGGGGCATAGACTTTGTGGTGCATAGTGCCACTAAATATCTTTCTGGACACAATGACCTTTTGGCAGGTGTAATTACGGGACGTAAAGACCGCATCAAGGCTTTGCGCGATGCCAGAGGGGTGCTTGGTGGGGTGGTAGACCCACAAAATGCCTTCTTGTTGGATAGAGGCATCAAGACGCTTGGTGTGCGTGTGCGCCAACAAAATGCCAATGCGATGGCTGTGGCACGCTTTTTGGAAGCCCATCCCAAAATTCAACGGGTATGGTATCCGGGTTTAGAATCGCACCCAGACCATGCGATTGCCATTGCACAGATGGAAGGATTTGGTGGGGTGGTTAGTTTTGAGGTAGATGGTGATTTACGACGCACAGGTGATTTTATAGATGCTATGCAAATTCCCTATATTGCCGCCAGTTTGGGTGGGGTGGAGAGCCTCATCGAACAACCTGCGTTGATGAGCTATTACGAAAAAACCAGCGAAGAACGCCTTGCATTGGGTATTAAAGATAATCTGGTGCGCTTTGCACTTGGTATCGAAGAAACTGATGATTTGTTAGCCGATTTAGAACAAGCATTGGCAGTTATCTGAAAAAATCAACAGAGAGGCTAAACGATAGCCTCTCTGTTACCACCCAATCCCTATTTTTTCTCAATATCACGGTCAAAGCGATTGTCTGTGTGCGATTCAAAATAGTATTTGTAAAATTCTGTGCGTGTCATGCCAGAACGGTCACGGAGAGCATAGAGTTCTTTTCGGGAATCCGTTTTTTCGGTGGGGATGAATGTACTACGACCTGCTGTACCCTCAATGCCACTCATTGCATCTTCAATTTGGGGGATATGCCACCAAAAAATAGGGCTTGGGAGTTCACCCAACGCAAAAAAGCCGATGTCTATGACTTCTTCGGCTTGGGGTTTCATCTCCCCGTTGATGATTTCCCCCATAAATAATGCCCCATGAATATCATTTCCAGCGCTCAAACGGGAATATACCCCTACAAGGCGCATGATGGTGACTTCATAGCCGGTTTCTTCTCTTGCCTCACGGATGGCGGTTTGTGCCAATGATTCTCCGGGTTCTGAATGTCCACCCGGTAAGCACCACACCTCAAAATCCTCGCGTTTGGTGAGTAGAATTTTGTTGTTTTGGATGATGGCGATATTTGCCCCTGTGAGAATCATACCGCTAAGACCTCTTGTGCCTCACGATTGAGGATAGCGGCAATTTCATCACTATTGGCATTTGCCTGATGAATTTGATTAGGATACTTAGCGCGAATATCTGCCAATTGGTCACGATGATAATTGATGGTCGCATCGGGGTCTTTGAGGACATGCCCCGTTAATACACCGACAACGGTCTCATGTGGTTGGATAATCCCCATATCCACAAGTTTTTTCGCACCTGCGAGTGAACAAGCAGAGGCGGGTTCACAACCGATACCTGCGCGGTCAATGAGAGCTTTGGCATCCATAATTTCTTGGTCTGTGACCATTTCCACCACGCCATTCGTCCATTTGAGTGAGCGCACCGCTTTAGGATAATTCACAGGATTGCCGATTTTGATGGCGCTGGCGATGGTATTGGCTTTTATTGGTATGAGTGCATCAAATCCGCGTTGATAACTGGCATATAACGGATTTGCGCCACTGGCTTGGATGACGGCGATACGGGGCATTTTGGTGATGAGTCCTAATTGGTGCATTTCGTATAATGCCTTGCCAAAAGCGGACGTATTGCCCAAATTGCCGCCCGGAACGACTATCCAATCTGGGGTTTGCCAATTGAGTTGATGGATAATTTCGATGATGATGCTTTTTTGCCCCTCTAAACGGAAGGGGTTAATCGAATTGAGGGCATAAATCCCCAAACGGATAGAGACTTCGCGCACGAGTTCTAAATTTTTGTCGAAATCGGCATCTACTTGAATACAAGTTGCGCCATAGGCAACGGCTTGGGATAATTTGCCGATGGCAATATTTTTATTCTCAAAAAAGACCACACCTTCCATATCGGCAGAGGCGGCATAAGACGCGAGGGCGGCGGATGTATTGCCTGTGCTGGCGCATGATACGCGCTTCATCCCTAATACACGCGCATGAGTGACCCCGCCTGTCATGCCTCTATCCTTAAATGATCCTGTGGGATTTTCGCCCTCATGTTTGAGATAAAGTGTGTCTAATCCCGCCCATGAAGCCAATTTTGGCACATGATAGAGGTTGGTGTTGCCCTCTGGCTTGCTGACGATATTTGCATTATCCACATCGGGATAAATGAGTTCTTTATAACGCCATACACCGCTATTATAAGGGGCTTGGAATGTGCCAATGCGCGAATCGAATAACTCACGGGAGACGATTCCGCGCAAATATGTTATATCATGTTGGACATCCAACAAGCCACCACAGGCGGGGCAGGCATAAATAACCGAATTGAGGGGGTATTCTTTCTGGCAATCCATACATTGCAGTTTGCTAGACATTGGTGTAACCTCTTGGTTGTTTTATTAGAATGTGATTAAGGATAACAGTTTTGGCGATAAATTCTAGCGCAAACACCTATCAAAAAGTACAAGCCTTTGCCCCTGCAACAATGGCAAATATGGGCATTGGGTTTGATATTTTGGGATTAGCCTTTCAATCGTTGGGGGATGTTGTTGAAGCTACCCATTATGATAAGCCAGAAGTGGTTATTGTGGATATAGAAGGGGATAACGGTTTATTGCCCCGCGATGCCCATAAAAACACCGCATCAGTCGCAATTATGGCATATCTCAAACAACTCAATCGGACCGATGGCATTGCGATTACCATCAAAAAAGGATTGCCACTTGCTAGTGGATTGGGTAGTAGCGCCTCTAGTGCGGTGGCGGGTGTAGTAGCGGTCAACGCTTTGCTAGGCTACCCCATGGCCAAAGCGGAATTGCTCCCCGCTTGCATGGAAGGGGAGGCGTTGGTGAGTGGGTATCATGCCGATAATATTGCGCCATGCTTGTTGGGAGGGATGTTATTGGTGGACGGATTAACCGCCGATAGTGTGGTGCAATTGCCGATTATAGCCAATATGCACTTTGCCTTGGTTACACCGAATGTCGCTGTATTAACATCAGAAGCGCGGGCGGTGTTGCCTCAAATGATTCCACTCAAGACGATGATTCGGCAAACGGCGGGGATAGCTCGCTTTTTTGAGGCGCTGAATCGCGGTGATTTGGTGGCGCTCGCCAAAGCGATGGAACTCGATGAAGTGGTAGAACCTGCCCGCGCTCATTTAATGCCTTATATGTATGAATTGCGTGAGTGTGCCAAAGCCAATGGTGCATTGGGCTTGGTGATTAGTGGGGCAGGTCCGACATTGTGTGCGTTGTGCGATTCTGCCGATATTGCCCAACGGGTATCCGTTGCCATGCGACAATTTTATGAGGCGCATGGGTTGGGTTGTGTTGCCTATGCCACACAGATAGACCCAGAGGGTGCGCGGGTAATTTTGGTGGAATAAGCAAGTAGCGTTCTGAATCCCTTTGCGTTACAATAGAGCCACTTTTGTCGCATAAAAATATGCGCTATGTTTGATTGTTTGTGAAATATTTGACAATCTCACTTAAAATTTTTTATACTGATATTGCTAATGACCGTCATGAATAGCCATTGGCATACGAAAAAAGGGATTTATTGATTATGGCGCTACAAATTCGTCATTTTATTGGTGGAGAATGGGTCAATTCTCTCTCTGGAGAGACCTTTGAGAGCATTAATCCCGCCACAGAAGAAGTGATTGCTATTGCCCAAAAGGGCAACGCCGCCGATGTGGATGCGGCGGTGATATTTGCCAAAAAAGCGTATCCAGATTGGCGTTTGATGCCTGCCCCGCGTCGTGGTGAAATTTTGTATGCGGTGGCACAAATTTTGCTAGAGCGCAAAGAAGAAATTGCCCGTTTAATGACCCAAGAGATGGGTAAGATTTTGGCAGAAGCGCGTGGCGATGTGCAAGAAGCCGTTGATATGGCTTATTATATGGGTGGGGAAGGGCGACGTTTGCAGGGGTATACTGCGCCTGTGGAAATGCCGAATAAATTTGGTATGGCAATTCGGGATTCTGTGGGTGTGGTTGGTTTGGTGACTCCCTGGAATTTTCCTGTGGCTGTACCAAGCTGGAAGATGCTTCCTGCGTTGGTGGCTGGTAATTGTGTCGTCTGGAAACCGAGTGAAGACACGCCTGCGGTGTCTGCGGCATTTGTGCAGGCATTTGTTGATGCTGGATTGCCACCCGGTGTACTAAATCTGGTCACTGGGGCAGGGGAAGCGGGTTCTGCGTTAGTATCGCACCCCAATGTGCGTGTGATTTCGTTTACAGGGTCTACTACAACGGGTTTGGGTGTATATGCCAAAGCCGCTACATTTGGCAAAAAGGTCACACTCGAAATGGGCGGTAAAAACGCCATTTTGGTGATGGATGATGCCAATTTAGGCTTGGCAGTAGATGCCATCAATTGGAGCGCATTTGGCACGACAGGGCAACGATGCACCGCTACCAGCCGCCTAATCGTCCAAAAAGGCATTAAATCTAAATTGATGGAAGCATTGATCGAAAAAGCCAAGACTATCAAAGTGGGTTATGGCATTGAGCCAGATGTGCAGATGGGTCCGCTTGTCAACCAAAAGGCACTCACCAAAGTTGAGAGTTACATGGATGTTGCGCGGTCAGATGGTGCAAAAATCCTTATTGGTGGCAAACGTGCCGATATAGACAAGGGCTTTTTCTTTATGCCCACCATTTTTGATGGTGTCAATGCGGGGATGCGCGTGGAACAAGAAGAAATTTTTGGACCCGTGTTATCGGTCATTGAAGTGGCTTCTTTGGATGAAGCGATTCATGTCAATAATAACACCCCATTTGGCTTGTCTAGCAGTTTATTCACGGAAAATGTCAATGCGGCATTCCGCGCCATCCGCGATTTGACGACAGGCATTGTCTATATCAATCATGGCACAACAGGCGCAGAGATTCAGTTCCCATTTGGCGGTACTCGTGGCACTGGCAATGGGATGCGTGAAGCAGGTTCATCGGCATTGGACAGCTTTACCGAGTGGAAATCTATTTATGTCGATTTTAGTGGGCAATTACAACGCGCCCAAATTGATAACCGCGAATAATTGGATAGGTGGCATATCGCACTCCCGTCCAAAATAGGGTAAGCTAGAGGAATATGGCACTTTATTGGGATAATTCTTACGAGATTGTGTTGGTATTGATGGAAAAATACCCTGATGTGGATGTGGAGGGTGTGGGAATCGAGCAGTTATTTCAGTGGATTATCGCCTTGCCAGACTTTGCAGACGACCCGCATTTGGCAAACGACAAACTTTTGAACGATATTTTACGCGAATGGTATGAGGAGCATGATAGTTCATGGCTGAGTTGAATTTGAATGATTTACATGATACCGAATTTCCGTTGCCAGATGGTCTGGAAGGAAATTTTGCGATAACAAGTCTGAGCAAGATTTATAACTGGAGTCGGCGTAATTCGATGTGGCCCATGCTATTTGGGTTAGCTTGTTGCGCTATTGAAATGATTGGTACAGCTTCATCGCGGTTCGATTTTTCGCGGTTTGGTATGGAAGTCATGCGTGCCAGCCCACGTCAATCGGATTTGATGATTGTCTCTGGAACGGTCACCAAAAAGATGATTGTCCCTATTGTGCGCCTGTATAACCAAATGCCAGAGCCAAAATATGTGATGGCGATGGGCGCATGTGCCAGTGGAGGTGGTCCATTCAAAGAGGGCTATAATGTCGTCTCTGGGATAGATAAATATTTGCCTGTGGATGTCTATATTCCAGGTTGCCCACCAACACCCCAAGCCCTGCTTCATGGCTTAATTACCTTGCAACATAAAATTGATGGTCAATCGTTGGCAAATAAAGACGATGTGCCTTGGTATGGTGTTGGACCCGCAGAAGCCACCCCAATCCCCATTTTGGGTCCTGATATTATTGACCCACGCCAAATGGATTTAATCCGCCGTCAGGCAGAACTGATAGCAAAGGGATTGCCTTATGGTGTGCGTGAATTGCCACCATTCCAACTGAAAAAATCTGCACCAAAAAAGGTTTTGGCTACGGTTACCGCTACGGATAGTGGTGGGGATGGCATTGAACGTGATGCCGCCGCCTTAGAGATTATTAAGCGTAAACGTTTGGAAGCTGTCGCCCGCAAACAAGCCCGTGAAGCAGTGATGGCATAAGGGAAATCATAATGACGAATGAAGTTTCGATAGAACAACAAACTCAACACGATATTCAAAAACTTGATGGGGTAGTGGATTATCTCATCGAGAAATACCCCAATATCGTCACCAAAGACACCCGTGAAGGGTATAGTGGGGTGATGATTGACCGTAATCACTTGGTAGATGTGGCAACCACCATGCGCGATGAGCTGGGCTATAACTACCTATCTAGCGCCACTGCTGTGGATTATGTCGGTGTTTCTGAGCCAGATAGCGATATGGAGATGGTTTATCATGCCTATCGTATCTCTGGTGGGGGTGCATTGGTCTTTAAGACACAAGCCCCGCGTGATAACCCTGTTATTCCCTCGTTGGTAGATGTATATCCTGCCAGCGATTTTCAAGAACGTGAAGCATACGACCTCTATGGCATCCAATTTGCAGGGCATCCTAACCTCAAGCGTATTTTGCTGTGGGAAGGCTTTCATGGTCATCCGATGCGGAAAGACTGGAAAGAAGCCTATTATGAAGAGGAAACAAAGCCATTTGGTAGCCGTTGGCCTGGTGGTCAGGTGCACCGTTCCGAAGAAATGAACCCATACGGGAAAAATGTCAAATACCCCGATGATTTTGACCTGAGCCGACTGAGAGATATTTCTGAAGAATCTATCTATTCTGGTTTAGGGTTGGGTGTTGATGTTCAGTCGCTCGGTGGCGATGGCATGAAAACAGACCGCCTAATCGTGAATATGGGACCACATCACCCAAGCACACATGGGGTGTTCCGCATGGTTATCACCCTCAATGGTGAAACGATTGAGACCCTAGAGCCTGTTATGGGCTATTTGCATCGTAATCACGAAAAAATTGGGGAACGGAATACCTATCTCCATAATATGCCATTCACCGACCGCCTCGATTATCTGTCTAGCATGGGCAATAACGTTGGATATGCGTTGGCAATTGAGCAATTGATGGCAAAAGGGTCACGTTATACCCCTGTGCCATATCGTGCAGAAGTGATTCGCGTTTTGATGATGGAATTAACCCGTATCGTCAATCATTTGTGGTCAATCGGCTTTTTGCTCAACGATTTGGGCGCGTTTTTTACGCCGATGTTGTATGCCAACAATGAGCGTGAAAAAATACTCGACTTTTTTGAAGCGGTGGCTGGCTCGCGGTTGATGTGCAATTACATGCGCTTTGGTGGTATCTTTAAAGACTTACCAGACCGTATTAAGAGTGTGATGAATATGGTCAACGACCGCATCCGCGATTTTGATACGATGGAATATTTGACCGATATTATCACAGAACGCCTTCCACGCTTTTTGGATGAATATGAGTATTATCTCAATCAGAACGAAATCATCCGCGCCCGTTGTATTGGCGTAGGGGTGTTGCCTCCCGATATGGCGGTGGCGTATGGGGCAGTTGGTCCGTTATTGCGCGGTAGTGGCATTGGTTATGATGTGCGCCGTGCAGAACCGTATAGCATCTATCCAGAATTGGATTTTGACATTCCTGTTGGCGTGCAAGGCGATATTTATGATCGCTATACGGTACGTATGCGCGAAATGCGTGAAAGCCTGCGGATTTTACGCCAAATTTTGCCGCGCCTAGAAGCAACCAAAGGTCAAGAAGTATGGGCTGGTGGCAAGCAAGGTGCATATTCGCCCCGTATTCCAATTGGTGAATCTTATGGACGTGTGGAAAATCCAAAAGGTGAATTGGGTTATTATGTGGTGTCTGCTGGCGACCCCAAAGGCACACAAAATCCATGGCGGTATCATGTCCGCGCCCCAAGTTTTACCAACTTGACTGCGCTAGGTGCAATGTCTAAGGGGCATAAAGTGGCGGATGTGGTGACAATTTTGGGTAGTATTGATATTGTGTTGGGCGAGACAGACCGTTAAGAGGGATTTTCTATGTACGGACAAGGTATTTTTAAGGGATTAGTCGTCACGTTTAAGCATCTCATCAACACCTATGTAGATGATTTGCGCTATGGGTGGCGTAAATATAGCAAAGACACAGATAATTTTGAGACCCGCCAAGGTCCCAAATCACGCGGGTCGTTTACGGTGCAATATCCAGACGAAAAAATAGCCGTGCCAGAACGTTTTCGGTTTGTGCCATTTTTGGTCGTGGAAGATGACGATCACCCAGACCGTCCGGGTCATGATTGGTGTACGAGTTGTGGCATTTGCGCGAAGGTGTGTCCGCCACAATGTATCTGGATTATCCGTAGCGAAGACCCCGTGACCAAGCGCCCGGTGCCAGAGCCAGAAGCCTTTTTCATTGATATCGATATTTGCATGAATTGTGGCTATTGCGCGGAATTTTGCCCATTTGATGCTATCAAGATGGATCATGATTATGAAATGGCAAGTTATGACCGCACTACAACGCATATTCATGACAAAGAAAAATTGTCTAAGCCATTTAGCTATTGGAAGCGTATCGCGCCGACTACCGCCTATGAAGAAATGGAAGCACGCGGTGGCTGGGAACATATTGATGTGATTAAAGCTAAGAAGAAATTGGCTAATGCAGAAGCCAAAAAAGCCGCTACACCGATACCTGTCGCAGAAGCGGTTGCGACCGATGCACCACCTGTAGAGGTCAAAGAGGAATTGAGTGCCGATGAGCGTAAAGCCAAGCGTGAAGCGGCACTGGCACGTAAACGTACTAAAGAACAAGGCGAAGGCGGCGAGTAAGCCTTTATAAACCCGAATAAGAGTTAAAAAGCAGATGCCAATGTGCATTTGCTTTTTATTTTGACAGTATATCTTCATATAGTCATTAGAAGATATACAAAATACACAAAAATAACAAAAAGGAAACCTATCTTGTGCAATCCCCCATAAAGACACACATACCAAAAGAGGGGAGTAAGACACAACCTATATGAGATTAAAAAACAACAATACAACATGAATATCCTTCTATATAAGGCACAAATAGAGTATGATAAAGGTCTGAATAAATTTGTGTAAGGAGATTTTTATGACGATTCAAGACCAAGTTATGCAAGCCCTAGCTACCGTCATTGAACCAGAACTCCACCGCGATATTGTATCGCTCAATATGGTGCGCGATTTGAGCATCATGGGCGATGTGGCAAAATTTACGATTGTCCTCACAACCCCTGCCTGCCCACTCAAAAATGTGTTTGTTGAGCGATGCAATGAGGCAGTGATAGGCAAGGTGAATAGTATTCAACGACTCGATATTCAATGGGATGCCCAAGTCCCCACCGATAAACGGATTCATGGGTTACTCCAAACCTCGATGAGAAGCATTATTGCTGTAAGCAGTGGTAAGGGTGGGGTAGGGAAAAGCACCGTTGCCATGAATTTGGCAGTGGGATTAGCAGCAGCAGGCGCACGGGTTGGGTTAATTGATGCCGACATTCTGAACCCCAATATTCCTCAAATGGCGGGGCTAGGTGCGGGTAGACCTAAAGTATTGAATAATAAAATGATTCCCATCGAAGCCTATGGGGTCAAAATCATGAGTACTGGTTTCTTGATTGAAGCCGATAAACCCATGATTATGCGCGGACCCATGCTACACAGCGCAATTCGTCAATTTTTTACCGATGTAGATTGGGGTGAAGTGGATTATACCATCGTGGATTTGCCTCCCGGTACAGGCGATGCTCCGCTCTCATTGGCGCAATCGTTCCCATTGGCAGGGGCAATTATTGTTACACAACCCCAAGAGGTCGCGGTTGCCGATGCGCTACGTGGTGCGGCAATGTTTGAACAGCTCAATGTGCCTATTTTGGGTGTGATTGAAAATATGTCTGGGGAATTTTTTGGCAGTGGTGGTGGCGAAAAATTAGCACAACAACGCAATATCCCATTTTTGGGACGTGTGCCATTGCAAGCTAGTGTGCGTGAAGGTGGCGATTATGGCAGACCTGTGCTGGCTTATGCACCAGATAGCCCTGCAGGACTCGCTTTTTATGACATTGTACAAGCGGTTGCGGCACGTATCAGTGTGGTGATGTTGCAAAGCCCCAATATTATCCCGATTAACATCATCGGATAGGGTAGATTAGGGACATGAGATGTTCACGTCCCTAATCATCTAATCCAAATACACGCACTTCTTTGCTGGCAACCGGATTATAGCGCCCAATTAATGCCCAAAATAAAAAATTGAGCAAGATGGCAATCAATAAAGCTATCCATGCTTCTGTTTCTACACCTCTACTCATTGCGTAGTGGCGCAAGAGCAAAGTTGGTGCTATCATTAAAAATAACATCAATCGTCTTGCAGACCGTTTAGAACGTTGCAAAATGAATATCATTATGGAAAAGAATACTATCAGTAGGGTAAGCGTCTCTAAGTTCATAGCCTTTTTCGATTATAATGATACAGGATAGTGATTGAGACTATTATATCGCATGACACTTGATAAAATAGCCTTTTTTGCGATAATTTTCATAAAAATCTCAGCTAAACCGATACTGGTCAGCAGGAGATATTATCTAGGTATTGATTTTATATACAAATAGATGCAATACTATACGCAAGTGGACACTGAAAAAGGTACTTGAAAATGATATGCGCTCACCGCATTCGATTGAACCCAACTCCCAAACAAGCGGAATGTTTTGTTTGTGTGGCTGGTGTGCGCCGATTTGTCTACAATTGGGCATTAACAGAATGGATTCGCCAGCGTGAAGCGGGTCAAAAGCCGAGCATCTATAAAATCAAAGCACAATTCAATGCCATTCGGCGTGAATTATTTCCATGGAGCTACGACACCACCAAATGCGCGGTCGAAGGGGCGTTTATGGATTTGCGTGAGGCATTCAACCGTTTTTTTGAGAGCCTCAAAGATAACACCAAAAAGCGCGTTGGATTTCCTAAGTTCAAAGCTAAAAAGCGCAGTAAAGCGGGTTTTTATGTCGCTAATGACAGATTTAGCGTGAGTGGCAACACCATTCGTCTGCCTCACATTGGTGATGTCAACATGACTAAAAAGTTACGCTTGGAAGGGAAAATCTTATCGGCACGGATAACCCAAAGTGGCAAATGGTGGTTTGTGAGCATCACCGTTGAAACAACGAAAAAACCGCGCAAAGTGCCGACAAGTGGGGCTGTTGGCGTGGATTTGGGAATCAATCGGTTAGCCACCGTGAGCGATGGAACGGTATTTGAGAACCAAAAACACCTACAAAAACGGCTCAAGAGGCTAAAAGGCTTACAAAAATCGCTCTCGCGCAAGCAAAAGGGGAGCAAGAATCGTGAAAAAGCACGGATGAAACTGGCAATTCAGCATTATCGAGTTACATGCAGTCGAGATGATTTTCTGCATAAACTGACCACCGAATTGGCAGAAGAATTTTCACTGATTGGCATCAAAAGCCTGAATGTGTCTGGGATGATGAAAAATCACGAACTGGCACAAGCATTGGCAGATGCCTCATTCAGTAAACTGAGCAAATTCTTGACCAACAAGGCTGAAGTAACAGGTGCAAAAGTGGTGTTGGTAGGGATGTTTTTCCCATCTAGTAAACGGTGTTCAGCGTGTCATCATATCAAAGCGGATTTGACCCTCAGTGATAGGGCATATACATGCCATAATTGTGGCATGGTATGTGACCGTGACTTGAATGCCCGCATCAACATTCTGCAAGAGGCAATACGACTGAGTGAAAGCAGTCCATAAATTCTTTCACCGTCACGGCAGTGGCTTCAACGGACGTAAAACGCCTGTGGACAGACGGTAAGACCAAAGTGGATTTCCACAGAGGCACGACTGGATGAAGCAGGAACGGACTTATGTATAGATTTGTACATGTTGAGATACGTTTGTATATAAGAAAGGTAGCAGTTGAACGTATGTTAGAAGTGAATGTAGCAGGTTTGGAAAAAGCTACTTTAATTGAGGTCAATGGTCGTGTGGATAGTATGACCGCAAATCAGTTGGGAGAGGCACTCTCTAGCCCAATTGACGATGGTCATGTTAACATCGTCTTAGACCTTGCTGGAGTAGATTATATGAGTAGTGCGGGTTTGCGTGAAATTATTGCCGCACTCAAGAAAGTTAAACGTGCTTCTGGCGACTTACGCATCGCCCAGCCATCAAATCGGGTCATGGAAGTTTTTGAAATGGCAGGGATAGATACACTCGTCCGTATTTTTGCCACACGTTTAGAAGCCGTTGCGAGTTATTAATAACTCGTAACCAGAGTTTTGCAGATAAGTCTATATGGTTCATGAAGAACGCCTACAAATTGTAGCAATCATGGAAAATGTGGAAAAAGCGTGCGAATTTGTTGCAAAATTTGCACGAGATTTGGGTTTTTCTGAAGAAATGATTCATCGGTGTTGGATATCTGTAGATGAAGTGTGTGCCAATGTGATTGAGCATGGCTATAAGGAAAATGGTCATCATGAGGTTATTGATGTCATCTGCCATACTGATGCAAACCTTCTTATCATTACCTTCATGGATGATTCGACACCATTTAATCCTCTCATAAAAGACGATCCAGACCCATATGCCTTATTGGAAGATCGTGAAGTTGGCGGGTGGGGTATCTTTTTTGTAAAGAAATTTATGGATAACGTCACTTATCGGTATCAGAATAATCGTAACCATCTCATCCTAGAAAAATATTATAGTCACTGATTGCGCCACGCATTAATATCATCCAAATTTACCTGCCCAAATGGTGGCAAATAATTATTTTCGCAATCGCGGGCGGTGGTTGGCAATTGGCGACGGTCTAATAAGGCAGTATCTGGACTATAATAATTCCATACTGCCCTAGAAATATCCTCTAAGATGGGCCACAAGCGTGTAAAATCTTGAAAATCGGTATTTTCCCACAAGTAAATCGCAATGATGTAATTTTGCCCGTTGGGTGGATAAACGATTCCCGCATCACCCACCATACCCCCGAGCCAGCCATTTTTGTGTTCAATGCGAGTACCATCTGGCAAACCACCCTGTAAGAGTCGTTCTAGATCGTTGGCGCTCATTAATTCCAACATCCGCCGACACTCAAGCTGGGTAAACTCACCATTTGGAAAGGCGGTGATAAGCCCAGAACCATAATTGGCGCAATCGTATATCATTGAAAGCAATGTCCCCATATCCTCTGTAGTCGTTTGGTTATAGAGGTCTGGATTCGTATTAAAATTGGAATTGGGAAAAGTCTCTGGCACAGAAATTGAGCCGAGTTGCTCATTGGCAACCCCTTCAATGAGGCGCGACGACAAGAAGGTATTACGTGCGCCCGCAAATTGGGCAGTTTGGGTCACTTGTGCCACACCGTTAAAGACATTTCCACCACCAGTAATTTCCATAAGCAGATTTGATGATGAATTGCGACTGCATAACATAGATTGCGCCAAAAGCCATGCTTCTTCTTGCGTTGGCTCATTATTTTGGCTACGGAAATAATTGAGCATGATGGGCAATTTGACAGTGCTGGCAGATGTGAAAGCAACATCGCCCAACAGGTTAATTTCTTGTCCTGTGCGTAAATCCATCACAAATACAGAACCAATATCATCTACACCATCATAAATAAAACCTTGCGAATCAAAATAAGCCGTAATCAGGTTTTGGAGTGTTGTCAGGGTTGGCTTATTAGATGTTGCACCACCGATAGGTAAACTCACGGTGCGATTAATAGGGCTTCTTAGTGCATTTTCTACCAATTGCATGGCTTGGGGTATATCTATGGCAAACCCCTGTTGACCATCAAAGGTAGTGAGTGTCACCACATCATAACCCGGTTCACCAGGGGGACGGTCATATCTGGCAGAAATATCACGCAAAAGCTGTTCTAATAATCCGCGCTGAAAATCTGCATCTAGGGGGATATTGACGGGTTGTGTGGTATCTTGTTGGGTGAGATATTGCACAAATCGTTCCCAAAAACTGCCTAGTGCCGTATTGATATTTTGTGCAGAAGCCAACATGGTTTGAATATTGGGGCGAAAACCCACCGTAGCAGGGTCTAAGACAATAGGACTATCGCCATAGTATACGATAACTGGCTGGGCATAGGCACGTTCCCACAAAATACGGGCTTCGGTGGGGGTGAGATTGCTCACATTAATATCTGCCACAACCAAATTCGGTGCAAGCCGACTGGCACTTTGGCTAAATGCCAGTAATTCATAGGTAAATAAACCCATAGACGTAAAGAGTAACATGCTAGAAATCACCCAGAGGCGCAAGAAAATAGGGCGATGTTTTTTTCTACGTGTATTGGTAGCGGTTGCCATAAAAACTCCGTTTATTGCAAATTTTTGCGTGCTTGTTGAATGGCGAGGTAGTGAAAACTCAAAATTTGGGGCATATCGTCTATATCAAACCACTGATATGCCAGCAACTCATTGCTCAATTTGCCAATAGGCTCTGTTGTATGACATAAATAGGCGAGGTCGAGGTGGTTATGTGACAGTGATTTGACAGCTACGACCTGCTCTATGGTAACAGTGATGGAGAGTTCTTCTTGTAATTCGCGGATCACAGTGGTGGCGGGGTCTTCGTGCCGATTTACCCAACCACCCGGTAATCCCCAGGGGGTTTTTGGGTGAAAAACATGCTCCACCAATAAAACTTGTCTCTCTGAATTGAAGATAACACCAACTGCACCCAGCGAATATTTGGGACGAAATAGGCGAATCATGGTGTATAAGGGGATACCTAACCATGTATGTTTACGAAAGATAGTCGCTATGGTGCGATAAAATGGTGATGGGGTCTGATTGGATATATTCATGCGTAAAGTGTATCTAAGCACCAACATAGCGTCAACCGTTGCTTAACCTACGTTTTGATGAAATGTAGGCTTGTTATTTTAACGGATGTCTATTATACTTTTACTCATCATACCAACGGGGTATGGCGCAGCCCGGTAGCGCGCTTGCATGGGGTGCAAGAGGTCTACAGTTCGAATCTGTATACCCCGACAATGATTAACCACCTATGACCTCATTTTGAACGTGTCGTTGGTGTGAACTACAAAATCAGTTTTTAAGATAAAAACCCATCTTATTATGATGGGTTTTTATTTTCCTGTTAATCACCATAACAAATGACAATATTTGAGCTGTCAATCTCATTATCTGTATATCCCAACGCCTCAAGCGACACTGTTGTTGCTGTAATTTCCAATTCAATTTATGGGGTAGGGGTGCTTACCAGCCCCTGATACATGGCATCTAGTCGTGCTATTACCCGATTTTGCGCCTCTTGCGCTAATTCAAAATTGCGTTGAGAGCTGAGGATAATCACCTCTAAATCTTGGCGTTCTGCATTGACATAGGCTTGCATAGAGGTGATGGTTTGTTGCATAGCGACAATCGTGAGGGTATAGGCTTCTTCTCCACACGATAAAATAGGTGTATTGGCAACTGTAAGCGCAACGGCATTTAGATTTTGCACCAATGTAAAGAGTGCCGCCCGCGATTTTCCACTGGCGGTTGCCAAAAAGTTATCGAATTCCACCTGATTAAATACCAATGTCTGTATCCAATTTTCTAAGATAGCGACTTCTTCACAATCGTCCTGAATGGTGCTGGTGGGGAGCGGAGGTAGGGCGAGTAATGAAGGTGGTTGTGCGCCATTCTCCAAGCCACCACATCCCGTTAATACCAAAATCATCAATCCATACAATAACCAACACGATACATGCAATTTCATAACTACTATCCTTTGGAGTAATTCGACATTTTGCGTTATTATTATAGGCGATGCACATCAATTTTGTTATCATAAAGGATAAAATCTCATGCCACAATTGTATAGTCGTGTGGATGATAATCACTGGCTTACACCCACCATTGCCGATATTTTGGAACAAGGCAGTGGGATGCCACTTTCAGAAGCAGACATCCGTGAACAAATGACCGCATTACAAACCAAGTTGGCGGAACTCGAAACTCCTATAAAAGTTATTGATGTATTGCCAACACCGTCTTATACCCTCTTTATTGCCAAACTAGAAAGCATTGGCAGATTAGGCAATCGGCGGACGGTGACACCCAATGAAATCCGTAAAAGTATTGGACAATTAGCAGAAGAAAATCGCCAATGGAAACTCGGCTTTATACCATCTGCCCCAGAAAACCCCGATGCAATTGGCATTTTACTCCGTACAGAAAATCATACACCGCTCAATTTGCGCCGTTTGATGTTACGGAATGCCTTTCGTGATACATCCTCTACATTGGCGATGGTTTTGGGCAATACCCTCACACAACAATTGGTGCTACACGATTTATCTACACTTGATGGATTGTTGGTTATTGGGACAGAAGGGGCAAAATTTCATGTGGTGCAAAATACACTGTTTTTGCTCACATTGCTCAATACACCCAGTGAAGTGCGAATCTCTGTGGCGGGCGAAAGTTCAACCGCCTTAAAACCCATACTCAATGTGCCACATCTATTGGGGAAAATACTCACAGAACCCGATGATGGGGTCAAATTGATTGATGGTTTCATCAAAGAAGCAGACCGCAGACGGGCAGGTTTTTCTGAGGCGAATGTCACCACATTTGATGCTTATAACGCCTACTTGCGTAGCAACCAAAAGCCCGCGCTCCCACGTATTATTTTAGTATTGGATTCGGTTTCGGATGAGCGATGGATGCAATCTAAAGACCGTTGGGTCGCACCACTACAGGCATTATTGCAAGATAGCGCCAAGATTGGGATTCATGTGATTATGACGGCGGGACAATTGGATAACAGTCATGTGCCAAATGCGCTACAAGCCCTATTCCCCATAAAAATCTTGAGTCGTAATGCCGCAGGTAAATATCCAGAAAAAATCGAGAATTTTCACGGCTCATTGATGCGTTTTATTGATGCGTTTGTTGTGATTGGTGAAGAAGCTACACCTATTGAAGTGAGTGCGGTCTCGCAAGAGGAAATTCAACGTGCCACTATCTACTGGCAAAATGCTTTGCAAACACGCAAAGGCGAGACTCCACAAAGTCCTATCAGTGGCAAAACGGGCATGACGCAATTGCTAAAAATGCCGGCTGATGCCCGTTCACAAGCCATATTAAACAGCTTGCCAAGCGTAATGCCCATGACAATCCTTTATCAGGCGCGGGCGCTAACAGCCTATTTGGGATGGATTGGGATGGGTCCGTTGCAGGATGTATTGGGGTTAAATGCACAAGAGGCAAAAGAGGTCATTGAAGCACTAAAAACCAGTGGGATTGTCGAAAATAACGATGCACCTACATTGCGATTTGTTCGGTTAGCCGATTTTGAATAATACCCATAAAGGCGGATAAGTAATTTTATCCGCCTTATGCTTCTTGCTAACTAATTGCCACTAATATCCACAACACCACCCTGACACGAATTGTAATTTGAGCCGATAATAACGGCAAAATCGTGGGTACGGTTGGGGTCTGGCTGAGACAACACATTTTCTGCGCGGACATTCAAAATACGGGCAATTTCGCGGGTGCTTCCGCCTTTTTGTTGCCCTGTATAATCTATGAGGATGGTCTCGGCGGTATCTTCTGCACTATCGAGTGCCACTGCGGAAAATCCTTCCCAGAGAAGGCGGTCAGCGGCGACTCTATCCCATAATGGATTGATAGTGCCATTATAGACAGCGATGCTTGCCCCGTTAATGAGGAGCTGGTTTGCTGATGGTGGGCGATAAAAATCGTTCATCAATTGTGTCACTAGCTCTGTGACTGGCAACTGCACATTTGCCCCATCGGGTGCTGTCCATGAATTGGTGTGATAGGTGGGTGTAAAGGTAAAATTGCGGATTTGGTTAATATCCAGCCCTAAACCAATGGGCAATAAGCCGATAAAATCTTCAAGGCGCATATCTGTCTCTAAAATACTCATGCCTTGTTCCCATAATTGCCCGATATTGGTCAAATTCACCGAGCCAAGTGCATTACGCCAAATGGCACGAATGACTTGTTGCTGTCTGCGCCCTCTATCAAAATCACTGCTGTTATTCCGTATCCGCGAAAACCATAAGGCTTGAGCGCCATTCATATCGTAATAACCCACATTTAATTGACGTAAACCCTCACCCAAATCAATTGTGCCATCGGGTAATTCTGCGCCGATGAGCGCATAATCTTGATAGGTACAATCTACGGCGATGCTAATGCCACCAATGGTATCAATAAGGCTCTTAAACCCTGTAAAATCAACTTTGGCATAGTAGTGAACATTGATGCCGAAGTTGTAAAAAATGGTTTGGCGCAATAATCCAAAACCACCACCTGTATAACCGATACTCTCACCAACACCATACACCACATTCAGGCGATTCATCATGCCATTGGGTGTGGGGATATAGACATACAAATCACGCGGAAAACTGAGCATATTCACGGTGTTGGTATCGCGGTTGATAGAGACAATAATCATGGTATCGGTGCGAACACTGCCATCGGTGGTTAGTTCATCATCACCACCTAAGAGGACAATATTGACCAGATTATAATCACGTTGCACCGTAGGCACTTGTGTGGGCACTTCTGTTCCACCCAACACAACGCCAGGGGCAACATCTCGTGGGAAAAGTAGGGTGGGTAGCGGGTTGGTAGCACTCACAGGTAACGCCACCATCTCGGTATTGGTTGGGAAGCTAGTTGCTGTCGCAAACGGAGGCAGGGGTGTGGTTGTAAAAGCAGGCGTGGCAGAAACAAAGAATGGTGTTTCTGTGGGCGCAATATCTGGACTAGGGACTTCTGTGGTGGCGGGCAATGGGGTAATGGTCGCAAATATTACGGGGCGCGGGGTATTGGTCACAAAAAGTTGAGATGACTCCATGATTTGCGGTGTAGTGGTCTCGGTTGGGGTTTCTGTGGGAATATTTGTGGCTGTTTCGGTAGATGTTGGTGTTAGGCTGGGAGTCTCTGTTGCTGTCGCAGTTGCAGTATGTGTTGGGGTTGGGGATGGCGTGCTGGTGGGTGTGGCTGTCGCCGTTGGGGTATGGGTATTGGTCGGCTGATTGAGCGCGATGAAAGTGGCTGTCTCTGGATAGCCCGATTGTTGCGATTCATAGATAGTACGTTCATTCAACTGGCGACCAATGGCAGTGACTACTTGTGCGCCAGACCAAATAATAGCACCAATCAAGATGAGTGGTACAAGCCGAAAGACAATCAGATGGGCAAACCACCCAAGACGAAGCATAACCTTGCGAAGCATCATAATATCTCCAGCGATGACAGATTTTTAGCGGGGTAAGTTTAGCCCATATCCACCCGAATGAGTAGGCTCATTCAAAAATCGTAGGGATAGCGCATGTTCCATTTTCGGTGATATAACCCCGATTATCCACCACCACCAAACGTATCCAATAAACACCATTTGGGTACTGGGTGGGGTCTATTTCTGCCAATACATCACTATAAACAACTTGCTGGCGTGTGGCAACTCGTTGGTAAATAAGGGCATTATTGGCGCGAATTTCAATATGATAGACCCCAAAATTTGGCAATGTTGCTGTGCCAATCACCTCAAACGGCTCGCTTAGGCGATTATTGGAGATGGGAGATGAAATTTGGACGGATGGATTCAGACAGCCTTCGGCGGTAAGCGGATTGAGTGACAAGAAGGGTATATTGCCAGATGGGGCGGGTGTGTTTGTTGCCACTATCGGCATAGTCGTTGCGTTAGCCGTTGGCGATGGCGGAATAGCCGTATTAGTTGATGTAGCCGTAGCCGATGGCGGTATCGGTGTATGGGTATTGGTTGGGCGTGGGGTGATTGACGGCATAATCGGCGTATCGGTGGCGGTGGGGGGCAACGATGTTGGTGTTGTTAATGATGCGGGAATGGGCATATTGGTGATGCGTGTTGTTGCCGATGGCTGAATGGGCGTATTAGTAATGCCTGTCGTTGCCAATGGCACAATGGCGGTATTCGTTGCGATTGCTATCGGGCTGGATGGTTGCGCTGTTTCGGTTAAGCGTGTTGCCGAAACAGCTACCAATGGGGACGAGATAGTGGTACTAGTCGTATTTTGACTCTCGGTGCTAATGGCACTTTGCACAGTGATGCTGAATGTGGGATTTTCATCCACAGGCGACTCTACCATACTCACCACCGTAGGGACATCTGTAGGGGAAATTTCTGATGGAGCAGAGACAGATAATACAAAAACACCACCTAATGCGAGTGCAAGACCACCCAAGACCAAAATCGCTGTCAGAAGTTCATTTCTAAGATTACGCGTCATGGCTAGACCCCTTCAACATCATCGGCGTGTTGACTGGGAGCAAAAAGCTAAAACTGCTACCAATATTGGTGCGCGATTCCACCCACAAACGCCCACCTTGTGCTTCGATAAGGGCTTTGGCAATAGATAATCCTACCCCTGTATCACCTAATCCATCTATCAATGGGTTTTGGGCTTTATATTTGCGGGCAAATACACGCGGAATATCATCCTCACTAATGCCACCACCTTTATCCTCGATGGTTATCAACAGGCAATCGGTCTTTTCGTCACCATCCAAACTGGCATGGCGTTTGCTGGCACGGATGCCGATTTGACTATTGGGTGGCGATACCAAAAAGGCATTATTGAGCAATTGCATAAAGACCTGTTCGATGGCATCTTTATCGGCTTCAATATCGGGAATGTTGTCATGCACATTCAAATTGACTGTTAGCCCTTTTTCTCTGAAATGTAGGGCAGTATTGGTGATGATATCCTCTATCATATTGGGTATATTAATAGGTGCTGGGCTAAAGGATAAATGCCCTGTATCCAATTCAGTAATTTGAATAAGGTCATCCAACATAAGCCCCAACCGATTGACATTGGTCGCTACCCGTTGCAAGAATTTGCGTTGCATCTCACCCAAAATGCCAGATGCCTCACTGAGGAGCAAATCTACATACCCAGTGATGGATGTCATGGGGGTGCGTAATTCTTGCACCAATGCGAGGAGCAAATCGGCATTATCGGCAACATATTTACTGGATGATAAGGCATTATCTAATATATCCGATGATAGGGGTGTGGGTGATGTTATTGGCTGATTATTGCGGATGGCGTGCAATTCTTTGGCATAGCCATCGGCTTGGGCTTGGAGTTGCGCCCATTTTGCTTTGAACACCTTTAAGTTTTGCTTGACTGTATCAAATTCGGCACGCACCACATCGCGCTGGCGAATGGCGACTTCACGGTCATTTGCCAAATTTTGCAATTCGGTTTGCAAAGCATGAATGGTTGTATCGCGTTCATGCTCATGTTCATGAAGGTTTTGTAGGCGGGAGCGTTCTGTGAGCAGTGCGGCAAGATTGGTCTGCAATTCGCTATTTTGACTTTGCAAATCTGAGCGTTGGTCGGTGAGTTTTGCCACCAATTTGACCAAACCATCTGCCCCTTCTTCAATCCCTATCTCGCTGAGTTGTTGATGAACCGATGTGAGGCGTAAATCGAGACTATCGCGCTCTTTGATGAGGTTGTCGCGCTCCAAAATCATGCGGTCTATCATCTCTTTGAAATCTGACGGTATCATCAAACGGTCATTGGCGCGTAATTCGTCTAATTGGACTTGCAATGTCGTCCTTTGTACCTCTAAGCTGGCTTTTTCGTGTTTGAGGCTCTCGATATAATCTTTATATCGGCTCTCATCGGGTGTATTGAGTGCGCCATGCAAAGCAACTTCGGCTTGTTGCAACCGATGGAGTAGGGTATCGCGCTCTTGGCGGAGTACCTCATTGGTGACATTCAATGCCGACATCCGTTGCGAGACACTTAATGCCTCTTGGCTATCGCCCAATTCATCAGAGACTCGTTTCTGCTCAACATTCACAGCCGATTTGAGTGTGTCTATTTCGTTGGTCAATAACAATAATTGCTGACGGGCTTGGTCTAATTTGGTTTGCAGGCTCAATTTGACTTTTTGCTCTGTCTCATTGACCGGTTGCATATTCAATGCGCGGCTCACCATTTGCTGAATGGTATTTTCTTCTGCCATGAGTTTGGCATCTTGCGCGACATACGCCAATTGAAGCAAATTGGCGGCAATCACGGCTATCCCTTTGAGCAAACTTTCATCAGATTTGGTCAATTCGCGGGTGGTATAAGGTAATGCCACCACCAACATAGATATCACCTGATTATCTTTGGTGAGGGGCTGAATATAGGCGGGACCCATCGTTTCGATGTCTAGTCGGGTATATAAGTCGTGTAATTCATCCTGATTGCGCTCTGGCAACAATGGGCGTTGAGCCCGTCGCTCCATGCTATTGACCAATGTCGGCTGATTATTGAGATTAATGGACATCCCAAAAAATTCGCGCTCAAATACACGATCATATGCCATCACCACATCGGCGTAATTGGCATCTTTTGAGCGCAGTAATACAGCAACATCCACCTTGAGCATGTCTATCACAGCTTTGAGAATGGCATTGGGGAGGGTGTTAGAGGTGCTATCGAGCATGATTCCCAATGCACGGAGTAATTGAACAGATTCCCGCCCTGCGGGTGACATTGTTGGGGTTTCTTGTACGATTGTTGGGGCAGGCAGTGGGGTAGGTGTGCCAGATGCTTGTGCTTTCATCAAACTCGCATTGAGGTCGCTAACAATGTGGCGGTATAACAGCATGGGCAACAACAATATACCAACAATCATCCCTAGTCGCATGGCACCAGAATCATCCCCAATGAGATTGCCCTGTGTGGTTTGAATAAGGGTGTAGATGGCACTCATGCCCAGAATGAAGAAATAGACAAATTTTAATGGGCTATCTGGAATTTGTATAAAATATCGCACAACCAAAAGCACGCCTAAAATGGCGAGTAAGCTGTGGGCAAATGTCCATGAAATTGCCAATGCACTCAGATTAAAATCGGTTTGAGTTGTGAGTTCTGACCACTGAATCGTGCTAATTAGCAACCCCACGACACTTAAACCGAGTCCTAGTTGCGTAAACCGATTGAGTATGGGATGTGGCAAAGCAAACATCCATAGGGTCAATAAAATGGTGATGGTGATGGCAAATCGTTCTAGGGGTGGTAATAAGGGGGTGGCAATTGTGCCATTGATGAGCGAAAAGATTGCCACAATGAGGGGCAATGCCCATGCCAGCGTCATCCCAATAAATGCCAGTGTAAGCCGTTTATATTGTGTGTTTTGGGAGTCATACGATTCACGCCCCAAGCACATCAGGAAGCAAATAAAACAGACGGCAACAATGATGACAAAATAGACCGAATTGGCAGGAGGACGTATAAATAAATTGAGCAATTCTTGTGCAGACCCAGACAATGTGATTTTGTCCTCTCTTATACAAACCCATATAACAAAATTATATCACAGGAAGCATCAATCGCTGATATTTTGTGCGATTTTGTGATATAGTGAAATGGGATTATCACCCAAATATAATCAATATATAACGAAAGTTGTGAGTGACTATGTCTGACCCAATCAAACATACCCGCTTGACCGCGATGGCAAGTTGCGCGGGTTGAGCCTCTAAACTCGACCCGAGTCTATTGGCGCAAGTTTTGCGCCCACTAAGCGGTATTTTTATGAATAGCGACTACCCAAATCTTCTGGTGGGACTTTCTGAACCAGACGATAGTGCGGTGTATTTGGTGGCTGATGATAAGGCGATTATCTCCACGATGGATTTCTTTCCCCCAGTCGTGGATGACCCTTACCACTTTGGGGCGATTGCCGCCGCCAATGCGCTTAGTGATGTCTATGCGATGGGCGGTGAACCCCTCATGGCAATTAACTTGGTCGCATTTCCAGATGGCATAGATAATGCGGTGGAAATACTCACCGAGATTTTGCGCGGTGGGGCAGAAAAAGTGCGTGAAGCAGGTGCAGTTATCGCTGGTGGGCATACCGTTAGTGATAAAGAACCCAAATATGGGTTATCGGTGACTGGTCACATTCACCCCAAAGATATTATGCAAAAAGGTGGCGCACAAACGGGTGATTTGCTCATCCTGACCAAACCACTCGGCTCTGGGGTCATAACCACTGCTCACAAAAATAGTCGTGTCAGTGAATCTGATTTGAGCAATGCAATAAAAGTTATGAGCCGACTCAATAACCACGCGGGGCAATTTGCTGTGCAATTTGGCGCATCTGCCATGACCGATATTACAGGTTTTGGATTAATGGGGCATGGCTATGAAATGGCAAGCGCCAGCCAAAAATCGTTTCATATTCAGTATTCATTGCTAAAATGGCTTGATGGCGCACAAGGGTATGCCGAACAATCTATCTTTGCGGGCGGACTTTTTCGGAATAAGAATCATTTTGAACAATGGGTGCAAATCCAAGCCGATTTACCCGACTATCAACAAAATTTACTCTATGACCCACAAACATCGGGCGGGTTATTGATTGCTATCAACGAGAAAAATGCCCAAAAGTTGATAGAGGCATTGGTCAATGTGGGCGATAATGTAGCACTCATTGGGCAAGTTGAAACAGGCGAAAGTGGAATCGTTGTAAAAGCGTAGCGATTCATAATCAAAATAGGGCTATAATAACAAATAGTGCGTTAAGATTTCGTTTGTTCAACAGAGGAGCAATGCCTTATGAGTTCCCCATCTGTTCCCAAGCCAGTATCAGCAAAAGATGGTGTGTTGTCTATAGCTAAGACATCATCGTCTTTTGCAAATATTCGGTCTGGTCCAGGGACACAATATGCCGATATAGGTGATTTATTCAACAATTCCGCCGTAACACAATATCCACAATCCAATACCAGTGGCTGGGTATGGATAGAACAACCGGGTTCTGCGGGGTGGGTTTCGACATCTGTCGTAGCATTTACCCCTGTGAATACCCAACCTGCAAATACATCCCCAACACCATACGATGGAAAAATTGCCATTTGGCATTGGAAGGGGACGGCTATCCCAGAAACAACCATCGCCCAACTTGCCCAAAATATCCGTAAGAACACCCCCAATGTGCGCCAGCTTTGGGTGAAAGTTGGCGATGGTAATACGTGGCAAGGGAAATTTGATAGTGGTGATATGGCGATCAATGGTCCTGCCGATATTGACCGTTGGGTCACAATTTTGGGACAGCATGGTCTTGAATTTCATGCGTGGGTTGTGCTGAAGGGTGTTGATATTCAAGGCGAAGCCAATATCATGGTTGCCGTTGGGCAACGTCCGGGCGTGAAATCTATCATCATGGATGTTGAGCCATACGAAGGATATTGGAAAGCGGGTCCACAACCCATTAGACCCCTTATGACGATGGTCAGACAAGGGCTAGGTAATAATTTTCATATTGGTTTGTGCATAGACCCGCGCAAGGCACATTATGAAACAGTGTATCCCAACGAGTGGAAGCCATTTGTAGATAGTGTGCATACCATGTCTTATTGGCGTACTTTTAGAAAAACGGTTGCGGCAACACTCCAAGAGACGTATCAGGTTTGGAGTGGATTTGGCAAGCCTATCATCCCCATTTTGCAAGGTGATGCGCCTCTGATTGAGCAACAAGAAGCTCATATGATTGCCACACAACAATTTAAGGCAAAGGGGTTAAGCTGGTGGCGTTATGGCGACACACCCCAATGGGCGGCGGTGAATACCCTAATACCAGGGACAACAACCTCACCACCCGATACAAGCGGGGGCATCACCACCGATTTGACCAATACCCCGCCACAAGGCACCGCCTTTGCAGAAGAAAAAGTGATATTTTTTGGTCAGGCAGGGCATCGGAGCGGGACTTATACGGGTCAGCCAGAATATAAAGAGACCTCTGGTGCAATGACATGGAAATTTAGCTACACATCCACCCAAGAGACCACCAGCAAAGTGTGGTCAGAGTGGAAAACAGCACTCCCCGCCGATGGTATCTATCAGATTTCGGTATTTATTCCCGCAAAAAACGCCACCACCAAAAAAGCACGTTATAAAATACATGGGATTCGTGGCACAAATACCGAAGTGGTTGTAGACCTTAATCAATCTATTTATCGTAATATATGGGTGTCTTTGGGGATTTTTGACCTTGTTAAGACCCAAGAAAACGCAGGCAAAGTATTTTTGAACGATGTCACAGGTGAAAAAGACCGAGATATTGCTTTTGATGCGGTGCGTGTGCGCCGTATTGTGCCAATTAAAGAAGATAAACCAAACCCTGGTGTACCTGTGGCAGATGGGTTTGATTCTCCTGTATTTGAGTCATTAACCGATGCACAAGGAACGATTCTTTGGCCCCAAGGCTGGCGTGATGCGACAGGATTTGGTAGAAAAACCGCCGCCGCTTATATCTCTAATAATCGTGCCTATCATCCTGGTGTAGACCTCAATCTTGGCTCATGGGACCAAGACCGTGGCAAGCCAGTCTATGCAACCGCCAGTGGTGTGGTCATCTTTCAGGGTGATATGAGGATTTGGGGCAATGTGACTGTCATTCGGCACGATCCACTCCGCACGGCAGATGGCGCGATTTATTATAGCCGTTATGGTCACATGCAAAATGTGACGGTAAAAGTTGGTGATAGGGTCAAACGTGGGCAAAAAATCGGTGAAGTGGGCAAAGGCTTTGGTAATTTTGCCGCCCATTTACACTTTGATATTGTCCGTTCCACTGCATTGGAGCGATATGCAGGCGACTGGCCTGGGATGGATTTGGCACGTATTGAACGGGACTATGTAGACCCACTTGAATTTATTCGCAACAACCGCCCCAAACGATAGATAATAGTGATAAGGGCGCAACCAATGTGCCCTTATCACTATTATCAACGTGTTAAAACAATCCCCAATCATCTGCCGCGCCTTCTTCCATCATGCTGGGATCCCACATTTCGATTCCCATTTCGACGGTAGTTGGCACGCCCAAATATTCTTGTGATGTGCGCCGTGTTTGCTCCAATAATTGTGGGGCATAGGGGCAAAATGGCGTGGTCATTATCATGGTGACATTGGCGCGGTCTGGTTGAATATCGGTATAGCGAATCAACCCTAATTCGATAATATTCATCCCAATTTCGGGGTCAATTACCGAGCGCAATGCCTCGATTAAACCCACTTCTGTTTTGACGGTGACATCTGACATATTATTTTTATCCTTTTTCTGTTTGCGAGTATCGATATTTTACACTCAAAAAATGAGTATTTGATGAAACTCATTGATTAATTTTTATAAACTCTATCATAAATATTGACATCCACACAAGGGCATTGGTATACTCAAGTGTATGCTATAGGGTACAATCTAAATTTAACCCGTATTAAACATTGATAAGAAGCAACGAGGAGGTTAACCCCTGAATGGGCGCAACGTTAGAAATACGCAATCTACACGCAAGAGTTGAAGGTAAAGAAGAACCCATTTTGCGTGGTGTCAATTTAACGATTAACCAAGGCGAAGTCCATGCGTTAATGGGACCCAACGGGTCTGGTAAAAGCACGTTAGCCAATGTCTTGATGGGCAATCCTGCTTATGAAGTGACCGATGGTGAGATTTTTTTTGATGGTGAAAATGTACTAGACCTAGAAGCCGATGAACGTAGTCGCTTGGGCATATTTTTGGCATTTCAATATCCTGTTGCCATCCCAGGGATTACATTGGCAAACTTTTTGCGCCATGCGGTGAATGCCCGCATGAAAGAGATAGACCCAGGTAGTAAGGGCATGTCTATCCCAGATTTTCGCCGTATGATGAAAGCCAAGATGGACTCACTGCAAGTAGACCACTCATTTGCGGGGCGTTATTTGAATGATGGCTTTAGCGGTGGCGAGAAAAAGCGTGCCGAAATTTTGCAAATGGCAGTATTAGAACCCAAAATGGCTGTGCTAGATGAAACCGATTCTGGCTTAGATATTGATGCCTTGCGGATTGTGTCTGAAGGGGTCAATGTCTTGCGTGGTCCCGAATTGGGCGTGTTGGTCATCACCCACTATCAACGCATTTTGAATTACATCAAACCTCAATTTGTTCATGTGATGTTTGCTGGTCAGATTGTGGAAAGCGGTAGCGCAGACCTCGCTTTACGGCTTGAGGAACAGGGCTACGACTGGGTACGTGAAAAGTATAGTGTAGTTGCCGAATAGGGCAGAAAGGTTATTTCCATGACTGATTTCGTGCCAAGCGAAAAACAACTAACTGATGAGGAATCCTCGTTAAAGGGGATTCGTGAAGATTATGATAGTGCCTATGGCTTTCATGATGATGATGTGAAATATAAATTCATCTCCGAAAAAGGTATCAATGCCGATGTGGTGCGCCAGATTAGCGCCATGAAAAATGAACCACAATGGATGACAGACATTCGTTTGGAAGCCTATGAGCATTTTGTCAGCCGTCCAACCCCGCAATGGGGCGGTAGTGGCATGTTGAACGACATCAACTATGATGACATTTACTATTATGTCCGTGCCAGTGACCGTTCTGAGCGCGACTGGGATGATGTGCCATCCGAAATTAAAGACACCTTTGATAAATTGGGGATTCCCGAAGCCGAGCAAAAATTTTTGCAAGGCGTATCGGCTCAATACGATTCGGAATCGGTCTATCATAACATCCATAAAGACCTCGAATCTAAAGGTGTGATTTTCTTGGATATGGATTCTGCCTTGCGCGAATATCCCGACCTTGTGCGCGAATATTTTGGGACAATCATCCCATTCAACGACAATAAATATGCCGCCCTCAACACCTCTGTGTGGTCTGGTGGGTCTTTCATCTATGTGCCACCAGGGGTACAGGTACAAATGCCATTGCAGGCATATTTCCGTATCAATACCAAAAATATGGGTCAATTTGAGCGTACCCTCATCATTGTGGATGAAGGCGCGTATGTGCATTATGTAGAAGGTTGTACTGCCCCCACCTATAGCTCCGATAGTCTGCATAGCGCGGTGGTGGAAATCATCATCAAAGACGGGGGACGTTGCCGGTATACGACCATCCAAAACTGGTCAAATAATGTGTATAACCTTGTGACCAAACGCGCTGTGGCACACAAACACGCCACAATGGAATGGGTAGATGCCAATTTGGGCAGTAAACTCACCATGAAATACCCCGCCGTTATCTTGGCAGGTGAAGGCGCACATGGCGAAGTCTTATCCATCGCCTTTGCAGGTAAGGGGCAACATCTGGACGCAGGGGCAAAAATCACCCATCTTGCGCCCAATACCACCAGCCAAATTATCAGCAAATCCATCAGCAAAGACGGTGGACGCGCCAGCTATCGCGGGTTGCTAAAAATTGGACCCAATGCGACCAATGCCAAGAGCAATGTCGCGTGTGATGCGTTGTTATTGGACGACAAAAGCCGTTCCGATACCTACCCATACATCGAAATCGAAAACGAAAAAGTGACAATGGGGCATGAAGCCTCTGTGAGCAAAATCAGCGAAGAGCAATTGTTTTATCTGATGAGTCGTGGACTCACAGAGGACGATGCCAATGCGATGATTGTGAACGGCTTCCTAGAGCCACTCGTCAAAGAATTGCCGATGGAATATGCACTCGAAATGAACCGCCTCATTCAAATTCAGCTTGAGGGGTCAATCGGCTAAATTTTGTTCCTAGCATGGGGCGCATCATCGTGTTGCGCCCTTACATACCTAATAACACGCCATAAAGGAGACGATATTTGTGGTTGCTGTAAGACGACGCACGACAGGGGTAGTTGCCCCTAATTATACGCTAGATAATGTTCTTGCTGTCAGCGAACAAAATCAAGACCCCCAATGGTTACGCGACTTGCGCGAAACATCTTGGGGTGTATATGAATCGTTGCCAATGCCCACCACACAGGATGAAGCATGGCGACGCACTGGTTATCAATCTATTCGGTGGCATGAAGCCGAAAAATTAATTCCCCCCAATGGCGCATCACTCGCCACAGTCCCCGCCTATCGCTTAGAACCCCTCGTTGGGGAAGGTGAGGGTGGACGGTTGGTGTTTGTGGACAGCAAATTGGTAGATTACACTTTTAGCGAGGATGTAAAGGCGCAAGGCGTGATTTTTACCGATTTAGTCAGCGCCAGTAAAACCCATGAAAGCCTCATCCGCGAGTATTTGATGACCAAAGCTGTTTTGCCCACAGATGGTAAATTTGCCGCCTTGCACGGGGCATTATGGGATTATGGCGCGGTGTTGATTGTGCCACGCAATAAAGCGATTGAAGTGCCATTCCACATCGTGATTTACAACACCCATAGCGGGGCAAATTTTGGGCATGTGTTGATTGTCCTAGAAGAAAATGCACAGGCAACTGTTCAGGTCGAATATGCCTCTTCTGATACAGCCGAACAAGCGACATATATCGGTGTGACAGAACTCTTGGTGGGTGATGGTGCAAACCTAAAATATGTGGCGTTGCAAGATTGGAATCGCAATACCTTCGAGTTTAGCCATCAACGCGCCCGCGTGGGACGTGATGCAAATCTCGACTGGATTGTTGGCACAATGGGCAGTAAATTGACCAAAGCCCAACTGGAAATTGATATTGATGGCATTGGTTCAACAGCGCGGATGTCTGGCTTTTTCTTTGCCGATAAAGACCAACATTTTGACCTCGATACCCAACAAAATCACAATGCACCGCGCACCGTATCCGATTTGTTGTTTAAGGGTGCTGGCAAAGACGAATCGCGCACCGTTTGGCAAGGTATGATTAAATCTCTGCCCGATATGCAAAAAATTGATGGGTATCAGGTTTGTCGTAACCTCATGTTGAGCGATAGCACCCGCATGGATGCTATACCGGGATTAGAAATTGAAGCCGATGATGTGAAATGTTCGCACGCGGCAACTTTTGGCACATTAGAAGAACATATTTTGTTTTATCTGATGAGCAGAGGCATCCCCCGCCAACAAGCACAATTGATGGTGATTGACGGATTCTTTGATGAATTGCTCCAACGTGTGCCATTTGAACGTGTACGGGAACGCCTAAAAGAAGCTATTGAAGCAAAAATCGTAGGCGAGTGACCTTTGTAACACCCCGTCACGAATCATTCATGACAAAATGGCGCATCGTATCACTAGATGTGCCATTTTGTTTATTCGATAATAGGCTAGGAGGGTATTTTCATGACACTACCAGCAGAACACATTTTTGACGTAAAAACTATTAAAGCCGATTTTCCGATTTTGGCACAACACCACCAAACAGGCAATCTGCTCACCTATTTGGATAGCGCGGCTTCGAGCCAAATGCCAGAGGTGGTCATTGAGGCGCTTAATGATTATCATCGGCGTTATCATGCCAATGTGCATCGTGGGATTCATCAACTGAGTGAACTCGCCACCGATGCCTATGAATCGGCACGAAAAAAAGTGAAGGGGTTTATCAACGCCAAAAGCAAACGTGAGATTGTTTTCACTAAAGGCACAACCGAAGGCATTAACCTTGTGGTCAACACATGGGGCAGGGCAAATCTGAAAGTGGGCGATGTAATATTGGTCTCACAAATGGAGCATCATGCCAATATTGTGCCATATCAGATGTTGGCGCAAGAAAAAGGCTTTACCATCCGCTTTATCCCCATCACACCACACGGCGAGATAGACATGCCCGCCTATCAACGGCTACTATCAGACCATTCGGTTAAATTGGTGGCGATAACCCATTGTTCCAACGTGTTGGGGACAATTAACCCCATCGCAGATATGACCCGTTTGGCACATGAAGCAGGCGCAATTATCGTGGTGGATGGCGCACAAAGCGTCCCACACATGCCAGTAGATATTCAGGCGCTAGACGTAGATTTCTTCGCCTTTAGTGGGCATAAAATGTGCGCTCCAACGGGTGTTGGTGTGCTATATGGCAAACAAGCCCATTTAGAAGCCATGCCCCCGTTTTTGGGTGGTGGTAGCATGATTTCTGAGGTGACATTTGACGGATTCACCTGTGGGGAACTCCCCGCCAAATTTGAGGCAGGCACGCCTAATATCGCACAAGCCATCGGACTCGGTTATGCGATAGATTATCTCTCTAACATTAGCTTAGATGCGATTCATGCCCATATCCAAAATATCACCCACTATGCCTTAGACTGTCTACGCGAATTGCCTAATATCACTGTTTATGGCGATAGTACCTCGCGGGGCGGGGTGATTTCATTTACACTCGCCAATGTCCATGCACACGATTTATCACAGGCATTGGATTTTGAAGGCATTGCGGTGCGCTCTGGTCATCATTGCGCCCAGCCGTTACATCGGTTATTGGGTGTTGGTGCAACGACTCGCGCCAGTTTTTATGTATATACGACCCATGAAGATGTGGATAGGCTCATTAGCGCATTACATAAAACGACAGTATTTTTTAAGAGATAGAGGCACATCATGGATGCAATGTATCGTGAAAATATTTTAGACCATGGAATGAATCCACGTCATAAAGGCGTGGTCAACCCCGCAACACTCGACTTTGAGATGCGTAATCCGCTTTGTGGTGATAGGCTACGGCTGACCCTGCGCGTGAACGCTGAACAAGTTATCACGCATATTGGCTGGGACGGGGAAGGGTGTGCGGTGAGCCAAGCCGCCGCCTCTATGCTTGGTGAGCGCATTTTGGGATTGAGCATAGACGAGGTGAAGCATATTGGCAAAGAGGATGTGTTTGATATGCTGGGGATTCCACTCACTGCCAATCGGGTCAAATGTGCGTTGTTGGGGCTAAAAGCCTTGCATGTCGGCTTATATGGGTTAGAATTTTGGCAATCTGAAGATGAGGAGTAGTTTATGTCTGAATTTATCACCGTTGCCACAACCGATGAGCTAAATGCTGGTGACCCGCCGATTGTTGTTGAAATTGGTAATAAATGGGTCGCAATTTATAATGTCAGTGGCGAATATTGTGCCATTGAAGATGTATGTACACACGATGGCAATCCATTGGCGGATGGTGAGGTTGAAGACGGGGTGGTGATTTGCCCCAGACACGGCGCGAAATTTGATATTTGCACGGGCAAAGTTCTGTCTGCACCGGCTTATAGTGATGTGCCAACCTATCAAACCCGTGTGGTGGGAAATGAGATTCAAATTGGCACGGTCAATAAAAGATGAGTGCCAAGACGATTTTGGAAAATATGTATTCAGGGCGCACAGTGGTCTTTGGGCATCGCGGCGCGAGTGCCTATGCACCGATGAATACCATTCCCGCCTTTGAATTGGCGCACAAACAAGGTGCGGATGGCATTGAATTGGATGTTCACCGCACCAAAGATGGAAAAATTGTCATCCTACACGATTTTTCGGTAGAAGGTACAACTAATGGGACGGGTGATATTGCCGATATGACCCTTGCGGAACTCAAATTATTGGATGCGGGGTCTTGGTTTGATGTGTCATTTGCCAATACACAAATCCCCACATTAGAAGAAGTTTTTTTAGCGGTGGGTAGGCAGTTATTTATCAATATCGAAATTAAATCACGCGAAATCGAGAGTAATGGGTTAGAGTCTTTGGTGGCACAACTCATCCATAGATACGGCATGAAAGAGCGGGTGATTGTCTCATCATTCAATCCATATGTCCTCATGCGTTTTCGTGGTATTTATGCAGATGTGCCATTGGGGTATCTGACCGCACCAGCTGAATATATTCCCACTCCAGACAGATTCGCTTTTGAGGCACATCATCCGTATCAGGCGATTTTGGATGAAGCAACACTCGCCCAATATAAGGTTCAAGCCAATTTTATCAATACATGGACGGTAAATGACCCTGCCCGTGCCGTTGAATTGGCAAAAATGGGTGTAAACGGACTTATTACCGATAAACCCGATGAAATTCTGCGGGCATTGGGTAGATGAATCTGCGCGATTGGTTTGTCAAATTTGCCTTTCGATTGCTCTATCACGAAATGGCATTCACCTATGATACGGTGAGCAAAACGGTTTCTTTGGGCGATTGGCGAGCATGGCAATGGGCGATATTCGACTTTTTACCCCCGCCATCTGAAGCAGGGGGCATCTTAGAATTGGCGCATGGGACAGGTGATATACAGCACGATTTATTCACACGCGGGTATCATGCAATTGGCTTGGATATATCGGTACAGATGGGCAAAATTGCCCAGAAAAAACTAACCAAGCAGGGTATATATCCGCGTCTTGTGCGTGCAAGTGGTATGGCATTGCCGTTTGGGGATGCCCAATTTGAATATGCCGTCTGCACCTTCCCAACGGCATTCATTTTTGAGCCACAGACGCTGGATGAATTGCATCGGGTGATGAAAGCAAATGGGCAGGTTATCATTGTATTAGATGGTGAATTGATGCGCCGAAATATTCAAACCCGTTTGGTGGATGCCGTATATACAGTGGCAAATCACCATACTCCAAGCGATATTGAAAGACGGGTGAATGAGCGTGTTTTGGGATATGGATTTATCCCCAAATGGCATAAAATTCCCATAAAAAAGAGCCAAAGCTCTGTGATAGTGCTAAAAAGGGACTAGAATTTTTTTCGACTATCACGTATCATACTCTTCATATGGTGGGTATAGCTCAATTGGTTAGAGCGTCTGACTGTGAATCAGAAGGCTGTGGGTTCAAGTCCCATTACTCACCCGCACAAAACACCGCTAGAAATAGCGGTTTTTTGATTCACTATTGTGGTTTGCGTAATTTAACCATTTTACGCCGTAGCAATATTTTCCTGCCGACCCGTCCGAATGACATTTCGACAATCGCCGTTGGTTTTGGTGGTGTACCTATGCGCGAGAGTGGGGTGGGAATATATGCCTCTACCGCCGACTGTTCAACGGCTTTCATCTGTTGGGTTTCGCTGGGCTTTTGCATCCCAAAAATATCGAAAATGCTCAATTGAGAGGTGTCTAATGCCGATGGCTCATTGAGTTTTGGCAATTCATAGGGATTATTTTCTGGTGTTGGCGCTAATATAGGCACTTCTGCTGTCGGTTTTTCTGTTGTTGTGAAAAGTGGCGATACTTCTACCGTTGGTTTCTCTAAAATTGGTGAAGATTGTGTCGCTGTGGGCTTGGGGACATTCATGGCGGTATCGGCATCTATACCTGCCAAGAAATCGGGGTCTTTGGGTTTTTCAAATAAGGTCGCACGCGCTTCGGTGGCATTAAAAGCCACATCGGTCTGAATTTCATCAGAAGTCACAGCGGGGCGTTGTTTGGTATCTTCATCAGAGAAGGGCGGTTCTGTCAATAAATCGGCGGCAGAAAATTCATCCGCGGGTTTATCTGTAAACAGCGATGGATGGCGTGGCTTATATTGAGCGCGTGCTTCGGCATCTGGCGCATCTTGCATCAGTGATTTTGGGGTAAATGGCACAACCCCTTTAGATTTGCCCACTTGTTTATAGAGTGTTTGTAGACTGTCTATGATATTGCCTTCAATACTGCGCTTCACGCTCATCGTATTGCGTACCCCACTCAAAAAACCCGTTAGGGTATATTCAAATGTCCATTGGACAATTGTCCCTTCTGGGGTCTCTTGCAGGCGGATAATACCCGCATTGGTGGCGTAGGGTGCGCCGTTGACAATAGTGTAGCGATACCCAACTCGTTCATACCAATTGGCAATTTCGATGACATAATCTCGCCCGCCTTCGTTGGTATGTCGCCAACGTGCGCCGCGACCTTGTTTATAGGATGTGAGAAAGGCAATACTACGACAATCTGCCAGCCATAGGGCATTGTTCTCAATATTACTCACAAACTGCCAAACATTTTCGACAGCAGTGGGAATGAGAATACTATGCTCAAGAATACTCATCAACAATTTACTCACTTTAAGACGTGTTCAAAACGCAAGTTTGTGTTAAACTTCACCTTGATTGCATTATAGCACATTACATCGGACGGAAAAACACTTGCCAACACCAACTATCACACTTGGGTTTGTTATTGCCACATTACTAGGTGCATTTTTCCACTTGGTATTGGGTGGTGACGTGCGCCGTTTGGCATTATTTTTGATGTCAAGTTGGGTTGGTTTTGGTATTGGGCATTTGGGCGGTGTGTTACTCAATTTCCGATTATTCAATATTGGCGCACTCCATATTTTACCTGCATTATTTGGGGCAGTCACATTGCTTATTTTTGCCCATATCCTCTCATCACGGCGCACTGATAAGCGCCCAACCCGTTAAGGTGCGTTTTTTATGAGTCAAGACAAATTACCACAACCAACACCCGCAGATAACGCTGTGGCAGAAGAAGAGAAAAAACCTTTTTCGCTTATAAAGTTTATTTTACTCGTCAGTATTCCACCGATTATTTTTATCGTTGTGCTGTTCGTTGGTGGGGTGCTCCTTGCACTATTCACAGACCCGTCCCAAACCGCACCGCGCATTGGCATGATTCGAGATATTTTTATCATTATCCTCGCTTTCGAGTTTATTTTGGTAATATTGGCATTGGTGGCACTCATTCTACAGGTTGCCAGATTGATTTCTACTGTACAAGATGAAATTAAGCCAATTATTGAAAACACCAAAGAGACGCTTGAGACAGCCAAAGAAACTGCCCAATTTGTGAGTAAAAATATCACGAGTCCTATTGTGAACACACAAGCCTTTTTTGCGGGATTATTTGTGTTTTTACGCGATGTCGGTGGCATCCGCAAGGCAATCAGACGGACACCAACAAAGGGGGATAAAAATGGACAATAGCAAGTTTTTTTCTGGATTCATCATTGGTACGATGATAGGGGCAATTTATGGGTTATTCAAAGGACCCAGAATTTCTCTGCGAAAGACCCATAAAGAGGGTGTGATAAGTATTTTGCCCGCAAATACCGTCCAAGACAGCATTGAGGCGGGCAAAAAATTGGCGAAAGACCGTCTCAAACCAGATTAATTTGCCCAAATGCTTGCGGGATATACGCTAAAATATCGGTGGCAATCATACTGCGCCCGTCACCATGACGGGCATAGGCAATTTCTCCAGCCAGACCATGCACATACCCGCCGATGATGGTCGCATGAAGGGGAGTAGCCCCTCCTGCCAATAATCCTGCGATTAACCCCGCCAAAATATCGCCTGTCCCTGCGGTGGCAAGGGCATCGTTTTTAAATGGCAAAACATATAAATTTCCTTCTGGCGTAGCAATTGTTGTATGCGCCCCTTTGAGCAGAATAATCACCTGCCATTTTTTGGCTTTTTGTAGAGCCAATTCCCATCGGTTCGCTTGTACTTCTGAGGTAGAGATATCACACAGTCGCGCCATCTCGCCCGGATGCGGTGTAATGATGGTATAGGGAGGTAAGAGTTCCCACCACTTATCCCGTTTCGCCAAAATGTTAAGCGCATCGGCATCTATGACCAAATTCGGCGCATTCAGGCGATTAGCCTCTCTGCCTAGCAAATGCCGAATTAATGGATTTACACCGCTTATATTGGGGCTTTCTAGATATACCCCCTCATCAGTAAAAAATGAGGTCACAAACTGTTCGGTGATTGGGGATTGTCCCAGACCAGGACCGATTAGTAACGACTCGTATGTGCCGATTTTGCTAAAAATAGTCGAAACAGCACCTGATGAAATCATGCCATCCTGATGCGATAATGGCAACCATGTCGCCTCTGGCAAATTTCCCGCCAAAGTCGCTATGGTTGGTGGGGGTGTGGCAATGGTGACAATCCCCGCCCCAGCCCGATATGCTCCCAATGCCGATAAATACATCGCTCCCACATATTGGGCGCTCCCGCCGACAATCAACGTTTTGCCAAATGTCCCTTTGTTGCTCTCCGATGGGCGTGCGGGCAACATTGCCTTCACCATCTGCCCTGTGACCAATTCATCCACCCCCACCTGCATCGCGGGTAGGGTGGTCGGGATGCCAATGGGGGCAATCACCAATTCACCCACATAATTGGCGGCGGGATACTTGACCAAGCCAATTTTTGGCGCGATAAAGGTGATAGTCGCATCGGCATTGAGGACACCGACCTCCGCATCGCCTGTATCACAATTTACCCCACTAGGGCAATCTACCGCCAAAATGCGCGGTGGGTGTTGATGTGGCAAAAATGTTGGGTTTGTTACATGGATAATCGGTGGGTTTGCCACCTCTATCTGGCGTTCCCGAATGGCTTGTCTGGTTAAGCGTATGATACGCCCCAAATCGCCCTCTAATGCGCTACGTCCACCGATGCCGAGTAGCGCATCTATCACCAAATCGGTGCTGGCAACCATATGACGCAATACACGACCATCGCGGTCATCCTCGGAATATGCCATAAATAATCCTGTACTGAGTATAACACGGTAAGGGTCATAGGCTTCATCGAGCCGTTTGAGGAGATAAAAACGCACATCCATATCACCCGATTCCGCCAAATATTTGCCCGCTACCAATCCATCACCACCATTATTCCCCCCACCGACCAAAATGGTGATACGCGGTTTTTGGAGTGTGTCTTTGAGCATGTGCATTGCATAACGGGCGGTGGCGTATCCCGCATTATCCATCATTTGTGCGTATGAAAAACCAGACGCATCGGCTTGCGATTCAATTAGTCGTGTTTGTTCAATGGTTATCAATTTGACCATGTGAATTTTTCCCCATAAATAAAAACATCCGCTACATGAATCGTAACGGATGCCAAAGCAGGATGCTAGTGATAGTTATTAGAATTGGCGTTCAATCACCACTTTAGCGAGGTCTATGAGGGCATCTTTGGCGGGAGATGCGGGCAATACATCTATCGCAGAAATACCCCATTCGACAAATTGTTCGGCTTGGAGACGGGCTTGGATGAGGCGCTCTCCATCCATTAATTTCTGTTTGACATTGTTCATCACATCATCCTCTTGAACGGATGTGAAACCCTTGCCTTGGTCTTTATCCAAATTGGCTGTTTTGCCCAATTCAGATTCGTCACCAATGACATCCAAAATATCGTCTACAATCTGAAATGCCATGCCGACATTATAGCCATATTGGGCAAGTGCTTCCACATGCGCCTCTGGTGCATCATTGAGTTTTGCACCCAACATCGCCCCTGCACGGAATAATTCCGCCGTTTTGAGGGCGATAATCTTAAAATAAATTTCACTGGTGAGGGTATTGTTTTTTACGGCGGCGGCTTGAAGGGTTTCGCCTTCAACCAACGCGATGGCGGCGCGGGCAAACAAAATATTGAGGTCGCCATAGGGTGACATGAGTTCATAAACTTTGGTGAATAAAAAATCACCTGTGAGCAGGGCAAAGGTACGCCCCCAAAGTGCATTCACTGATGGGCGACCACGCCTTACCACGCCATGGTCATTGATATCGTCATGAACCACGCTGGCGGTATGAACAAGTTCAATGGCGGCGGCGGGTGGCACGGCATAATCAATATCTGTACCACCTGTAGCGACATAACTAAGCAAGACCACTTTGGGGCGAATCCGTTTTCCGCCCGAATTAATGATATGCCGACTGGCATCTCTTAGAACATCAATATCACTGTTGATGATATTGAGCATGGATGTCTCTACAGCCTTAACTGCCTTATCCAAATCGAAATCTGATGAACCAGCATGAGGCTTTAGACCTACATTATTCACTAGAGTTATTGTTTGAGAGGTCATCTCACCTTGCCCTTATCTGTAAAAAAATGACTGACACCATGAAGTTTTATTTTGTTCATTTTAATTGTGACATTCAGAACTAACTAAATCTTGAATATATTCTACCATGAAACAGGGGTAAATCAAATTAACAAAGATGAAGATTACTCATTTTCTGGAATGGAAACTATAGGTAAATCGAACCAGAACTTACTGCCTTTGCCAACTTCACTTTCTACAAAGATTTGCACCTGATGGCGGTCTAAGATGAGGCGAACAATAGCGAGTCCAATACCCATACCCCCATATTGGCGCGTAGATGAAAAATCTATTTGGTAAAAACTGTCAAATATCTTATCTATTTTGTCTTTGGGGATGCCGATGCCACAGTCATCTACCATAATTCGCACTTGGTCGGCTTGTAGCGATACACGCACCACCACTTCTTTTTCGCTAAATTTGAGGGCATTATCGAGGAGCAATTGCAAAACGATAGATAGACCTTGTTTATCGGCAAAAACGGGCGGAATATCACCTTTTGAGTCAAATTCAACCCGTGCTATGTCTTTTTGATATTCCCAAATGCGTCTCAAATTGCGTTTGGCATATTCAAGTGCATCACGCACAATAACGGGACCCGGAGATACTTGTGAGCTGGCACTTAATAAACTGATATTTTTGACCAAAATTTCAAGACGGGTAGTGGCTTGTTTGGCATAGTGTACCAATTCACCCTGTTTATCGGTGGTCTCGGTATCATCCAGCATCCAAATTGCCGATTTAAGATGTAAAAGAGGCGTTTTTAGCTCATGAGAAACATTACGAACAATGGCATCTTTGAGGATTTCATTTTCGTTGTTGAGTCGCTGTTGACGTTGCAATTGCGACTTCAATTTTTTGACCTCATCCTCTAATTCCAAATTACGCGCCATGAGGCGTGTTATCCAACGAGATTGAGTGATAATATACCGTAAAATAGGGTGCATAGTGTCTCATGACAATTTATAAACAAAATATGGAGCTATGTTAGCATACTCTGCCATCTCATGACATAATAGGTGGGCGTGTATTATAAAACTCAAACTCATCTCTATCCTCTAATGGCATTTTTGCAACGTTTGGCACAATTGATTGATATGCAAACGGTCATGTTGGGCGGTGAAGTGTGCCATCTCTAAGAAAGTGGTCGGTCCAAAAATGCTATGGCGAGCGACACGCCCCCATACCTCTTTGGGTAGGGTGTTTAGCCATGCGAGTGTTTGCTTGCGTGCTGTATAAAATACATCTGCCAATGCCGTCTCATCTAAATCGCATTGTGGAGTAGGGGGATTGATATTCTCTGAGAGAAATGGATTATCTTGCGATAAGATTTTTTCCAGACGCGGACGCTGTACCGTTTCTTCGCTTTCTAGCAAATGACACATAATCTGATAGGCAGACCATTCTTGTGGGTCTGGGTGTTGATGCCAAAATTCAGATTTGATATTCTGCAACAACCCCTGTAATGCGCCCAGATTGCCAATCAATTGAGGGGCTATCATGTGAGGGGCGAGCAAAATGGGTTCATAGCTATCTGCCCAATTATCTTGTGCGATACATCCCACAAAATCTGCCCATGTGCCATAATAATGATTAAATGATGCTGTTCCTTCTGTCAGATGAAAGCCATTCACACCCAATTGCTGACCCGCAACAATATCACTTTTGCTTGAGCTAATGATGAGGGCTTCGTTGGGTTCAATGCCCACCCGTGCCAAAATTTCGGCAAAAAAGGTGGGATACTTACGCTCAAAATGACTATTTTCGCGGTGGGTGACGAATGGCTTCGTATCAGCTAATTGTGGAATATGCTCCAAACGCCCCTGTGCTTGCGTGGGGGTATCTTGGGGATTTGTCAACAAGACTAATGTGATTTTATGCGCGGTGACATGCCCTAAAATGGGGATAATCACGGTAGCTTCTGCCGAGCAAAACGCGGTTTCATCACACAAAAAGGCTTTAATCATCAGACTCATCTATCTGCTCAAGGGCTTTACGAAATAAATCTAATGCAGGGCGGTTTTCTGCACATTTAGGGCATCCCACTATCGGATTTTCAATGGGGATTTTATGCCGTGTACAGGTGGCTTCGAGTTTGAGATTACGCCCAAAGCCCAAAAACCGATTTTGGATGGTGAGTACAAGTTCCAAATACGGGCTAGAATTGGCATGAAGAATCTCTGGGACAGGGCAGGTGGCACAATCTTTGGGATGCCACCGCAACGAGTCCAGATTTTGTTTTGCCAGCCGACATTCTTGAATATCACGTCCACGATGAAAATCCTGATAGTAGTGTTTACATTCTTTTCCAGCAGGAGTCCGCATAGTGCCTCACTTATTTAACCAACTCAAGGCGGTAGATGCTAAATTATCCAATGACCCATCGCGCATGGTGCAATCTGGCAACGATTCTAAAAAGGTCGCGCCATAACGTTTGTTCAGTACCCGTGCATCCAAGATGGCGACAATGCCTCTGTCGGTGCTGGTGCGGATGAGCCGACCAAATCCCTGCCGAAAACGCAAAATTGCATCAGGCAAGGCATATTCTAAGAACGATTCTTGATAGAGTTCTGACCGTGCCATGAAAATGGGATCACTTGGGACAGCAAATGGCAAACGGGGCAACACCAGTGCGCTCAGTTTGTCACCTGCAATATCTATCCCCTCCCAAAAGCTCTTTGTGCCAAACAACACCGCTCGTTCCGATGTTTTGAACCCCTCTAACAAACTATTTCGGCTAGAACCATCACTCTGGTCATAGAGGATAATGTTGTTTTGCTCCAAAATGGGGGTGACTGTTTGCGATGTCTGGCGCAAATGGGCATAACTGGTGAATAGCACCAAGACTTTTCCGCCAAGCGCCAGCGCGAGGTCAATAATGGCTTTTTCCACGCCTTTTTGATACCCCTGCTTATCGTTGATTTCTGGAATATCGTTTGGCACATATAACAAGGTGCTTTGGCGATAATCAAACGGTGAACCCACATCCATTGCCTGAATCGTATGGGCATGAAGGCGGTCTTTGATGAAATGAAATTCATCGTGGGCATTGAGTGTCGCACTGGTCAATATAACCGATTTTTTTTGCGTCCAGAGATGCTGTTCTAGCAGCCGTCCAATACGCAGTGGGGCAATATTCAATGTGAGATATTCAGACACCGCCTCACCACTGAGCCAATAGATGAGATTTTCATCACCTTGTATAAAAAATTGGCGTAATTGTTGATAGGTATTCTGGAGATATTGGGCGGTGCTTTCCAGATGTTTTTCAAGATGACCAAGATGCTTCTGCTGATTAAACTTACTCACCGCTTTTTTGAGGCGGGTGAGGGCGGTGGTAATCACATCAAAAAATTCTGTGAGGGTATCCCACCGATTCATTGCCATCTGAAAGGAACGAGTCTTGCGTTGGGCAGATTCTATTCGCAAATTGATATAATTGTCCGAATACCGTTCATCTTGTCCCTCTTCGGCAATCCCGCTAAATGCCTTAAAGACACTGCTCACATGACTCCGCATGACCACAAGCGCTTCACCCACACTTTGGATATATGACGTGACCGATTGCAAGTCCATGGGGGCGAGATTGTCTTTGAGTGTGTTGATAATTTCATGAAATAAGCCTTTTTGGGGTGTCCCCAAATCGGACAGATAACGAATGAGTGTGCTGGCATCTATGCGAATGGTCAAGCTATTGGTGACAGCTTCTTCGAGTTGATGTGCCTCATCAATCACCAGATACTCATATTCGGGCAATACACGGCTATTGGTCAACACATCAGACAGCAACAATACATGATTCACAATAATCAATTGGGCTTCTTCTGCGGTCTTACGCGCCTTATAGAAGGGGCAAACCCCTTCCATTTGGGCTTCGCATCGGTCGTAACTACAATTATCATCCTGTGCTGTAAACCGATTCCATACCTCATGCTCAACATTGCCCCGTAGGGTAATTTCTGATTTATCACCCGACTGACTTTCGAGCGTCCATATCAAAATTTTAGCCAAAATACGTAATTCTGTGGTATTTTGTGGGCGAAAACGCCGAATGGTTTCCACACGGCGCGGACACAGATAATTCCCTTTGCCTTTAATAACGGTGGCAATAAATGGCGCTTCTAGCCCCTGTTGCAACAAGGGAATATCCTTGCCAATGAGTTGGTCTTGGAGATTGATGGTATTGGTCGAGATGACGACTCGCTTATTTTGCGATTTTGCCCATAAAATAGCGGGCATGAGGTAGCCAATCGATTTGCCGACACCTGTCCCTGCCTCAATGATAAAGTGGTCACTCATCTCGAATGCACGGGCAATCGCAGTCGCAATTTCCACTTGCTGGGGACGAAATTCAAAATTGGGCAAGGTTGTGGCAAATGAGCCATTTTCACCGATATACCCCTCTATGAGCGTAGATACTGCACCATTGAGGGTTTCTGTCCTTATGAGGGTCTTTTGGGCATCTGGCAAGGCAGAAAAGAGAACATGAGGGGTATATGGGACACCCTCAAGACGTTTTGCAGAGAATACCGCATCAAATACGGGTGCCGTCTCCCAGTCTAACCCACGGGCTAAATCGCAAATTTCTGCGATGATTGCATCGGGTAATGCGAGTAATTTATTCCAAAAAATCCAATAGAGCAATGCGGTTGCCCGCGCATCATCGAGGGCGCGATGGGCATTATCTAAAACAATCCCCATTTCTTGGGTGAGACTGTTGAGGTTATAGCGCACAGCACGCGGTAATAAAACGGCGGCGACCTCGTAGGTATCTATGCCAATATTGTGTTTGAGGACACCATAACGAGTTTGCAAAAATCCCATCTCTAAAACATTGTTATGGGCAATAATAGGGCTATCGCCAACAAATTCTACCAATTTTGGCAGAACATCTTCAATGAGAGGTGCATCGGCAACATCATCTTGGGTAATCCCTGTCAGATGTGTGACATAAGGGGGAATAGACACAGGCGGTTTTACCAAAATGGAGAGTTCATCTACAATAACCCCATCTCGCATCCGAACAGCACCCACTTCGATAATAAAATCTTTGGCGCTGTCTAGCCCAGTGGTCTCTAAGTCAATGGCGACCAGTTCGCCTTGCATAATCTCTCCAATCTAATGAGGCAATATATGGGCATATTGTAACACACGCATCAACAAAAACACCCCTACAAACTTTGCAGGGGTGTTAAAAAATCAGAGATTCGTGGACATTACATCAGGGTGTTGCTTCAGCAGTTGGTTCTGTCGCTTGTGTGGCTTCAATTTCTGGAGCGAGTTCTGTTGCCTCTGGGGTAGTCTCTATCACTGGAGCGACTTCTGTAGATTCTTCAACGACTGGGGTCTCTTCAGATATGGGTTGTGTAGATTCTGCCTCTGGGGTGGTCTCTACGACTGGCGTAAGTGAAGCCGTTACAGCATCGGTGAAGGCGACTTGCAAGGTTTCGCGCAGGTCTGCTAAATCGTCTCTGCCGATGAGTCCCGCACTGATGAAACTGATATAGGTGCTATCTTGGAACAAATACCAAATCACACCTTGTACTTCTGAACGAGCCAGCGCACTTTGTTTGATGATGAGTTGGTGATTGAGCGTATAACCATAGGTCATATCGGTGATAGTTTCTAGCGATGGCACAACACAACCAGCACCACTATCTACGGCGATTAATTGCAGGTTTGCACCTTCGGCTTGGCTGGCAGTTTGATAATCTTGCCACGACATATAGGTGGTCAGACCAGGGACGAGGCTTACGGCAGTCGTGCGATAAGTGGCATCATCGTTGCGCTCTGCAATGTCATCACGTAGAATCAGAGAGGCATTACCCAAATTGGTGAGCAACAAGTCGGCTAAGACACCACCTTGTTCGGCAGAAGGGGCAATCAGTTGCAATTCGAGGTCTGGCAAATTGTCACCCACCATATTCCAGTTGGTGGCGGGAATTTCGGGATTGCTCCCCCACAGACGTAACACTTGGTCGGTGGTGAGGCACACATTATAACCCGCATCACCTTCTGGTTGGGTATTTTGGCGCAAATCGCCGTTGGCAACCAATACAGGCGCTTGTTTTCCCAAATCTATGGTGAGCGATGCGCCGATATTATTATCACAGCCCATTTGTTGGTCTGGATTCAATGCCGATTGGTTGGCGTTACGGGTGGTCACAGCAATAAAATCGAGTTCATTGTTGCAATAACGGCGAATCCCGACTGTTTGACCTTCTAATTGCTCTGTGACAGTGACGGCGGCGTATTGCCCGCTAAAGGCGCTAATAATATTGGTAAAGGTTGTGTCTAGGGCGGTATTGCCACCAAAGACCACCGTACCAAAAATATTTTCTGGAATACGGAAAGCCGTCACTTCTTTGGTGAATTGTCTGCCAACAAGGGTTTCATCGGTTAAAATATTGAGATTATCTGTCGTGGCATCGGCAGTTGGCACCACATAACCAGCATTGACGATGCTTTCTGCACCAGATTCACCAAAGGCAAATGTCAGCACATCCACAACTTTATCTACTGCGCCATTGTTGATATAGAGATAGAGTGGGGTGGCAAATGGATAATTGCGATTTTCGATGGTCTGTGATGACGGAGTAAAGCAACCGCCTCTGGTTGGGTTATCTATAGAGACAACCAACACACCCAAATCATCGGTGACAGCGCTGGCAGGAATCACACCCAATGCCCCTGCGGTGTTTTTGACCGCATCAATCACACTAGCAGAGTCGTTATTGGCAATGGCATCGGTACGCAATCCCAAGCCACTCACATATTCATCTAGCAATACATAGAGCGATGTGTCATCAGTGGGCAAATATAAAGTCAGAGGGGTGACAGTGGCATTTTGTATGCCTGTTTGTGACCAATCTAACACACTATTTGTCGTGCTGGTTGCAAAGATGTTATTGAGGCTAGATGGTGTTAAACATTCCAGAAAAGTTAGATCTGGATTGGCAATGATGGCAAAAGCATCATAACCGAGTAAAAACTCACGATAAACAATGCCATTTTGTGTACACACCAATTCTTCATCGGCAGTCATGGCGCGAGTTGCACCCGTCATATCTGCACCAGAAGTACAAAATGTGGTGAAGCCTGCAGATGTTCCGTTGGGTTGGGCAACGAAGGATTGTTCACTGCCGCTATCTTGGGCTACAATGGCTAGTAAATCGCTCACTAATCTTGACCCAGTAATGGTGCCTTGTGGCAATTCTTGGGCAAAAAGTGAAAATGTCATGGATGTAGATGCTAGGAGCAATATGAGAATTGCCCCTCGCCAGAAATTTTTCATGGATGTTACTCCCTTTAAGATGTGAGGTTCGCTATAATAGTATTTACGATTGTAGCGTGGTGTGCGCCATTGTCTAGCCATATTTTGGGAACTGGAACAAGTTATGGAGCAAGAAGAACGTTCTATCTATGAATTGGTCGGTGGCGAGGCGACATTTTTGCACCTTGTTGATATTTTTTATGCCAAAGTTGAGCAA
>Ga0163149_10000200_pt1 | contig 78509 bp, 50 predicted proteins | sample OliLakLV19MP5G1_FD_148604 | JGI IMG/M metagenome (GOLD analysis project Ga0163149, IMG submission 148604) | Freshwater microbial mat bacterial communities from Lake Vanda, McMurdo Dry Valleys, Antarctica - Oligotrophic Lake LV.19.MP5.G1 | ecosystem: Environmental > Aquatic > Freshwater > Lake >...
TGATCGAGAACGGCACGCCCGCGCTGGCCATGTACGTCGCGCCGCACGTCGGCTCGGTGAACACCGGCAGGGTGTTCACGGTGTACGTGTAGCAGACCTGGCAGGAAGCCTCGGCCCGAGTGATGAAGTTCGTGGTGATATTGCCGCCGCCGGTGGCAATCGAGCTCCCCGTGGCCATGACCGGCAGGGTGATGTTGCCGAAGCCGGTGAAGAGCGCCAAGTCGCTCACGGGCGGGGGCGAGACCACGACGTCGGAATCGACCGCGACCAGTCCGGTGCGCGTTTCGCCCGAGGTCCCGGCGAAGTCGAGCACGCCGTCGAAGGCCGTGAAGTTGTCGACGAAGTTCGCGATCGGGATCGTGACGACGATGACGGAGAGGTCGGGGCGGGTGAGCGTGATGCTCGCGGAGAACGACGTGTTGACCGTCGTCGGGCCGGCATCATTGCTCTCGACGCGCGTCTCGCCCTCGATGCGGCCGTTCAGCGTGAACTGGATCGACTGCAGAGTGCCGAGGGTCGGGTTGAACTGCGGGACAGTGACCGAGTTCGTCCAGTTCGTCGACTGGATCGGGATCGAATCCGTGTAGCAGACGGTGGTCGTGCCCTGCGCCATGGCGACTCCGCCGAGGGCGAGTGCTGCGAAGGTGGAGCGAGTGATGGACATCGTGCGGATCATGGCTGGGGGGTTCTCCCGTAGTTGAAGAACGGGGAGGGCAACGGCAAGGAGGGGTTCTCGGACCCCCGGGACTGTACCCGGGCTTCAAGGGTCCGCAAGCTCTCCTGTCGAGGTCACCGCGGGAAACGTGCCGCGCTCGTCGCCGCGAACTCGAGCAAACCCCGCAGACCGTCCGGGACCGCCGTGGCCGGCATCCGACGCCGCAACTCTCCGTCGAAAGCGCGTCCTCCGAGCACGGTTTCCGTCCCATGGCGGGTCGCCATCTCGAGGAGGGCCGCCCACCCCGTCACGAGGTTCTCACGGTAAGGCGCGGCGGAAACGGACAACCAGAACAGCGTCGGGCGGATCGTATCCACTGCTGTCGCGAGGCTTCCGAGTGGGTTGCCGATGCCCAACGTCTGCGTGCGCCAACCGGCATCGCGCAGGAGGACCTCGATGATCGCGGTGGGTAGCACGTAGGGATCGTGCTCGGCCGCACCTCCGATCGCGAGCGGCGCGTCGTCCGCGGGCGGCCGCAACATGGAGCGGACCTCGTGCAGGAATCGCATGCAGATCTCGATGGCGCGGCGCTCCTCGTAGATCTCGGCCTTGCCGTGCAAGACGTCGAGCCCGAGGCCTTCCAGCGCGGGCACGACGCCGACCTCGAAGACCTCGACGAGCGGGGTTCCCGCGATCCAGGGATCGAAAGCCAAACGACGGAAGCCGTCTTCGTCGCCGGCGTGCAGAGCACGACGAAGGTCGGCGCGTCCACGTTCGACGACGGCGTGACCGCGGCCGGCGGCCGTCGGGAGACCGATCACTTCGGGTCGCGCGAGTGGCACTCCGTGACTGCGGACGAACTCGATCACGCCGTGCATCGGCACGCGTCGGTGACCGCCGATCGTGCGCGAAGCGGGGAGGATCCCGCGATCACACCAACGTTTGAGCGACGCCTCGCTGATGCCGAGCACGAGCGCGACTTGTCGGGTGGTGAGGTCTGTCTGCACGAGCAGCGATTCGCGCGCGGTCGCTCGAGTCGCATCGAGGGCTTCGAGCAGGACGAACGCGGGGATGCAGGCTCATCGCCGAATCCGGGCGAGTTCGCGGACGGGCCGCTCTTGGAGGGCGGCGTCGTACAGAGCCTGTGGAGTATTCACGAACTCAGCGCTGGGGAGCGGCGCAGAGGGTGTCCGGTCAGACGCTCTCAGCGCGCTCGGAAATGGTGTGCGCGTCGCACGCGCCGGGCTTCCGCGTGGAATCCGCCGGTCCGCAGGTAGCTGACGAGCCGGTCCAGGAAGTCGAGGGGCAGGACGATCCCGTAGAACGCGAGCAGCGCGCACTTCAGGTCGATGGAGACGCCCTCGACGAACCAGGGCCCGAGAAATAGGTCGAGCGTGGCCGCCACCAGGAACCACAGGATCCCGAGGTCGAAGTTCGTCAGCATCGCCCGCGCGATCCCCGCGAAGCGCCCGAACTTGTAGGGCTCGCCCTCGCCCGCCAAGTCGCCATCGCGCTCGAGGTCGGTCGGGTCCGACCCTTCCAAGATCTCCCGCGTGAACCGCGCGCGCTCCGCGGGAGTGCGCATCAAGACGTAGCGCGCGGTCAGCACGAGCGCCGCGTCGTACATCGCCTTCCCGAAGATCGTCGCGAGGAACGCCGAGAGTCCGAACGCGAACGTCCACGAGTGGCCCGTCGCGCGCACGGCGTAGAGGCCGAGGCAGACGAAAAACGCGGACTTCACGTAAAGGTGGAACATGAAGTCGTGGAAGCCCCAGCGGAGCGCTTCCACTTGGCGATATCGCGCGACCTCGCCGTCCACGCAATCGAGGACGTAGTAGAGGAAAATGACCGCGAACCCGGCGACGGCCCATCCCCCGCCGAACGGGAGCAGCGCGCTGCCCGCGAGACCGCAGACGAGCATCCCGATCGTGCCGACGTCGGGGGAAATGCCGAGCTGGATGAACAGCCGCGTGACGTGGATCGAAACGTGATCGCCGACGAGAACGCCGGCGATGTCGTTGTAGGCGCGGACAGGTGCTTGGACCTTCTTCCGCAACTCCTGGATCGTTTCGACCATGCGGGGGGGGCAGTGCAGGTCCACGCGGGCCTCAGCGCGCGCCACCGCGCGGCCGACGGAGGTCCGCCAGGACGCTCTTGATCTTCCCTTTTTCCCGCGCATCCAGGAAGCCGCACGCGCAGAGGATCCCGGGAAGCACGAGCAATATCCCGATCTTCGCGGCCGCGGGCATCCAGGGCGTCGTGCTCGCGGGCACGAACGAGCCGATCCACGCGAGAAGCGCCGCGAGAACGACGGGAACCACGATGCGGACGGGCTCGAACCCGACAGGCCACAGTCGCTCCGCAGCGACCCAAGCGCCGACGGCGAGACACGCGAACGAGATCACGGTGGCCCAGGCCGCTCCGATTCCACCGTGCGCGGGGACGAGGAGCACGTTGAGCGCCAAGTTCACGACGGCCGCGCCGCCCACCAACCAAGCGACCATGCCCGTGCGCTGCCGCAGATAGAAGGTCGTGTGGAGGACCTGGAACAAGGCCCAGAACAGGTACGCGAACGCGACGAGAGGCAGCACCGCCGCCGCGGATGCGTACTCGGGCGCAGCCATCCAGCGCACGATCTCGTCGGCGAACAACGCGAGTGCGAGCGTGATGAACGCGAAGCCGACCGACGCGTACGTCGCGACTTTGCGCAGGACGAGGCGCACTTGCTCGTCCTCCTTCAACGCGAAGACGAACGGGAACCAGATGAGGCCGAACGCCTCGAGGAAGACCGCGTTGCCGATCGCGCCGAGTTTGTAGCCGACTCCGTAGACGCCGACAGCTGCATCACCGTGGAGACGTTGGACGAACCAGCGGTCGCTCTGGTGCAGCACGAACATGAAGAGGCCGGATCCCACGAGCGGCAGGGAGTAGAGGATGAGCTTCTTCGCGACCGCCGGATCGAAGCGGAGGCCGCATCGAATTGCGAGGACGGTGGTCATCCCGATCGCGACGACGATCTCTCCGCCGAGGACGGACAGCAGCGCCCCCGTCGCACCGAGTCCCGCCAGGAGCAGCGCCACCTTGAGTCCGACCTCGAGCACCGTCTTGCCCGTCGTGATCGCCACGTACGTGCCCGAGCGCTCTCTCACCTGCAACCAGCGCAGACCCACTTGTCCGACCGTTTGCGCGAAGAGGATCGCGAAGACGATCATCGCAGCCTTCGTCTCGGTGCGCGTTCCGACGAGCAACTGCGATGCGAGCTCGGGGAACACGAACGCCGCGACGGCTGCGAGCCCCGTCGTGAAGGCGAGCATCCACAACGTCGTGGAGACGACCGCGCCGCGTTCGCGCTCGTCCCCCGCCTCGGCATGGAAGCGCGTCATGCCGTGCATGAGGTTCACGCCCAAGACCTGCGCCGCGATCGCGAGCGTCACCCCGCCCATCTCGACGATGCCGTACTGCGCAGCGCCGCCGATCGTCGCCGTGACGAACGGCAGGAGGAGGAATCCGATCAGCTTTTGCAGCGCGGGCCCGGCGGCGTAGACCGCGGAGTGCCGCGCGAGGCGCTTCAGTGCGGCGGAGAGCATGCGGCGCGCGGAGACTACGCCTCGAAGGCGAGGGTGGGAACGAACCGCCGGACGACCGCTACGGAACGGCAGCCATCAGGGAGTATCCTGCGCCGCAATCATGGGCGTTCCCTACGTGATCGTCGACGCGTTCGCCGAGCAGCCTTTCACCGGGAATCCGGCGGCCGTCGTGCTGCTCGATGCACCGCGCGAGCCGGAATGGATGCTCGCGGTCGCACGCGAGATGAACCTCTCCGAGACGGCGTTCGTCGTGCCGCGCGGGCCCGGCGAGTTCGACTTGCGGTGGTTCACACCGGCCGTGGAAGTCCCCTTGTGCGGTCACGCGACGCTCGCGGCGGCGCACTTCTTGTGGGTGGAGGACGTCGTCGCGAAAGACCGCGGGCTGCGTTTCCACACAGCGTCCGGACTCCTCGTTGCGCGTCGTGATGGAGCCTGGATCGAGCTGGACTTGCCGGCAATTCCGGCGGTGGAACGCACGGCGACCGAAGCTCTCGCGCTGGCGCTGGGTGCGCGCCCGATTCGAACGGGGAAAAGCGCGGAGGATTGGTTGGCCGAGTTCGTGGACGAGGCGGCCGTGCGCGCGCTACGTCCGGATTTCGCGCGCATCGCGGCGCTCGGCGGCCAAGGCGTGATCGCGACGGCGCCCTCCGCGAGCGATCGTGCGGACTTCGTTTCGCGCTACTTCGCGCCCGCCGTCGGAATCGACGAAGACCCGGTCACGGGGGCGGCTCACTGCACTTTGTCGCCCTGGTGGTCAGCGCGACTCGGGCGCACGCGGCTCGTCGGCTACCAAGCCAGTCGGCGCGGTGGATTCGTTCGCGTCGAGCATCGCGCAAACCGCGTCGCGGTCTCCGGCGTCGCCGTGACGATCGCGCTCGGCATGTTGCAGGTCTGAAATCGGCCTGGAAACGCCGGAGACTCCACGGGCTTTCACGTCGAGGAGCGACGCAGCGCGATTCCGACGGCGAGTGCGCGCGATCTTCGGGCCGCCGCGCCGCCGCGGCATCGATTGAACTACCGCGGATCCGCGGGATGCGCTTCGTTCGCGAGCTCGGTCGCCTCGTCCGGCCCCAGCCAGCGAACGACGATTCCGCGCACGAGGTAGAGCAGTGGAGTGAGGAAAACGGCGAGCACGAACTTGTAGACGTAGTTCGTCAACGAGATCCGCCCTGCGTCGGCCGCGCTCATGTGCGCATCGCCCGCGATCGCGGGCAGCACGTAGAACGCGAGGTAGATCACGATGAACGTGTCGAGCAGTTGGCTGACGACCGTGCTGCCCTGCGCGCGCAACCAGATCGCGCGGCCCCCGGTCTTCTTGCGCAGCCACGAGAACACGCGGACGTCGACGAGCTGCGCCAGCGCGAAGGCGACCAAACTCGCGATCGTGATCGACCACGTCGTGCCGAAGGCGAGCGCGAAGGCGCGATGCGCCGTGTCGGACTCGATTCCCGGCGTGAAACTGACCGTCGGTGCAGCCGCCGCACCGAGGACGACCGGTTGCAACACGAGGTTCACCGCGATCGCGAGCCAAGTGAACGTGCGCACGATGCGCGCTCCGAAGTACTCGTTCACGATGTCCGTCAGGACGAAGGTCAACGGGAAAGCGAGGATCCCCGCAGTCGCGACGAACGTCTCGCCGTCCAACCCGACGTGACGCGGACGCAGCCCGAACAGCGTGAATTCCCACAACTTCGCGCCCAAGAAGTTGGCCGTCACGAAGAAGCCCACGAACAGCGCCAACGTGGCGAGGAGCAGAGCCTCGCGCTTGGAACGCCCTCGAAGTGAACTCACGGCTGGCAGAACCTATCCGCCGCACGACGATGCCGACAGCACGCTCTCGACGCGCGGACCGTGCGATCCCTAGACTTCCCCGCTCGTTCGCCACGGAGCACGGAACCGCCATGACCATCCTCGAGCACCTCGCCGCCATGTCCCCGGAGCGCTTCCTCGAGATCTACGAGGGGCTCGAGATCCAGGGATTCGGCCCCCTCGACAAGGAGGTCGCGATGTCGCTGCGCTTCCGTCCGCAGGCCGTGAAGAAGTTGCCGATGGCGCAACGGGCGAAGCGCGCGCGGTCGATCCTCGAAGGTGGACGCAGCACGGACCTCGCCTACGAGGTCTTCGGCGCATACCTCATCAAGAACCGCCGCGATCTCGTGACCGGATTCCTCGACGCGACCGGCGTCGAGCACAAGGACGGGATGATCGAGGACATCGAGAAGGGCAAGCCCGATCCGACGAAGCTCGGCGCCGCCGTGAAGGACCTCGACACGAAGTTCCCGCCCGAGGACGTGACGCTCTACCTCGCGCTCGCGGCCGAGCAGTGGCCGGAAGTCGCGGGACTCGACGAGCTGGTGAAGAAGCGCCAGAGCTGAAGAAGTCCGGTGGCCATGTGGAAGTCGTTGCGCCGCTTCGAACATGTCCCGCTTTGCACGTGAAAGGAGCCCGTGATCTCTCACGGGCTCTCAGAGCGTGTGAAGAAATCACACGCTCTCGCGACGCGAAGCAGCGCCACAGGTGTCTGAGAGCCCGTAGACTCGATTTCTTCACGGGCTCTCCGTGTGCGCCGACGACGACGTTCATCGGCAGCAGGTCGCTCGCTACGACCAGGCCGTCACGAGGACCAGGCCGTCACGAGGACCAGACCAGCGTCAACCCGTTCGACAGGTTGAAGGTCGAGGCCGTGCAGAAGCTCGCCGCGTTGCGATACCAGATCTGGTAGTGCCGCGTCGCCCCGCCCGCGGGGATGAGCCCGCGCACGGAAACGCTCGGGTTGCCCACACCCGGGTACTGCGAAACCCCGCCCGCGCTCGTGCGGATGCCGAGGCGGATGACCGTCCCTGCTGCGCAGCGCAATCCATCGCCGAACACGAGACCGGCGCCGCCGCTCGCCTGGCCGGTGCCCTGGAAGTAGAGCGCCGAGGAATTCGGCAGCTGACTGCCCGACAGAACGAGCGTGTCGGCCGTGACACTCGCCGTGCCGATCGCGCTCAACCGGGCTCCGATACCGAACGAGTTCCGGCAACCCTCGCCGCTGCCGACCGTGCTGCTATTTCCGCACGGACACGCGGTGCCCGTGCCGTCGCCCGCGCAGAAGCTGACGCCCGGATTGCACGGCGGAGCGGAGACGATGCGGCCGAGTCGCAGGTTGTCGATCTGCCAGCCGCCGTATTGCAGACCGCCGTCGCTCTGCAGTTCGAACCGGATCGTCACGGCGGGATTGCCGTCGGCAAGGCTCGAAATGTCGATCGATTGCAGCGTCCAGGAGTTGTCGAGCAAGTCCGCGCCGAACGGGTTGCGCCAGACTTCGGTCCCGTTGACCAGGATGCGCGCGATGTCGTACTGCGACTGCTCGACCGTCAACCAGCGATCGAAGATCAGGTTCACGTTCGACTGGCCGCTGCAGTTGAACGCCGGCGAGTTCAAGAAGTTGTGCACGTTCGCCTGGTAGGCACCGTTGCCCGCGCCCGTGCCCGTGATGCCGAGGTCGTTGCCCCAACACGCGGCGCCCTGCGAGGGCGACGAGGGATCGCCTGACTCGCCTTGCGGATCGCCACGTTGCCAGTCGTCGTTCGCGTTCGACGTGTCACCGACCGTGCCGTGCGTCCAACCGCCCGTGGCCTCGAAGCCGTCGGTCACGAACGCCGCGATCGAGCCGATGAAGAACGAACGCGTGCTGCAGAGGCCGATCTTCGTGTTGCCGCCCGAATCGAGCGCACGCACCGTGTACTCGACGGTCGCCGGCGAGCTGACATACGGAATGTCGCCGCGCCACGCATCGCCGCCGATCGGCACCATCGGCACGTCGACGAAGGCGCCCGCACCGAGGCGATAGCTGAGCGTCACAGCCGTGATCGTCGTGCCCTGCACGGTGTTCACGTTCGCCGTGACCGGGTACGAGGACTGCTCGCAGGTCGGTACCGGGATCGTGCTCACGTTCGTGAACTCGATGAAGTAGCCGGGGAAGCCCTGCGTGCGGAATCCGTTCTGGATCGCGACGACGTGCGGCGTGCCGTTCGCGAGGTTCGCGTCGTCGTCGTCGAGCAGCAGCCATTGCAGCTCGATCACCGAGCGGATCTGGCGCTGGTCGTAGGCGTTCATCCAGCTCATGAAGAGCGTGTCCGCCACGAGGTCACCCATCGTGTTGCCCAGCGAAGTGTTCAGGTTCGCGCGCACTTTCCAGGCCGCGCCCATCCAGGGCTCGCCATCGGCGTGCACTCCGCCGTAGCAGCCCGGACTGCAGTCACCGCAGAACTGCCGTGTGTTCAAGCCGCTGCGAACGGCTCCACCGCTCGTGAAGAATCCCTGCCCGTTGAGATGCGTGTCGAAGACGTAGAGCGCGAATATGTCGGCATTGCCCTCGCCCATGCCGTCCGAGCCGTTGAACGTCCCGTACAAATCGTTCAGCCAGTGGCCCTGCTCGTGCGCGACGACGGTCGAGAACGCCGTGTTGTTGCAGCTCCCACCTGCTGCGTAGAAGTTGATCGAGCCGCCATCATAGAAGGCGTTGCAAGTCGCGTTGATGTTCGTGTGCCCGGTGAAGAGGCGGTCGGCCGTCGCGTCCGAAGGCGTGATGCGACGGATGTAGTCGCGGACGGTCGACACGTGGTTGAAGACGTTCGCTTGCGCGGTGACCGTGTCCACGGCGAGCGGATTGAGCAGCACGGCGTTGCCGGAACCGGGCACCAGCGGAACGACTTGCGTGTAGGGCGTCCCCGTCGGGTCGTCGTCCACGTCAGCGAACGTTCCGGCGTAGCTCAGCGTCACGTTCTGCGCCGGTGCGGCGCCGGGGATCGTGAAGACCCCGTTCTGGTCGGTGAACACGGTGCCGCCCGAATGCTGGATCCGCATGTACTTCACCGGCTGGGACGTCTCGGGATTCGTGGCCGAATCGGCCTGCGTTCCGGGCGTCGCCATCGTCGAGACCGTGCCGGTGATGTCGAAGAAGTGGACGCTCTCCTCGCTGCGCAGAGGAGCACCGGAGCGCGCGTCGATCCAGTAACGGCGACCCACGGGCTCCGTGCCTTCCGCGGCGGATTGGACGTCGACCTCGAACGCGAGGCGGCCCACGCGGCGCGTCGGCTCGTCGATCGGCAGCACGACGAGCCCCGCCTCCAAGACGGCGGTCACGAGGACCGAGTGTTCCTTCGCGAAAGCGAGCACGGCTTGTTCACGCGCTTCGGCCTGCGCCATTTCCGCCTCGAGCTCGAGACCGTCGAGATCGGTCACCGCGTGGCTCTGGATCGAGATCAGCGCACCGCGCGCGTCGAAGAGGACGTTGACGGTCGCACCGTGTACGCGCAAGCCCTCGATCTCCTGTCGCAGCTCGACCGCCCACTTGTCGCCGCTACCGACGATGCCGAGCGGCAAGAGCTGCACGCGCCCGCTGACGAGCGTCTCGATATCGACGCCGTGCAACGACTGCGACGCTGCGACGGCCAGGCGCGCGCGAACCATCCACTCCTCGTCCGTGCGCGGCATGCCGGGCCACTGCGCGATGCCACCGTAGATCAACTCGGCACGACCGGTGATCGCGTTCGTGTGCGTCGTCCAATTCGGACCGAAGCGCGAACGGAAGTCGTCCAAGCCGCGCACGGGATCCGGCTGCGCCGTGGACTGTGCGGCGACAGGGAGCGTGAGTAAGCAAACGACGAGAGAGCGGAGGCTCGCGTGCATGGGACCTGGAGAGGTTTCTAGTCGAGACCAGGACGAGGATCCGCGGGAGTCGCGTCCAAGTGCCGGCTCGTGCTGGGAGTGTTTTGGTCGTCGAGCGTGCAGGTACTCGATCGATCGTACCGGTCGGCGCCGAGGGTGGGAGCGACGCTTGCGAATAATGCGGTCCGTCCTCGAAGCCCTACGCGAAACGCGGATAATGGGCGAACGAGGGGAACTTTTAGGCGTTGGGCCCCTGGATCAGCGGGCGCGCGGCTTCGGCTGGCAGCGCGGGCAAACGTGCGTTCCGCGCTGACCGACGACAAGCCGCGTGATCGTCGCGCCGCACGCGAGACAGGGTTTCCCGTCGCGGCCGTAAACGCGGAACTGGTCCTGATACGAGCCCGGATTGCCCTCGGGCGTCCGATAGAACGTGTCGAAGCTCGAGCCCTCGCGCTCGATCGCATCGGCGAGCACCGCGCGGATCTCGCGGTGGAGGACATCGGCCTGCGCGGGCTTCACGCGCTCCGACTTCGACAGCGGGTGCAGACCGGCGCGATGCAGGGACTCGTCGACGTAGATGTTGCCGAGCCCAGCGACGAAGGTCTGATCGAGGAGCAGCGGCTTCAGTACCCGTCGCCTTTCGCGCAACGCTTCGCCGAGCCACGCCGCCGTGAATTCGTCGCCGAGCGGCTCGGGCCCGAGGTCCGCCAGTTCCGCGGCCGCGTCGGCGTGCCACACGAGCCGCCCGAACTTGCGGACGTCGACGAAATGCATGACGTGGTGGTCGTTTAGAGCGAGAGCGACCTTCCCGTAGTCGGGCGGTGCCTGGCTCGCCGGCTCGACGATCACGCGCCCGGTCATGCGCAGGTGACCAACGAGTGACCCAGCGGGCGACCCGTCGCGCTCGAGTTGGATCACGAAGTACTTCGCCCGCCGCCACACGCTCACGATGCGCGCGCCGGTGACACGCGCTTCGAACGACCGCTCCCCCACCGTGCGACGCCACGCGACGCTCGCGCCCGTGATCGTGCGACCGACGAGGCTCGGGCGGATCAAGCGGACGGTGGTCTCGACCTCGGGGAGTTCCGGCACGTTCGGGCTGTTGTGTTGATCTACGGGCGCCGAGAGGACTTCACTCGGAGTCGTTCACGACGAGGCGGGCTCCGCCCAACGACAAGTGGAAGTCGGTGGACCAGCAGCGTGTGATCTTGCGCACCCGCATCATGTGCAGCCCGATCGCATCCACGAGAGTCAGGTCCTGATCCGAGTACTTCCGCAGGACCTTCGCGCCCCCGGACTGCTCGGTCTCGCCGACCGAGACGATTTGGAGCGGCTTCAGATCCTCGATGAAGGCGAGGAACTGGAGAGCCTTGTTCCGGTCGTACCGACGCAGGAACCAGGCGTGACCCTCCGCCACGACGAGCGCCGTCGTCACGATGCCCGGCGGATCCGAGAAGAGCCGCCGAAACAGAGCGTGGTGCGAATCGGATCGGTCGAGGAACGCGATGAACGCCGACGTGTCCGCGTAGACGTCAGCTCTTTTGACCATAGACGATCTCGTCGATGCGCTGGCTCGACTTCGGATCCTCGGTGTGAACCATGCCCGCGTACCGCATCCAGGGCTTCGTCGCGTCTCCAGGCAGCATGGTGCGCAAGGATCGTCGCAGCAGCTCGGCCAGGGACAAGCCCTGGCGGCGTGCCTCGCGCTTCGCGGCCGCGTACTCGGCCTCGCTCAAGCTGATCTGGGTGCGGATCATGATAACACTCTACGGCACTTCGTTATCATCGGCAATCGGCCACGAGGCCTGTAGTGAGGGCGAGATCGCTCGTTGGAGCCTGGCTGCTGCGCGGCGACCGTCGTGTCGACTTCGAGGAGGTCGGCATGCTCGGCCTTCATCCGCCGGTGATCACCCGGATGTGGAGCATCGAACCGGAGTCCAGGCTGTGCGTGGCGGCTTGCATTTCCGCCGGCTTCGCAGCCCAAGGGTCTGGGCGGAAGACCTGCGGATTCAGTGCGACGAGGGGGAACCACGTGCTCTGCACCTGAACGGCAATGCGATGCCCCTTGCGAAACGTGTGCACCACGTCGCCCAGCGAGAACTTGATCTCGTCCCCTACGCCAGGCTCGGACGGAACGGCCTTCTCGAAGCCGTCGCGGAAGCGACCGGGCATCACCTCGCCGCGTACGAGCATGTGGTAGCCGCCCATTCTTTGACCCGCGACGAGAGGAGCGTCTTCTGGATCCGCCGCGTCGTCGGGGAAGACGTCCACGAGTTTGACGATCCAATCGGCATCGCTGCCGTCGGTTGCCGCGAGGAGCGAGACGAGCGGCGACCCGACGATCGTGGTGTCCGAGTCGAGCGGGTCCGTTCGGAACGTCACGACGTCCGGGCGCCGCGCGGCGAAGCGCTGGTCCTCGGCCATGTACTCCTTGTTCATGCCGATCGCGATGGACTGCGTGTGCGGCACCGGCTTCGAGGGATCGCTGACGAACGTCGCGACGATCCCCTCGTTGCCTCCGCCACCGTCCCGCAGATGCAGGTCGCCGGCGGGCATGAAGACCAGCTGCCTGTCGCCCGTTCCTCGGGGAGGCCACGCGTCGAAGCGCCGCCATTCGTTCGAGCCCGTGTCGAACACGAACGCCTCGGGCAACTTCGGATCGGGCGCGCCCAGCAAGTGGTGGTCGAAGAACGGCTTCTCGATCTGCTCGCGATAGAAAACGCCTGTTTTCGAGCCGAACCGCGCCTGTCCGAGCTGATCCCCGTCCGTGCGCGACCAACCGCCGTGCACCCACGGGCCCATCACGAGCGTGTTCGTGATGCCCGGATTGCGCTCCTCGACCTCACGGTAGATCGCGAGCGGACCGTAGAGGTTCTCGGCGTCGAACAGCCCACCGACCGTCATGACCGCCGGCGCGACGCGGTCCAGATGGGGCAGCAGGTTGCGCGCCTTCCAGAAGTCGTCGTACGTCGGGTGCGCCATCAGGTCGTCCCAGAAGCGCACGTTCCCTTTCAAGTGGCGGCGCCCGAGTTCGGCGACGCTGTCGCGCCCGAAGAACTCGTAGCCGTCGGGCGTCCCGGCGTCGAAGCGACCGCCGTGCTCCGTCGTCGGTGCGGGACGCGGCACGCCGAACCCCGCCAGGAACAGGAACGCGTGCGGCAGGAACAAGGCACCGTTGTGGTGGAAGTCGTCCCACCACCAGTCCGCGATCGGCGCTTGCGGCGACACCGCCCTCAACGACGGATGCGCGTCGATCATTCCCGCCGCGGCATAGAAGCCCGGATAGCTGATCCCCCACATGCCGACGGCGCCGTTGCACTGCGCGACGTTCTTGACGAGCCAATCGATCGTGTCGAACGCATCGGTGGATTCGTCGATCTCCCGAGCCGAGCTCTTGTCGGGATCGTGCGGTCGCATGTCCACGAATTCGCCGCCCGACATGTACGCACCGCGCACGTCCTGGATGGCGAAGCCGTAGCCGGCATCGGTGAACAAGTCGCTCGGTCCGGGCATGTCCGGGAACGCATCCGCTCCGTAAGGTCGGCACGAATAGGGCGTGCGACGCAAGAGGATCGGAAACGGCCGCACGACGTTCCTCGGCGTGTAGATCGCCGTGAAGAGCTCGACGCCGTCGCGCATCGGGATGCGGACTTCGCGCTTCGCGTAGAGCGCACGGATGCGTTCGGCGCGAGCCGGTGCGGCGGCCGGACTCGAAGCGATCGGCGTCGATGGCTGTGCCGTTCCGCCGCTCGGAAGGACGACCGAGGTCTGGCAACCGAAGCAGATCGACAGGAGAACCAGGACCAGTGTTCGCATGGGATCCTTGGATCCTAGCGAGTCCGCTCACACCGCGTGGTTCACACCGAGCAAGTCGTAGAGCCGGTTCTTGATGCGACCGTACTCGGCGCTGCCGACGTCGCGTGGGTGCTCCATCGGCACGGTCACGATCTCGGCGATGCGGCCGGGACGCGCCGTCATCACGACGATGCGGTCAGCGAGCTGGATCGACTCGTCGACGTCGTGCGTGACGAAGAGGATCGTCATCCGCTCGCTGCGCCACAGCCGAAGCAGTTCGGCGCGCATCTGGAGTCGCGTGAGCGAGTCCAGCGCACCGAGCGGCTCGTCCATCAACACGATGTCCGGGGACACCGCGAGCGCGCGCGCCAGCGCCACGCGCTGGCGCATTCCGCCCGACAATTCGTGGGGAAAACTCGTCTCGAAGCCGTTCAGCCCGACGAGCTCGACGTAGTGCCGTGTGATGCGCTCCTGCTCGGCCTTCGGTCGATCGTGGAGTCCGAGTGCGACGTTGTCCCACGCGGTCGCCCACGGGAAGATGCCGTACTCCTGGAAGACGAAGACACGCTTCTTGTCGGGGCCGGATACGCGTGCACCGTCCACTTCGACCGTGCCGCTCGTCGGGACCTCGAAGCCGCCGACGATGTTCAGGAACGTGGACTTGCCGCAACCGGATGGGCCCAGCAAGCACACGAACTCGCCCGTTCGGACATCGAGATCGACGTCGGACAGCACTTGCAGTTCGTCGTGCTTGCGGTGGAAGACCTTGTTCAGCCCGCGGACGGAGATCTTCGTCGATGCTGCGACTTCGCGGCCGGGTCGGTTCGGTTTCATGCCGACCTCCCGCCGCGCGCACGCTCGAGATCCAGCCGGCCCTGCGCGCTCGTCTCGTCGACTTCGCTGCGGTGCTTCGGGAATCCCCAACGCACTTCGTCGAGTAGCTCGAGGCGGCGCATCAGAGCATCGAGCCCGATTCCGATGATGCCGATCGAGATCATCGCGCCGACGACGCGGTCGTAGTAGTTGCCGTTGCGCGCGTCCATCACGAGGTAACCGAGGCCGGAATCCACGGCGATCATCTCGGCCGCGACGATGACCATCCACGCGATCCCGAGCGCGAGGCGGCAGCTCGTGATGATCTGCGGCAGGCACGCGGGGAACACGACGCGACGGAAAAGCTCGATCCCGGATAGGCCGAAGTTCTGCGCCGAGTGCACGTAGACCACGGGCATCGATCGCACGGCCGTCATGGCGCCGGTGACGATCGGGAAGAAAGAAGCCAGCGCGATGAGGAAGATCGCGGCCGAGTCCTTCACTCCGAACCACAGGATCGCGATCGGGATCCACGCGATCGGCGAGATCGGTCGCAGCGCCTGAACGAGCGGGTTCAGGGCCTGGAAACCGCGCAGATTCCAGCCGGCCCACAGTCCGAGCGGAATGCCGATCCCCGCCGCGATGGCGAAGCCGACGGCGACGCGATAGACGCTCGCGATCGTGTACCGCAGCAGCGTGCCGTCCCGGATCGGTTGCTGCATGCCCGTGACCGTGCTCCACGGCGTCGGGAAGACCTCGACCATCCTCACGAGCACACCGTCCTTCATCAGCGGATACATCGAGGCGTCCGCGGCGATCTGCCACCCGCACACGAAGATCACCGCCGTCGCGAAGGGCAGCAGGAACTTCGGCGCCGGCTCGCGCAGCCGGCAGGCGACGAAGATCAGCACCACGGCTGAAAGCGCAACGAGGTACGGGACGAGGTTCAAGCGAGCGAACCCGAGAAGAGCAGAGGTCGTTCGACATCACACGCGACGAAGGTCGGGCCCGAGCGCCCGGGGTGCTCGCGGCCGAGCTGCGTGCCTGACCTCTCGTCAGCGCGTCTCGGACCCGCAACGGCGAGCAGAATCATCGACGCGGACCTCATCGTCACTGCGCCGCGACCTTCTCGACGTCCGGTAGCCGATCGAGCTTCAACTCGATCGTCTCGAGGTCCGGCGCGAAGCTCGTGTCCACGTAATCCTCGAACGGAATGCGCTTCGGGAGGATCTCCAGTTCCACGGCGAGATCCATGATCTCGTCGAAGTCCTTCTTGGGCGGCATGAGCTCCGTGTACGACACGCGCGTCGCGTCCTTCGTCAGCACGTACTCGAGAAGCTCCGGCGGCTGGTTGTAGAACATCTTGCCCGTGACGATCGCAGCGTCACGCCGATGCTGCGCGGTGGTCAAGCGGTCCTCGTCCAGCCACTCGCCCGACGCCGCGATGCCGCGCACGAGTTCATCCACGAGCGGACGGCGCTCGTCGATCAACTCCTGACGCACGACGAGCACGCACGAGATGAAGTTCGGCCACGCGTCGCGCATCTGCAGCAACACGCGGCCGTAGCCCTCGATCTCGGCCTTCGCCGCGTGGGGCTCGCCGATGATGTAGGCGTCGATCGCACCCACCGCGAGCGACGACGGATGCTCGGGCGGCGGGAGCTCCTTGATCGTCATCGAGTCCGCGGGCATGCCGAGCTGCTTCATCATCCGGTGCAGGAAGATGTTCTGATTCGAGAATCGGCTCGGGATCGCGACGACCTTCCCGCGCAGGTCCTCGAACGCGTGGATGGGAGCGTCCGTTCCCACGACGAGGGCCGTGCCGTCGCGGTGCCCTAGGTAGACGATCTTCACGGGCACGCCGTCGCTGGCGAGCTTCATCGCGAGCGGAGCGATCATGAACGTCGCGTCGAGCTTGCGCGCGATCAGCGCCTCTTTCATCGACGGGAAGTCCGTGAACTTCTGCGCCTGGAACTGCGTGCCGCTCGTGCTGTGCTGGCTCACCCAACTGGTGACCGGACAAGTCAGGTGTCATGTCACGGGCAAGAAGCCTACGACGAACTTCTCGCGCACCTCACCGCCCACGGGCTTGCCGGTGGAAGGCGACGACTCCATGTAGCGGGGCGTTTCGTTCAGATACCGGTTCAGGAAGAACAGGCCGACGAGTGCTGCTGCCGCGCCGAGGATCAGCTTCGACTTCATGGAGTTCCGGTGCGCCTCTGGCGGCGCGAGCCCTCGAGAACGTACGCTCTTCGCCCCCTCTCGTCAGCCCGGGCGTCGTTCGTAATCCCTAAGACCGCAAGGCCTTGGGCTCTTCAGTGCGACCCGTACGCGGGCACGCCGATTCGCCGCGGATCCCTGCATCCGCGCGTCCCGACTCGCGAACACGCCTCGACTTCATGGACACCCTTCTTCTCCTCATTCCGTCCGCGCTCGAACTCGGGCAGGCGGCCGCCGCTGCCGCGGACCCGGCGAATTCGAAGATCTGGGCCTACGTGGGGTTCCTCGCGCTCGTCGCCGCCTTCCTGGCGCTCGACCTGGGCGTCTTCCACCGCGAGGCGCACGAGGTGCGCATGAAAGAGGCCGTCACCTGGTCGGTGATCTGGCTCACGTGCGGCATCGCGTTCAGCGCCTTCGTCTACTTCGCCTACCAGAACCACTGGCTCGGCCTGGGCCTCGACACGGCCATGTACAACACGCGGGCGGCCGTCGAAGCCGGCGGCGCGCTGATCGTGTCCGGAGAGGTGCTCGGAGCGGATGCCGCCAAGCAGTACCTCGTCGGCTACGTCGTCGAGAAGTCGTTGGCGATGGACAACGTCTTCGTCATCGCGCTCATCTTCTCGTTCTTCGCCGTGCCGGCGAAGTATCAGCACCGCGTCCTCTTCTGGGGCATCCTCGGCGCACTCTTCATGCGCGGCGGGATGATCTTCCTCGGCGCAGGCCTGATCCTCGAGTACCAGTGGATCCTGATCGTCTTCGGCGGCTTCCTGATCCTGACGGCGCTGAAGATGGCGCTGATCCGGGGCAACGACGATCCATCGCAGAACATCGCGGTCAAGCTGGCCAAGCGGGTCTTCCGCACCGTCGAGTTCTACGACGGCCAGCGCTTCTTCACGAAGCGGACCGTGAAGCCGACCTATGCGCGCGATCCGGCGACGGGCAAGGAGGTCATGGAACCCGCGCCCGCGGGGACGCTCTCCGCGCGCTGGTCGATCACGCCGCTCTTCCTGGCGCTGCTCCTCGTCGAGGTGACCGACCTCGTCTTCGCCGTGGACAGCATCCCGGCGATCTTCGCGATCACGCCCGACCCGTTCATCGTGTTCACGAGCAACATCTTCGCGATCCTGGGTCTGCGGGCGCTGTACTTCTGCCTCGCGGTGCTGATCTTGAAGTTCCGCTTCCTGAAGCCGGCGCTGATCCTGATCCTGGCCTTTGTCGGCGTGAAGCTCCTCCTGATGAGCGCGCCGCCCTACCTCGCGGTCATCGGGCTCGAGAAGGGGCCGCCGATCAAGATCGATACGGGCGTCTCGATGCTCGTGGTGCTCGGGACGCTGGCGCTCGCGACGGTGCTCTCGATCATGCTGCCCGGCCGCCCGCCGTCCGCCAAGACCTGACCGGCCCCGAGGGTGGACCGTCCAGAGAGGCTTGACCGGGCCCGAGGCCTGACCGGACCCAGGGCCGGAACGGCGACCGGCCGCTACTCGGGTCCGAACGCGGATCGCGGAATTCACGTCGGGTTCGCGAGCCGTTCCGCGATCTGGCGGGCAGTGCCGGCGGAACCCATTCCGCCGCCTCACGCTCCCGCACCAGAGGATCCAACGCCATGGTCACCCCCGTCCGAGTCGTGCTCGCCACGACCCTGCTCCTCGCCACAACCACTTCGGCCATAGCCTCCGCGGAGGGTCGCCCCATGGCCCCGCTGGTCGCGACCGCGGACATCAAGACGGCTCCCGAGCCGTCGCGACAGCCGGACATCGTCCCCGAGCGCGGCGCGCGACCGACGAACTCGCCGCCCGTCGAAAACGCGAAGCGCGCGCACTCCATCGACCCGCGCGCTCCGATCTCGGCTCTATCGGGGATCGACCGCTCGCGCACGCACTACGACGAGCCCGGCGACGGTTCGCTGTGGGCGCGCGGTGCCAACTACAAGATGAGCTTCGATGCGGCCGGCGCGACGTACTTCCCGCTCTTCGGCAGCCGACAGGCCGAGCACTATCCGCATGCGCTGTCGCCCGACAGCGTGACGATTGGTGGAATGCCGATCGACTTCGAACGCGCGTTCACCTCCGCCCGCGCTTTCGATCGCGTCGAACTCGATCGCGGCGCCTTCGTCGAGGCCTACGATTTCACGCCGCGCTCGATCGAGCAGACCTTCGTGTTCGAGTCGTCACCCGGAGCCGGCGAATTGGTCGTGCACATCCCGCTGACGAGTTCGCTCGCGCGCGGCGAATGCGCCGAGGCCTTCGAATTCCGCGGGGAAATGGGCCGCGTCACGTACGGGCACGCCACGGCGATCGACGCGGACGGCCGGAGACTCGCTGCGCCGACCACGCTGGACGCAGACGGCATCACGATCCGCGTGGACGCCGACTTCCTCTCGCGAGCTGCATTTCCGCTGGTCATCGATCCCGTCGTCAGCACGTTCGAGGTCGACACGACGTCCTTCGACGACTTCGTCGCGGACGTCTCGTACGACGCCACGTACGACCGCTGGCTCGTCGTCTACGAGGAAACCGTCACCGCGAACGACCACGACATCTATCACGTGGTCCTGAACGGGAACGGCGGCTTCCTGTGGGGCGGATACCTGAACAGCAACAACGCGTCGTGGGAGGATCCGCGCTGCGCGAATCTGAACTCGGCCGATCAGTTCCTCGTGGCGGCGCGAGTCGCGATCGGCGACATCGACGCGAACATCCGCGGAAGGACGGTCAACGCCGCGTTCGCTGCCCCTGGCGGGGAGTTCGCGATCAGCAGCATCGAGAGCGGACGGCACGAGGTGCCGGTCGTCGGTGGCGACTCCTTCCCGTTCGCACCCGCGCTCTACTGCGTGACCTTCGAACGCATCGCTTCGCCCGGCGACAACGACATCATCGTGCGCATGGTCGGCCCGGACACGAGCGTGTCGGCCCCCATCTACCTCTCGAACTCCGGTGGAACGAGCGACGATTTCCCCAGCATTTCGCGCTCGAACGGCGGCGACACGTGGGTGATCACCTGGGTTCGATCGACGGGTTTCAAGACCTCGGACATCTGGTGCGGTCGCATCCGCTACGACGGCGTGGTCCTGAACGGTCCGACGCAGATCACGTCCGGCGGCTACAGCAACTTCCCGTGCGTCTCGAGTCCGCTCCTGAACACGCAGCGCACGCTGCTCGTGCACGAGTACGACTACGGTCCGGACGACGACATCCACGCGATCCTGTTGGACGGCACGACCGTGATCCAATCGATCGACCTCACGCTCCTGGAAGGCGTCCAGGTCTTCAAGGACCAGCGCTTCCCCTACGTCGACAGCGACGGTCAGCACTTCCTGGTGGGCTATGCCGAGCAGTACTCGACGAGCACGTTCGACTACGACATCTACGTGAGCGACCTCTACGTCTCCGGCAACACGCTGGGCTTGAAGCAGACGCACCAGAACCTGGACTTCTCTTCGTTCGCGGAGAACTTCGTGCGACTCGCCTCGAAGCAGGGCAGCGGCGGCGCGAACCGTCGCTTCATGGCGGTGTGGGAGAAGACGATCAGTTCGACGAACCACGACGTCTGGGGCGCGCTCTTCGACACGTACGAAGGCGGTGTGCAGACACCCGTGTGCTTCGGCGACGGCACGAGCGGCACGTGCCCGTGCGCCAACAACGGATCGGCCGGCCGTGGTTGCGCGAACTCGGTCGACGGCACCGGCGCGCACCTCGCCGCGACGGGCAACTTCTCGACCGTGAACGACACGACGGTGCTCGGCGTGAGCGGAGTGCCGAGCACGGCGACCTGCCTCTTCTTCCAAGGCTCGAGCATCGGCAACGCCTCGGTCTTCGGCGACGGCTTGAACTGCCTCGGCGGCGAAGGCGTGCGCATCGGCACGAAGACGGCGTCGGGCGGCGCGGCGTCGTATCCCGGCCCGGGCGACAGCTCGATCCGCGCGCGCGGCTTCCTGCTCGCCGCGGGCGGCGCTCGCGGCTACCAGGTCTGGTACCGCGACAGCCCGGTCTTCTGCACGAGCGCGCGGTTCAACCTGACGAACGGCGTGCGGATCGATTGGGCGCGCTGAACGATTCGCCTGCGCGAGCGAGGTCGGGGCGGATCGCACCACGCGATCCGTCCCGACTTCGCTCGTGGGGGTGCGTAGGCGGCTCGCTCTATCGTCGACGGATCGATCACGATGCGCAGCCCGCGACGCGAGCGCGGCCGCGGGCGATATCGCACGGCGGATCGGATTGCGGGCCTTCGCAGGGCCCGGAGTGCCGGGCCTCGCGTTCGTGCGTTTCCAGGTCGACTTCGACCTCGTCGCGGATGGGTCCCAGCTCACCGCGGGTTCTCCGCGTCCGAGCCTCGAGTTCCTGCGCATCCCCTACTTCCGCTGAGACCGATTCTGCGTCGCTTGCGCGCGGGGAACCGCGGTCCGCCAGGCGATGCGGAGAGCGAGCTTGCCAGAGCGGGGCGCGTCGCCATGATGGCGCGCCCCGCTCATGCAATACGGCTTCCTGATCGACCATCGACGCTGCATCGGCTGCCACGCCTGCACGGTCGCGTGCAAGGCCGAGAACGATGTCCCGGTCGGCAGCTTCCGCACCTGGGTCAAGTACCAGGAAAAGGGCCGTTTTCCAGCGGTGAAGCGCCACTTCGCGGTGTTGCGTTGCAATCACTGCACGAAAGCGCCGTGCGTCACGATCTGTCCGGTCAATGCGCTCTCGAAGCGGCCCGACGGCATCGTCGATCTCGATCGGGACGCGTGCATCGGTTGTCGCGCGTGCATGCAGGGTTGTCCCTACGACGCGATCTACTTGAACGAGGATTCGGGTGCTGCCGAGAAGTGCCACTTCTGCGCGCATCGCGTCGAAAAGAAGCTCGAACCCGCGTGCGTCGTCGTGTGCCCCGAGACCGCGATCATCGCCGGCGACCTGGACGATCCGACTTCGCGCATCTCACAGATGGTCGGCTCGTTGCCGACCGAACAACGCCGTCTCGAGCAGGGCACGGGGCCGAACGTCTACTACGTCGACGTCGAACCGACGCTCTTGAAGCCGGGACTCGCCGAGCGTCCCGAGACGTACATCTGGAGCGATCGACCGCCGCACAAGACCGACGCGTGGCCGGAAGAGATCGCGACGCAGGCGGACACGCGCACCGTGCTCGATGCGGGACACAAGGTCGAGTGGGGTTGGCACGTCGCGGCGTATCTCGTCACGAAGGGCATCGCGGCAGGCGCCGCCGTGCTCGCGCCGTTCGCGGTGGCACTCGGACTCGACGGCTTCGCGAGCGCGTACCTGCCCGAGGTGCTCGCACTCGCGTTCACGGTCGTCACGACGATCTTGCTCGTGCACGACCTCGCGCGACCGATGCTCTTCTTCCGGCTGCTCACGCGACCGAACACGAAGAGTTGGCTGGTCAAGGGCGGTTGGGTGCTGTCGGCGTTCGGCGCGACGACGTTCGCGATCTTGGTCGCGCGCTACTTCGACTACGACGCCCTCGCGGACGGATTGCGCTGGCCCAACGCGATCCTCGGGCTCGCGACGGCGGGCTACACGGCGTTCCTGTTCCAGCAGTGCGAAGGTCGCGACCTATGGCAGGGTTCGCTCGTGCTCCCCCATCTGCTCGTGCAGGCCGTGCTCTGCGGATCGGTCGCGCTGGCGCCGTTCGCGAGCGGGGCAGACCTCCTCGTGATCGCGGTCGGCGCGGCACTCCTCCACGCAGCGTTCGCTGCTGCGGAGCGCCTGAAGCGCCATCCGACCGACAACGCGCGCCAGGCCGCCGCGTTCCTCGGCACGATCGCGATCCACGGGATCCCGCGCGCGTTCCAGACATCGCTCCTCGTCGGCGCGATCCTGCCCAGCGCGCTCGTCATCGCCTGGTTCGCAACGGGCGGTGCGATTCCGGCGCTGGTCGGTGGTCCGGGCCCCGTGATGTCGCTCATCGCGCTGCTCGTCTTCACCGGCCTCTACCTGTACGAGGCGGCCTTCGTGCGCGCCGGACAGCTTCCGCCGCTCTCCTGAACGAGGAGCTCGTGCCACCGTTGACGTTGGTGTCAGTTGAATCCATCCACCCGCGACGGGGCTGGTTGATGGATTCAACTGACACCATTCGCACGTAGGCTACGCGGGCCATGTTGAGCCTCGTCGCGGCCTTCTTTTCTCCCGCCCTCCAGGAACCGCGACTCGAGCTGCGTTCGGGCGATGTCATCGCGATCGTCGGCAACGCGCTGGCCGAGCGCATGTTGCACGACGGGTCGTTCGAGGCGCGCGTGCAGATCGAGTACGGCGATCTCCGCATCTCGATGCGCAACCTGGGCTTCGCGGGCGATGAGGTGGCGACGCGTCAGCGCACGTCGGGTTTCGGTGAACCCGACGAACACCTCACGCGCATCGGGGCGACCGTCGTCATCGCGATGTTCGGCTACGGCGAATCGTTCCGCGGATCGGCGGGCGTCGAGGCGTTCCGGGGCGAGCTCTCGAGCTGGGTCGACCACACGCTCGCGCAGAAGTACGACGGGCGCGGGGCGCCGCGTGTCGCGCTAGTGACGTCGATTCCTTGCGAGGATCTGGGCGATCCGCTGCTGCCGAGCGCTGCAGCCGAGAACGCGCGCATCGCCCTCTACAACGCGGTGATCGCCGAGGTCGCGAGCGCGAAGTCGGTCGCATTGGCCGACGTGTTCCCGAGGATGCAGGCGAGCTACGACGCGAGCGCCGAGCCGCTCACGATCGACGGGGTCCACGTGAACGACGCCGGCAATGATGCGTTCGGCATCGCGTTGGTGTGGACGCTGTTCCCCGACCTGCGCAAGGCGGAATCGACGGCGCTCTTCACGGCGCGCGCGCTCGTCGCCAAGAAGGACGGGCGGTGGTTTCGTCGACATCACGTCGCCGATGGCTACAACGTCTACGGCGAGCGTTCGCTGCTCGCGTACAACGACCAGACGAACCGCGTGGTCATGCAGCGCGAGCTCGAGTGGCTCGACGCGACGTGCGCGAACCTGGATCGCGAGATCTGGGAGGACGTGCGCGGACTCGATCCCGGATCGATCGCGCGCGTCGCGGTTCCGCCGCTCATCCCGGTGCCGACGAACCGACCCGGCGACGGTCCGAACGGCGAGCACCGCTTCCTCTCGGGCTCGGAAGCGATCGGACGCATGACGCCGGGCGCAGGCTTCGAGGTCACGCTTTTCGCCGACGAATCGCGCTTTCCAGACCTGGCGAAGCCCGTTCAGATGTCGTTCGACGCGCGCGGACGTCTGTGGGTCGCCGTGTGGCCGTCCTACCCGAACGCGAAGCCCGACGAGCCCTCGCGCGACAAGTTGCTCGTGCTCGAGGACGTCGACGGCGACGGTCGCGCGGACACGTGCACGCCGTTCGTCTCCGACCTGCACAACCCGACCGGGTTCGAGTTCTGGAACGGCGGTGTGTTCGTCGCGACGGCCCCGCACCTCTTGTTCCTGCGCGACACGAACGGCGACGGCATCGCTGACCAGCGCGAGCGTGTGCTCGAGGGACTGGGTTCGGCCGACACGCACCACGCGTCGAACAGCTTCGTGCTCGGGCCCGACGGTGCGCTGTACTTCCAGGAAGGGATCTTCCACCGCACGCAAGTGGAAACCGTGCACGGCGTCGTGCGGCAGAAAGACGGTTGCGTGTGGCGCTACGAACCGCGCACACGGCGGCTCGAGAGGTACGCGCCGTACGGATTCCTCAATCCGCACGGACACGTGTTCGATCGCTGGGGACAAGACTTCGTCACGGACGGCACGGGCAACGAGAACTTCTACGCGCTGCCGATCACGGGCGCGCTCGCGACGCCACTGCAGCACCCGAGGATTGCGACCTTCTTCGAGCAGCGCAGCCGCCCAGCGGGTGGGACTGAGATCCTTTCGAGCCTACATTTCCCGCTCGGAATGCAAGGCGACTACCTGATCGCGAACGTGATCGGGTTCCAAGGCATCTTCCGCTACGCGCTGCGCGACGACGGTTCGGGCTTCGCCGCGGACCGAACGTGATCGGGTTCCAAGGCATCTTCCGCTACGCGCTGCGCGACGACGGTTCGGGCTTCGCCGCGGACGAGCGCGAGCCCATCGTCCACAGCGCGGACCCGAACTTCCGTCCGGTGGACCTCGAGGTCGGCCCCGACGGCGCGCTGTACTTCCTCGATTGGCAAAACCCGCTGATCGGGCACATGCAGCACCACCTGCGCGATCCGAGTCGCGATCACGTGCACGGTCGCGTGTACCGGGTGACGGCGAAGGGGCGGCCGCTGTCGAAGCCCGCGGCGATCGCGGGTCGCCCGGTTCCGGAACTGCTCGAGCTGCTGAAGTCGCCCGAGGACCGCGTGCGCTATCGAACGCGCATCGAATTGTCGTCGCGACCGACGAAGGACGTCGTCGCGGCCGCTCGCGCGTTCGAGGCCAAGCTCGACCCGGCGAACCCCGAGTTCGAGCACCACCGACTCGAAGCGTTGTGGCTCCAGTCGCAGCACGAGACGCTCGACCGCGAGCTCCTCGCACGCGTGCTCCGCTCACCCGAGCCGCGCGCACGAGCCGCGGCCGTGCGCGTCGTGCGAGACATGCGTCGCACGATCGGTGACGCGCTGCCCCTCCTGGCGACGGCGATCGCTGACGAACACCCGCGCGTGCGTCTCGAAGCGCTCGTCGCGCTGAGCTTCGTCGAGAGCGCGGCGGCGGCCGAGAACGCGCTTTACGTGCTGCGTTTCCCGATGGATTCGAACCTCGAGTACGCGCTGACGGAGACGATGCGCGCTCTCGAGCCCCAGTGGCGCTCCGCCGTTGCGACGGGCGCGCCGTTCGCGGCCGACGATGCACGGGCGCAGGCTTGGATCCTCTCGCGCACGGACACGGACGTGCTGCTTGCGCAGAAGGCGCCGAGTGAAGCGCTCTACGCCGAGTTGCTCGGCCGCTACGGACTCGAGCCCGAGCAGTACGAGGTGGCGGCGCGCGGACTCGCGGCGTTGCACTCGACGAAGGCCGGCGACGAACTCGCCGATGCGATCGTGCGCGCCGACGGAAAAGAAGGCGGACACACGGATCACCTCTTGTCCGGACTGTTCCAGACGCTGCCGAAGTTCGCGGATCACGAGCTGCCCCGCGCCATTTCGGACCTGCGCGAATCTGCGCGACGTGCATCGACTCGTCGGCTCGCGACCGCAGCGGCGCTCGACGCGGGGCTTCCTTTCGGTGAGGCTTGGACAGCGGCCGGAGACGATGCGCGCGCGCTCGGCGCGCTGATGGGATCGCTGCAACACGTGCGTGCGCCGCGTGTGATCGACGAAGCGACCCCGCACTTGCAGTCCTGGATTGCGTTCACGTCACGCGAGGTCGAGAACCCCGCGCGAGCCCGCTTCGTTCGCATCGATCTTCCCGGACCGGAGCGCACCCTGACCTTGGCCGAAGTCGAGATCTTCCAGGGCGACACGAACATCGCTCGGCGCGGGCAAGCGACCCAATCGACGACGAACTGGGGTGGCGTGGCAGCGCGCGCGATCGACGGTAATACGAGCGGCGCGTACGGGGACGCCGGGCAGACTCACACGATCGAGAACCGAGTCGATCCGTACTGGGAAGTCGACCTCGGCACCGAGTTCGACATCGACAGTGTCGTGGTCTGGAATCGAACGGACGAGCAGTTCGGCCGCCGACTCGACGGCGCCGTCGTCAGCCTGCTCGATTCGAAGCGCGGGCAGGTCGGCACGGCATCGATCGGGATCGCGAGCTCACGCTGGAGCGCGGAATTCGCCTCCAGTTCCAGCGCCATTCGAAGATCCGCCGCGCGCGCGCTGGGTTCGATCTCGACATCGTCCGCGCAATTCGGAACCGCTGTGGTGACCTTGGCGGAGCACTGGAAGGATCCCGCGATCGGTGATGCCGTGACCAGCGCTCTGGCGGCGATGCCGGCCGATTCATGGCCGAGCGAGACGGCGGATTCGATCGCGACGCAACTCACCACCGCATTGACCGAAGCGGCCGGCGCACCGGTCGATCGGTCGCGTCTCGCGCTCGCGGATGCGCTGGCTTCGCGGTCCGGGATCGATGCCGCGCTCGCGAAGCCGCTACGCGCCGCGCGTCGCAATGCCGGCCCGAAGGTTGTCCTCCTCCGGCCCGTGCCCGATTCGCTGACGTACGACCGCGCGCTCGTCACCGTCGCCGCGGGTCGCCCCGTCGAGTTCGTCTTCGAGAACGTCGACATCATGCCGCACAACCTCGTCGTGACGGCGCGCGGCGCGCTGGCGAAGGTAGGCATGGCGGCCGAGGCGATGAGCGCATCGCCCGACGCCTGGTCGAAGGCCTTCGTGCCCGACATGCCCGAAGTGCTCCACGCTTCGAAGCTCTTGCAGCCCGGCTCGAAGGAAACGCTTGCGTTCGCGGCGCCGACCGAGCTCGGTGATTATCCGTACGTGTGCACGTTCCCCGGCCACTGGCTGCGCATGAACGGGATCCTGCGCGTCGTCGCGAGCGAGGACGGCGCGGAGGACGCGGTCATCGCGAAGGCCGCGCCGACGCGCAAGTTCGTGCGCAACTGGAAGTACGACGAACTCGCTGCGGACGCCGCGAGCCAGGCGACGCGCGATACCACGCGCGGACGCACCGTGTTCGAAGCTGCCTCGTGTCTCTCCTGTCACAAGGTCGGCGACGTCGGGGGAACGACCGGACCGGAGCTACGCGCAGTCGTCGCGCGCTACACGCCTGCCGAACTCCTGCAGCACGTGCTCGAACCGTCGCAGGCGATCGCGCCCGAATTCCTCGCTCAGATCTTCCAGACGACCGACGGCCGCGTCGTCGCCGGGCGCGTCCTGTCGCAGGACGAGAAGACGGTGCGCGTGCAAGTCGATCCGTACGGCGGCGCACCCGTCGAACTCTCCATCGAGGAGATCGAGGAGCGTGCGACCTCGAACGTTTCCGTCATGCCGAGCGGGCTGCTCTCGACGTTCGAGCGCGCGGAGATCCTCGAATTGCTCGCGTACCTCAGCTCGCTGAAGTGAACTGCTTCGTGTGGCGGCTGTCTCACTTCGCGGGGCTTCGGAACTCACGTGAAGTGAGCCAGGCACCGTACGAAGCAGTTCATTCCCTCATTTCGCGGGGGCGGGCACGGGCAGTACGAAATCCGAAGGCTTCACGCCGCGCGTGAACGCGCCGAAGCCGAACGGCGTCGGAGCGAACGTGCCCACGATGTCGGCCTTCGGTTCGGTCGTGATCTGCGCTTCGATGCCGACGCACCAGTAGGCGAGGTTCACGTAGAAGCGCCGCAGGTCGCGCGAGCGCAGATCCTGCGACGAGCCGATCGTCGCGCACGCGATGCGTTGCGGCGCGCCCTTTTCACGAGCACGCTCGCGAATCCAAGCGATCGGCATGCGCGGCGAATTGCGCGAGTCGTCCACGGCGCTCGACGTCGCCTCCATGTTCGTGAGGATCGAGCCTTCGAGGAGCACGGTCGCGTCCGCGGGCAAGCCGCGGATCCCGTACACGTCTGTCGGCCCCCACACGTCGGTCACGCCGCGCAGAACGGGATGCGACTTCACCGCTTCGGGGAACACGCCGCGCGTGCTCTCCGTCCCGTGCTTGCCGTGGTGGCTGACCCACGTTTCGCCCAGGATTTGTCGGCCGAAACCGCCGGCCCACTCCTTGGAGTCGAAGGACCAACGCGCGTACGGGCTCTTCGATTCCGCTTCGTAAGCGAACGCGTGCGTCGCGGTGCGGATGCCGATGATCGGCTTGCCGCGCTCGACGTAATCGACGACGTGGCGCATGTCCGTGTCCGGCAAACGACGGAAGCGCGTGAAGAGCACGAGCAAGTCCGCCGTGCCGAGCGCCGCGAGCCCCGGGATGTGCTCTCGCTTCTCCGGATCGATGACGCCCGTCGCCGGATCCATGGAGAAGAGAACGGTGCAACGAAAGCCGTGGTGCACGCTGAGGATCCGCGCGAGCTGCGGCAGCGCTTCCTCCGAGCGGTACTCCTCGTCACCCGCGACGAACACGATGTGCTTACCGGCTCCCGCGCCGGTGCCGCCGGCGTACGTGAGCGGCGCGAAAGGCGCGGGCTCGACCGGCGAGGCGGGTTCTTGCGCACGTGCGGCGCCGAAGAGGATCGAGCAGGACGCGAGGGTCAGTACTGCGTGGCGGATGCGCATGACGCGCAAACTACCAGTCGGAGCTGGGACGCGCGCGTTCAGCGCGAGTCGTGCCCCGACTTCGCTTCCGGGAAGGCGTCCAACTCGGCCTCGATCTCTGCACCGTGCTCCCGCAGCCGCGTGCGCAAGTCGTCCGACACGGTCGAGAGCGCTGCGCCGCTCGCGCCCCCGTCACCGCCGGGGCTTCCGCCGGCTCCACCGCGGCCACCGACGATCTGCCAGAAAGAGTGTGCATCGAAACGCCTCTGCAACGTGCCGTCGACGAGCACCGCGCCCCCGGTCCCGCCCGCGCCGGATGGTCCGCCGTCCCCCGCGCCTCCGCCGCGGAGTTCGCCTCCGATGCGCACGAGCGGCGCCTCGAGATCGAGCGTCGAACCGTCGCCGCCCCGCGGAGCGCGCAAATCGCCGTTGCGACCGCGACCGCCGCGGATCGCGCCACGTATTTCGATCACCAGTGCGCTCGCGATACGGACGTCGGGCGCGTCCGAGAGGCTTATTTCCTCTGCGTCGCTCACTGCGAGCACGCCGTCGATCCGAACGATGCCGCGCGCGACGAGGTCGAGGTCGCTTCCGACCCGCACGGTCGCGCCGGCCGGGATCCACATGCGCTCGACTGCGATGGAGCCGCTCAGTTCGGCGCCGTCCTCCAGGACGAGAATGCCCGCGTCCAGACGCGTCGCAACGCAGCCCCCAGCGAACAGAAGGGCGAGCGCGGCGAAGGCCGGCGCAGTGCGCAGCGGACCCGGGACACGCGCGTCGATCATGGTCAGTACCCTACGCGGCCCCTACCGGCCGCGAAAGGCAACACACCCGTGATCGTCCGTCGAACGTCCCGCACAGAGATCCTCGCGAAGCTCCAGAAGAAAGTGGCTTCGCGCACCCCCGTCATGATCGCGAGCGCGGGGAACGGTCTCGTCGCGAAGCTGCTCGAGGAAGCCGGCGTCGACTGCATCAACACGTTCTCGGGCGCGCGGCTGCGCGCGAACGGCATGGGCACGATGGCGATGCTCTGGCCGATCCTCGACTCGAACAAGCAGACGCTCGACTACACCGAGCAGGACATCTTGCCCGCGATCCGGGGCAACGCGTTCGTGTGCGCTTGTCTGAACGCGAACGATCCGTTGCGCGACATGCGCACCGTCCTGCAGCACTTGCTCTCGATCGGCGTCAACTCGGTCTCGAACATCGGGCCGTCGCTCAGCTACGTCGACAAGGACAGCACGATCTATCAGGTGCTGACGAAGAGCGGGATCACGTTCCAGAACGAGATCGACATGCTGGTCCTCGCCAAGGAGATGGGGCACGTGACGATCGGGCTCGCGTTCGACGAGGAGGACTCGCTCGCGCTGGCGCGTGGCGCGAAGCCGGACATCTTCTGTTTCCACGCGGGCACCACGAAAGGTGGACGCACGGGCTACGACTCGGGCGAGACGATCGCGGACACGGCGAAGCGCACGGAGGACGTGTACCGCCAAGTCCGTGAGCTGCATCCCGCAGTGATCCTCGTCGCGCACGGTGCCGCGATGGAGACGCCGAAGGACGCGCAGTACATGCTCGACCACACATCGGGACACGGATTCTGGACGGGTTCATCGACCGAGCGACTGCCCATCGAACGCGCTGTGCTCGCAGCGGCTCGCGAGTTCTCCGCGCTGCGTTTCGGCGGGAAAAGCTGAGGAATTCCGTCATGCAGCACACGATCGCGGTCCTGGTCACGCTCGATACGAAAGGCACCGAGGCCCAGTTCTTGCGCGAACGCATCGAGGCGCTCGGCAGCCAGGCTCTCCTCTTCGACATCGGTGTCGTGGGCACGCCGGGCACGCGCGCCGACGTGACGCGCGAAGCGATTTCGCTGGCAGGTGGTACCGCTCTGAAGGACTTGTTGCGCGATGCGACGCGCGCGACCGCTTCGCCCGTGATGGTGGCTGGCGCCACGAAGCTCTTGCTCGAACTCGTGCGCACGCATCGCGTTCACGGCGTCATCGGACTCGGCGGCACGCAAGGCACGCCGAACTGCACGCGCGTGATGCAGGCTCTGCCCTACGGATTCCCGAAGGTCATGGTCTCGACGATGGCGTCCGGCGACGTGTCGGCGTTCGTCGGCATCAAGGACATCACGATGATGTTCTCCGTCGGAGACATCCTCGGATTGAATCCCGTCACGCGACGAATCCTCGCGAACGCGGCGGGAGCGACGCACGGAATGGCGCTCGTCGGCGGCGGGTTCGAGATGGCGCGCGGTGGGAAACCCACGATCGGCGTGACGAACCTCGGCGTCTTGACCGATGGAACGATGCAGGCACTCGAGCTGCTGAAGGAGCGCGGCTACGAGGCCATCGTCTTCCACGCCGTCGGCTCCGGCGGCCGCGCGATGGAACAGATGATGAAGGAAGGCCTGATCGGTGCCGTGCTCGACTACGCCATGGGCGAGATCGCCGACGATGTCTTCCACGGCCTTCGTGCGGGCGGTCCCGAGCGCATGACCGTCGCGGGCGACCTCGGGCTGCCGCAAGTCATCGTGCCCGGCGGAGCGGAGCACATCGGCCTGCTCGTCGAAGCGAACACGGTTCCCGAGCGCTGGAAGTCGCACGAATCCGTCTTCCACAACCCGATCATCTTTGCGCCGCGATTGTCGGCGACGGAACTCGAGCAAGTCGGCCGCGAAGCCGTGAGCCGCTTGTCGCACACCAAGGGTGACGCGACTTTGATGCTCCCCTTGCGCGGCGTCAGCCGTTATTCCGTGCCCGGCGGACCTCTGCACGATCCCGCGGGAGATCGCGCGTTCTTCGCGGCGCTGAAGAGCGGGTTGCCGAAGGGCATCGACGTCGTCGAGGTGGATGCGGGCGCCGAGGATCCGGTGTTCGTGCTCGCGATGGTCGATCGACTGATCGCATGCATCGAGCGCAAGTCCGCGTCAGAGGCACGTTGACTGCGGCTCGGCGCGGCGTCCGCGCCCCGGTGCAACCGATGGCACTCACGGGGAGCCTCGTCGGGACGCGGTGAATCGCGAATTCGCGGTAAGGCGGTCGCGACGCGCGCCTCGAACGGTTCGGACGGGCGCATCGGCCCTCCCACCCCTTCGGAGACGCCATGTCGACCCAGCACGCTTTCACGACCTCCTTCCTCATCGCGCTCGCCGCCTCGGCCGGGGCGCAGAACGATCCGAAGCCGGCCCCGAACCTGCCGCCCTTCCTGCCCGACGTGAAGACCCCGGCCGTCTTCGGTCCGGTCACGCCCGGATCGACGCGCGCCGAATTCGCGCCGCGCGAGACGAAGCGCACCGCGAAGGTTCCGAGCGCCGCGGCGGCGACGGCCGTGTCCGTCATCGACTTCACGCGCGTCCATTTCGACGAGCCGGGCGACGGCAACACGTGGGTCCGCGGTCGCACGTACAAGGCCAGCTTCGACGGCGAGAGCGCGACGTACATCCCCTTCCTCGGTTCGCGAGCGCCGCACAATTTTCCTGTGCGCGTCCATCTCGTCGAGGCCACTGCGGGCGGCTCGCCGATCACGATCGAACCGGGCGGCATTTCACGCGACGGCAATTCGATCACGATCGATCACGGTGCGATCCGCGAAGTCTGGCACATGGGCCTCGACTCCGCCGAGCAGACGTTCGAGATCGAGGCGCGTCCCGCGGTGAAGGGTCCGCTCGCGCTGCGGATCGCGATCGACACGGAGCTCACGATTCGGCACGACGGCGACGGTTTCGCGCTCGACGGCTCGCACGGAGGCGTACGCATCGGACGAGCCACCGCGATCGACGCCGACGGACGTCGTCTCGATCTCGCCATGCGACTCGAAGGCACGGAGTTGGCCATCGACGTGCCCGCCGACTTCGCCGAGGGTGCGCGCTATCCGCTGGTCGTCGATCCCGTGTACTCGAGCTACGCGCTCGAGAACGAGGCCAACGCCTGTGTGATCGGCGACATCTCGAACTCAGGAGCCGCTTTCTACTGGGGCGCCGTTTACGATTTCGAATACAGCGTGACCGACAGAGACATCTACACCGTCGACGTCTACGACGGCATACCGCTGGCCGGCTCGGGAGGCTGGGTCGACTCCACGTCGGTCTACTGGGCCGCCCCGACCATCGCCTACAACGCGCTGCACGACACCTACCTGACGGTGGCCGTAGTCAGCCCCCCGGGTGCGGTGCCGCCCTCGATCTGGTGCCGCGCGCGACAGGCCGGAACGGCGGTTCAATACGCGCAGCGTCAGGTATCGGTCCTGCTCGGGGAGGGTTGCGTCGACGCGCATGTCGGAGGTGATCCGGCGCTCGCGGGCCCGACCTATTTCCTGGTGGCATGGTCGCGCCGCTATTCGAACCTGGACAGCGACATCCACGCGCGTCTCGTGGAGTGGAACGGAACTCCGAACAACTCGGGCACCATTTTCCTCGAGAATTCCGGCGCTTTCGACGACCGTCCCAGCGTTTCGAGGACCAACGGCTTGCCTCCCTACGCCACCCAAGAGTGGAACGTCGTGTGGCAGCGCTACACCGCTTCGGGCACGGGCGACATTCACGGCGCGCAGATCCACTGGGACGGCTCGATCACGACGCCGCCGTTCACGATCGATGGCTCGACCGACTTGGATCTCTACCCGTGCGCGTCGAGCCCGCTCGACGGAGCATCGGGCCCGCGGCCTTGGCTCGTCACGTTTCATCGTGACTACGGGGACGACGACATCTACGCCAAGCTCTACGCGGGATCGTCGCTCCTGTCCCAGGTGAACGTGTCTCTCCTAGAAGGAGCGGACCTTTACCAGGAACAGATTTTCGCGCACGTCGACTCGAACGGGAAGCGGTTCGTGATCATCTACGGCGAGTCCCATCTGTTCAACCAGAACGACTACGATCAGTACATCGCCTCGATCCGGTATGCGGACGGCTATCTCCAGCTCGACGAGGGCCACGCGCTCGTCGATTCGTCGCCGAGGTCGAGCTACGGCGGCCGGGTCGCCTGCGGCAACTCGATCGCAAACCCCGGCTTCGACTTCTACGGGATCGTGTGGCCGCATTTCTCCGGCGGCCCGCCCACCGATTGGTTCGTCGGCACGTACCGCGAGCTGCCGACGACCGAGGGGATCTGCTCGGGAGACGGCTCGGCGGGCACGTGTCCCTGCGGCAACACGGGCGCGCCCTACCGCGGATGCGCCAACTCCGCCACGAACGGTGCGGGCATCGCGGTCGGCGGCTCGTTCACGACCGGTGACGACACGGGCTTGATCCGAGGCATCGAAATGCCGACCACCACGACCGCGCTGCTCTTCCAGGGATCTTCGTCGAGCACGAACGGCACGGTGTTCGGCGACGGACTGCGCTGCGTGGGCGGCACGGTGATCCGCATCGGCAGCAAGGTCGCTTCGGGCGGGATCGTCGATTACCCCGAAGCCGGCGACGTGCCCATCTCGGTCAAGGGCCTCGTGCCTCAGGACGGCGGATGGCGCACCTACCAATACTGGTATCGGAACGGCGCGGACTTCTGCACTCCTGCGACATTCAATATGTCGAGCGCGATCCGCGTGCTGTGGCTGAGATAGCGCGTCCGCGGAACGACAGGTTGGCTCCCGATCGACCCGGCCGATGCCGGGTCGATCGCATTCTCGAGAGGTCGCGAGCTGGAGTCGGAACCAACTCGCCCTCAGCCCGACGAGGAGTTCGGCGGAATCGCGTAAGGCGCGCGGCGCTGCAGCCTCGTGAGGAGCGGACGGGGCGCAGGGCCCCTCCCACACCCCGGAGACGACATGTCGCGCCAGCACGCCCTCACGACCACCTTCCTCCTCGCGTTCGCGGCTTCGGCCGCGGCGCAGGTCACCCCGAAGCCCGCCCCGAACCTGCCGCCGTTCCTGCCCGACGTGAAGACGCAGGCTGGGTTCAGCCCGACGACGGAGTCCGTGACGCGCGACGAGTTCGCCCCTCGTCCGACTGCCCGTCCCGCGAAGGATCCGAACGCTGTCGGTCCGGCTCCCGCGTCCGTGCTCGACTTCACGCGCGTGCACTTCGACGAGCCGGGCGACGGCAATACGTGGGTCCGCGGTCGCACGTACAAGGCCAGCTTCGACGGAGCGGGCGCGACGTACATCCCCTTCCTCGGTTCGCAGGCTCCGCGCAACTTCCCGGTGCGCGTCGAGCTCGCCGAAGCGAAGGTCGGCGGCGCACCGATCGCACTGGAAACGCGCGGAGTTTCGCGGGACGGTGACGATGTCGTCATCGACCGCGGTGCGATTCGCGAGGTCTGGCACATGGGCCTCGACTCGGCCGAGCAGACCTTCGTGATCGCGTCGCGCCCGGCGACGTATGGAGCGCTCGAATTCCGACTCGACCTCGAGACCGAGCTCGCGGTCCGCGCCGAATCCGGCGGGTTCGCCCTCGATGGCGCGCATGGCGGCGTGAGCATCGGGCGCGCCACCGCAATCGACGCGAACGGCTGGCGACTCGACCTCGACACGCGCCTCGAGGGCACGCGCATCGCCATCGACGTGCCGGCCGAGTTCGCCGCGAGCGCGCGGTTCCCGCTCGTCGTCGACCCGGTCTACACGACGAACGCGCTGGACGGGTACACGAACGAATGCTCCGTGCCGGACGTCGCGAACTCCTCGATCTCGGGCAACTACGCGGCCGTGTACGAGTACGCCTACAGCGCGACGGACGCCGACATCTGGACCGTCGACCTGTACTTCGGATTTCCCGTCGCGGGTTCGGGCACTTGGGTCGATTCGACCACGACGCTGTGGCAGTTGCCGCGGCTCGCGCACAACGCGTTGAGCGACACTTACCTCACCGTCGTGCAGCGTCGCACGGCACCGAGCGTGGCGGCGGAGATCTGGTGCCGCGCGCGCACGGCCGGCTCGAGCACGCAGTTCGCTCAGACCCTGGTGCAGAGCAACATCCTCGGATCGTGCTTCTACCCGGACGTCGGCGGCGACCCGGCGCTCGCGCCGCCCACGTACTTCCTCACGGCCTGGACGCGCAACTTCGCCGCGAACGACTGGGACGTGCACGCGCGCCTGATCGGCGGAGATGGAACTCCCATCGGCGGGCCGATCTTCCTCGCGAGCACGACCGCATTCGAGTGGGGCCCGAGCGTGTCGAAGACCGACGGCCGTCCGCCCTACGCGACGCAGAACTGGAACGTCGTATGGATGCGCAACACGACCTCGTCGAACTTGGACATCCTCGGCGCTCAAGTTCGCTGGGATGGAACGTTGACTTCACCGGCATTCCCCATCGACACGAATGGCGTCTCGGACTCGTACCCGTCGGCCTCCAGCCCGCTCGACGCCGCGTTCGGGCCGCGACCGTGGATGGCTGCGTGGCAACGCAACTTCGTCGGTGACTCCGACATCCAGGCCGCGGTGCTGTCGGGGAGCACGGTCGTCTCGAACACCAACTTGTCCGCGCTGGAGAACGCCGACATCGCCGAAGCACAGATTCGGCCGGACGTCGACTCGAACGGGCAGCGGTTCGTCGTGGCCTACACCGAGAGCTATCAGGGCAGCACCACGGACCACGATGCGTACGTGATGACGGTAGCCCACACCGACAACGGCTTGCGCCTCGACGAGGGTCACGTGGAAGTCGACTACTCGTTCCGTGACACCTACGGCATCCAAGTCGCGTGCGGCGTGACGGAATCGAACCAGGGCTTCGCGTACTACGGCCTCGCTTGGCCGCAATACGGCAGCGGGCCGGGCGACGTGTTCTGCGGCGCGTACTACGAGCCGGCCTCGTACGAGACTTTCTGCTCGGGCGACGGCACAGCGGGCGCGTGCCCGTGCGGCAACACGGGCGCGATCGGCCGCGGATGCGCGAACTCGGTCTCGACCGGAGCGGGCCTCGGCCCGGACGGCGCAAACTTCGTGTCAGCCGACACGTTCCGAATCGTGGCCTACAACATGCCGAGTTCGGCGACGTGCCTCTTCTTCCAAGGAACGCTCGGGCCGGCGACGGGCGTCGCGTTCGGCGACGGTCTGCGCTGCGCGAGTGGAACGATCATCCGCATCGCCACGAAGACGGCTGTGAGCGGTCTCGCGAGCTATCCCGAGGTGGGCGACATGCCGATCTCGGTCCGTGGACTCGTGCCGGAAGCCGGTGCGGAGCGCTCGTACCAAGCTTGGTATCGCAACGCAGCGACGTTCTGCACGGCCTCCACGTTCAACACGTCGAGCGGCGTGCGCGTGCGCTGGTTGCGCTGAGAAGGCAACCGAGGATCGTGCGCGCCGCCGTCGGCTTTCGCTGACGGCGGCGCGCTCGTTGGCCCCGCCTGCATCGCCCAAGCGTTGCCGACTACGAGGAGCCGCGCGGCAAGGATCCGATTCGTGCGATAGGTCGAGGCGCCATGGCTCGAAACTGGACGGGCCTGTGCCCGCACTCGGCCTCGGCGCGTGGAGTATTCACGGGCAACGCGCCGCGGGAGCAGCGCCGTCGCGTCTGTGACCGTGAAGGCTCGATTCCTTCACACGCTCTCAGCGCGGTACGAGTCGCGTTTCGATCGAGCGGATCAACATGCGCTCCGAGCCGAATGGGAGCACGAGTACGAGCGACCCGCGAATCCTCTCGCCCACGACCTCGGCGTAGATCGTGTTCGGCCCGACCGCGAGTGTGAACTTGAACGAGTTCTGACGCGTCAGCGTGCGTTCGCGATCCGTCGTGTACGAGACGAGGAGGCTCCCGATGCGATCGGATTCGATGTCGATCCGCACCATCGGCACGGAGTCCTTCGGTATTGGAAATGCCGGCAACATGACGCGCGCGTTCGATTCGGGAGCGCGTACGAGCAACGCTCCATCGACGAGTTGGGTCTCCGACGCGCTCTCGACGGCTGGAGGCATGTCGCCGTGCGCGGCATCGAACGAGTACATGATGCGCGTGGACTCCGCGAAGCGCGCAGCGAGATGCTCCGTGCTCCACGCGCGCGGTCGCGTCGTCAACACGCGCTCGACGAAGAGCTCGACGACGGCGTCCGCCGGATCCGATTCGAGCATCTCAGGACGCAGCTCGGTGTCCCAAAAGCACACGCTGCGCGAGAAGCTCCCGACCAAGAACTTGCGCACGTACATGCCGAACGAATCGTGGACGAGCAGCAATCGCGGCGCTGCGCGCGCCTCGGACTCGAACGCAACCGAGAACTGACTCGGTTCCGCCGTTGCGACCACTTTCGCTTCGCTGCGCGGCGCGTGCCTCGCGACGAGCTCGATCTGCTCACCGAGTGAATCGAGGTACAGCCGCGGCGCCCAGTCGTCGCCCGAGGAACCGGTCTCGTTCCACACTTCAGGGATCGGCTCGGGTCGATGCAGGCTCGGCAAGCGAGCCTCGAGATGATCGAGTAGGACTCGTGACGCGGCCTGCGCACCCCGCTCGGTCCAGTGCGGGCCGTACGGGAAATAGGTCCGGTCGAGGCCGGCATCCCGCTCGCGTTCCGCGCGCAAAACAGGGCGAAAGTCGATGATGTCGACGTTGGAGCGCGAGCGCATGTGCTCGACGAGTTGGTCCATTCGCGTCGGACCGAGGGAAGCGTATGCGCTGGGCAGTTTCTCGGGGAAGAGTTCGGCCTTCTCGGGTGCGAGCGCGAAGACATACGCGGCACCGGACCGTGCGCACGCGTCGCGGCGATCCTCGAGCGAACGTTGCCAAGCCTCGAGCTCGGAGGTCGAGAGCGGATCCGCGCCGCGCCCGACTTCGAGCATGCGACGCTCCGTCACGAATAGCCAACCGTCTTCACCGATCACGGCAGCGTCCGTCGGTGAGATCCCGAGCCCGCTGACCAGGAGCCGTGAACGTGCCGAGAGCAACTCCTCACGCCAGCCCAATGCGTCCTTGAACCAGGCTTCGAACTCGGTCGCCAGCGCGTTCCAACTCGATCCCTCCGGCCACGGCGCCGAGCGACGTTCCTCCGGCAGTCGACGAACACCGGGGATCCCGTTCGCGAGCCATCCGAAGCTCGGTCCGAGAAGCGCCGCCGCGAACGCGAGGCCTGCGACCCCGTGCACGACTCGCCGCGCGCTCCGATTCCGTGGAGAACTCACGGGCAGAACGCCGCCGCTCGGCGCGTCAGGATTCCGAGGGCGAAGGCGCTCGACTTCTTCATGCGCTCTTTGAGTCCGTGAAGCACTCACGGGCGAAGCGCCGCCGAGCGGCGCAGCAGAACTCCGAGAGCGCGTTCGCTCGGTTTCCTCACGTTTTTCCGAACGTGTGAGGAATTCACACGCAGAGCTCCGCGGAGCGGAGCAGACGGAGTCTCAGAGCGTGTGGGCGCGATTTTCTCACACGCACTCGGACCGCGCGACGTCACTTGCCGGGCGTCGGACGGACTGGCGGTTGCTTCAACGGCTCGAGCGCCTTGTCGAGCATCTCCCATTGCTTCTTCTGACTCGCCTCGACCTTCACGTTGAGTGTGCGCGACCCATGGTCACCGATGACGCCGTGGTCCTCGGGCCAGAACGTGATCAAGCGTTTCCGATTCTGGATCGCTTGCGCGACCGGCTTCGCTTGGTTCGAGTCGGCCGGCGTGTTGCCGCACGTGATGTAGGTCGGCACCACGAGCTTTCGAACTTTGTCGGCGATGACGAAGTCGGGGAGCATGTACTCGCCGGGCGACATCGAGACGACGGCATCGACCTTGGTCGGATGTTCCGCGGCGTAAACCAGCACGAAAGAGGCTGAATACGAACTGCCGACGATCCCGATGCGCGAGTTCGGGAAGAGCTCGTGCGCCCAATCGACGGCGGCCCCGATGTCCGGATACGCCTCGGTGTAGATCGGGTCGTGCCCGAGCACGGTTTTCGCGCTCTTCCAAGTCTCGTTCATCGTCCCCGAGCGTTCACCCGTCCGACGATCGCCCTTTTCGCCCGCTCCGCCGCAGCGCAGATCGACGGCGAGCACGTTGAACCCGCGTTCGACGAACTGCGGCGCGAGCGTGCGGTACTCGCCACGCGAAGAGCGGGTCATGTGGAAGCACACGAGGACCGGTTTCGGCGGCGCTTTCTCGTCGGTCGTCGGCACGCGGAAGAGGTCGGCCGTCATCACGACCTTGTCGGCCAGCGTGCGCGTGATCGTCTCGAAGGCGGGCGCGGGCGCAGGCGGCACGACGGCCGGTTCACCGGGTCGCGGCGCGGGAGTTTCGCCCTGTGCACCGACGCTGCACGCGACGGCGAGGATGGCAAGCGCAATGTGCAGCGCGGTGCGGATGGATCGCATGAAAGTTCGTCTTCGGCGGGAGCGAACGATGGGGAGGCCGAGGCTCCAGTATAGGTCTTCCGAGCTCTACGCCGCCCTCGAACGCACGCGAACTCGGGCCGTTTCCGGAAGGCAGAGGGGTGGAATCGAGAATCACGGAGCTGCAATGCGCGCTGGCGAGCGACTCGCTGCTCCATTCGCGAAACGAAGTACGGAACCGAGCGTCCGCGCACGTGTTCTTGACATGAGGACCCCCTCTCATGCGCACCACACTCTTCGTCCTCGCCCTGCTCTCCCCGGCCCTCTTCGCCCAAGGTTCCCCGACCTTCGACAACGTGAACATCGGGAACGCGCCGCTCGACGCGGGCGGAACGGTGCCCGTTCTGATGGACATCCGGACCCCGGCCGGTGCGACGAGTCCGGTGCCGGTCGTCCTGTGGATCCATGGCGGCGGTTGGCAGAGCGGCGATCACAACGTGATCCCCGCTTCCGCGCAGCCGCTCCTCACGAGCGGGATCGCGGTCGCGACGATCGATTACCGCTCGAGTCACGAGGCGATCTTCCCGGCGCAGATCGAGGACGTGAAAGGTGCCGTGCGCTACTTGCGCGCGAACGCGGCGACGCTCGGGATCGATCCCTCGCGCATCGGTTGTTGGGGTTCGTCGGCGGGCGGCCACCTCTCCGCATTGCTCGCGACCTCGGACGGCGTCGCTGCGTGCGAGGGCACGACGGGCGGGAACTTGGCCGAGTCCAGCGCGGTCCTCGTCGCGGCCGACTACTTCGGTCCTACGGACATCCTCCGAATGAGCTTGGACGTCACGACTCCGCCCGGCAGCAGCTTCGACCACGACTCCCCGGATTCGCCCGAGTCGAAGCTCCTCGGCTTCGACGGAGTCGGCGAGGGTCTCGGGGTCCTGCGCGCGAATCTCTCGAATCCGAACCCGCCCTTCCCCGCACTCGCCGCGCTGGCCGAGCTCGTGAGTCCGATCACGCACGTCGACGCGAACGATCCGCCGATGTTCGTCTCGCACGGAATGGTCGACACGACGGTGCCGTTCCACCAGAGCGAGCGCATCGTCACGGCGCTGCAAGCCGCGAGCGTCGAGGTCGAGTGGATCCCGTCGGTCGGCGCTGGACACGGGAACCTCGGCACCGCGGTCGATGCCGCGGCTCGTGCGTTCCTCGTGCTTCATCTTTCGGACTGCAATGCGAACGGCCTGCTCGACGACGTCGATGTCGCGAACGGCGCCCTCGACTCGGACGGAGACGGTGTACTCGATCCGTGCGAAACGGTCGGTGGGCCGACAGGAACTCCGGTCTGCTTCGGCGACGGCACCGGCCTCGCGTGTCCGTGCGGCAACACGAGCGCGATCGGTGCCCAATCGGGCTGTCGCAATTCGCTCGGCAACGGCGCGCGTCTCGTGGCGAGCGGCACGGCGAGCTTGGCCGCGGACTCGCTCGTCCTGCACGGATCCGAGATGCCGAACGCCAGCGCGCTCTACTTCCAAGGCACCACCGCGCTGGGCGCGGGCGGCATCGGCGTCCCGTTCGGCGACGGCCAGCGTTGCGCCGGTGGCCAAGTCATGCGCCTACGCATCCTCTCGAACGTGGCCGGCGCATCGTCGTATCCGGGCGCCGGCAACTTGCCGATCTCCGTGCGCGGTGCGGTCGCGACGCCGGGCTCGCGCTGGTACCAAGTCTGGTACCGCAACGCGGCGGCGTTCTGCACGCCCGCGACCTTCAACCTCTCGAACGCGGTGCGGATCGACTGGAGCGCGTGACGAGCACCGTACACGTCGAGATCCGCCTCGACTCCAGCGCATGACGAGCGTCGTGCGGATCGCGATCCTGCTCGACTCGAGCCGCGCTCCCGGACTGCTCCGCCCGGGGCGCTGTGTGTCTGCGCGACGTCGAGCCCGTCGCGCGGCCGGGTGAGCGCGGCCGCGAGGCGTGATTTCGGGACGCGTCGAAAGACTGCACGTCGAAGTTCTCCGATCCGACGCACACGATCGCGATCGTCCCGACGATCCGACGTGAACCCGCGGTCCAGTCCGCGCGTCCGGACGCTGAGGTCACGACACAGATCGCGAGATCGGGCGCTAAGCTCATCCCCCCGATGCCCAGATCCCACGACGCGCCCGAGATGCAGGTCACTCCGCTCGAGTCCTTCCCGCCTTTCGAGAAGTGGGACGACTGGGTCGAGTACGACGCGAAGGCTTGGCCGCGAAAGGTCGAGAAGCACTACACGCTCGTCCCGACGACCTGCTTCAACTGCGAGGCGGCTTGCGGCCTCGTCGCGTACATCGACAAGGAGACGAGCGAGATCCAGAAGCTGGAGGGGAACCCCTACCACCCCGGTTCGCGCGGGAAGAACTGCGCGAAGGGGCCGGCGACTCTCAACCAGATCCAGGATCCGCAGCGCATCCTCTATCCGTTGAAGCGCGTCGGTCCGCGCGGATCGGGCCAGTTCGAGCGCACGACTTGGGATCACGTTCTCGACGTGTTCGCGGCGCAGATTCGCAAGGCGCTCGTCGCGGGCAACAAGACCGACGTCATGTACCACGTGGGTCGGCCGGGTCACGACGGCTACATGGATCGCGTGCTGCAGAGTTGGGGCGTCGACGGGCACAACAGCCACACGAACGTGTGCTCGGCCGCGGCGCGCCTCGGGTACGCGCTGTGGAGCGGCGCCGATCGGCCTTCGCCGGATCACGAGAACTCGAAGTTCATGCTGTTGCTCTCCTCGCACCTCGAGACGGGGCACTACTTCAACCCGCACGCGCAACGGATCATCGAAGGCAAGATGCGCGGCGCGAAGATCGCCGTCATCGACGTGCGCCTCTCGAACACGGCGTCGATGGCCGATTGGTGGCTCGCGACTTGGCCGGGCACCGAGGCGATGCTGCTGCTCGCGTTCGCGAACGTCATCCTGTCGGAGAAGCTGTACGACCGCGCGTTCCTCGAAACGTGGGTGAATTGGCGCGATTGGCTCGAGCACGTCGACCCGGCGGCGCCGAAGACGTTCGACGGTTTCTTGGCGTCACTGACGGCTCGCTACGCGCGCTACACGACCGCGGCTGCATCCAAAGAATGCGGCATCGAGGAGAGCGTGATCGAGGACATCGCGCGCGAGATCGGCAAAGCGCAGAGTCGCTTCGCCACGCATGTGTGGCGCAACGCCGCGTCGGGCAACGAAGGCGGTTGGCAAGTCGCGCGCTGCCTCCAATTCCTGTGCGTCCTCGTCGGAGCGGTCGGTGCGGAAGGCGGGACTCTCCTCAATACACAGTCGAAGTTCGTGCCGCCGCCGTTCCTGAAACCACCGGCGCAGAACGCTTGGAACGAGCTGCTTTATCCGCGTGAATGGCCGCTCAGCCACCACGAGCTCTCGTACTTGTTGCCCCACCTCCTGCTCGACGGACGCGGGAAGATCGGCACGTATTTCACGCGCGTCTACAACCCCGTGTGGACGAATCCCGACGGCATGCTGTGGGAGCAAGTTCTGCGCAACGAGGACTTGATCGGCCTGCATGCGGCGTTGACGCCGACGTGGAACGAGACGGCGCAGTACGCCGACTACGTGCTGCCGATGGGTCACGGTGCGGAACGCCACGACCTCATGTCGACCGAGACGCACGGCGCGAAATGGATCGGCTTCCGTCAACCCGTGCAGCGCGTCATGGCGGAACGCGCGGGCAAGAAAGTCGAAGCGACGTACGAGACGAACCCCGGCGAAGTCTGGGAAGAGGACGAGTTCTGGATCTCGCTGTCGTGGCGCATCGATCCCGACGGATCGCTCGGCATTCGCAAGTACTACGAGTCACCGTATCGGCCCGGCCAGAAGATCACGGTCGACGAGTACTACGGCTGGATCTTCGAGAACTCGGTGCCCGGACTGCCTGCGGAAGCGAAGAAGCTCGGGATGACGCCGCTCGAGTACATGCGGCGACATGGAGCCTTCCTCGTCGACAAGGACGTCTACGACAGCCACATGCGCGCGCTGTCGCCGAAGGAGCTCGAGGGCACCACGACGGACGCTGCGACTTCGACCGTGCTCGCCGCCGGCAAACCCGCGGGCGTCGTCGCCGACGGAGCACCGCGTGTCGGTTTCGCGACACCGACGAAACGGCTCGAGCTGTGGAGCCGCACGATGCACGAGTGGGGCTGGCCCGAGTACGCGACGCCTGAGTACATCTCGAGCCACATCGACCGCCGACCGATGGATCGCGCAAAGGGCGAGATGTGCCTCGTGCCGACGTTCCGATTGCCGACGCTGATCCACACGCGCTCGGGCAATTCGAAGTGGCTCTACGAACTCTCGAACACGAACCCGGTGTGGATCCATCCCGAGGACGCCGAGCGAATGGGCCTCGTCACGGGCGATTTGATGCGGATTTCGACGCGCATCGGGCACTTCGTGAACAAGGCCTGGGTCACGGAGGGCTTGAGGCCGGGCATCGTCGCGTGCAGTCACCACCTCGGCCGTTGGCGACTCTTCGACGACATCGGCACGGACAAGTGGGCCAGCGCGCTCGTGCGCCGCGACGAACTCGGTGACGGACGCTTCCGCTTCCGCCGATTGGAAGACATCAAGCCGTTCGCATCGAGCGACAGCGATTCGAAGCGCATCTGGTGGACCGACGGCGGCGTGCACCAAAACCTCACGTTCCCGGTGCAACCCGATCCGATCAGCGGCATGCACTGCTGGCACCAAGCCGTGACGGTCGAGCCCGCCCGCGTGGACGATCAATACGGCGACGTCGAGGTCGACACGAAGAAGTCGATGGACATCTATCGCGAGTGGATGAAGAAGGCGCGTCCGGGTCCGGGACCGGGCGGATTGCGGCGACCGATGCACTTCGCGCGGGCGGTGAAGCCGAGCGCGGAGGCGTATCGGATGACGTGAGCGCTCGGCGTTGGGCGTGAAGCCGCACGGTCATCGCCACGCCACGGACTTCGAAGCTCAGCCGATCAGGTCCTGGGCGCGGAACTCCAGGCGCATGGCCTCGCTCGGAATCGGTTCGTAGCGCTCGCTCGAAAACGGACGGTAGCCTTCGATGTGTGAAGCCTCCAACCGGCAGAGGAGCCTCAATTGCACGGGCGCTTCGCCGTTGTTGACGCGCTCGACGCGGACATCGATCCGACTGTGGACCGATTGGAGACGGTGCACGTCCTCGAGGAGCGTGCTCGGCACCCAACCGAGCGCTTGCCCGTCCCCTTCGGCAACGACGATCGCCAGTCGATCCGCAGGATTCTCAGTGTCCAGACGAAGGTCGAGCCGGTCGCCTGGTTGAAGTCCAATCGCTCGCTGCTCCGCACTCGGCACGTATCGCAGCCCGCGCGAGAAGAAGAGAAATCTGTAGCACCGTCGGATCTCGTCGAAGGTCGGCAAGCCGAAGAGCTCGACGGTGTCCGTGGCCTTGCGACCTTCACTGCGCGCGAGAATCGGGATCTCGTCCGCCTCCGGTGCCAAGCCGAGGCGCGCGAGAAACGTCGGTCCATCTGCGCGAGAACGAGGCATGAGCCGATTCGCGAAGAGCGGCGGGAGTTCACGGCTCTTCACGAGTTGATCCAACGTCCCGAGGCCAGGAAACGGGACGAATCCGGATGCCGCCGCTTCCCGAGCGCCGCGCAAGTACGCGAACTCCCACGCCACCTCCGCGTCGTGACGCACGAGGCGAGCGACGGGATGGATCTCGCGCGTCGCGGGATTCTGCCAAGCGACGAAGAGCACTCGGTGGATCAAGTTCATGTGCGATCGAGAAGATGCGTCCGATTCGTATCGAGCATCCGCGAGGTGAAGGTTCTGGTCACGAGCGATGTGCAGCCCTCGGGGAGGCGGTCCTGAACCTCAATCCAAGCTGAGACTTCCACCCTCGAAAGTCGGTCGAGCCAGTACTCACCGGCTCGAGGATAGCGTTTCGACGCACGCGCGAACGCGTCGAAGGTCGTCAGAGGGCGCCGATCCAGCGGGTCCCCGTAGAGCGCGCCGCGTGCTTTTGCCGCCCAGCTCTCGATCGAGTAGCCCCGGTCCTTCGTCCCGAGGCGTCCCGCGCGCTCCTGATCGGAGAGGATCTGGCCGAGCCCGGCGGCGTGGTCGTAGTTGGGAGCGATTTCACGCCGTGAATCGATGGAGGCATCGAGTGGAAAGAGCACACCACGTTCTCGTGATGGCGATCCTGGTTGCCGATCCACGCGTCGAACAGGAGGTAGCCGACGGCGATCTCGGGAGCTGACATCACGCTTCCGTCCTGGAGGACCGACGGCCCGACGCAGTACTCGATCAGGAGGTCCTGGACGCGATCCACCGTGTATCGCTGCACTCCACGAAACTGCTCGCGCGGATAGGTTGGGTCGAGTTCGAATAGCAGTTCGTTGAGTGGCGCGAGCCGCCAACGCGGGATCAGGTCTGACCTCGTGAAGTCGAGCGAGAGGCTACCGGGTCGACCATTCAGCGACCCGAGTTCAACCGGCGCATGAGGGATCCCGAGAAGCTCCGCGAGTTCGGCGGTGAGCTTCTCCGACCAGTCGTCACCCGTACGCGCGCGTGGCTCCTTGAACAGCCACCGACGACCGTCGGGATCGGCGAGCCAGACTTTCGTCTTCGTGCCGAGGGTCTCGTCCTTGTCGGCGAGCCAACGGCTCACATCGAACACCTCGAAGTGGGACAGCACGCCGACGAGGTTAGGAACTCGGCGCCTCACCGTGCGAGGTCCGCGACTGGATCGGGCTCGGAAGTGGCGTGCCCTACCTGATTTCGATTCGGACTCGCGGCGGCGTTCCCCCACTCTCCGGCACGAGCACGCGCGTTTCACCCGACCGACCATCCGCTGCGCTCGCAGTGATCACGTACTGGCCCGGCGACAGCGCGACGACGATCGACGCACGGTCCTCTCCTCGCCAATGGCCATTCCAGGAGTTGCTCCCCTGGAGCCCGCCGTCGGTATCGTGCACCGCGAACGTCAGCCGACGGAGCGGCAACTCGCCCGGTGCGGCGACCGCTTCGATCTCGACGGGTGTGCCGAAACGAAGGTCGACCTCGAGCTCTGTCCGCAGATCGTCCCGGATCGAGAACGGTCGTATCTGCAACGCAGCACCGCGCAGGATCGCGAGCTCGTACTCGCCCGTCGGGAGTTCCTCGACGTCCCACATGCCACTCGGGCCCCAACCGTGTTGCACGAGGTAGCCGGCGCGCGCGCCGATTCGACGCACCAAAGGGGTCACCCAACCGACGGGTACACCGTCGCTCGAGGTGACGCGCACGGTGAGCGAGCCACGCCCGGGGACGACGAGATCGCCCACATCGCGCAGTTCACCGGAAGCGAGCTCGAGCACTGCGAGCGCGAGCCCCTGGAACCGCGGCCTACGGACTTCGAGCACGGCGGGCCCGCGTCGGAGCCCGCTGAACTCGAACGCACCGTCGCTCACGGAACGCACTCGTTGGTGCCCGCAATCGATTTCGAGATCCGGCAACGCGTTCCCGCGCACGTCCACCATTCGGCCGATCACGCGCGCGCTGACTCGCTCCGCAACGAGGACGACGTCGTGCTCGCCCGGAACAGCCACGGCGCGCGCCGAGAGTCCGCCTTCGTCGAAGGAGAGCCCGTACTGCTGCTCGTTCAGACCCTCGAATGCGAAGCGTCCTCCATCATCGGTCGACGCGCTGCTGTACTTCTTGACCGAGGTTGCGACCCGTCGGCCCACGAGGGGACGCCCTCCGACATCCACGAGCCGGCCGCGAATCGCACCCGGCCGTGACACGACCGGTGACCATTCGAAGTCGGCACCCGGGGCGAGCTCGACCTCGAGCTGCGCACCGAGTCCGTCCTTGTGACTCGCCACGAGCCGCACGGGTCCGGCTGGCGCGCGCCCGGTGTCGTAGCGACCTTCGGCGTCGCTGGAGATCAACGCGGAGTCGTCATCCGTCAGGGAAGTCACGAGGATCTGGAAGCCCTCGACCGATGCACCTTCCATGTTCGAAAGTCGGCCGCGAATGCGCGCGGTCGGCGGCAGTTCGATGTGGATGTCCGTCCGCATCGACGGCCGCACATCGACGACTCGCGAGACCCAAGGAGATCCGCGGGACACGACGATCAGCTTGCACGGGCCGGGCCAGACATCGGTGGCAACGAATCGTCCCTCGGTGTCGACGCGCACCGTTCGGCTCGCTTGCGAGCTCATGCGCTCGCCCGCCGGGTCGATCCCCTCGGCGGCTTGGGGCGATATCTCCACGCGTACGTCGACGGCCGGAGTTCCAAGGGCGTCGACCACGCGACCGACGAGGCTTCCACTCACGCCGCCCAAGTAGAGGTCGATCGTTCGCTCGATGAGCGGGCCCGAGGCTTGCTTCATCCCGCTAGGGGCGCAACTGACTGCTGTCGCGTAGAAATTCGTCCATACGTCGACGCTCTCGACGCGATACGTACCGTCGGCTGCGCTGCGCGTTGCGACACGACTCCACTCCGAGTTCGACTCGCGGAGGTGGACCTCGGCGCCTGCGACGGGAATCCCGTGCACGTCGAGCACGCGACCGATCACGTCGGGAACACGCGGCACGGGGACGTCCGATACGACTGTCGCACCGGCTTCCACTCGCACGAGCACACTCGTTCCGGATCGATCCACGCGAATGCGGTGCGCGCCCGGAGCGACCGTGTCGAATGCGAATCGGCCCTCGCGATCGGTCGCCATGCTCACCGGCACGTCACTCATCGAGTCGTAAGGCTCGGGCACGAGGCGTAGCCCCACATCGATCGCCGGCGCACCGCCGGGTGTCCAGATCACGCGGCCCCGGACTCGACCGGTCGTTGGCACGGTCGGCGCGGCAAGCACGGTTCGACTCGCAGCGTCGCCGAGTGGTGCTGTGTCCGCCACGTCGACGGCGACGTCGCGAGTCACGACAAGCTCGTCGGGGGCGGCGAGAACGAGCACATCTCTCGCTCGAGCCCCATCCGTCGAGTCTGCGCCTGCGCTCGGCCACCACCAGGCGACTCCGATCGCGGTGGCGACGAGCAGCGCGGCAGCAGCGGTTGAGTTGGACACGAAGCCTGCGCCCACCGCCGGCTCGACGAGCCCGAGCAGGCACGCGCTCCACGCACTGCGATCTCCACCGAACCGGCGATCGAGCCGCGCGCGCAACGTGTCGAGCCCGCGCTTCGTCCACGAGCGCACCGTGGCAGCAGGCACGCCGCGACTGCGCGCGTACTCCTCGGCGCTCGTGCCTTCGAAATGCACAGCGAGGATCGCCGAGCGATAAGGCTCCGCCAGCGCAAGCACCTCCTCGGCGACGACACGCTGCACTTCCATGCGCTCGACGAGATCGCTTGCGGACGGCAAGCGCTCCGGTCGCGCAGCATCGCGATCCCGCGCAGTGCGTCGCGCGCTCGAACGATGCGTCCCCGCCGCGAGATTGCGTACGACGCGCACGAGCCAGGGTCGGATCGAGCCGTCGCTCGCGGGCGCACGCTGCACTCCGGCGATGAGCGCTTCTTGAACGACGTCGTCCGCGGCGCTCTCGCCGACCAAGTCGACGGCGAGCCGCCGCAGCCCGCCGGCTTCACGGATCAGTGTGTCGAGATCCACGGGTCCTCGGTTCTCCATCGTGGCGAAGGTCGTCACGCGCGGCGGAACGTTGCGACGATTTTCAGGGAACCTGGAGCGGTCGCCGTGAATCCAACCCAGGTTGGCCGCCGCAGAATCCTTCCGGCAGCGTCTCCGCGCGGTCGGACAGCCGCGTCGGCCTCTCCCGATCTCCACGACGACCTCTCCGGACATGATGCAGCCGAACCTCTCCTCAGCTGCTCGCGCCCTCGCGGCGCTGGCACTCCTCGCGCCGTTCGCGGCGTCCCAGACCTCCCTCGGCGGACAACCCGAGGGACTTCTCCGTCCGCTCGGCACGAACGCACCTCTCGTCGCAAGTTCGACGCCGGACGTCGCGAAGTATCTCGCCGAGGATGCGGCGCGCAACCATCGGCCGCTGCGTTACGGCGCGCTCGTCGATCTCGCCGTCGGTATCGAGGCCGGATCGTGGATCACGCTGCGCGATGGATCGCGCGTGTGGCGACTCGAAGTCGCGTCGCCGGGCGCGAAGTCGCTGGCGCTCGAGTTCGACCAGTTCGAGTTGCCCGCGGGCGCGCGCCTCTTCGTCTACGACGCGGATCAGGAGCTCGTCCTCGGCGCGTACACCTCGGCGAATCGTCACGATGACGGGGGCTTCGTCTTCGAGCCGTTCCCGGGCGAGCGGCTCACGCTGGAGATCGATCTGCCCACGGGCGCGAGCGATCCCGTGCTGCACACGAAGGCTCTCATCCACGACTACCGCGACGTGTTCGGGCTCATGAACGGGAGCGTCACGGTGGCGGGCAGCGGACAACAATCGCTCGGCGCGTGCGTGGTCGACGTCAACTGTCCCGAAGGCGCGAACTGGGGCGACCAGAAGCGCGCGACGATGCGCACGCTGTCGAACGGTTCGCTGTGCTCGGGCGCGTTGATCAACAACACGGCGCTCGACGGGACGCGTTACGTCCTCACGGCCGATCACTGCGGCCAAGGCACGAGCACCGTGTTCACGTTCCTCTACCAACGCCCGAGTTGCAGCTCGGGTTCGGCACCGACCAACTTCACCGTGAGCGGTTGCACGATCCTCACGTCGAGCCCGACCTACGATTGCCGGCTCCTGCGCATCAACCCGGCGATTCCGCTCAATTACCAGGCGTTTTGGGCCGGTTGGACGCGCACGACCCAAAACTCGACGTTCGGGTTCGCGATGGGACATCCGAGCGGCGGCCCGAAGATGATCTCGCTCGACAACAACGGCGCCATCGGTGAACAGACGTTGTGGCGCGTCGCGTGGAACGTCGGAACGCTCGAAGGCGGCAGCTCCGGCGGACCGCTGTTCGACCAGAATGGTCGCGTCAAAGGCCCCGCGTGCTGCGTCAACGACTTCGTCTGCTCGGGTCAGACGGCGTGGTTCGGTCGCTTCGACCGGTTCTATACTTCCAACTCGCTCGCGCAGTGGCTCGACCCGTTGGGACTGAACCCGACGACCGTCGATGGTTTCGACCCCGCGGCCTGTGCGCAGCCGTTCTCGACGTGCTTCACCTCGCCCAACTCCGTGGGTCCAGGTGCGCTGGTCACGATGTACGGGTCCCGCTCGGAGAGCGCGAACGACTTCCACCTGCTCTGCACCGGCCTCCCGCCCAATGGATCGGGGATCTTCTTCTACGGTCAGAGCGAGATCTTCCAGGCGTTCGGCAACGGCTTCCGCTGCGTCGGCAACCCGGTCATTCGCTTGCCCCTGCTGAACGCGGGGCCCTTCGGCGAAGTGACCTTCGACCTCGATTTGCCGTCCACGCAGATCAACGCGGGTGAGACGTGGCTCTTCCAGTACTGGTATCGCAATCCGGCCGCTGGCGGAGCGGGCTTCAATCTGAGTGACGCCGTGGGCGTGCCGTTCTGCCTCTGAACAACGGTCCCACTGCATTTCCCGAATGAAATGCGCGGGCCGGAGCTTCACCGCTCCGGCCCGCGTCCGTTCTGGCGCTGCTCGAGCGCCGGACCGGGAGATCAGACTCGCGCGAGCGCGCGCGCCACTTCCGCGACCCGCGCTCCGACGTGGCGTACGGAATCGGCCTGTTTCGCGTCCTTCATGCGACCGTCGGTCTCGAACGCCTCGTGCGCCTTGCCGACGGCGACTTGCTCGGGCACCACGATCAAGCGGATGTTCCCGAGGATCGAGCGCACGGTGACGAGTCCGCGCAATCCTCCAGCGGGCCGGGCGACGCGGACACGAGCCCGGCGACCTTGCCCTCGAAGCAGGCACGACCGGCGTGGTTCAGGGTCACCTTGCCGCCGTGCCGCACCCAGTGAGTGAGAGGTGCGCGACGGCCAAGCGGGCAGCAGGAACTCACACGAATTGCCGGTGCGCCCGTTTATTGCACCGTGATCTTCAGTGCGTTGCTCGCGGCCCAGCGTGTTGGTGCCGCGCAATTGACGTCCGTCGGGAAAGCAAACTGCGCCGCAATCGCAAGCCCGGCCGAACCGGCCGGAATCGGAATTCGATTCTCGCAGTATCCGAAGGCGTCGGTCGTGGCGCGGACGCGACGGAACGGCCGGTGAAGGTCGACGCTGATACCGGTGCCGCCCACCGACAGTGGCGTGGCGGCCGCTGATCCGACCAGGAGCCATCCGGACGTGCTCGGCGGTGCGGCGCTGGCGTACAGCGCAAAAGACTGTGCGCCTGCAAGCGGCATCTCAGTCGCATTGCATTGGATGGCTCCCAGGCATCCGGGCGTGGAGCGCCCGAGCGGTTCGACGCCCTGCAGGAAGAGGTCGAGAACTGTGACGAAGCCATCGGACTGACCCCCGCCCCAGTTAGGTTGCGCGGCACCTGGTGTGATGGGATACGTGCCGTTCGCCATCGTGAAACCGCAGAAGGCGACTCGATCGTTATGAGTGATCGCGTGAGCCTTGACACTTTCACCGCTTGAGCCGCCGAAGTAGGTTCCGTAGAACAGCCGATCTCCTTGTGGACTCAGCTTCAGCACCAGTGGATTGCCAAGATTCGTCCCCAATGAAGTCTCATACGATCCCGGCACGACCGGAAAGGGTCCAACGGTAGCGCCAAGCAGAGTCACGACTCCGGACGGGTCAGCAATTCCGTTACCCCCGCCACCGAATTCGCCATGGAGGAAGGTTGAATAGATCAGGCTCTGTCCACCGGGAGCGAACCTAGTAGAAAAACTCGCGCCCGAAGCACCTGGCGCAAACTGATTCTGGAAGGCGCCGGGAGTGGTCGGAAAGGTGGTGTCGCCCGTGCCACCCGAGAGATAGACCCCCCCCAATGAGTCCAGGCTGATCGCAGTGGGAGTATCATAGATGTTGGTCGCCGCGCCCACACCGCTGAAGTAGGTGCCCCACACGAGGGATCTACCGTCCGATGATAAGCAGCCAACGGCCATCACGGCGATGGCGGTGGGGTTCTTGGTGGGCTGCAGGGCACCTGGGCTGACGGGAAAATTCGATGAAACGGTCTGCGCTGCATAGAAGACCCGACCATTCCCATCTATGGCGGTCAGCGCTACGTACTCATTGCCATTCCCACCGACATAGGTGGACCACAACAAGGAACTTCCGGCCGAGTTCAAACAAGTGACCACGCCATCGCCGTTCCCTCCTTGAAGCACTGTTTGAAAGGCCCCTGGTGTCACAGGATATCCAGCGTCGCCTCTTCCGCAGACGACGATATCATTCGTCGGTGTGATGCTGACATCCGTGATTACCGTCGTTGACTCGCCGAAGCTTTCCAGCAGGGTCGAGAAAGCGAGAGCCGACCCGGATGGGGTCAAGGCCGTCACGAAGCCCACGTTTGAGCCGGGCATCACGTCGCGGACCGAGTCGTATGCGCCCGTCGTGGTTGGATAGTTTCCTGCGCGTGTCTCGCCCACGACGATGGCGCGATGATCTCGGTCCACGGCAATTGCCCAGGGACGCTGGTTGGAGCCGGTTCCACCGAACACGCTCGAATAAATAAGCTCGCCATTGCCACCTCGGTACTTGGTGACGGAGATCGATTGAAAGTTACCGATCGATTGCTGGTAGGTACCAGCCGTCATCGGAAAGTCCGGGCTATACGTATCCGATGTAACGTACAAGTCTCCGTCCGTGTCAAACGCCGCATCGGTGGGATGGTCACCCGCGGATCCACCCAGGAACGTGGACCACACGAGTCCCGGATCGACAATCAACGTACGAGCCGGATCACGGCCGTCGACGTGCAACCCCAGTGCCCCGTCGTCGCGCACGAACCAAATGGTGCTGACTTCGTCGACGACATTAGTGCTGCCCGCATGCCACGAAGCCCCCGCGACGTGCAGCAGCGCCCCAAAAGGCCCCATGCTCTTGAAGATGTCTGGACCGTGCGCAACCCCGGCATTCAACCCTTCGATTCGTACGCGGACACAACTCGGATCCACGTTCGGTGCGAAGACGAGGTCATACTCGGGCACACCGTTGTTGGAGCGAAGCACGAGATCGACGCCGGGGTACAGCGATCGGTACGTGACGTGTCGAAAGGCGCGGGCACCGCCGCGCCAACGCGCGGGGTCGTTGCCGATGAAATAGTTGTGCGCACCCGGCTCGGACTCGGAGCCTTCGACCACCGTCGATTGAGCACCCTCGAAGCGCAAGCGCACGAATTGGCTACCTGATGGCGTTCGAATGTCGAGACCGATGCCTTCGCAGTCCGCCCTCACGAACATCGTTGGACCTTCGGCCAAGAAGCGCACGTTCTCGGGCCACTGGCCCAAATTCTCGATGAATCGAAGAGTGCCGGCCGAGGATGCGGGCCGTTGCTCGGCAACCCCTCCTGCTTGATTCGCGTCGAGGCGCGTTGGGCCGACCCCGGCCATCGACACCAGCATCATTCCGGTGAGGAGCATGGACACACCTCGAGCGTCGTTTCAGCACAGTCGGTCCCACAGTGAGAGTTTCTGCCACCTAGGATCTTGACACGTCCCCCCCCCTTCCCGCTAGACGGGCGACCCGTTCGCGAGCGTGGCCACCTCGCGGCCGCGCAGGAGTTCACTGGGCGGGCTCGCTCCCCCCTCTTGATCGAGCGAACGGGCCCTTCCCGTCGAGCGATGCCGAGGCTTCGTGATGAACGCTTCTCGAGATCTGATTCAGCTCCTGAGATCGTGTGTTGTCTGTTCAATGCCGCTGGCTTGTTGGTAGTCCTTGCGGTTCTGGTGCCGCCTGGCGTGGCGACTCCGACGCCTACTTCGATTCAAGTTCAGGGCGGAACTCCACAGTGTTTGCCGGATTCCGACGGCTGCTGGGTGGGGCCCTGGAACTGGGCTTGCCAGATCAACCCTGGGCCCGATTGCCCCTATGGTGAAATTGCGCATGCTGCGCTCATTCCCAAGGGACCTTACCGCGGCATGGTGCTGATTTGGCGGCGGGAATGCGACAATGGATCTCCGATCTTCAACACGCAGGCTTGGATCCTCGACCCCGTCCACCCCGAACTCCTACTGCGCGTGAACGCGCCGCTCCTCAGCAGCATCTTTTGTGCTTCCGCGTCTTGGGACAGCAATGGCGCACTGGTCGTGGCGGGTGGTGAGCGCACGTCCGGCTCCCCACCCGGGGAGCCCAAGGAAACGTATCGATTCCTGCCCGGTGCACTGGGATATCCGCCGACGAGTTTCACGGCCCCGGGGTGCCCGACGTACCCCCTTGTGCCGGGCACTGCTTGGACGTACGTGGACGACACCTCGATCGGGAGGTGGTACCCGTCGGTCATCACGTTGATGAAAGGCGTCATTGCGCAGGGGACACAGTTCGAAAGGCCCAGTTCTTCGACGCTCTTAATCGGTGGCTCGGACTGCGAGGCCAGTTGTCTCCCAGGCCCCACCCCACCCATCGAGTTCTGGCAGACCTTGCCTCCGCGCGGCTACGTTCCGCCGGGGTGGTCGCACACGCTCTACCCGGATGGAGGAGGCAGCCACACGCCGCCTTCGAGTCCGACGCCAGAGCAGTATGTGCGCAGGGCCGTGGCGGGTCAGAGCCTGCCCAATCCCCGGCTGGACACGTATCCCAGAGCCTTGCAGCTCAGCGACATGGGACCGTTCCTCGAGCGAAAGATTCGCAATGTCTTCGTCCCGGGCGACACGAATACGGTGTACCCAGATGACCATCGCAAGCCGGAAGCGGGGGCCACATGGGTGATGAGACTTCGGTATCCGGGAGCGAATCTCCCGGCCGCAGAACTCTGGCGCGGCCCGGAGAGCACGCAAGGGGTGGCCAGAAACCGCCGGCATTACGGCAATGCGGTCTTGCTGCACACCCTGGAAGCAAATTTTCCGGATTCAGACGGCTACAACCGCGTCATCGCGCTGAATGGTGCGCACAACACGAACCTGGCCGTTGGCCCCGCTTTCAACTGGCTCATCACGGAAACTGTCGAAGAGTTCGATCCAAACAATAACCCTGCCGAGGCCGGAGCGTGGGTCACCAAATCGGTGGACCTTCAGACGCCGCGGCTTTACGGCAACTCGGTCGTACTGCCGACTCGAGACATCTTGGTGATTGGTGGTGCGGCAAGAATCAACAGCGCGCTACACGCAGTGACGGGGCCACCGGGGCAGCCAGGTGAGTTCGAGCATCGTCCCGAACTCTACAGCCCCGGGCTTGCTGGCGCATCCGGCGGCGCGAGTTCCACCATGATGGAGCGCAGCCCGAATGCGCCGGGGAACATCCATCCTTATTCACGCCTCTACCACAACGTCGCGGTCCTGCTTCCGGACGGACGGATCGTTCACATCGGTGGAGCCGATGAAGATGATCCTGGCGATTATTCGTTTGGCGGCTACACGGGCGAGATCTTCTCGCCGCCTTACCTGGGCTACGGTTTCAGGCCGACGATCGCGGACATCTCCGCGACGGAGATCGTCTTCGGAGCCAGCTTCGACGTCTTCGTGCAGCACACACAGACAATGGATCGCTTCGTCCTCCTCCGTCCGGCTGCGGTCACCCATCAAGTCGATGCAGATCAGCGGTACATCGAACTCGTGTTCCAGTACATCGGGGTGCAAGAGGGCGTCAAGCAGTATCGCTTGTCGGCACCGGCCGAGGATCTCGGGCCTGCGGGCTACTACATGCTGTTCGCCGTGGAACGGGATGCCGAGCCCGTTCCGCGTCGAGCACCCTCCGTCGCCCAATTCATTCTATTGAAGTGAACAAGTGCGATTGTCGCGGCGCGTCACACGATCCGCGGTAGCCATAGTGAAGGAGTGAATTGTGACCTTCCGGTCATCGGCTCGCTCTCCGGAGTAACACTTCCATTCCGTGCGAGCGTCTGCTGGTTCGGCGGAACTCTCGCGCGAACTCACCCCTCAGAGCTGGGGGCACGTCCACGAGTTCGAGCACGAACCGGGCTCGCCAGGTCGGTGATCGACTTGAAAAGGCTTCAGACTCGCGCGAGCGCGCGCGCCACTTCCGCGACCCGCGCTCCGACGTGGCGTACGGAATCGGCCTGTTTCGCGTCCTTCATGCGACCGTCGGTCTCGAACGCCTCGTGCGCCTTGCCGACGGCGACTTGCTCGGGCACCACGATCACGCGGATGTTCCCGAGGATCGAGCGCACGGTGACGAGTCCGCGCAATCCTCCCAGCGGGCCGGGCGACGCGGACACGAGGCCGGCGACCTTGCCTTCGAAGCACGCCAACGCTTTCTCGCCCGGGACGGCGCGCGACGCCCAATCGATCGCGTTCTTCAGCACGGCCGAGATCGAGCTGTTGTACTCGGGGCTCGCGACGAGGATCGCTTGGTGCGAGAGCATCAACTCCTTGAAGCGCTTCGCACCGTCGGGAAGTCCGCTGGCCTTCTCCAAGTCCTCGTCGTAGAGAGGCAGCGCGAGGTCGCGCAAGTCGAGCTCCGTCGTCTCGGCGCCGGCGGATCGCGCACCTTCCGCGGCGACGCGCACGAGCTTCTTGTTCCAGGAATCACGGCGCAGACTGCCAGCGAACGCGAGCACGCGAATCGGAGTCGTCATGGCTCGGAACGATACTCGTTCGCGATTCGCACGCCAGAGGCCAGCGCAGTCACCCGATGGTGAGTATCGCGCGACTCGAACGCGAAACTCTCGCACACCGGTTCACGTCCAGATCTCGGCGTCGCCGTTTTTCTCGCGCACTCTGTACGCGGTCGCCTTGGGACACGAACCGCGCTCGACGCGTCCGTCCTTCGGATCGAACGTGTAGTTGTGCAGCGGACAAATCGCGAAGCGACCGTCGACGAGCGGGCCGTCCACGATCCGCCCACCGTCGTGCGGACAGCGCGTGTCGAGGGCGAAGAGCTTCCCGTCGACGCGACAGAGGAGGACCGACTTGCCACCCGCGAGGATGTCGCCGAGCTCGACCTTCTTGGCGTGGCCTTCGGGGAGCTTCTGCGTGCCGTGCACGATCGAAGGCCTGCCACGGAAGAGGTTCGCGATCCGATCCAGCATCAAGTCGATGCTAGCATCCGCGCCCTTCATGAAACCGGTCGTCCTGATCGACGTCGTGGGCCTCACGTCTCGCCACATCGGCGCCGCGACGCCCAACTTGGCCGGGCTCGCCGCGCGCGCGCCCATGACGACCGTCTTGCCGGCCGTCACGTGTTCGGCGCAGGCGACGATGCTGACCGGGCTCCTTCCCGCGGAGCACGGTGCCGTGGGCAACGGTTGGTTCGCGCGCGACACGGCCGGCGACACGGCCGAGATCGCGCTGTGGCGCCAATCCAACGCGCTGGTTCGCGGCGAAAAGCTGTACGAGGCGGTGAAACGCGTCGATCCGAGCGCCAAGACCGCCAAGATCTTCTGGTGGTGGAACCTCGGCGCGCGCGTCGATTTATCCATCACGCCACGTCCGTTCTATCCCGCCGACGGACGCAAAATCCCGGCGACGTACGCGTGGCCGACGGCTTATGGCGAGAAGCTCGAGGCGGAACTGGGCACGTTCCCGTTCTTCGACTTCTGGGGCCCGAGATCGGGATTGCCGTCGAGCCGTTGGATCGCCGACGCCGCGATCTGGACTCTGAAGAACGAGCGTCCCGCGTTGACGCTCGTCTACCTCCCCCACCTCGACTACGACTTCCAACGCTTCGGTCCCGACGACCCGCGTTCGCAGCGCGCCGTCCGCGAGATCGACGTCGTCGTCGGCGACTTGTTGCGCGCTGCAGCCGAGATCGGAGCGCGCACGGTGGTCGTCAGCGAGTACGGGATCACTGCGGTTTCGAAGCCGGTGCACGTGAACAGAGCGCTGCGGGACGCGGGGTTGCTCGCGGCGCGCAAGACTCCGGCCGGCGACGTCCTCGACGTGTTCGGCAGCCGCGCGTTCGCGGTCGCGGACCACCAAGTCGCGCACGTGTACTGTCGCGACGGCGCGTCGCGCGATGCGGCACGCGAGATGCTCACGCGCCTCGACGGCGTCGAGCGCGTGCTCCTTGGATCGGAACTCGCTCGCGCCGGACTCGCGCACGAACGCAGCGGCGATCTCGTGCTCGTCGCGCGCCGCGATGCGTGGTTCACGTACTACTACTGGTCCGATCCAGCGGACGAGCCCGATTTCGCGCGCACCGTCGACATCCATCGCAAGCCGGGGTACGACCCGTGCGAACTGTTCGTCGATCCGGCGCTGACGTTTCCGAAGCTGCGCGTGGCCCGGCGACTCGCGCAGAAAAAGCTCGGGATGCGCTACCTCATGGACGTGATCCCGCTCGACGCGACGCTCGTGCGCGGCAGCCATGGACGTCTGCCCGACCATGCGCAGGACGGACCCGTATTCCTCGCATCGGAGCCCTTCGCACGCTGCGGTGGCGAGCCGCGCGACGGAGTCGTCGAGATGACGTCGGTCAGCTCGCGCGTTCTCGCGCTCATGCACGCGACCTGAACCCGTCGCCGATTCGGCGAGCGGCGGTGCGAGCGCCGGCTCGGCGGCGAAGGTGTCGCAGCGAAGGCGGCGTCGCGATGGTGGCGTCGCGAAGGCATCGCGGCGAAGACGGCGTCGCGAAGACGGCGCCGCGAAGGCATCGCGGCGAAGGCATCGCGGCGAAGACGGCGTCGCGCAGACGGCGCGGCGAAGACGGCGTCGCGAAGGTGTCGCGGCGAAGGTGTCGCGGCGAAGGCGGCGCGGCGAAGACGGCGCGGCGACTCGCGCAGCACGACCCCGCGCCGGATGGGCCGGATCGCGGAACACCGCTTGGTAGAAGCGGGTGGTGCCCACCAGCCCGGCGTGGACCGCATAGGCCGCGCTCGCATCGCCCAAAGCGTCCGTTTGCCAGGCTATCTCGCGCGCGAACGGCTGAGCGATGAGCAGCGTGCCTCCGAGCAACGCGGTCGCTGCCGACGCACTCGACGAGTAGAGCATCGCGGGCCGCAGCGGAACGGCCGACTCCATCCGCAACGTGAATCCGCCGGCGGAGAGACTCGTGTCTCCGATCACGATCAAGGTCGCGATCCCACCGCCCGAATGCAGTTTTGCCGGACCGTACGCGGTCGGCCCAGTGCACGCGCTCGTCGCGGGACCGAGCTGCGTGAGCGTCACCGCATCGACGTTCCAGCCCCCCATGTTCACGGAGGCGTCGGTGCGCAGCTCGAACTCGATCTGCGCCGCGGGATTCGCGTCCGCGAAGCTGGAGATGTCCACCGTTTGCAGACTCCACGCGCCCTCGAGCAGGTTCGCCTGCGTCGAGTTCGACCACACGATGTTGCCGTTGACGCGAATGCGCGCCTGATCCGCGGCTCCGCTCTGGATCGTGAGCCAGCGTCGGAACGTGAGTCGCGTGCCGCGAGCCGTCGAGCAATCGATCGGCGGCGATCGCAACCAAGTGTGAGCGTTCGCCGGATAAGCGCCGTTCGTGGTGATGCCGAGATCGGTGCCGAAGCACTTCGTGCCGCTCGGCGCATTCGACGGGTCGTACCAAGTGAGGAGTTGGCCTCCGCTGGTCACGAGACTGCTCTCGCCGGTGGGATCGCCGTGTTCCCAGTCGTCCGACGAGTTCGAAGTGTCCCCGTACGAGCCGTGCGTCCAACCCTCGGGCCCGGATTCGAAGTCGTACGCGAGCAGCGGCACCGCCGTGCCGACGCGGAATCCCTGCGCGCCCGTCGGGCTGGGCCAACGCACCGAATTGCCGAGCGAGTCGGACGCGACGATGTAGTAGTCGACCTGAGCCGGAGCGACGACGGGTGGGATGGATTGCCCGTAACGACCGTTGCCCTGGTCGAGGAACGGCAAGGCCGTGAAACTCGCGCCGTTCGAACGCCAGAACATCGTGGCGGAGGTGATCGACGCCCCATCGAAATGTTCGAGGATCGAAGCCTCGATCCCATAGGGACCCACTTCCGCCTCCGTGTCCGCGACGATCGTGACGAACTCGATCGTCACCGGATGGAGCTCGAGACCCGGGAAGCCCTGATCGCGGAAACCACCGTCGATCTGCGCGAAGTGCGGCGATCCGTCGTTGATGTCGCCGTCGTCGTCGTCGAGGACGACCCACTGGGTCTCGATGATCGAGCGGATCTGGGACTGGTCGTAGGCGCCCATCCACGAGAGGAAGAGCGTGTTCGCCGTCAGGTCGCCCATCGAGTTGCCGAGCGCAGTGTTCAAGCGCGCGCGGATCTTCCACGCGGCTCCCATCCACGGTTCACCGTCGGCGTGGACTTCGCCGTGGCAGGCCGGCGACGCATCGCCGCAGAAGAGTCGCGTGTTCTGCCCTGAACGAATGGCGCAACCGGCGCCGCAGAAATCCTGCCCGACGATCGGCGTGTCGTAGAGGTACATCGCCCAGACGTCGGCGTTGCCCTCGCCCATCCCGTCCGAGCCGTTGCCCGTGTTGTAGCGCACGTTGAGCCAGTGGCCGTTCTCGTGGCTGACGACCGTCGAGTACGCGGTGTTCACGCACGATCCACCGGGGAGGAAGTAGTTCGTCGAGCCGCCGTCGAAGTACGCGTTGCAGGAGTCGTTGATGTTGACGTTCGCCGACATGAGGAAGTCGGCGGTCGCATCCGTCGGCACGATCGAGCGCACGAAGTCGCGCAGCAAGTTCACATGGTGGAACACATTCCCTTGCGCCGTGACCTGGGCACTCGAGGACGGGTTCATCGTCAACGTGTTGTCCTGGTTCGGCGGAATCGTCTGGGTCAGCGAATACTCGGTTCCCGCGGAATTCTGGACGTTGTTGTGGGTTCCGGTGAAACGTGCGGTCACTTGGAGAGATGTGTTCACGCTCGGGAACACGAAGTTCCCGCTCGCGTCCGTGCGCACGGTGCCGACCGAACTCGTGACGTCGATGTAGCGCATCGTCGTCGCGACCTCGGGATTCGAGGCCGAGTCGGGCGCGAACCCCGGGGTCACGAACGCGCGCACCGTGCCGCGCACTTCGAAGTCGTGCACGGTGCGCTCGGTGCCGAGGATCACGCCGTCCTGAGCGCCGATCCAATAGACGCGTCCGGCCGGAACCGCGCCTTCCGTTCGATGGCCGACTTCGACGCGCCAAGCCAGCGCTCCGCCGCCGGAACGCGTGATCTCGAGCAGGGCGTCGGACACTTCGGTCGCGACCTCGTGCTCGTCGGCTTCGAAGGCAGCGACCGCGATCGAGCGCGCGCGCTCCGACGGAACGGTGGGCGCGAGCTCCAACCGCGAAGTCTCGACCACGCCCTGCGCGTGCAGCGAGAGCAGCCGGCCCCGCGTGTCGAACAAGCAGTTCAGCGATCCGGCGTGTACGGCTATCCCGCGAACGCGTTGAGCGAAGTTCACGGCGATCTTGTCCGTGCTCCCGATCTGCGCGAGCGGCAGGAAGTGCACGCCTTGGAGCACGAGTTCGTCCGACGCGATGCCGTGCATGGAGACGGTCGCCGCGACCGATTCGAGCGCGAGTGCAACGAAATCGCCGTCCTCGACCGGGATGCGTGAAGGCGCGGACGCACCTCCGTACAGGAACTCCAATCGACCCGTATTCGCGTCGAGCACTGCCGCCCACGACGGTCCGTGTCGCTGACGCCAGACTTCGAGCCCTCGCGCGACCGTTTCGCGTTCCGATTCGGAACGGGTCGCCTGCGCCGACACCTGGGACGCCAACGCGAGGGTGAGGAGTGCGATCGGGATTCGTGTCATGGGGGCGCGTCGTGTCCGGGGTGAGCCCGAAACGGGCTCGAATCTCCAGTATGCGCGAGGGTTCTCTCCACGGGCACCGGGAACCTGGAGGTTCGGCGGATAGAGTTCGGCAGAGCCCGCACCAGCACAGAAAGTGACCTCCACGTGACCCGCTTCGCCTACGTCGTTTTCGGTGCCGGCCGCCAAGGCACCGCCGCAGTCCACGATCTCGTCCGACATTGCGACGCCCGCGACGTCCTCGTCGTCGAGCCCGACGTCGCGCGCCTCGAGGCGGCCAAGAAGCGTCTCGCGAAACTCCTGCGAGCGCGATCGAAGACCGTGCGATACGCCGTTTCCGCACCGAACTCCGAGCTCGAAGCAGCGGACGTCGTGCTCTCGTGCGCGCCCTATTCGGCGAACGTCGAACTCACGCGCCGTTCCATTGCGGCGGGAACGGCGTTCTGCGATCTCGGCGGCAACCCGGAAACCGTGGCGGCGCAGGAGAAGCTGGCCGCGCGCTCGAAAGTTCCGGTGGTGCCGGACTGCGGCGTTTCCCCAGGGATTTCGAACGTGCTGGCCGTCCACTGCGCGAAGGTCCACGGCTGCGACGAAGTGCGCGTGCGCTGCGGCGGCCTTCCGCTCGTACGTCCCGACCCGACCCTCAATCCACTCGGATATCGACTCGTTTTCAGCCCCTGGGGTTTGATCAGCGAGTACTCGGGCGACGCCCCGGCACTGCGCGAGGGAAAGCTCGTGCTCGAGCCCGCTCTCCAATCGATCGAGCGCTTCGACGAGGGCCTCGAGTGCTCGCCGACGTCGAACAACTCGCCGCAGGTCGTGCGCTACCTCGCCGCATGCGGCGTGCGCGACTACGACTACCGCACGATTCGTTACGACGGACACTGGGCGCTCGTTCGCGGTTGGCGGTCTCTCGGTTACCTCGTAGGCGACGAAATTCGCGACCGTGAGCTCGCGGCACGCTTGGCCGCCGATCCGGTGCTCGCCTACGACCCGTCGAAACATCGTGACGTCCTGATCCTGTCCGTGCGCGGCACCGCGCGCTCCGGGCACCAGCGCCGCGCCTTCGAATACCGCTTCGACGTTCCCGCCGATCGCACGACGAAGTTCGCCGCGATGGAGCTCACGACGTGCTGGGGCATCACGATCGTCGCGCATCACATGGCCAGCGGTCGCGGCGCGCCGCAGGGTTTCGCGACGCCGGAAAGGTTCGTGGACACGAACTGGTTCCTGGCCGAGATCGAGAAACGGCTCGCTACCGTGCGCGCTTGATCGGCGATTCGCGCTCAGGCCCCAGCGATCGGCGGGAACGCAGAACGGGTCGACCAACTCGAGTTCGCGACGCGGTTGGAGTCGGCCCCGTCCAAATGCGGGCCGAACCCCGGTCGGCGCATTGGAGTACGGTCTATCCGCCGGAGCCGAGCAGCGACGGCAACCAAGTCGACAACCACGGCATATACGTGATCGCCAGCACCCCCACGATCATCACGATGAGGACCGGGATTACCGCGCGGTAGACCTCGGCCATGGGTTTCCCGAGGCGATAGCTCGCCAGGAACAAGTTCATCCCGACCGGCGGTGTCAAGAAACCGAGCTCGAGGTTCGCCAAGAAAATGATGCCGAGGTGGATCGGGTCGATCCCGTAGTGCTCGCCGAGCGGCACGATCAGCGGCACGACGACGACGATCGCCGAGAACACGTCCATCAGACAGCCGACGACGAGAAGGAACAGCGTGAGAAGGAGGAGGAACGTCCACTTCGACTCGACGCGCGCGGTCACGAGGTCGAGCAACTGCGTCGGGATGTCCGCCGAGATGAGCCAGGTCGTGAAGGCCAACGCGACGCCCAGGATGAGCAGCACGCCGCCGATCACGAGTCCACACTCCACGAGCACCTTCGTGACGCCGCGCACCAAAGAGAGATCGCGGTGCACGACGACCTGCGTGAAAGCGGCGTAGAGCGCGGTGATGCACGCCGCCTCGACCGGCGTCGCGAAGCCGCCGAACAGCGCGCCGATGGCGACGAACGGCAACGCGAGCTCCCACTTGGCATCCCAAGCGGCGCGCCGCGCGACGGCGAAGTCGAACGGCCGTCGTTCACCGCGCGGCGGACCGGCGCGAATCCCCCACGCCACAGTGGCGATGACGAGCACGACACCGGGGACGATTCCCGCGAGGAACATGTCGCGCATCGGCACTTGCGCGACGATCGCGTAGAGGACGATCGGTAGACACGGCGGGAAGAGCATGCCCAGCGAACTCGCGCCGGTGACGAGTCCGAGCGCAGTTCGCTCGCGATATCCCGCGGCGAGGAGGATCGGCATCAGCAAGCCGCCGAGCGCCAGGATCGTGACGCCCGAAGCGCCGGTGAAGCTCGTGAAGAACGCGCACACGAGCGCCGTGATGAGCGCCGGACCACCGCGAAAACCGGTGAACCAAGCCTGGAACACGGCGAGAAGTCGCTTCGACGCGCCGCCTTCCGCGAGGAAATAGCCGGCCAACGTGAAGAGCGGGATCGACGCCAGGCTCGGGTTCGTGACGAGCCGGTAGTGATCGATCGGGATCGACGCGATCGGTTCGCCGTCGCCCCAGAAGAGGATCAGTGCCGCGCCGCCCAGCGTGACGAAGATCGGCGCGCCGAGGAGCGTCGCGAGCCCGAGCAAGACGAGCGCCGGCGCCACGAGGTTCGAGGGATCCGCGGGCCCGAACACGCCGAGGGCGATGACGGCCGCGGCGATCGCGAAGGCGGCGAGGCGCCCTTTCCAGTGGTCCGCGCCGGCGGTCGCGAGACGCAGCGCGACGAGCGCGAAGCCGACCGGGATGACGAGCTGCACCCACCACAGCGGAATGCCCCACGCGAGTTCCCCCGCCGCGGCCGTCATCGCCCTCGGCGTGTTTCGTCGGAGACGAACTGCGCGCCCGCGACGGCGAGCCAAGCGGCGACGCCCGCTGCCAGACCGTGCGTGACGAGGTGGGCGATGGAGCGCGCACGACCCGTGAGGAACGCCTCGACGGTGGAGAGCGACAGCATGCGCCGCTCGCGCGCCGCGATCGCACCACCGACCATGCCCACGACGAGCACGAGGTGCTGCGTGATCGCGCTCGAGCCGGGAATTCCAGCGGATCCCGCCGCTCGCAGAATCATCTCGGCGACCGGCAGGATCGCGATGGCAGCGAGCGCGATCGCGAGGATCGCGTTCTCGATGCCGATCGACAGTCGTGCTGCGAACGGCCGAGCGGCGCCGTCCGCGACCGGAACGCTCATCGTTTGGCCGCGCGACGCTCGGCGAGGAGGCGTATGACCTCGTCGAAGAGGTCGGCCGGCACGTCGAGACCGCGCAGCTTCGGCCAGATCGGCTCGAGGAACGAGCGCCACGCTCTCTTGAGCTCGGGCGTCATGGGCTGCACGACGAGACCGCGCTTCTTCATCGCCTCGGTCGCTTCGTCGTTCTCACGACGGCTGTCTTCGGTGATCTTCGCGCCGGTCGTCGCGGCGACCGCGCGACAGTGCTCGCGCAGCGGTGCGGGCAACTCGTCCCAAGCCTTGGTCGTGACGACGAGCGCTCCGACGAGCGGCGCCCAATCGATCTCGAGCATGTGCTTCGCGACGCCGAAAAATTGCCCTTTCAGCGCGAAATACGGCACGACAGGCGCGCCGTCGATCAAGCCCGTCTGGAGTCCGGGCAGGATGTCCGCGGTCTCGAGCAGCACCGGATTCCAGCCCATCGACTTCATGAAGTCGGCTTGGTCGGTCGAGCCCGACCACGTGAAGAACTTCACGCGCTTCATGTCGTCGGGCGTGCGCACCGGGTCCTTCGTGAAGAAGCGCACCCAACCGACGTCGCCGAAGAAGAGCGACACGAAGCCCTTGTCGGCGAGCTTTTTCTCCAACCGCGGGAGCAACGCGTCGCGCACTGCCGCGGCTTCGTCCAGATCGTCGAAGACCATCGGCAGGTTCTGCAGCGCCGTGACGGACGGGTCGATCTCGCGCAATCCGCTGACGCTGATCAACGCGGCCTGCAACTGCCCCGCGCGCATCCGTCGCACCATGTCGGCTTCGCCGCCCATCGTGCCGTCGGGATAGATCGTGACGGGGATGCCGCCGTCGGGTCCCGTCTTCCAGGCCTCGGCCATCGCGAGGAGCGACTTGTGATAGCTCGAACCCTTCGGGACGAGCGTCGCGAGCTTGACGGCCTTCCGGTCGACGGAGACCGGCTCGAAAGCGATCGGTGATGATGCGGGTCGCGAAATCGCGAGCGTGCAGAGGAGCAGTGTGGCGATCATATCGGTGAGCCTCGCGACCTCATTCGAGGAACAGTTCGTCGACGCGCGACAAGAGCCAGCGCGCGCGTCGTTGTTGGACTTGGTTCTCGACGCGGCGCTCGGGCGCGAGATCGACGTCGATCGCGAGCGCCTGGCCGAGCAGTCGGAGGAACTCGGACCGATCTTGCGCGGCGATCGAGGCGACTTCGGCCAAAGCGACGTACGGCCCTGCGGATTGCCCGCGTGACAGCTCGACGGCGCGCGCGAAGTGCTTGCGTGCGCGCTCGGCTGCACCGCGCTCCGCGCCGATGCGCGACGGTTCGTAGGCGATGAGGACCGTGCGCAACGAACCGTCCCCGTAGCCCTCGTCCACGATCAGAGCGCGGTCGAAGAGCGCTTCGAGCAGCGGTTGATCCGCGACCGCTTCGGGCCGGTCCTTCGAGAGCGCGAGCGACGCACCCCACGCGACGGCGGACCAGTAGAGAGCATCCATCTCAGGACGGCCGAGCATTCCTGCTGCCACCCTCGGATCTCGCTCCAGCGCGGCGCGGAAGCCGGGCTGGCACACCTCGAGCGCGCGCAATCCGTACTCACGTCCGCGCAAGAACAGCGACCGTGCACGCGCGCGCAGCACCTCGGCCCGCTCGAGGCTCTCGGACTCCGCGATGTCGCCGTCCAGGGCCACGAAAGCGTACGCGTACTGCGTGAAGCTGCGCGCCAGCGCCGTGAGCAACTCCTGGTGGTCGGGCTGGGATTCCAGCACGTTCTCCATCAGTTTCAGGCCGAACGGTGACGCATCGCGGACGAGCTCCAAGTCCTCGTCCGAGGCGAACGTGCCGCCCTGGGCGGACAAGGCGTCGGCCACCTTCCCCGTCGCATAGCGCTCGATGGAACAACTCCCGGCGACGAGCGCGAGCAGAACGGCGACGGTCGATTCACAGCGGATGCGGGTCGATTCCAAGGCCGGAATCCTAGTGTCCGCGCACGGCGATTGGGACGGTCGCGACAGCGGGACCAGAGGACCCGCGCTCGGCGACCCGCGGAGTTCCCACTCCCGCGAGCGATCGGGATAGACTGGCAACCATGGCTCGGGCCCCCACCCTGCTGCCGAAGATCGAAACGCGCGTCCAAACGCGCGTCGCGCCGCGCTGGAAGGTCATCCTCCACGACGACGACATCACGACGATCGACTTCGTTGTCCGGCTGCTCGTGCGCCTCTTCCACAAGGATCGGCGCGAGGCGGAGCGACTCACGCACGAGGTCGACGATACCGGTTCGGCGGTCATCGAGATCACGACGTTCGAGCGTGGCGAACTCTACGTCGAACAGATTCGCTCGACCGCGCGACCCTACGGCTTCCCGCTCTGTGCGACGCTCGAGCCCGAGTGAGCGTCGCGAGTCCGCGTGACGGCGTCGAGCTGACGACTTCTCGAGACTCGATAGCGAAGTCCGCTACGACGGCGCAGCCTTCCACGACAGCGAAGCCCGCCGCGACGACGAATCCGGCGCTGTCCTCGCTTCCTCGCACGGCCCTGGTCGTCGGCACCGGCGTGTCCGGCCTCGCCTGTGCGTTGCGACTCGCGGAAGCCGGTTTCGCCGTCGCATCCTGGGAGAAGCACGACGTCGCGCTGGAAGTGTCGAGCGTCGCCGCGGCGATCTGGTACCCGTACAAGGCGGGACCGAAAGAACGCGTCGAGCAGTGGGCGCTCGAGACGCTGGCCGAGTTGGAGCGCCTCGCGGAGGACCCGGCGACCGGCGTGCGTTCGGTTCGCGGTATCGAGTGGTTTCCCGACGGGGTCGAACCCCGCGATTGCTTGCGCCGCGTTCCCGAGTACCGCGAGCTCGGACCCAGCGAACTGCGTCACGACCGCGCGCGCGGCATCACGCTGCGCGTGCCCGTCGTCGACATGGGCATGTTCCTCCCGTGGCTGCGCGCACGCTGCATCGAGCGCGGCGTGCAGTTCGTGCGCCGCGAGATCCGCTCGCTCGACGAAGCCGTCGAGGCGTGCGCTCTGGTCGTGAACTGCACGGGCCTCGCTTCACGCGAGCTCGCGCACGACGACGACCTCGTTGCGATCCGCGGGCAAGTCCTGCGCGTCGCCGGGCATTTCGCCCACGATTTCGTGATCGACGAGAACTGCTCGGACGGCCTGTGCTACGTCGTGCCGCGCGGCCCTGACGTCGTGATCGGCGGGAGCGCGGTCGAAGGTCGCGAGGATCTCGCGCCCGACGCGCGCGAGACCGCGCGGATCCTCGAACGAGCCCGGCGTCACCTGCCCGAAATCTCGATCCACGACGTGCTCGAGACGAAGGTCGGACTGCGCCCCGGCCGCGCGACGGTCCGGCTCGAGGCCGAAGTCCCACGAGCGGGACGCCTCGTGATCCACGACTACGGTCACGGCGGAGCGGGCGTCACGCTCGCCTTCGGCTGTGCGGACGAGGTCGTGCGGATCGCGACCGCGGCACGGCAGGCGAGCGAGCCCGCGGGATCCGCGCGCCCGTGATCCGGCGCGGCGATCTGCTTTCAGAGTAGAACTACGTCCGCTTTGGACGCCCACGCACAATACGTCGCGGCCCTGCTCGGCTCGGCTCGCCAGGCCTACGCGGCCGGCGCCGTGCTGCGCTTGTCCGCGCAAGAGGCGGGCGGAGTCGCGCAGTTCGGCGACGCGGGCTTCCGCAAACTCCAGAACCTCGCCACGGGCCTGATCGACCATCTGCAGCAGTCGGTGCTCGTCGACCGGCCAGCGCTGTACGAGCACGAGGTCGGCTGGGTGAAGCAGGTCTTCGCAGCGCGCAAGCTCGACGTGCCCGTCGTTCGTGACCTCCTGGGCGCGATCCGGGACGAGCTCGCGGAGGAACTGCCGGCGAGCGCCGCGAGTACTGCGGTCCCGGTCGCCGAGGCCGGACGCAGGCACTTCGAGGTCGCGCCGGACGAACCTCCGAGCCCCCTCGAGGGCACGGGCCCGCTCGACGAGATCGCGCGCCGCTACCTCGTCGCCGCCTTCGAAGGCCGCCGCCTCGACGCGCTCCGCGTGGTCGAGGAAGCGCTCGCGGGCGGCATGACGATCCCCGCTCTCTACGCGGACGTGCTGATGCGCGCGCAGATCGAGATCGGGCGGATGTGGCAGCTCGACGTGATCCACGTCGCCGAGGAGCACATGTCCTCGCGCATCACGGAACAGGTCATGTCGATCGTGAGCGCGCGGATGAAGCGCAAGCCGAAGATCGGCAAGCGCGTGTTGATCACGACGGCGTCGGGCGATCTCCACGACATCGGCGTGCGCATGGTCGCGGACCACTTCGAGCTGGAGGGATGGGACGTCCTGTACCTCGGCGCGAGCACGCCGGCCGAGGACGTGGCGGAGACGGTGCAGGAATACGGCGTGGACCTCGTGGGCGTGGCCGCGAAGCTCGTCCTGCACGTCGGCCCGGCCGCGGAGCTGATCGACGCCGTCCGCCGCGCGATGCCGGAGCGGCACGTCCCGATTCTGGTCGGCGGCTTTCCGTTCCAGCTCGTGCCGGGCCTGTGGCGGGTCGTCGGTGCGGACGGCGAGGCGCCGAACGCGGTCGAAGCCGTCCGGGTGGGCGAGATGCTGACGGCGCGGGTGGCGTGAACGACGGTCGGCTACCGAGCAGTCCGTGGTGAAAGTCACGTCGCGAGGCCGAGCACGCTCGAGCGATGCAGGCAGGCGACGGAAAGGCGGCGGAGGTGGCCTCCCCGGCCACTGAGCACGACTTTCCTAGCCGGACGCCGCAGGGCTCGAGCGTGCTTGGCCGCAGTCGTGACTTTCACCACGGGCTGCTAGGGCTCGCCTCAACCCGACGGCCTCGGCGGCGCCGGGTCACGCCGGCCTTCGGATGCGCGCACGAAGTCCTGCAACCCGCGACTCGCGACCCGCGAATGGGACGCCGACGAATCCAGCCTCGCCCGCGGGCCGTAGTTTCTCGCTGGAATGCGAGTTCACGGTACAACGCTGTCCGCCTTGGACGCCCACGGACAGTTCGTCGCGGCGCTGATCCGTTCCGCGCGCAAGGCTCACGCCGCCGGCGCGGTCTTGCGCCTGTCCGCGACCGAGCCGAGCCCGGTCGGGATGCTGGGCTTCACCGACCTGCACGGACATGCCGAGGGCCTGATCGATCACATCGCTCAGGCCCTGATCGTCGGCCGACCCGCGCTCTACGCGCACCAGGTCGGTTGGCTGAAGCAGGCCTTCGCGGCGCGTGGCAGCGACCTCGGCACCTTGCGCCGCCTGCTCCTCGCGCTGCGCGACGAGCTGGCCTCGGCGTTGCCGGCCGAAGCCGCGCGCACCGCTGCCGCGGTCGCCGACTCGGGGCTCGGATACTTCGAGGTCGCGCCGACGGGCAGCCCGAGCCCGCTCGAGCAGCGTGGTCCGCACGTCGATCTCGCGCGCCGCTACCTCCTCTCCGCCTTCGAGGGCCGACGCCTCGACGCGATCTCTCTCGTCGAGGAGGCGATCGCCGACGGACTGAGCGTACCGGACCTCTACGCGCACGTTCTGTGCCCCGCTCAGATCGAGATCGGCCGCATGTGGCAGCGCGGCGAGATCCACGTCGCCGAGGAGCACATGTCGTCGCGCATCACGGAACAGGTGATGGGCCTCGTGAACGTGCGCATGCCGCGCAAGCCGCGCAACGGGAAGCGCGTGCTCATCACGTCCGCGAACGGCGACCTGCACGACATCGGGTTGCGCATGGTCGCGGATCATTTCGAGATGGGCGGGTGGGACGTCGTGTTCCTCGGCGCCAGCACGCCGGCCGAGGATGTGGCGCTGGCGGTGCGCGACTTCGAGGTGGACCTCGTCGCGGTCGCGGCCAAGCTCGTCCTGCACGTGCGCTCGACCGCGGAGCTCGTCCAGACGGTGCGTGAGGAACCGTTCGGCAGGCGGGTGCCGGTGCTCGTGGGCGGCGCCGCGTTCCAGATCGTGCCCGACCTCTGGCGCATCATCGGTGCCGACGGCGTGGCGGCGAGCGCGGTGGAAGCGGTGTCCGTCGGTGACAAGCTGACGGCACGCGCGGCCTGAGAGCCTGCGAAGAACTCGGAGACGCCCGTCGGACTCACTCGGGACCGCGCCGGAAGCGTTGCGAATCTTCCAAGTCCTGCGAGCGAACACGTGTCTTCGCCGCGCCTAACCCGGATCTGTCACCAGCAATTGGCCAACTCGCCGCCGTCTCGTTCGTGAGTTGGGAGATGCAAAGACTCTACAACTCACGCGCGAGAACCGACGGCGATGACAGCGTGTAGCGGGCTCGAGTTTCAATTCGAAGCCCCCCGGCCGCCGCGAGATCGTCGCTCGTTTCGACGGCGGGAAGATCAGCTCCGACGGCGGCGCGCTGCTGTTGGCGGAGATCGAAAATCGCACTCGGAATCTCGAGTGATTCGCCACCTGCTTCCGTGATCACCATGATGCCGGGCGTGTCGAGCACAGCACCACCGAACTCGTGAAGCAGCGCGTGCTCGGTCTGTGCCTCGGCTACGAAGACCTCACCGATCACGAGACGCTGCGCGACGATCCCGCGGCTGGCCAGGTCGAAGGCCCACTACGAACTCAGCCTGTTCGAAGAACCCCATACCAGCCCCCGACTCCCATAACTGCTGGATCAACAAGAGGGACAGCGTCGAGCGGGCTCACTGGACCGTGATCTTCAACGCGTTGCTGGCGACCACGCGTGTCGGCGCAGGGCACGCCGACGTCGAGGGGAACGCGAACTGGGCCGCAAGTTCGAGCCCAGCGCTACCTGCCGGGATCGGGACACGGATCTCGCAATACCCGTAGGCGTCCGTCGTCGCGCGCACGCGGCGGAACGGCTGATGAAGGTCGACGAAGAGTCGCGCGCCACCCAGCGATAGTGGAGAAGCTGCAGGGCGTCCGATGACCAGCCACCCATCGGTCGCGGGCGGTGCCGCGCTGACGTAGAGCGCGAAGGAGGACGCGCCGGCCGCAGGCATCTCGGTCGCATTGCTCTGGATCGCTCCAAGGCAGCCAGGGGTCGAGCGTCCGAGCGGTTCGACCCCTTGGAGGAACAGGTCGAGCACGGTCACGAAACCATCGGACTGACCACCGCCCCAGTTGGGTTGCGCGGCGTTCGGTGTCGTGGGATACGTGCCGTTCGCCAACGTGTAGCCGCAGAAGGCGACGCGGTCGTGGCGTGTGACCGCGTGCTCGGTCACCAGTTCCGTGCTGGAACCACCGAAGTACGTGCCGTAGAAAAGCCGATCCCCCTGCGGGCTCAACTTCAGCACGGTGGGGTTGCCGTTGAACGGCCCAAGCGACGTCTCGTACGACCCTGGAACGGTCGGAAAGGGGCCGACGGTACCGCCGAAGAGCGTCAGCACGCCGGAGGGATCCGCCACACCTCCGCCGATCCCGCCTGCGACGTCGCCGTGGATGAATGTGCCGTAGACAAGACTGCCACCGCCAGGTGCAATACGAGTGACAAAGCTCGCGCCCGCACTACCGGGCGCGAAGTCTCTTTGAAACGCTCCTGGCGTGGTCGGAAATGTGCTGTCGGTCGTGTCACCGCAGACGAAGACTCCTCCCAAAGCGTCAAGACTGATCGAATAGGGATTGTCGTAGATGCCGCCCTGCCCTGTCCCACCCACGAAGGTGCCCCATAGCATGGATACCCCATCTGACGAGAGACAACCAACTGCGAGCGCCGAAATCGCGGAGGGATTCTTAGTTGGCTGAAATGCACGAGAGGTGGATGGGAAGGTCAATGAACTGGTGATTGCGGCGTAGTAGACCCTTCCAGACTCGTCAACGGCAGTCAACATTGCCGCATCGCTAGAGGTCCCTCCGAGGAATGTTGACCACAACAGTCGCGCTCCGTCGGAACTCAAACAAGAGACCACTCCGTCGCTCGAAGATCCCTGGAACGCTTCCTGGTAGGCGCCCGGAGTGGTCGGATAACCCGGTGATCCCCCCCCGGAGACGACAATATCGCCGCCAGGCGTGATGGCCACGTCGGTCATCACAGTCTGCGATTCACCGGTCCCTTCGAGCACCGTCGAGAAAGACAACGCGGTACCCGAGGCGACAAGCGCCGTCACGAATCCAGTGAACAAGCCTCCTGCCGAGTTCTGAAGCGCATCGTACGCGCCTTGGGTGGTCGGAAAGTCGGGAGCGCGCGTCTCTCCAACGACGATGGCGCGTCGATCTCGATCGACCGTCAAAGCCCAGGGACGTTGGTTGTATCCGGTTCCTCCGAAGACACTCGAGTACACGAGCGCTCCGCTTTGACCACGATACTTCGTGACCGAGATCGATTGGAAGTTGCCCGAGGACTGTTGATAGGCACCTGGCGTAACCGGAAAGTCCGGGCTGTAGGTATCCGACGCCACGTAGATGTCGCCGTCTGCGTCGAATTCGATGGCCCGCGGGAGATCGCCGGCCATCCCTCCTAGAAACGTCGACCACACCAGACCCGGATCGACGACCAGCGTGCGAGCTGGGTCGCGTCCGTCGACGTGTATCCCGAGCGCCCCATCCTCACGCACGAACCACACGGTGCTGATCGCATCGACCCGATCGGGCTCCTCCGCGTGAAACGTGGCGCCGGCGACATGCAGCAACGATCCGAATCGACCTGCGCTCCGCAGCGTCTCCGCGTCGCGGGCTTCGACGGAGTCCAGGCCCTCGATGCGCACCCGGACGCAGGACGGATCGACATAGGGCGCGAACACGAGGTCGTATTCGGGCACGCCATCGTGCGAGCGGAGCACGAGATCGACGCCCGGATATAGCGAGCGGTACGTGACTTGACCGTAAGCACGGGCACCACCGCGCCACTGCGACGGATCGTTCCCGAGGAAGTAGCTGTGGAGTCCGTCCCGAGGCTCGCTGCCTTCGACCACGGTTGCCTGAGAACCCTCGAAGCGCAGACGCACGAACTGGCCACCGTGCGGCGTCCGAACGTCGAGCCCGATGCCTTCGCAGTCCGCGCGCACGAACATCGATTGGCCTTCAGCGAGGAAGCGCACGTTCTGCGGCCATTGACCGAGGTTCTCGATGAACGCGAGGTCTCCAGGCGGCAACGCGTGTGCTCGGGCACCGGCCTTGAAAACCTCGGGCAGATCAGGCCCGACCCGTTCCGATGCGAAGGCGGGTGTCGCCCAAGTCGCGACCAACAGGACCACGCTCGGCGCCGCGCAGCCTGAGAAGGAAATCGAGGTTTTCATGACCCCGATCTTGACATGCCCCCCACCCTAGCGGGCTAGACCGGCGCGGGTTCGCGAGCGCGATCCTCAGGGGGCCGCGCAAGTTTGCACCCAGATCGCTCGCTCCTCTGGTGTGCAGGCGCGAAGGCCGAGTTCTCTCGGAGCGCTGGAATCGCTCCATGCTGTACGCTGACCGTTGTTCGAGTCCGCTTGCTCGGTTTCGTGTGCGCTTCGCAACACCCATGTTCGTTGTTGTCGCAGCCATCACGAGCCTGCCCGCGCTGGCGGCGTCGCCTCTCCAAGTGCAGGGTGCGCAGCCGCAAGTGCTTCCCGGATGCCGACGGCTGCTGGGCGGGGCCGTGGAGCTGGAACTGCCAGATCAACCCGCAGGGCGTCGACTGCGAACTCGGCGAGATTGCTCACGCCGCGTTGATTCCTCGCGGCCCGTATCGCGGCATGGTGCTGCTCTGGCGGCGCGAGTGCACCGACGGCGTGCCGGGGATCAACACGACCGCTTGGATCCTCGATCCCAGCTACCCGGAGTTGCTCCTGCGAGTCGAAGCCCCGCTTTCGAGCAGCATCTTCTGCTCCGGCGCATCTTGGGATAGCGGCGGCGCGCTCGTCGTGGCCGGCGGCGCGCGTACGGACCCTTCGCCTCCCGGCGAACCTAAACGGACTTACCGATTTCTCCCGGGGGCGCTGCAGTCACCTCCGCTGACGTCGACCAATTCCCTTTGCCTGACGCAGTTCCCAGTGGTGACGGGCAACGCCTGGCAGTTCGTCGACGACATGGAGCTCGGGCGGTGGTACCCGACGATCATCACATTGATGAAGGGTGTTCTCGCTGCGGGCACACAGCACGAAATGCCCGCCTCGTCCACGCTTCTGCTCGGAGGCTCGACCTGCGAATCGAATTGCGCAAGTCATCCCGGGGGCCACGCTGTCGCACACTGGCAGACGCTCCCTCCGCGAGGCTTCAATCCGCCAGGTTGGTCGCATACGCTGTATCCGGATGGTCCGCTCACGCACACGACGCCCACCACTCCGACCCCAGAGGTGTACGAGCGCAAGGCGGTCTCAGGCCAGGAATTGCCGGTTCCGAGGGTGGACAGCTACCCGAGGGCGCTGCAGCTCTCGGACATGGGGCCCCTGATTGGCGGCCCTAAGCGAAACGTGTTCATTCCCGGCGACACGAATACCACGTTCCCGGAGGACCATCGGAAAGCCGTGGCGGGTGCCACGTGGGTTGTGAGGCTCCGCTACGCGAATGCGGGCAATACGACCTCCGAACTCTGGCGCGGTCCCGAGAGTTTCCAAGCGCCTGCGAAAAACCGCCGCCATTACGGTAATGCGCTCCTTCTTCACACGAATGAAGGAAATGGCACGATATCAAATGGCAGGAACCGGGTACTTTCTCTGAATGGCGCCTACAACGCGCAGGTGGCTAATCCCGATCCTTTCGCATTCGACTGGAGACTCACGCAGACAGTCGAAGAGTTCAACCCGAACAACGACGCCGCATTTGCAGGCGCTTGGGTGACCAAGACCGTCGGCCTCCAGACCCCACGGCTCTGGGGCAACTCAGTCATCTTGCCCACGGGCGATGTCCTCGTCATCGGGGGTGCAACCATCATCAACGGAGCGCTGCACGCCGTGACGAACGCACAGGGCGAGTTCGAGCATCGACCCGAGATGTACTCCACGGGCTTTGCCGGCGCCTCCGGCGGCGCGAACTCCACCATGATGGAGCGCAGCCCGAACGCTCCAGGAAGCATGCATCCCTATTCACGGCTCTATCACAACGTAGCAGTCTTGTTGCCGGACGGACGTGTCGCCCACATCGGTGGCTCGGACGAGGACGACCCGGACGTTTACAAGGATCCGGCGTATTCGGGCGAGATCTTCTCGCCGCCCTATCTCGTCTACGGCTTCCGACCCCGGATCGTGGACCTCTCCGCGACCGAGATCGACTTCGGGACCACCGTCGACGTCTACGTCGAGCACATCGAGACGATGGATCGCTTCGTCCTGCTGCGACCCGCGGCTGTGACCCACCAAGTCGACATGGATCAGCGGTACATCGAGCTGGACTTCCAGTTCATCGGGACCGCCCACGGCCTGAAGCAATACCGCATCACGGCCCCAACGGAGGATCTCGGGCCGGCGGGCTACTACATGCTCTTCGCGGTAGAGAGGAACAGTGAATCAACTCCACGCCGCGCCCCGTCGGTGGCCCAGTTCATTCGATTCAAGTGAGCGGTCGCGTCCCGCTCACCCTTCTGCCTCCAGAGTCCGTGAAACACTTGTCGACGACGGCGGCGGCAAGCCTTTCTCGAGCGAAATCTTGGGCTCCGGAGAGCAATCAGGCACCTCGACGGCACGTCGCGCAAGTAGTGCGTCGTGCCGACCCCCGTGATCCAGTCTGCGGCGAGAGTCGACGTCTGCGTCGCACGCGCGAAGCCCAAGCTGGGCGAACTCGCCGCATCGATCGAATGGTCCGTGATGAACGGCGCGAGGTCCGGCGCCACGAGAGTCCAGGTGTTCGTGACGATCTGGCCGCTCGAACTCACGGCTCGCGCCGAGAGATCCACGGCGCGGGTCTGGCTCACGACGCTGATCTGCGCACTTGCGGTGAGGCAGCTGGCGAAGATGGCGAAAGCCAGAGCGAGAGTTCGACGGGACATCGCGAGAACCTCCGTGATCCGACGGGGAAGGCAGGTTGGAAGGTCCAGACCCGCGGATCCGAGTCTATCCCCCACCCGATCCGCGGGCCCAGGTCTCGGCCCTAGCGACGCGGATCCGCGGGGTCGTACTCGCGCTCTCGACTCCGCCGGTCAGCCCGCGTCGCGCCGCAGCGCGCGCTTCAATTCGTCGCCGAGCTTCGAGCCCAGCCGATCGACACCGAGCGAACGCGCGAGTCCCTCGAACGTCTCGGCGTTGTCGGCCTCGTCGGGCTGGATGCGCAGTCCGGTGCCGTGCAGGAAAGACAGCGCCAGCCGCTCGCGCTCCGTGTCGATCGTGAGGATGCGCGCCGACACTCGCTGACCTTCCTTCAGCACGCCGCGCAACCGCTGCGTCGGACCGACGCCCGACTCCGACGCGGGCACGAGCCCCTCGACGCCCGGACGGATCGCCACGAACGCGCCGAAGTCGCGCACGCGCGTCACGACGCCGGTCACGATCTGGCCGACGTAGGCGGTGCGCTCCAGGTCGAGCCACGGACTCTCGTGCATCTGTTTGAGGCCGAGGCCGATGCGCTTTCCGCCGCGTCGGATATGCAGCACCTTGAGGTCGAGCGTGTCCCCGATCTTGAGGATCGACTCAGGGTCCGCGACGCGCTCGTGCGACAAGTTCGACACGTGCACGAGGCCCTCGAGCCCGTGGCCGATCGCGACGAAGGC
>Ga0163149_10000201_pt1 | contig 78343 bp, 65 predicted proteins | sample OliLakLV19MP5G1_FD_148604 | JGI IMG/M metagenome (GOLD analysis project Ga0163149, IMG submission 148604) | Freshwater microbial mat bacterial communities from Lake Vanda, McMurdo Dry Valleys, Antarctica - Oligotrophic Lake LV.19.MP5.G1 | ecosystem: Environmental > Aquatic > Freshwater > Lake >...
TTTTGTTATTCAAAAACCTCTCTATTTTCTTTCGTTCACCAAAACACAAATGCATATATGTACTCATATTTATCATTTTAGAGTGTTCTGCTTCAAAGGTAAATCTCCATTTCTTTATTGCCACAGTTGTGGTAATTGTTGGTATCGGCTTAGTTGTTGCCAACAACCAAGGGTGGGTATCTCTAAGTAAAAAAGATACCATCAAAAAATCAATTAATGTGCAGGGAAAGGAAGACCCTGCGAAAAAAATTGATAAAGAAGTCGACCTACAGAGGGAAATCGACAGGCTAAAAAAAGAATTGGCAGAAAACAAAACTGCCCAGCCGCCGGCAAACAGGATTACAAAACCTAAAAAAGGTGGTGGGGGTATGTAACCCGAGACCAAAATATCCAAAGCTTTGTACGCAAGACAAAGCTTTTTTTATTACCCAAATTCTAGATATGCACACATCGTTTTGTTTCAAATCCTCAAAGAGCTATAATTTGAGTGTATGAAAATAGTCAAATATTTATTCGCTTTCTTTGCGCTCTCCATCATCCCTTCTTTCGCAAGCGCTCATGTCGGATACGTCGTTCCGGTCGAGGATATAGCAAAAAACCGTGGGACAGACTTTGCATTCCTCTGGAGCGCACTACGTGATCCGTCCAATATCGCACTTATTGTCCTCACTATTGTTCTTGTATTAATCCTCTATTGGCTTTCACACAAAAATTATTTTCTTGAACATCACATAGAAATAGTTACGACTCGATTGCGCTCATACGGTGAATTCCTCCCATGGATTCTCCGCCTCTCGCTTGGTATCGCACTTATTGGTGCAGGCGCCAAAGGAGTGCTCATTTCTCCTGTCTTCCCTATCGAAAATCTAGGATTGATTGCGTCGATTGAAATAGCCACAGGATTTGCAATGCTCGCGGGCTTTCTCCTCGTCCCCTGTGCAGTTATTGCCTCAGGTCTTGCGCTCGCGGCTATACTCCAAGATAGCTATCTTATAGGAAATTTTGAATTTCTTGCTGGCGGTTTGGCGCTCCTCGTTCTCGACAATGCACGACCAGGTATAGACGACATCATCGGACTCAGGCGCATGTCACTTCAGTCTCTCAAACAATACGTGCCTTTTATACTACGCATCGGTATGGGTACATCGCTCATATTTCTCGCATTGTTTGAAAAATTTCTCAATCCGCATTTGATGTTAGAAGTCGTGAAGACATACAATCTGACATCTGCGATTCCTGTCTCATCCGCAATGTGGGTGATGGCGGTAGGAGCAATAGAGCTCATCGTAGGAGTATTCCTACTCGTAGGATTCCATACACGCCTGACAGCCATGATCGCATTTTTTGTGGTGACGACAACTTTTTTCTTCTTCCGAGAAGATGTTTATTCTCACATAACATTGTTTGGAATTCTCTCTGCAATATTCATCACAGGTGGTGGCAAGTTGAGCCTCGACCGCAAGTGGTACAAATACAGCTAACTCTCTAGCGAGAAAATACTACTTTTTGCGGACCGTACACATACGGAGCAACTTGATATTCACCGAAGTAGAGCGTAATCACGTCATCGGTGAAGGTGAATACCTTATAGTTATCTACTTTCGCCATTGTGCCAGTTTCTATCATCTCAACGAAGAAGTCATCCAGTCTTTCTGTCCCCTCTTTTGCCTTAAACATAGCGATGAGATTGGACTCTGAAAAAGACGAAATAGTTTCCAGATATGTAGCGTCATTTGGGAAAAGATCTGCGAGCGTCATCATCTTTTTGTTCTTAATATCATAATTAAATGAAACAGTATTCTCATAGCCATGCGCTCCTCCTTGATAACCACCATAGCGAACGAGCACGCTCACGAAATCAGTATTCGCTTGAATAACTTCATAACTCATCTCAAGTGGAAACTTGTCTGCATCGCTCGGCACCGTCTGGGTGCTGTCTGTATCAATGCGAGTATTCCAATTTTCTTCTGCAATACCCAAATGATCTCTCGTGATACCTTGTACGAAAGTTGAAATAGTATTGTTGAATGCATCTCCTGCATTTTCGAAGCGCGGGTAAACACCCATCACCGTGGCATAATCATTGGATTCTGTAATAGAAATGTCAGCATATGTCACTGCCTGGCTACTATTATTTTCTGTGTTCTGTTCTTGTTTCGCCACATGAGTTGTTTGAAAATTATTCTTGACCAAAAGTATCACGGCAAGACCAATCATCACGATGAACACAACTATTGAAAATGTTCTTTTATCTTTTTTCATTACATTATTACTCCTTCATTAATAAGAATTCTCTTTTTGTTGGCAAGTCCGCGATTGTATCCTCTAAGTGAGCCGTCCTTACCTATGACTCTGTGACATGGAATTTGAGGATCAAAATTGGTGTGAAGTACCGCACCGACAGCTCGCCCAGCATATTGGTTGCCTGCACGCTTCGCAACATCGCCATAGGTCATCGTTTTACCTTTGGGAATCTTCGCAACAATAGCGAAAACTTTTTGCTTAAATGTGAGCATATATTTATATTACCAGATATAGAGAACGGAGCAAAAGACACTCTTTCAGCCTTTGTTCTCCTTACTCGCATCATTAGGTAACGTATAGGGAGTAGACATCCTTAGTCGCAACACACCTATTTCATCTCTAAGTATTGCCGCCGTCTCGAAATCGAGTTCCTTGACTGCTTTGCTCATATCCTTTTCCTTGAGCTTAATTATTTTCTCATACACAAGTTTTTCTCTTTCCTCATCAGAAAGACGTGAGAGTTTCTTCTGCTCTTTCTTTTCCAAACTTTTGTTTGCTCGTTTGAAAATCTCTATATCAAGTGAGAGTTCTGCGTTAACAGCTTTTGCGTGTTCGCTCTCGAGCTCTTCTGTAATGTCTTTGATCTTCTTGATGATAGTTTTCGGAGTGATGCCGTGCTTTTTGTTGTAGGCAAGCTGGATATCACGTCTGCGATTTGTCTCTTTGATGGCACGATCCATCGAGCCTGTGAGGTTGTCAGCATAGAGTATTACGCGTCCCAAGACATTGCGCGCTGCTCGTCCGATGGTCTGGATCAGTGACGTCTCACTTCTGAGGAATCCTTCTTTGTCAGCATCAAGTATGCCGATCAATTCGACTTCCGGAAGATCGAGTCCTTCGCGGAGGAGGTTGACCCCGACGAGGCAATCGAATTCACCTTTGCGAAACGACGTGAGAATCTTGATGCGATCTATCGTTTTGATATCCGAGTGCAAATATTCTGCTTTCATATTTTTCTCTTTCAAATAAGCAGAAAGATCCTCTGCCATTTTCTTGGTGAGCGTCGTTGCCAAGACCCTTCCTCCGCCGGTAATCGTTTTTTCTGCTTCTTCGATGAAATCTTTGATTTGTCCTGCGTAGGTTTCCTTCTTTGACGTCTGTTTATGAGGAAGTCTGGCCTCACTCACGTGAGGAGATCCGAGGACTTCCGAAGAAACAGACAGCAAAGTGCTACTTGGTTTTATCGGTCTTATTTCAACAATCGGATCAACAAGTCCTGTCGGACGAATAATCTGCTGGACGATTTGACCGCTCGTCTCCAATTCTACTTTTGATGGCGTTGCTGAGGTATAGATAACTTGCCCAATTCTTTCTTCAAATTCTTGATATTTGAGTGGTCTATTGTCCTTGGCGCTCGGCAATCTAAAACCAAATTCAACAAGCGTGTTTTTGCGCGACGCATCGCCTGCATACATCCCGCCAAGTTGAGGTAGTGTTACATGGGACTCATCGATGATGGTGAGGAAGTTAGGGCTTCCGTCAGCGTTGTGTGGGAAGTATGACAGCAGGGTTTCAGGTGGCTCACCCTCGGCTTTTCCAGAAAAATGTCGTGAATAGTTCTCGATACCGGAGCAATACCCAATCTCCTGAATCATTGCAAGGTCATATGTGGTACGACGTTTTATACGCTCAGCTTCGAGAAGCTTGCCCTCCTTTTCAAAATATTCCAATTGTTCTTTGAGCTCTTGCTTAATATCCTTGATCGCACGATCAAGATCGTCATCTTTGGTGATGAAGTGTTTTGCGGGGAAAATGAAAACACTTTCCTCATTGCTGATAATTTCTGAAGAAATTGGATCCATCTTTGTAATCGCCTTGACGACACCGCCCTCCAAATCAAACTGGTACACAAATGTTTCTGATGTTGGCATGACTTCTACACTTGAACCGATCGAGCGAAATTGTCCCGATGAGAGATCTGCATTGGTGCGCTCAAAATGGACATCCACGAGACGTCGTATCAAATCCTGTCGCGTCCACGTGTCACCCACTTTGATTCGGATATTGACTCTCTCATATTCTGCAGGCGAGCCTAAACCGTAGATGCAGGACACTGACGCAACGATAATCACATCTTTGCGTGTGAGAAGTCCTTGCGTCGACGCGTGACGCAAGCGGTCGATTTCCTTGTTGATCTGGGCATCCTTTTCGATATAGGTGTCCGTCGTCGGCATGTACGCTTCCGGCTGGTAGTAGTCGTAGTATGAAACGAAATAGTGGACTGCGTGATCGGGGAAAAATTCGCGAAACTCCTGTGCGAGTTGCGCGGCGAGCGTTTTGTTGTGTGCTATCACAAGTGTCGGTTTGCCCCATTTTTGAATGACATTTGCTACCGTAAAAGTCTTGCCTGTACCTGTCGCACCGAGGAGTGTCTGCTTGCTATACCCCTTGGAGAGCCCTTCCAAAAGACCTTTAATGGCTTCTGGCTGGTCTCCATCTGGAGCCCAGTCACTCTTTAGTTTGAACTGACTTTTTGACATGAGTCTTACTACTGTACGTTATTTTGGAAAATTAAAAAAGCGGTGATAAGACCGCTTTGCATCTATGCAATTTTATCTTTTTTAAAATAGACCGTTATCCTCATACAACTCTTCTTTCGTTTTCCACTACGTCTAACTCTTTTGAAATTTGAAGAATGGTTTTTCTCCATTATACAAAAAGAATAAATCAAGAGTTCTTGTTATATTTTCTTGACTTTGATGAAGGCAAGAAAATGAATTATTTCCGCTTTCTACCCACACTTCGTGATATCTTGGTGCTTGTTCTAATGACAAGTGCGTTACTCTGTAGGGATTCTCGTCCAATTTGATTTCTTTTCCCATCAATTGATTTCCTTTCAACAGATATACACTTGTTGTGTGTAGAGGATTAATTTCTTGCTCCTCTCTATGTGCCTTCTTATTCTTCATAGCAAAGTTTTTTGCCATTATCGAGAAAAAATCACTTCCTGTTAACCATCAAAAAATGCCTGATGAATCAGGCATTTGGATAAAGATCGTCTCGGGCTTTCTCGAGTTTCTCGACTATTTCTCTATCAGTGACACGAATAAATCGTGTTTTCTCCTGTCCGCCTTGATCTACTACTTCCAAAAACATTTTTGCGGGGCGAATCCATGAGCGTCCATCTGCTTTATAGACAAGTGAATCAGCAAACAGCGGACGATATATCACGACTTCAGTTTCTAGAAAAACGCTCGGGTCATCACTGTGAACACTTCCTCCTGCCTCGGTATTAAATGCGCATCCTGTAACTTCATACGCAGCGTCGAACATTCCTTTTTGAGGATCATGTTTGTAATGGTAGTAAAATCCTTTCTCAATCATATATTTGTCATATCATCTTTAAGTATCTTGATATCTTCGTGCTTGCGCAATCTGATATCATGAATTGTCTTCCTCATTTTTCTGTAACGACCCACGCCAATAAAAAAAATCAATGCACCGCCGACAACTAAAACCATACCGATTATTAGCGAGGCGCGATCGCCTCCAAAATGTATGAGAGTTGCGCCAGCGGCAGCCATAGCGAGTCCTGTGCGGATATAAGCAAGAAATGTAGACTCGTTGGCAAGCATCGTGCGGTCAATCGCCAAGTGATCGCGAAGGATAAATTGCTCCGCAAGAAACGCTTTATAGAAATCGTTGTCATCAGAATCAGTCAAGAGGTGCTTGTAGTATCGCGGGTCGATGTAGCGAGCGGATGATTTCAAGTCGTGAAGGTCGAATTTCATATGTCTTTTTTGTATGACGCAAAAAACTCTTTCTTCATATTCTCAAATGTGTCGTCGAGGATAGATTGTCTCATATCAGAAACTAACTTATTTATAAAATATAGATTGTGTGTAGACGCAAGAGTACCTGCTAGCATTTCTTTGCCATGAAATAAATGTGCAATATACGCCTTTGTGTAATTTTTGCATGTATAGCATTCGCAATCATCCTCAATCGGCGTGAAGTCATTTCGATACTTAGCATTCATTATGATTATCCTCCCATTTTTTGTCATTATCGTACCATTACGTCCCCAACGCGTTGGTAAGACACAGTCGAAAAAGTCCACGCCGGCTTCAACTCCCATAAATAGGTCTTCTGGTTCACCTATACCCAGCAAATGACGTGGCTTTTCCTCAGGCAAAATTTCGTTAACCCAAGACACAGCTGTGGCCATGTCTTCCTTTGCAAATGAACCTCCAATTCCAAAACCATCAAAGCCGTATCCATCTTTCGATTTCATTTCTGATATCACTTTCGCTGATTCTTTGCGTAATGTTTCTTCTCTACCACCTTGCACAATTCCGAAAAGTGCAATTTGTTTTTTCGTTTCTGCTTTTAATTCGTGATGACGATCAAGACAACGTTTGGCCCAATTGTGTGTGCGAGACAGCGCTTCTTCTTGATATCGGTAATCTTCTACGGGCGATGTGCATTCGTCAAACGCAAAAATAATATCTGCTCCGAGATTATGTTGGATTTCTATCGATTTCTCAGGTGTAATGTAGTGCAATGATCCGTCTATATGTGACCGAAAGGAAACACCGTCTCGTCCGATTGTCGCAAGTCTAGGAACTCCGTCATCTGCAGAAGATCTCTCTGGAATAAGAAAATTGGGATCAGTTATCTTTGTAATCTTTGAAATATCTTTTCCATAAGCTACTCCCAAAGAAAAAACTTGAAATCCGCCAGAATCTGTCATTGTTGGACCATGCCAATTCATAAATTTACCCAATCCACCAGCTTCACGTACTATCTCATCTCCAGGTTGCAAATATAAATGATATGTATTTCCGAGGACTACTTGCGATCCAGCAGTACTTACCTGCTCAGGATTGAGAGACTTAACTGTGGCTTTCGTACCAACCGTCACAAATGCTGGTGTTTCAATCACACCATGAGGTGTCGTGTAGGTGCCGACTCGTGCACGCGTACCTCCGAGTTTTTTTATTATTTTAAATTCAAATGACATTTTATTGACTGATGATTTCTACCCAATCTAACGCTCCAATAGTGACGGGGCTTTTTAAGACGACTCTTTTAAAAGGATCACGTGGATCGGAAATAGAACGCAAAAGGGTACTGATAGTGTAACTATGCAATCCAGGCAAAATAACTGTTTCATTTTCAGAAATTTCAAAATCACGAGGAAGTTCTATTTCAAAATTTCCCCCACCTCTCCCAATCAAATCAACTGATTGAGAATTTGACGAGAGAACCGCGGGCGTCGTCACTCCCGGTGTCGTATAGAGTCTTACCCGTGATGAGTGATTATAGACCTCTACTACCTCGCCGAGCGCAACAGAACTATAGTACACAACCTTGTCGCCTACCATAACACCTTCGGCTGATCCTCCATCGAGCAAGAGCGTATCGTACGGTGTTCTGTTTGGTACACCAATGACTCGTGCGAGAATAATTTTTTCTCCGTCACTTTTTCTTCCCAGCATCTCCTTCAGTGATGCATTCTCTATTCGCAAAAGTTCTGTTTCTATTCTAAGCGCATCACTTTCATCTGCTTTGCTTTTTAAAATTCTATTTTCTGTTGTCAGTGCCCTTTTGCTTCGAACGATTAAAGTACTATCCTCTGTTGCTCCAGCCACTGACGCTGAAAATGCAGAAATTGGAGCACCAAGAGATGCTCCGATACCTACATGCAACCATTCTCCAGCAAAAAAGATAACCAACACCACTAACGCAAGAGAGGTGATGAGTCGAACATTTTTGTTACGGCGTTGCCGCATGTGGTTAGGAACGTGGGGGGCGGGCATCGTCAGTTGGAATCAGAATATCCTGATAATACGGCAAATCATCGAGTATGACACCGGTGCCACGAGCTACCGCAGTCAAAGGATCCTCGGAAACTGTAACGGGAATACGAAGCATTTTGCGAAGCAATACATCGAACCCTCGGAGCAGTGCTCCTCCTCCCGTAATAAAGACACCGCGGTTCATTACGTCGGACAAAATCTCAGGCGGTGTCGTCTCCAAAACTTCTTTAATGCCGTCAACAAATGTCGTAATAGAATTGGCTATCGCCTCTCTCACATCACCATCGGTGACAACAACCTCTCTCGGCAATCCTGTCACCAAATCACGTCCACGCACTGCGACTTCTTTGCGCTCAATTTCAAGAACTGAGCCGATTGCTATTTTAATATTCTCTGCAGTTCTCTCTCCAATCAAAAGCTTGAACTCATCACGAAGATATGTCGAGATATCATTGTTCCATCTCGTTCCAGCAATCTTGAGATTTTTTGAGCGAACAATACCACCGAGAGAAATGATAGCGATATCTGTTGTTCCACCACCGATGTCAATAATCATTGACCCTACAGGATCTTTGACAGGAAGACCGATACCTATCGCTGCCGCCATCGGCTCTTCTATGATATAGACTTCGCGCGCGCCTGCATTTCTCGCTGCATCGTAGACTGCTCGACTCTCGACGTTTGTGACACCCGAGGGTACTCCGATCACAACGCGTGGTCTAAAAAATTTCTTCGACATTTTCTCTGTTTTCAAAATAAGATACGCAAGCATCTCTTCTGTTACTTCAAAATCAGAAATAACGCCGTCAACGATCGGGCAAACGGATTTGATATGTCCTGGAGTACGGCCGAGCATTTGCTTTGCTTCAGCTCCAACTGCGACTATTTGATTTGTCTTTGTATTGAGCGCAACAACGGATGGTTCATTGATAACAATCCCATGCCCTTTGAGGTACACGAGTGTGTTCGCTGTACCGAGGTCGATACCGATGTCGTTGGAGAATAATTTGTAGAGTTTCTGAAGCATGGGTGAGTCACTAGTCTCGAGTAGCGAGTAATTTCATAAATTCTTCGACTGAGACAACAGAACCTTTTTCTTCCGTTCGTTTTTTAATCTCAACGCCCCCGGCTTCGAATGATCGTGAAGACACTACCGCGCGAAGAGGAATCCCAATCAGATCAGAGTCAGCAAACTTCTCCCCTGCCATAACCCCTGCACGATCATCAAAGAGAACTTCAATACCAGCTTCGGTGAGCTTTGCATAGATCGCCTCTGCTTCGCTTTTCACTTTCTCGTCTTCACCGAGCGCAAGAAGATGGACACTATAGGGCGCAATCGATTGTGGCCACACGAGTCCTTTATTGTCTGAAAGTGCTTCTGCGACGACTCCGACCATTCGCGTTGTCCCTATGCCAAAGCATCCCATAATCGGAAAGAATTCTTCTCCGTCAGGAGTTTTGAGTGTGAAATCAAATGCTTTGGTGTATTTTTGTCCGAGATCAAAAATATTTCCAACTTCCGAGGCCTTTGCTGCATGGAGCTTTCCCTTTGTGCATCGTGAGCATGTCTCACCTTCCTTCTGATCGGATACTTCGACGTTTGCACAATGCGTACAAGAGTCACAATAGACGATATCGTCCTCCCCTGCATCAGTGAGTACCATGAATTCATATGAGAGCTTTGTCGTAAACGCTCCGCCCGACGCTTCAGTCGCCTTTGCGGTGAGTCCTGCACGCTCAAATATCTTGAGATAAGCACTTTTCGCAATCGCATAAAACGTGTCAAAATCTTCTTGCGTCGCGTGAAAACTGTACATATCTTTCATGCGAAATTCTCGCCCTCGCATGACGCCGGATTTTGCACGGAGCTCGTCGCGGTATTTGCTGCCTATCTGATAGATCGCTTTCGGTAGATCTTTGTAGCTCGTCAGGTATTCTTTTGCGATCGGCGTCACGATCTCCTCTTCACTCTGTCCGAGTGCGTATTCTTTTTCTGTACGCGACTGTATCTTGAATAGTACATCGACGCTGTCCCACGCTCCTGTTTGTTTCCATGGTTCTGAAGGATGAAGTGTTGCCATCAGGATCTCCTGCCCTCCGATCACGTCCATCTCCTCGCGGACGATCTGTTCGATCTTGTGAAGCACACGCATGCCAAGTGTCAGATACGAGTAGACGCCCGCCATCTCTTTGTGAATATACGCCGCACGAATCAAAAGTTCGGCATTTTTGGAAACCTCGTCAGCAGGGGCTTCTTTGCGGGTTTTGGTGAAGAGAGTGCTTTGTCGCATATCCACCATACTACTCTAAAAGAGGTTATCTCGCAAAGGTTGCAGAGTAAGGAGTTTTCTGGTAGTATGTGGCCCATGACAGAGCAATCAAAATTAGGAGAAATGGTAGATAAGATGATCGCAACAGGCGCACATTTTGGATTCGGCAGAAGCCGAAGACACGCATCTGCCAAGCCGTTTATCCTCACAAACAAAAATGGCACAGACGTTATCGATCTCTCAAAGACCAACGAGCAAGTCAAGAAGGCAATCACTTTCGTTGAAGAGCTCGGTAAAGGGAAAAAAGTTCTCCTTTTCGTCGGAACAAAACCAGAAGCAAAAATTGCAATCAAGAGTGTCGCGATGTCACTCAACATGCCCTACGTCACTGAGCGATGGGTGGGCGGACTACTCACAAACTGGAATGAAATGAAAAAGAGAATCGCACGACGCGCTGAGTTAATATCGAAGAAAGAGCGCAACGAACTAGAAAAATATACCAAGAAAGAGCGACTACTTCTCGACCGTGAACTCGACGGACTCGAAGTGCTCTTTGGTGGCGTGAGCACTATGCTCAAAACTCCTGATGCACTTTTTGTTATTGATCCTCGCAAAGAATCTATTGCCATCGAAGAGGCAAGCAAAATGGGAGTCCCTGTTATTTCTCTTCTCAACACAGATTGTAGTTCACAAAATATCGCATATCCAATCATTGCCAACGACGCATCTCGAAAAAGTGTTTCCTTCTTTATCGATACAATACGAGACGCATACCAGAGTGGTTCGAACGCATAACATTCTTTCGAGTCACCTCATAGTTTTCGGCGACTTTTTTTTATTAAGTATTTTTAACAATAAAATTTCATGTCAGCAATCACAACAGAATTAATAAAAGAATTAAGAGACAAAACGGGTGTGTCTGTCATGCAGTGCAAGAAAGCACTCGAAGAAACGAACGGCAACATGGAAGAAGCTCTCATGGTCCTTCGCAAAGTCTCTGGAGAAATGGCTACTAAAAAAGCTGACCGCGCAACAAACGAAGGAGCTATTGCAATCGCAGTCGATGGTGGTAAAGGAGTTATGGTTGTCCTCCACTCGGAAACTGACTTTGTCGCTCAGAATGCTGATTTTCTAAAAGTATCGCAAGACCTTGCTGATATCACTCTTAAAGATGGCAAAGAAAAAGCTACTGAAACAGCGCGAAACCTCATCGAACCGCTAGTTTTGAAAATTGGTGAAAACATCCAACTTGGAGAAATATTCGAAATTACTGGAAAGGTTCTCGGGAGTTACCTCCACCACAATAAAAAGGCAGGTGCGGTCGTCGCCCTCGACGGCGGTACAGAAGCTCTGGCAAAGGACATTGCGATGCATGTCGCAGCGATGAATCCTCAATACATCAAAGCAGAAGACATCCACGTTGATGCGCGCGAAAAGTCTATACAATTCTTCATGAAAGAAGTCGAAGAAACTGCGAGTGAAAAACCAGATGAAATGAAAAAGAAGATTCTTGATGGAAAGGTCGCTACATATCTCAAAGAACAAACACTCCTCGAGCAACCGTTTTTCAAGAACCCAGATATGACAGTAGGTGCCTATGTTGCCAAAGAAGGCGCAACAGTGACAGCATTTATTCGTTACAAAATAATTGGCTAGCATGTTCGCACTTATTATTATTTTTGCAATATCATTCTTGGCGCTAGCTTTTTTCCTTGGATACAAGGTAAAAATGCTCCGCACTGGAAGATTGAATATGCCAGAGGTAATAATTCATCCGATTCACCATATCAAAGCAGAGCTCTATGACATGGAGCGGCACTTTGTTCGTGCCATGAAAGAAAGCGTGCGATACATGATATTCACCACAGGAAAACTCTGGATTGTGACGGCCCACAGCACACGGAGATACCTCAAGTCCAAATTTCCAAAACTGTTCAAGCTGAAGTTCCGTGAAAATGGGAAGGGCAAGCAAATTACTTTGTTTTTTTCAAGAACTATGGCAGAATACCGTGTGCGTATGAAGAGATTCAAGCACAGGCTGATAGAAGAAGATAAGAAGGATGAGGAATAGTTGTACATAGCCTAGATTCCGTCTTCACTGGATAATACGCAGACAAAGGAAGCACAAGTAGTAGGTTCGCACAAAGTTTTACAAATTGTTATAGAAATGACTTCCCTTTTGAGAGCCGCCTTAGCTCAGTTGGTAGAGCAACGGTTTTGTAAACCGTAGGTCCTCGGTTCAAGCCCGAGAGGCGGCTCTCAGTAGAGAAGTAACCAAGTGTCTCAAATAAGTTCTTTTGCGATGATTGGTGTCACAAAAGTGGCACCTTTTCGCTTTCTTCAGTCAGGTTATTGCTCTTCCCGTAATCAGATTCTATCCAAATAATTTTGTGTTATATCACAGCGGGTGAAGATAAGAGGTTGGAGTTGAGCAAGAGAATGAAGGCAAAGATAAACAGCAACAGTAGCACTCCATAAAGAATATTCTTGTAATGCTGTTTGCGAAACTTAATGATAACCATGAGGAAGAGTGCAATAAATACAGCAAAGAAAAGAATGCGATATAACATGCCTACCGTCTCTCCTGGACTCGCAATGATGCGTTGCCAGAATGTAGTGTAGCGAGGCGTAGCCTCACTACTTTGAAGAGGTACCGTCGCTTGCTCCTTGAGAGTATCTGTGCCATTTTGCGTTTCGGTTGCTTGCGCCAAAGGACTATCATTTTTTACTGCAACAAAATCCGGACTCGTGTACAACGGTATTAGATTTGTTTCTGTGTTTGCGGATTCACCGGCTACATTTGGAGACACATTTTGTACAGCTATCAGCTTCGCAATCTGCACAGTCCTTCCCGAAGATGTTGAAGTTGTCCCGGAAGCTGCAATTGGAGATCCAAACATTTGTACTACAAATGTCGTCTTCTCCCCCTTATATACTCCTTCAGCGGTCGCAATTCCTATCTCGGTAAATTTGTCATTCAGAATATTGTCGCGATGAAGTGGTGAATTCATCCACGCATTATTCACATCCGCTGATTCACTGAAATCGACTGCGAGGTTCTCTCCGGCATATAGAAACGAATATTTGGCTTTACTAAACCAATACCACGGCGTAATGCCTGCCGGCGAAGTGTGCGCAAAATACATATTTGCCACCATGTCGTTAGCTTTCATCTGAGCGGCGAGAGTGAGTTCGGGATTTATCATCAAAGGTGAGACGTTGTTTTGATCACGGTCATTATTTGCCAAATCAATGAGAACCATCGATTCTACTGATGCAGTCAATATATTTCTATCTACAGCAATACGGCCCACCACACTCAAACCGAACAAAAATACTGTAACAGCTACGACAACAGCCATACCTGCCTCACAAAAAAGAAGCGGCATGTGATTGTTGCCACTATGAGGGTAAAAATAGTCTTTTATCTTTCTCATGTACTTCATAGGTCTATCACATTATACTCTGATTTCAGAACTATTGTTATTAAGAGACCGTTGCCTCTATATCAACAAAATTTTTTTGATATAGAGAGTCAATGTACACTTTTCCACACACAGCAATCACCAAAAGAAAAGATAGCATTAAAAAGCGTTTCTTTTCCTTAGAAATTCTGCTTCCGAGCCATAGTTTTGTATTTTCTAAGTAATTATCAATCATAATATTGTTTCTTGAAGTGGTGCGGTAACAACAAAGCGATGATCTGCTTTCCAAAGCGGTGTACAAGTGTAAAGTGTCAGCACTGGTGTCGTGCTCGGTCCCTCTATTTCAACTTGTGTCGGAAGCACGACAAATGTGTTATTTATTTCATATATATAGATGATACCTTCATAACGAACATATATCTTTTCCCCCGCAACTAATTCAGGAAGCCGATAAAACGTGCTCGCACGATTTCCACCGATTGTTGCATATCTGTGTGCAACCAATACCGTATTTCCTCCGCCAGGAGGCGTACTCCCTTCGTTTCTTCGCCATATATTTTCATGAACGGTGCTAATCCCCAATGCTTCGACAATCTCACGCTTTACTCCAATCGAAGGAATAACCAGATAATTTCCTTCGATTGGAAGGTCAGTGAAATGTTCATTCGCGCCTACGCCTGTAGCCAGCACCACGCTTTTGTCATTCTTGTTGAACACCTGCGCAACCACAGGAAAAAGTGGTGCAAAAATAAGATTGATGGCAAGAATGAAAATAGCAATTTCAAAAACTATGTTCATTCCTCTTAAAAACTTCAGTTTTCTAATCATGCGTGTCAGCATATATTTTAAAGAATACGGCCCTCACAATTCTTGAGGGCCGATCCTTTTATTACGCTACTACTTTTTTAAATCCTTTTCGAATTATCATAAGTGCTCCGAGAAGTATAAGACCGAGATACATACTTGTGCTCATGTCATTACCTGTTTGTGCCAAAGTTGCACCGAGTACGATTCCAGAATCATTCAATCCTGTACTTGCACCCAAGACTTCACCTGTACTATCATTGTTTGAGCTAGAAGTACCACTGCTTCCCCCTCTACTTCCACTACTAGATGAAGAACTTCCACCCCCATCACTTCCTTCGTCATCTGCGGAATCATCGAGGGGTACATTCTCAGTGCATTTCATTGAAACAGCATCGAGAAATGTTCCTAAACCATCACTCACATCAGTATTTTCGAATTGCACGCGAGTCGTATTTCCTGTCGCGGTAAATGTGAGAGACCTGTCAATCCACAAAGTACCAGTAAGTCCTATACCGTCTGCTTGCTCAGTTCCAACAACAGATCCATCGATTGATACTGATAGATTATTTGCAGAAACATTCGGTCGTGGTGAGAACGAGTAATCAAGCTCATATATTGCACCAGGGATAGTCGCGACATCTTGATAAATTCGTGTTGCCTCATTACTATCGAGTTCTACGTACTGTGTTCCCTCTTTAGCTGTCCACGCTATTCCGGTCTCCCCTGCGCCGTATCCTGCCTGCACTTCGAGTTCTGATACTGAGTCAGAAATACGTTGTGCCATCCAGTTGAATCCTGATGTAAATACCTGCCACATTCCTGGGTCTGTAACAACTGGTGTTTCGAATCCGCCGTTTACGATTCTTTCGACACCAACCCTACATGAAGTATCTTCGATAGTGTCTGTACAAATCTCATAATCCTCAAGATTGATAGTGAACGTATCTTCATCAATACCTGTCGTAAGCCAGAAATTTACTTCTGTTCCGTTGTTTGTGATAGACACTTCATCGTTCTTTGGATTTTGCACCATGATTCCATCATTCCCCAATTCGATAGTCTCATCATTTACTATTGCTGTTGCAACTGTGCCAGAGAGCACTATTTTTCCATTGATATGATTGCGACCGTCGCCAAGCAACGTGTCTGCACGCTTGAGATGCACAACCATTGCTCCTGACTGTCTTTCGATGACAAGACCATTTGCATCTTCATATGTACCTTGCATAGAAGGATCGATAAAAAGAGTTGTGCCGTCATTGATATCAAATGATCCACCAGTAGTTATCACACTCGAATCACTTCCAATATATACAGGACCATTCTCGTCTGTAAGCGTTCCTGTACCCATTGATAATGCTTCGTCGATTGTTACAATCGCTGAGACATTTGCTACACACATATCTCCGAGGACTTCGCCTTCATCAACATCTAGTATTCCATCATTGTCATCATCGCTGTCGCATGCGTCACCCATCAAATCTTGGTCAAAGTTTGCTTGATCAGGGTTTGAAACAGATGGACAGTTGTCCAATGTATCAATCACTCCATCACTATCCCCATCATTGTTTGTTGAAATATAATCTGAATCACAAGCATTTCCTTTGCCATCTTGGTCTTCGTCAGCCTGATCGGCATTTGATACCGCTCTACAATTGTCTATTCCATTTGCAATTCCATCGCTGTCGATATCTCCATTTTGCCGATTGTCTGGGATTCCATCGCCGTTCGCATCAGCATCACATGCATCTCCTTTACCATCCTGATCAGTATCTAATTGGCCTGGATTTGATACAGCGGGACAGTTGTCACTACTATTTACGACACCGTCATCATCAAAATCTCCACTTGGATTACCGTTACCATTATTATCACACTCATCTCCAATTCCATCAGCGTCTGTATCTATTTGATTGGTATTAGAAATTGCTGGGCAATTATCAACTGCGTTCGGCACAGTATCCCCATCATGATCACCAGCAGGGCCGTCAGTATTAATATCATCACAAACATCTCCTTTACCATCGCCATCAAGATCAGCTTGGTCGGTATTTGCAATGAGCGGACAATTATCAATAGTATTTCTCACACCATCATTATCTCGATCACCGCTATTTGTGTCTTCACACAAAGTGCTGTGGATGACTATTTTATAGATAAGTCCAGCTGGGTTTGATTCTGGAGTACTCCCCACAGCACCTGCATTTTGTACAACAAAAGAAAGATTATTCATTCCCTCGCGTACATTTTGTACTATATCTATAGATGTTGCACTGCTGAAATTATCTCCACTCGATGCTTCATATACCATCGAGTTATTAATTTTTGCCTTTAAGTTGTCATCTACAGCGATTGAAAGTTCTGCAATACTTGGCGTGCCTACAATATCAAATGCTTTCTTGAATGAATATGTTTGATTTACAGATGGTTCGTCAACGTGAAGTGTCGCCCAAATCCAATCTGCTCCAGCGATTGACGTCCACGCTGAATGCACCCATGCAAATACAGCAAAATGATCTTGCTCATCTTTCTCGACTATATAATCTTTTTGGTCACTAGTAAGAGTGAGCTCGTATGGTGCACACGAATCATTAAGATTGTCATCGACTACGGGATATGAGGTAAAAAGTGGCACGGTTGTTTCCTCTCTGCCAGTATCTTGATTTGCAGGTATTGAAAGCGGGATTGTGGTATCGCCGATTACAGGCGATGTTGCTTCTACTGCTTCTATCGCAAGAAAATCATTGACCGCAGAAGTTATCTGCTCATGAGTTGCAGATTCTCCTCTGGTTCGTGCTTCATCTTTTACATTTTGTACTACGTTTTGTAACTGAGCTGTCGTTGCAATACTTTGCGCATCTCCAAGTGTCGGCGAAGCAACTGATGCCTCACTTATGACGGCTGAAGACACACTGTCCTCTGCCATAACTTTAGAGGAAAATGAAAAATTTCCCATTACTATGAGGTTGAAAATTGTGAGTGCCGCAAAAAAACGAGTGTAAGAAAATTTTTTTATCATCTGCATGTTTATTTGTAAAATTAAAGATTAATAAGTTAGTGACACGCTACCTTGATCAAATGTGAGCCACAATCACATGTGACACTAAGAAAGGAGTTGCACAATTAACAAAATGACTGCAACAACTAAAAGAACATGAATCGTGTTGCCTCCGAAATGAAAACTGTAACCCGCAAGCCAAAGAATAAAGAGTACTATTGCAATCGTCCAAAGCATATTTTTGTTATTTTGTATTATTGTGAGTACCAACAGTCGACTTTCATTACTAGTAATGTCTGTACTTGATATGCCGTTTAAGACAGAGAAAGATGACAAGAATAATTATTTGTTGTCATGCTTAATGACGAGAGAAGCGTTTTGAGTAAAAAACAAAAAAACCACCTTCCGTAGAGAAAGTGGGTCACAAAAGACCACGCATTTAAAGGCAATAACGACTATGTGTCGATACAAACTTGGTCTTTAAGCTAGTTTAGGGCCTTTCCTGCCCCCCCCCGGTAAAGGCAAGAACACTGTAAACGTAGATCCTTTACCCAATCCTAAACTCGTTGCACTAACTCTACCCCCGTGAGCTTCTGCAATCCATTTTACAATTGCAAGTCCCAACCCAACACTATACTTGTTTGAAATATATGATTTATCTGCTCTGTAAAAACGATTGAATATGCTTTCTAGATCTTCTTTATTCATTCCAATACCATTATCGGCGAAGCTTATTTCCACTTCGTCTTTTTTCTTTAAAACGTTTATCTGTATCCGTCCACCATGTTTACCGTACACGATGGCGTTTTTTATTATATTAATAAATAGCCTTTCTAAGTATTTTTCATCACCCAAAATAGTAACCTCAGTAGATTTTTTATGTATAGAAATATCCTTTTTCAAAGTAATTGCTTCCCATCTTTTGATACATCTGTTGATTAACTTATCAATATCAACTTCCCTTATAATCATGTTCTGTGACTGGGACGAGGTCGTGATAAGTAATGTCATGTCTGACAGAAGGTCACTCAAATACTTTACCTCATCATTAATACGACGGAGCACTTTGCTATCAAACTTTGTCTTCTTCTTTTTTGCATCTATTGATGCAAGATCAATATTGCCTTTTATTATCGCCAACGGCGTCCGAAATTCGTGACTTATTTCCGCTATAAATTCTAGCTTCTTTTTCTCTTCTTCTAGAAATTTATTTTGTTCCTTTGCTAGTTCCAAACTCATACGATCAGTTATGTCGCGGATATTGCATTGAATAACCTTGCTATTACCTTCTATATATAAATTACTGACAAATTCTACATGTATGAATCTACCATCCTTTGTCTGGAGAGGCATATCCTCATACCTAACGTATCCCGTTTTTTGTGTTTCCTTGAACGATTCTTTGCATTTATTAATATCGACAAATGCTCCGACTTCCCACAACTTTTTCTTTAAAAGTTCTTTATGAGTATACCCCAGCATACTAATAAGGAATCTATTGACTTCGTCAATTTGACCGGTTTCAGAATTGAGAATAAGTATTCCATCTTGAGAAGTCTCAAATAACCTACGAAATCGCAGTTCCGAATTTTGCATGTCTTCTTTCATGCGCTCGCTATCTGTCACATCAACAGAAAAGCCAATAACCCCTAAAATAGTTCCATTTTTCCCACGGTATGGAATTTTTTCAGTTTTAATTAATCTAGTTTTGTTTTTAACATCAATCGCTTCTATCATAATATTTTTGTGTTTTCCAGAAGTCATTACTTCTTTGTCCTCTTCAAAAGAAATATCGGCTTGTTTCTTTGTATACAAGTCAAACACCGATTTGCCTTCCAGCTCCTCTTTTTTTCTTCCCATAAATGACGCAAATGCCTTGTTAACTCGCAAAAAGTTGTTCTTTTTGTCTTTAAAGTAAATTAAGGCGGGAATACTGTCCAAGACAATATCTTGTTCAGTTGGTTCAATCTCGCTCGACTTCTTTTCTATTCTTCTATTTTTTATTTTACGCGAAATCATCATCTTGAAGTTATTCCTTTATTGTAAAACCAACACCACGAATAGTGTGGATAAGCGGTTTATTTTTTCCACCATCAATCTTATCGCGAAGATATTTTATGTGGACATTTAATTCATTACTGTTCTCTTTGAAATCAGGCCCCCAAGCGTTATCGATGAGCTCTCGTCTGTTTACTGCCTCTCCTTGATGGGTTATGAGTGTATCTAAGAGTTTATATTCCTTTGGAGCAAGATTGATATTTTTACCTGCACGAGTGACTTCATGTTTCTTTCTATCTATAACAAGATTGCCTACCTTTTTTATATCTGGTTCAGTCGTTTTTCTGCGACGGAGAACTGTTCGAATCCTAGCAAAGAGCTCGTCTAACCCAAAAGGCTTGACTAGGTAGTCATCCGCACCAGCGTCGAGACCATCCACTCGGTCAGCGATAGTACCCCGAGCCGTCAACATTATGATCGGGGTATGAACATTGTGTGCTCGAAGCTCCCTACAAACAGCGAGCCCATCTTTTTTGGGTATCATAATATCAAGGAGAATTATGCTGTAGTTATTTTTCAAGGCTTTGCTCAATCCCTCTTCTCCGTCATATGCCACGTCTGTTGAATAGCGCTCGCCCTTCAGTGCTCGCTTCAAGATATCTACCAACTTCTTCTCGTCTTCAATAATTAAGATTGCCATTTACTATGTATATCATCTAAATAGATATTTCGCAAATGAATATTAACTTAGTATTAGACTAATTAAAATGATTTATTAAGATTTTATTAAGCTTATCCACAGATAATCCACAGAATGTGCTTGAAAACTTTGATTTCTGACTTGTATAATATTTTTTTTAGTGTAAGATTAAGATTAGGTTAATATATTTCTAAGTTATATTAACATATGAATAAGAGGAAAGGTCGAATTATCAGCGCCGGTATAAGAAGTCTGAGTCTATGGAAAACATCGGTACTAAATAAAGATTAAATATATGAATAAAAAGATTGCAAAATCCGAAAATTGGGTAGAAAGCTATAGGAACAAACTAGCGTTACGAGAAGCGACCGAGGTATTGAAAATGTGCCACTGTTGCTATGCATTCAAATATGATGGCGATTGGCATTTTGAAGAGCCTTCATACATACACAGGAGAGATTCTGAGGAGGAAATCTCTGTTCAATTCACAAAATGCCCTGCGTGCATAGAAGAACTATTGTCTCAATTTGATGGCAAGTATGTTTAAAGTTGCGCATAATGAAAAAAACACCCAAAGAATCATTGACCAATACGAGGTACAGAGTGAAAGAGATACGAAGTTTGGAAGAGAAGGTTGAAAGATAAAGAAGAAAGGGAAAAATCTATTCAGAACTTGGTGAGATAGAGGACATCGCAGGCATACGAGTGATTTTCTATTCTGAAAGCGACAGGCATGAAATGATCAGAGGGTTGAAAAATGAATTTGGTAAAAAACTGAAATTGGAAAAAGCCTTCAGAGTATCCGGATATCGCGTCATGCATGCCATTGTCTCGTTTGTCCAAAACAGACTACGCCTTTCCAAGTATATACGGTTTAGAGATTCAAATGTGAAATACAACTTACGTTACTATTGAATCATGCTTGGGCCGAGGTTGAGCACGATATTTTATATAAGGAAGACGCGAAAATACGAACACTTGATAAAGATATATATGTGGCTCTAAAAAAGCGTTTGGAAGGTGTCATGAAAGATCACATAGAAAAGGGTTCAAAAGAACTTGAAGATATAGTTTCGCAAATTAAGAAAATAAAGGTCGCACAATAAGTTCTAATAAGATCCTAAAACGTAAAATATTGTATAAAATTTATGAAAATCACTAAAGAAGAAACATTGGTTGACGCATATAGAGATTACGAAAAATTGCTTTTAAAGCGTTCGTTTTTTAAGATAAGCAATAAGGAACTTGCTGAAGACTTGGTGCAGATTACATTTTTGAAAACATGGGAGTATCTGACCAAATTTGGAAAGATTGATTTGATGAAGGCATTCCTTTTTCACGTATTGAACAATCTCATCATTGACGAGTATCGCAAAAACAAATCCGTTTCTCTCGACGCACTCACCGAAAAGGGATTTCAAATTGCTATTGATGATTCTGACCGCCTTTTTAATATTATGGATGGAAAAAATGCAATCCTGCTAATTCCTCTACTAACAGAAAAGTATCGTGCTGTTATCTCTATGCATTATGTCGATGATATGTCACTCCAGGAAATAGCTCGCGCTACAAACCAACTAAAAAATACTGTCGCTGTCCAAATCCACCGTGGTATGGAAAAGCTTGCAGTCTTATACTACCTAAACACTCCCGGGAGTGCAACTTTGCAACCAGTAATCTAGATAAGACAATTCTCCTTCCTAGCATGATTTTCTGTGTTTTATCTTTTACCAAGCTGTTCAATACCAATCCTAAGACCATCAACAACAGACGCAAGCTCAGCTATTGCAGGCTTAAATTCAGTAACAGATTTGTTCAGGTGCGATAATTCGGCAATCTGTACATCCAACTCTTCAGCCCTCTCAATCATGTTATTTTCATATTTTTTTGTTTTTCTTGACAACTTTTCTGCTATGCTGGACATCTCTGTTATATCCTCAATGACAAGCAAGATAATTGATTTGTGTGATTGTGTAGCATTGTTATTACTCAAGTGTACCCGTCTCGCGTTCAAAAGCATCACTTTCTTACCAATCGCAGGAAAATCTCGTGACATCTCGAAACCTCGAAAAAACGTATCGTGAAGCAAAATGTCTTTCAAAAGTTTCTGCAAAGTAGGAATATTCCACTCACCCTGACCAAGATCTTGCAGTAATCTATTCTCTGTGTCCCCTGCTCGAACTTCAAATAATGTATAAAATGCATAATTTGCAGCAATGACATGAAGCTCCTCATCTAGTAGCAAAAATGGTTCATTGGCTGTGTCTACTACCGTCCTTATATAAGTCCATCCTGTTTTCCAGGTTTTCTCAGCCAAATTTGTATCATCTGACGTCCCCTTTTTTTGATTATTGTTTTTGGAGTTTTTCATATGTAAATTTTTTCCCACGAGATGTACAAAAATCGAAACTCAGTTCGTACCTACAGTAAAGTAGCCGTATTATGCTGGAAAATATTACAAACATAAGTCTTAAAAGATTTTTCATACCAGCACTCTTGGGTCAGAGACTATCACAAACTACTTATTGAAATAAAAAGGGCTCGGAACATAATGTCCGAGCTTTTTTGTTTGAATAGTCTATTTATTTTTCTGATCAATGATCAGATTTTTTTTGACATAACCCGCTAAACGCTTTTCGACTTCAAGTGCCCATTTGTGATGAGCTGCTTTTGTGAGAAGATCATACAACGGCACCAGCCAAATGCTCGCTATCTATAGCGCATGGGCAATCGTCATTGTTTTTTTGATTGTTACCTTCCTGCAAAATGCAGATACGTTATGGACTAGGGCTGATAGTATTTTGTCAGTAATTACTCTGATTGGAACATCTGTTGGTGCAATACACATTGCAAGAAAAAAATTGAGATTTGATTCCCCTTTCGCCCGCGGTATCCAAAGCATACTTCTACGAGTAACACCTCAGCTGTTCCTAATATATACCATTCTTACTGTGGGAGGTGATGGGTTCAGTATTGTTTTTATAGCTCTTGGGCATATTGCCAATTATACTCGTCTTCATATTATTAGTGAAAATAAGAAGGAGGAGAGTAGTAAAGCATTAAGAAAAAGCGAAATAGCCAGTTGGGTGACATGGTGTCTTTTGACACTCATCTGGGTCTACGACAAGATAAAATAATTTTAATCAGTACGAAAGTACTGATTTTTTATTCTCCAATTAATTTAGCAGTAGTCGCTGAGTCTGCTGTTTCTGCTTCCAGAGCAGCCGCTTCTCTCTCCTCACGAATCTTCACGAGCTCAGGAAGCATCTCTTCTATCTCTTCTATAGAGCGAAAACCTGTTGTTTTTGTGTCGCCAATGATAAGTGCTGGAAGCTTGGTGTCTTCGATCTTGAATATCGCTACAAGCGCGTCAAGGGCGCTCAGGTCGAGATTGTAATCAAATGAATACACGCGCAATTCAGGATACTTTTCCCGCAGTGACGTCAGGACAAAACTCTGCTTAACGCATTCGCTGCAGTTTGTCGCAGTTGTATAGAAATAAAGTATAGAAAAGAGCTTTTGATCGCATCTCTCTGTAATCTTTTGCATCAAAAGGTAATCTTTGATTTCGAGAAGTGAATAGTATTTTTTGAGCTGTATAATCTCAGCCTCGTTGCCAAGATTCTTTTCACTGAAATCAATTTTCTCTGATAATGTATTGAGCTCGCCGGAAAGTGTCGACGCAGAAACATCTTTGCATGACAGCTCGCTCAAAAGTGCGAACTGAGTTTCTGAAGATAGGATATTTATGGCGATTGATTCTTGAATACTATTGAGCTGTTGTATTTTACGATTTGATATATTCTCTGACAACCATATAGCAAAAACAAATATCGCAAGTGTGATAATAAAAACAAATATGTATCTTTTTCCTGTAGCGCCTTGCATATTATTTTACTTTTCTTTCGTTGGTCCAACTCGACTCTTTCGACCACACTGAATTCCACATAGCCTTCATAATCCAAAGCGGTGCAAAAAGTCGATATACTAAAACGAAATAAATATCTGAAGCCTTGAGCCTCATCCTCTCCCCTGACATTCTCCTTCCTATCAGAAGCCCAAACGTCACGAGTGAGTAAATGGCAATCAAAATGAAGATGGTTGCTCCTGTTTTCATATAAAACCATTCAAATCCGACACCTGCCCCTTGTTCCCATCCTACTGCCTGCACTTTTAGGATTTTGGACTTCACAAAATCTATGATCTGAATAAGCAAGAAGGTAAAGAGAAAAAGCAAAGACCAGAGAGACACCATGCCAAACGGCAATGTCAGTATACCGACAGTTCCATATTTTGGCCGGAGCCAAAGTTTGCGATAATCGACTGCATTTCTAATGAAACCATAGAGCCATCGCAGACGCTGACGATAGAGTTTCGGTAGAGTATTCGGTGTGATGGTGTAGACATATGCATCCGGGCAATGCTCGATTTTATATCCAGCGTAATGCATCCGGAGAGCTATTTCTTGATCCTCAGTGTTGTGCGCTTTCGTGTACGGACCAAGTGTGTCAAAAACGCTCTTTCTAAAAATTGAAAACGGTCCCGGAGTGACATGGATACCACCGAGGAATGCGAGCATCTTTTTGGTATAAATCGACATGTCATACTCAGCTTTTTGTGCCTTTTGTAAAAAGTTTTTTGGCTCATGAACGATGATGGACGGGCAGACAGCCATTGTCTCTTTATCTGTGAAATAACTCACAATCCGCTTCAATGCTTCCTTGTGAACAAAAGAGTCAGAATCCAATCCGCCGACTAGTTCTGTCTTTGTGAGCTCAAGCCCCAAGTTTATTGCTGTATGTTTTCCTCCATTTTCTTTTTGAATCACTCTAATATTTTTAATATCGCTAAATGATTTCAAAACGGTGAATGTCCCATCTGTACTTCCGTCGTCCACAAGTACAATATCCAATTTATCCATTGGATAATCAAGATTGAGAAGTGACCGAACCGTTTTTCTAATAGTCCCCTGCTCGTTGTAACAAGGCACAATAATAGTCACACTCGGATAATGTTTGAGTTTGATTGGTTTTCGTCTAATCAAGATATCTTCCTTTCTGTCTAAAAATGTAATCAGCAAAAAGACTTGAAGATATAAGGACAAAAACGACAGTACGTAAAATATTGTATCTTGAAGTGCGCCCATAAATGTCTATGCATTATAGCATTTCTAGGCTTATTTTTCAACCCTCTTTTGTTCTTATATGAAAAAGGGTATACTTCTCATACTATGAATACAAAAACAATTCCCCCAGGTCCTGCAATAATAGTTGCGGGTCTTGTGATAGCAATCGCTATCTTCATTACGAATTCACCGAAGGGCAACTTTGCAGTGAAAACTGGGGCCGACAAAGCCGACACTGCAAACACAGAAAGCGCGCCGGCAACACTTACTTTCAATCTCAAAGATCCCGGTGAGCATGTATCTGGTTCTTCAAAACCAAAAGTAGTCATCGTCGAATACTCAGATATTGATTGTCCTTTTTGCATACGCTTCCATCCCGTATTACAACAAGCAGTGAAGGAATACGAAGGACAGGTTGCTTGGATTTATAGACATTTCCCTCTGGAAGGACTCCACCCAGACGCATTCACAAAAGCAATGGCAACAGAATGTGTTGCACAGTCACTTGGCAATGATGCATTCTGGAATTACCTGGACACACTTATTACAAAGAAAGTAGGTGTTGACCAATTAGACGACGAGGCAATCAAACTAGGTATGTCTGCGGATGATTTCACAAACTGCATGGCGAGTGCAGAGGTTAAATCTGCCGTACAAGCTGATATCGAAAGTGGTATTGCTCTCGGAACAGAAGGTACGCCAAACTCTATACTCGTCAACGAAGCAGGTGAGCAAGAATTCATCAAGGGAGCTGCGGATTACGCTGACGTCAAAGCGAAAATCGACAAACTATTAGGTAAATAAATATCAAAATAAAAGGCCGTCCCGTAATTGTGGGATGGCTTTTTGATTTCGTTATTTTTATCGTTTGTAGATTTACAGAACGTTGACATTATTACCACTTGTACAGCACGTAAAGCCCATGTAGACGTGGTGAAAGACGGATGGGTAAAACAAGGAGTGCATATAAACGGTCTTGGCGGAGTCACTATCGGCAAAACGGAACTGGAATTCTCTCTCCTTGATCGTTCCCGCATAGTTGTGGAATATTTTGATCAGTGCGTCATCGAAGGAGAAATCCAGCGATATCCAAAAGAGATTGCTCGAAGCAAAGTATATGCCGAACTTCACGAGCTCATTATTGGCGCAAAAAAAGGACGTGCTAGTGAAAGTGATATTATTCTTTACGATTCCGTTGGTATAGGGCTTGAAGACTATTCGGTTTTGCGGCTTACCTACGAATTGGCAATGCGTTATGACCTCGGCCAAGATATGAATATGGCGCCGGTTTTGACTGATCCGAAAAACTTAATCTCAGTCTTGAAATAAATAGAGGATAAATAAAAAAGCCCGCGTGTTGTGGGCTTTTTTATCATTAAACTATTTCTTTCTGGTAGCAACTTTCACAATACATCATTTTTGGTTTATCTGTCGGCATTCTCTGCAAAATAATGGAGCAGGAATACTTATTTTTTTATAGAACAAAAAATCATCGGGGGTGATGCTAAAGTCTTGTTTGCAATTTTGACAATTTCTTGTTTCCATTTAGTCGAAGTAATTCTTGAGACGCAAAATTTGCTCGTTGACGCGAAGCTTTTCGTGTACTTTCGCTTCAATCTGGCGGATACGTTCACGAGTCACACCAAATTCCTGTCCCACTTCTTCTAGTGTGTGCTGTACGCCAGATGTGAGTCCGTAGCGCATCTCGAGAATCTTGCGTTCCTTTGGCGAGAGCTCATCGAGAACTTCTTTGATCTGATCTTGCAAAATACGCCGAGAGACTTCCTGATCCGGACGAAGTATTTTGTCATCTGCAATGAATTCTCCACGTGTTGATTTCTCATCGCCGTCGTTGCCAATCGGTTTTTCAAGTGAGACAGTTTCCTGATTGATCTCTTCGATTGTATAAATCTTTTCAATATCAACACCCATTTCGGTCGCTATCTCTTCTGGCAACGGTTCACGTCCCAAATCTTGTGAGAGACGTCGCACTATTTGTTTGTATTTCGAAATGGTTTCAACCATGTGAACAGGAATACGAATCGTGCGGGACTGGTCAGCAAGCGAGCGGGTGATTGATTGGCGAATCCACCATGTCGCATATGTTGAAAATTTGTATCCCTTTGTCCAGTCAAATTTTTCAACAGCCTTAAAGAGTCCTATGTTCCCCTCTTGGATAAGGTCGAGTAGGGTCAGGTCAGACGAGCGTCCAACATATTTCTTTGCGATGGAGACAACGAGGCGGAGGTTTGCTCGCGCAAGAAGATTCTTTGCTTCGAAATCCCCTGCGGCAATTCTCTGCGCAAATCCGCGCTCTTCTGCCGCCGAAAGAAGTGGGTACTGTCCGATTTCTTTGAGGTACATCTGAATTGAATCGTATTGAGTTCCCTCTCTTCGGTACTCTGGCTTGTCGCCCTTTGTTGTCGCATCAATATCGAGCAGATTTCCTCCTTCCAAGACATCAATATGCGCCACGGCGAATTCATCGTATATTTCTTCAAGGAATACTACATCACTCTCTATTGCTGGAAATGCCTTCAAAATCTCATCATAAGTGACGAAGCCTCTCTGCTTTCCCTTGTCGAGAAGAGCTTTTTTTCTCGCTTCTTTGTCGACAGGCTTTTCTTTCTTCTTTGCAACCTTGCTTTTTGGCAAAACTTTTTTAACTATTATTTTTACGTTTGATGCTTTCTTATTTTTTACAACTTTTTTGGCTTTTTCTTTTTGTTTTGGAGCAGGCTTGCGAACGGTTTTCTTTTGAGGCTTTTTCACAAGCTTCTTTTTGCTACTTTTAGATTTTGATGTGCTATTTTTTTTCATATTTTATTTATGTGACGACTTTTAATGGCTTCGATATTTTTCGAGTGAAGCTGACAGAGTTGCATGCTTTCCCTTACCTCTTCTTCATTTCCCAGACTCTCTGCTCTCCGAAGGCGATTGAGTGCATTTTCGAGTATTTCTGCTTCGTATTCCAACTCGAGATTATCCAAAAGCTCTTCTACTTCATTTACTCCGCCACCATGATCTGCATAATACATTTCAGCTTCAAAAAGCAACTGTTCCTTATCCTTTTCATCAAGGCTCGATTCCATTTCGAGCCATGTCTTACCTTCAAACTCTTCGATAAGAGCAATAATTTTCTTTGATTTGTCGAGATTACTTTCTTTTGATGCAGAGAGAAGTAAGAATCCTACGAGCTTGCGTTTGATTGCTTCCTTTTTTGTTATCGCGTCCTTCTTCTCTTCTTTTTCTACACTTTTCACAACGTCAGTCATCGTACTTCTCGCGCGCAACACTTCATCGGCAATCACCTGTTCTGGCAAAAGGAGAGTATCGGCGACTTTTTTTACAAAATGTGCACGATCGATCGCACTCTTGATCGAAGCAATGTACGGAACAACTTGTTTCCCTATCTCATTTCGAAAATCTCTTTCCGAAAGTTCTTTTCTGGATATTGCCTCAATCAAGAAATCAATAATGTGTTTTGTCTTGCTAATCGCGTCATGCCATAGTGACGGATTCTCTTTTACTAACTCTGCGGGATCTTTGCCTTTTGGTAAAACAACCATTTCAACATTCATCCCGAGAGCAAGTGCAATCTCGTAGCTTCGCCCAGAGGCTTTGACGCCGGCCTGATCTGCGTCAAATGAAAAAAACAGATTATCTGTAAATCGTTTCAGGAGACGGATATGGTCTTCTGTGAGCGCTGTTCCAGAGACAGCAACTGTCTCTTCGCTCTTTGCTTGATGAGCGAGTAATAAATCAAATTGCCCTTCAACAATGATACATCTGTTCTCTCGAAGCATTGCTCGTTTTGCTTTATCGTATCCGAAAAGTATTCTACCTTTGTGATAAATAGGTGTTTCGGGCGAATTGACATACTTTGCTGTATCAGACGGTATATCAAATCCCTCGGGCGCAAAGACACGTCCAGAAAATCCCACAACTCTTCCGTTTGCATCACAAATGGGAAACATAATCCGCCCACGGAATCGATCGATTGCGCCGTGCTTTCCACTGACCGCAAGACCAGACTCGACGAGCTTTTTCTCAGAAAATCCTTTGCCTCGCAAGTATTTTGTAAGTTCGTCCCACGTGCGGAGAGCATAACCAACTCGAAAATTGACAATCGTCTCATTTGTGAGTCCTCGACTAGTCAGATACTCCATAGCATCCTTCTGTTGAGATAACTTTTTCTCAAAAAACATTGTCGCTTCTTCGTGAATTGCGTAGAGTTCATCGTGCGTCTCTTCCTGCTTCCCAGAAAACTTTTCCAATGTCACACCTGCACGGTTCGCGAGCAAAACAAGAGCTTCACGAAAACTACTCGCTTCTATTTCTTCAACAAAGGAGAAGATATCACCGCCTCGATTGCAACCAAAGCAGTGATATGTTCCCCGTGAGGGAGAGACAAAAAACGATGGAGTCTTTTCATTGTGAAATGGACACTTACCGCGAAGATACGCACCCGACTTTTCGAGCTTAATGTATGTTGAGACTACATCCGTAATCGAGAGTCTTTCTTTGATTGTTTGTACTGATGATTGAGTCATAATGAGAGGACACAAGCTTCAGCTGATAAGAACTATTACTTGCTTTCTTTCTTTTCCTTTTCTTGAAAGCCTGTTCCAGCTGGAATCAACCGGCCGATGATAACGTTTTCCTTGAGACCACGTAGACGGTCAATACCACCGCGAATTGCATTAGTGATGAGAACACGGTTTGTGTTTTGGAATGATGCAGCAGAAAGCCAGCTCTTTGTCGTGATAGACACTTCTGAAATTCCAAGAATAATCGTTTCTGCTTTTGCCTCTTCACCTCCATCCTTCGTAATCCTGTCATTTTCTTCAATCAATTCGACATACTCAACAATCTCTCCTGGACTGAAGTCTGTATCACCAGCATCCTTGATTCGCTTACGCGCAAACATTTGTCGGATAATGATTTCAATGTGCTTGCGGGCAATCGATGCACCTTGGAGCTCATAGACTTTGTTGATTTCCGCAATAATATAATCTTCCGCATTTTCACGAGTACCGTTCTTCAATATTTCTACAATATCCGCTGATCCATCAGAAATAACATTCCCTTTCTCGATTTTTGATCCAATTTTTATGAGAGGATTTCTACGAGGATTGAGCGTATAAACAACCTCATTCGCCTTTCCATCTATTTTCGTATCACCGAGAACTGTAATTTCTTTTTCCTTCCCGTTATCACGGATGTCTGTTACTTCTCCACTAACTGTCGCAACAGTTGCTGGATTTTTCGGCAGACGTCGTTCGAAGATTTCTTCGACACGAGGAAGACCTTGCGTAATGTCGATTCCCGCCACACCTCCGGCGTGGAATGTTCGAAGCGTCAGCTGTGTTCCCGGCTCTCCGATTGCCTGTGCAGCGATAATACCGACAGCTTCACCGAGCTTCACTAGAGAGTCACGCCCGAGGTCAAGACCGTAACACATTTGGCAAATACCATATTTCGTCTTACATGTAAGAGGTGTTCGAACGAAAACTTCAGTGACACCCATCGCGTCTATCGTATCGGCTTCTTCTTTCGTTGTAAGGTGACCCTTCTTGAAGAGTACTGTTCCTGACGCATCTTTGACTGGTGTCATGAGAACACGTCCACGAATATTCTTCGAAAGTGGAATTATGATTCCGGAAACAATATCTTTGTGCATCATTTTTCCTTCTGTTGTTCCACAATCCTTCTCTGTAATCACTACATCCTGCGCGACGTCAACGAGGCGACGTGTGAGGTATCCAGCTTTCGCAGTGTTGAGCGCCGTGTCGGCAAGACCCTTGCGAGAACCGTGCGTCGTAATGAAATACTGGATCGGGGAAAGTCCTTGAATATATGACTGTACGATAGGATAATCGATGATACGCCCTGTTGTGTTCTGGATGAGACCTTTCATACCAGACATCTGGAGAAGGCTGGACATAGTACCTCGAGCACCTGAGAAAACAAGGTCGAATGTTGAACTCGTCCTGTCGAGATTTGTGGAAATTTCTTTTTCAATTTCTAATTTTACTCCTTCCCAAATTTCAATTACTTTCTGGTATTTCTCGTCATGAGAAAGGAGGCCTTCATGCCAGTGGCCAATAATTTCCTTTTCACGATTACGAGCACGTTCAACTATCTCGTCTTTCTTTTCTGGAATGACGACGTTGTCGATGCTCCATGTAGTTCCTGACTTCGTTGCATACTTGAATCCGAAGTTCTTGATCTTGTCGATCACAGCAGGAGTTCTCTCGATGCCGTAGTGTGCAATACATTCATCAACAATTTTCGAAACACGCTTTGCTGTAATTTCTTCGTTGAGATAAGGGAAATCGTCTGGCAAAATCGTATTGAAGAGAAGGCGTCCAACAGTCGTCTCGAAGAGCTCGCCGTTAAAGGCATTATACTTTTCCTTGTCTGTCGGCAATACCTTTACGATCGCACGAAGTTCGATTGCTCCAAAATCATACGCCAAGATTGCGTGGTTAGGACTTGGATACACACTCCCCTCACCCTTTTCTCCCTCCACTGTCTTTGTCATCCAATATGTTCCCAAAACCATGTCTCTTTGAGGGTTGATAATCGGATCACCGTTTGCAGGCTTGAGAAGATTTTGCGTTGCGGCCATGAGCGTACGAGCTTCTTCTTGCGCTTCTGTTGAAAGTGGCACGTAGACTGCCATCTGGTCACCGTCGAAGTCAGCGTTGAATGCTGTACAGACGAGCGGGTGAAGCTGGATCGCATTTCCTTCGATCAATATCGGCATGAAAGCTTGTATACCCAATCTGTGCAGAGTCGGTGCGCGGTTCAAGAGAACGTACTTGCCTTCAATCACTTCTTCGAGTATTGCCCACACTTCCGGGATCTGATCATCAATCAATCTGTTTGCCCCACGAATGTTGTACGCGAGTTCACGCTCTAGAATTTTCGAGATAACGAACGGACGGAAGAGCTCAAGTGCCATGTGCTTTGGGAGACCGCACTGAGAAAGGCGGAGTTGCGGACCGACGACGATCACTGAACGTCCAGAATAGTCCACACGCTTTCCGAGCAAGTTTTGACGGAAGAGACCTTGTTTACTCTTTAAGTTATCAGAGAGAGATTTCAAAGCTCGGCGTTGAGATTTTGCCATCGCTTGCGCATCAGAATCACTTCCCATTGAGTTGTCGATTAGTGCATCACATGCTTCCTGCAATATACGCTTCTCATTTCGAAGAATGACATCAGGTGCACCAATTTCTTTCAATTTCTTCAAACGATTGTTGCGGTTGATCACACGTCGGTACAAGTCATTGAGGTCACTGGTCGCGTGACGTCCACCATCGATAGCCACCATCGGTCGAAGTGCGGGTGGTACGACAGGAAGTGCAGTCAAGAACATCCACTCAGGACGAATATTTGCGTGTGTCATTGAGCGAACGAGCGCGAGACGGCGACGAATCTTTTCTTTATCCATTTTGCCTGCCTTTTCGATACTCGCTTCAAGTTCAATGCGAAGTTTTGGAAGATCAAGTGACTTGAATATATTATAAACCGCTTCTGCGCCGATTGTCGCTTCGAAACAAGTACCGTAGCGCTTGCTCATATGGTGATACGTAATTTCGTTCATCACTTTTCCTGGCACGAGCTCAGCGAGTTCTTTCTTGGCGTTCACAAAAAGAGTTTTCAATTTTTCCTTGTCATCTTCATTCTGCATACTCTTCGCCTTCGTTTTGTATTCATTCTCGAGATTTTTTTCAATAGTAGATTTCTCGTCTTCGTTCAACTTCGTGACGATATATCCAGCAAAGTAAACCACCTTTTCGAGTTCTCCTTGTGCTATACCGAGAAGTATAGACATACGGGAAGGGACGGAACGCAAAAACCAGACGTGCGCGACAGGACTTGCAAGTTCGATATGACCCATGCGGTCACGACGAACGATACTGCGAGTGACTTCGACTCCACATTTTTCACAAACGATACCTGCATAACGAATACGCTTGTACTTTCCACAGTAACATTCATAATCTTTTTCCGGTCCGAAAATTCGCTCATCGAAGAGTCCAAAACGTTCACTTCGCCCTGTGCGATAGTTTATCGTTTCTGGTTTCGTCACTTCTCCAAATGACCACTCACGAATCTGGTCAGGTGATGCGAGACGGAGATGAATCTCATTGAAATTTCCTATGTTGAGTGTTTTCATAATAATATTTTTATTGGTTAGTTAGATTCCTCATCACCATCTATTGCTTCCGTTGAGAGAAGCTCGACATTTAAGGAAAGTCCGCGCAAGTAATTGAGCATGACAGAGAATGACGCTGGTGCGTTGGTGTGAGTAATATTGTCGCCTTTGATAATAGAATCAAAAGCTTGTGTTCGACCGACGATGTCATCTGATTTCACTGTCAACATTTCACGAAGTGCATAGGCAGCACCATACCCTTCGAGCGCCCAGACTTCCATTTCTCCGAATCTTTGTCCTCCACCTTGTGCCTTTCCTCCGAGTGGTTGCTGAGTGATGAGTGAGTAGGGTCCAATCGAACGCATGTGAATCTTGTCTTCCACCATGTGGTGCAATTTGAGAATATACATGATACCAACAGCGATATCTCGTCCAAACTTTTCCCCTGTTCGTCCATCGTAAAGTGGAACGCGTCCGCTTTCAGGATAGCCCGCTTCTACCAATTCTTTCCTGATTTCGTCAGTTGATGCTCCTCCAAACGGCGGAACTATTGCTTGGTAGCCCAATGTTTCAGCTGCTATTCCCAAGTGCATTTCCAAGATTTGTCCCAAGTTCATACGAGACGGAATACCAAGCGGAGTCAATATGATATCGACAGCCGTTCCATCTTCCATAAACGGCATATCTTCTTCCGGCAAAACAACTGAGATAACACCTTTGTTTCCGTGACGTCCAGCGAGCTTGTCTCCTACTGAAATGTTTCGAATCTGCGCAACTTCGATCACGACTTTTTTGATAACTCCACTTTCGAGTTGATGTCCTGCTTCACGAGAAAATATTTTTACACCGATGATACGTCCCCGCTTACCGTGAGGCAACCGAAGTGACGAATCTTTCACATCACGTGCTTTCTCAGCAAATATTGATCGAAGCAATCGCTCTTCTGGTGTAAGCTCTGTTTCTCCTTTCGGTGTGATTTTACCAACGAGGATATCATTCTCTCGAACTTCAGCTCCGATGCGGATGATTCCTTCTTCGTCGAGGTCCTTTAATTTGATTTCTCCAACGTTTGGAATATCTCGCGTCGTGACTTCAGGTCCGAGCTTCGTATCGCGGACGAGACAGACGAATTCATCAACATAGATAGAAGTCAATTTTGAATCTTTCACAAGTCGTTCTGAGAGAATGATAGCGTCTTCGTAGTTGTTACCATTCCAACTCATGAATGCAACGCGGAGATTTTGCCCGAGAGCTATTTGTCCGCCCGCTGTTGAGGATGTGTCAGCGAGGAGATCGCCTTTCTTTACTTTTTGTCCCACATCAACGCAAGGGCGGTGATGAAGAATGTTGAAGTTGTTTGTTCGAGAAAAGGACACGAACGGATAAGTGTGCATCGTTCCTTTTGCATCTTTGATGATCACTTTTGCAGCATCTACCTTCTCCACTGTTCCTTCTTCATTTGCATAGAGGAGTCGTCCTGAGTATTTCGCAGCCAAGGCTTCGATACCTGTTGCAACATATGGTGCTTCAGGCAATATACACGGCACTGCCTGCTTTTGCATGTTCGAGCCCATGAGTGCACGGTTTGCATCGTTGTGTTCGAGGAATGGGATCATCGATGTCGCAACAGAAAATGCTTGGTGTGGTGCAACGTCGATGAAGTCAATATCTTTTCGCGCAGTTAATCCGGGCATTGTCTTGATACGCGCTTCTACATACTCGCCTTCAATCATTCCGTTACTATCTATCGATGCGCCAGCATGAGCAATCGTGTATTTTTCTTCTTCGAGTGCGTTCAAGTACACAATTTCCTTTGTGATTTTGCCATCCTTTACTTTGATGTACGGTGTTTCGATAATACCGAAGTCATTCACTCGTGCATAAATAGAAAGGTGGAGAATGAGACCAATGTTCGGACCTTCTGGTGTATGAATCGGACAGACACGTCCATAGTGAGATGGGTGCACGTCGCGCACTTCAAGTCCTGCTCGTTCTCGGGTAAGTCCTCCAGAACCGAGCGCTGAAAGAATACGTGAGTGTTCTATTTCAGAAAGAACGTTTTCTTGGTTCATGAACTGTGACAACTGGTTTGTTGAGAAAAATTCTTTGATACGAGCCTGGAGTGGTCGCTGGTTGATGATCTGGATAGGGAGAGCCTGCGCAGAATCAATCGTTGACATGCGGTCTTGGATGTTTCTCTTGATCTGTGTCATACCAACACGCACCTTTGCTTGGAGCATTTCGCCCACGTAGCGGACACGGCGAGAACCCAAGTGGTCGATATCGTCCCCTTTTGACTGTGGAGTGTTCGTAAGAGTGATCACGTGTGACCAGATGACGTAAAGATCTTCAGCGTCTATAGTACGTTTCTCAAGATCCTTTGTCGCCAACGGTTTATCAAATCTTTTGTTAAATGTATATCGTCCAACTGTCGAAAGGTCGTATCGTTCAGAAGAGAAGAGATTGTCAATAAATTCCTTTGCATTGTCTGGAGTTGCGAGGTCGCCGTCGCGAAGTCGCTTGTAGATTTCAAGATATGAATCGGTCAGTGTTTTCGCTGGATCCTTCGCGATTTGTAGTGCCATTGCATCCTTTTCTTCTTGAGTAGTGCACACCTCAACCATCTTTTCGTCTGTAAGTCCGAAAACGCGGAAAAGCGAAACCATTGGGAATTTGCGCTTCTTATCAATACGGACATAGATTACCCCATCAGCTTCCGTATCGATTTCTATCCAGACACCTCGGCCCGGAATTATTTTTGCACCAAAGAACTTCTTGCCTTTTGCCTCACGTTCAGTGAAGAATACACCAAATGAGCGTGCAAGTTGAGACACGAGGACACGTTCGACACCGTTGATGATGAAAGTACCATGTGGCGTCATCATCGGGATGTCGGTCAAGAATATTTCTTGCTCTTTTGTTTGACCGTTTAGTCTGTTTAGAAGTGAGACACGCGCCTTTAGTGGCACCTCGTATGAGAGTTTGTTTTCTTTTGCATACTCTTCTGTCGTTTTGACTTCACCGATTGTGAAATCATCCCACTTCAGAGTAAACTTCTTCGTTGAATAATCATTGATAGGCGAGAATTCTTGGAATATCTCTTTAAGGCCTACTTCAAGAAACCACTTGAACGACGATACTTGGGTTTCGAGAAGGTTTGGAAATGCCGCAAGCGGCTCCCGATATTTGCCGAAGTATTTCTTCGGACGAGTATGTTGTACCTTCATAATAGTTTTATGCTAAACAAAAAGAACACAAAAAAGACGGGCACAGGACGTGCTCGTTTAAAAACTTATTTTGTGGCGTTTTGGTTTCGCAAAATGATGGGGTGTTTTGCTACTAATAGTGTGATTGATAGCCACTACACAATCAAGTCAATCGTGGAGACGAGTCTAGCAGAAAGAGCTTTCCCTGTCAACCCTGCATTAGAGATTGCTGGTGTGAAGCGCGTTCCCATAGAACTTCGCCAAGTCTCACCGCTAAGCCAACCCAGCAAATTTTCTGTTTACAATACTTTACGCGACCATGTTTTGATAGCACGTTTCGCAAAAGATTGGACTTTTTGTCTCTGGTGGAAATGCTGTATCGAATTCATTTCCGCATTTGTTGTCACACGAGCGGTGATAGAGTGTGGGTTTCAGGCGATCCGCAATCCTTCGTACATGTCGACATTCTGGACAGAGATGTGGAATGGGGAGATTTTCTTTTTTCAAAAACGAAAGTTCGTTCACTTGAATTCTGTATGCGCTTCCACAGTCGCGACATCCGAAGACTTCTTTGATTATTGATTCATCCACATCTTTGATCGCTGTTGACACATCATCACTATTTTTTGTAATAGTATAATTTCCTTTCGGTACATCAATCCACTTATAACCTTTTGCAACCGCTTCTTCTTTTGTGAGAGGAAATTGTTCGAGACACAGTGTGTTGTTGTAACCAAACGGTGCGAGCTCGGTCGGGAAGAATTCGCCATAGCGATATTCATTTCCCTGCGCATCCACGTACGGCATCTCATTCATGTGCGCTTTTATTTTCTCCACGAGTGCAACATACTCCTCTTTTGAATATTCTTTGTTGAGAATGCAATATTGTTTACTGCGCAGTCCGATACAGCCGAAGCAATCAGATGATGACTTCAGATGCATTGAGTATTCACTATCGCGAACGTTCGGCCAACAGTCGACAGAAAAACGCAGATTGTACGCTTTGTCTCCACAGATGGATGTCTCGTAGCAAAGTTCGGTGTTTTCTCCCCATATGCACGCATCCATGCAGTCTTTGTTGCCCGGCACAACCATGTATTGGCAGTGTCTCAAATTCTCGCTCTCTCGCACGAGATAGCAATCGATAGCATTTTTGCATTCTGATACATACGCGCCTGTTGAATTGAGGTTACGAAGGCCTTGATGGTATTTGTGTGGTTGTGTGTCCCAGAATGCTCTTGCGCTCTCGCGAGCTTTCTCGATTCCCTCCCGAGTATCAAGTTTCATCGCCTCTATCTGTGCGTGATAGTCCTCTTTTGAATATTGTTCATTAAAAATGCAGTATGATTTCTTGCGGAGATTGGCGCAACCGAAGCAGTCACTGCATCCGAGACAATCGCGTGCGAACCACATATTTCTCGAATCGGCGCACATGATGCAAAAGTAGCATTGGTAGCAGTTTGCAATCCAAAATGACTCATAACACCTCTCGCAATCTCCGGCATTTGAATTATCAACACAGTCTGTACAGCGATCAATTGCATTTCCATACATGGAATTCTCTGTGCGATTGGAATTGAAAATCAGATAGCAATCTTTGAGATAGCTCGCATTGCCACAGTAATCACTCCGGACCAAACCGTGTTCGTTGAGCGCATAAATCGGTACGTCCTTATCTAGTTCGAATAGCTGTGTGAAAAATGGCTTCGAGAAGTCATACTCCCTTCCATAATCCTCTGGATTCCATGAATCAGAAAACCACTCTTCCTGTGTCACTATTTTTCGTCCACTCGCTTCTGGATACAGAGAAAATATTTCTTTGCCAGTCGTCGCATCTTTGACTTTGAACATTCGTCTTTCGTTACGATACGCGAGGCGACGCACAAAGCGACACTCCGGACAAAATGTCGGTGGTGGCACTTTCATCTTCTCAAGAAAAGCGAAGTCATCGCTATCAAGCGTGAATTCCTTTTTACAATTCTGACAGTTTCGAGTTTCCATATTAGACAATTTCGCTTTGATAGCATTTTTCGCAGTACACAATCTCTGATTTGTCGGGTGAATAGGTCGTTTTGAACTTATTATCACATTTACCTGCATGGCCATGTGTCACCATGTCACACATACACCCTCGAGGAAAAAGCAGGAATGGCCCGCGCGCATTGATACGTTCCATGTTGCGACAGTTTGGACAGAGTGTTGGGAGTTGGATTCCCAGACTTTTATACAATTCAATTTCGCCGGGGAGTAGACGAAATGCTCTGGTGCATTTATCTTTACACGTGCCTCCATGCCCACATCCTATGACTTCTTTGGTAAGGTCTTGCGAATACTCCTCCGGATTTCCAGACAAATCTTTTGATTCGATGGTCAACTTATAACCTCGATCAATCTCGTCTCTCCATTTATACCCTCCAGCGAGAGCCTCCTCTTTGGTGATCGGGTAATACGTCATCGCGATTGTCTCATTGTATGCGAAAGGTGACAGCTCGCTCGGGAAAAATTCTCCGTAGCGATATTCAATGCCCTGCGCATCTACGTAAGGAATTTCCATCATTTGCTTCTTGATCTTCTCGATCACGCTCTCATATTCTTCTGGTAAATATTCCTTGTTCAAAATAACATACTTCTTGCCTTTTATGCCCACGCAACCGAAAAGATTTTGTGATGAGAAGCAAAGATTGCAATATTCAAGAAAAGTATCTCCGTTCCATGATGCATCGCAGAATTTCATATTGGTCGAATTCGTCATTCCTTGGCATTCGTAAGAGAGCTCTACGGGATCGTACGCTATGTTGTTCATATCCATTGAGTCTTTCACGTTAACACAATTTATCCAAAGATATTTTGCTTCTTCCGAGTTTCTAATTGAAAAAGAATTGTGAAGTGATTTCCCTTCTTCGAGATCGTTTCCTGTACAGTCGATACATTTACGTTGGTAAGCAAACACTCGGGGAAATTGAGCCTTGAGTATTTTAAATTTTTCTCTTGCATTTGTAAACGACTTCTTACTAGTCGTTATTTCATCAACTTTCTTTTTATACTCTTCAGGTGAATACTGTTCATTAAAAATATAGTAGGATTTTTGGCGAAGTCCGACGCATCCGAAACAATGGTCACATCCACGCAAATCATATCCAAGTATCACATCGGAGCATGAGTCCGCATATGTAAGATGCGCACAGCGGTATAGATGCGTGCAATAGTTGCAATCAACAACGAACTCGGCGTTGTTGGAGACATGTAAACAATCGTAAGCATTCTTCGTTCGATTAGAATACTGAAGATAGGCTCCGTCCTCATTGTAATGAGAAGCAAAACACAGATACGCATTTTTATTTGAGAGAGAATAGTTTGCATAATCTGAATCTATGTTTTGCGTTGCAACAAGAGCTATGCGTGGTACTCGAGATAGGAGTTCTTTATATTGCTCAAAGAAAGATCTGGAAAAATCATACTCTTTTCCAAAAGATGTCGAATCCCAATTGTCTGCCCACCAGCATTCTCTGCAATAGACAGTAAAGGCTGCTTCGGGTGCATACGCTCCGATAGTCGGCTTTTTACATGCATCGCAGGGTCGGGAATAAAGCGTCCGCTCATTGCGCCATGTTGTTCGTCGCCTTAAACGACATTGTGGGCAGAACGTAGGTGCAGGGACTTCGATTTTCTTATAAAAGTCAAAATCCTCTGCTTCTACGGTAAAGGCGTTTTGGCAGTGCTGGCATGTTCTAGTTTCTTGCATAGTCTTGATATTACACGATAAAATCTTTTCTGCAATTTTCGGCTTCTTCCCTCATTCTTAATTATTCATTACCTAAATCACTTCTTTTTGGTAACAACTCTCACAATAGACAATTTCCGGTCGGTCGGGAGCATAGCTTGTCTCGAATTCATTTGGACATTTTCCATCATGGTCATGCCCAGCTTTGTCGCACATGCAAGAACGATGCCAGAGTTTCATTGGGTTTTGATTTGTTAGGCGTATCTTATGTCTCTCATCAGGATGCATTCGGGGAATAGGCACATTCATTTGTTTATAAAATTGAAATTCAAGGGGTGTCAAACGAAATGCTCTTTTGGAAACTTCACATTCAATGACTTCATTCAGAATTGATTCGGAAACATCGTTGATATTGTCAGGTAAATCGGTTGCTTTAATAGTTACTGCATGCAACGTTTCTTCAGGCTCTTTCCAACGGAAACCACCTTGTATTATTTCTTGTTTCGTTTGCGGAAAATAGCTTTGAGCAAAAGATTCATTGTAGGCGAAAAGTGAAATTTCTGTTGGAAAAAATTCTCCGTATTTATATATACGACCTTTTTTATCCACATAAGGCATCTCGTTCATATGTGCCTTTATTTTTTCCAACATTGAGAAATATTCTTCCTTAGTATACTGCTTGTTTAAAATGCAATACTCCTTGTTTTTTAATCCAATACAACCAAAAAGATTTTTGTTTGACGAAACAATATGATAGGAATACTCAATGTATGTCGCCGATGCCCAGCAATTGAAAGAGAATTTGATCATATCTTGACTGTCTCCAGCTCCCATACATTCATATACCCTATTTGCGTTTTGACCCCAAAAAGTCATGTCATAGCAATCACGAGCGTGCTGATAGAGTATAAACTGACAGTGCTTACTATCCTCTGTATTGTAAACTTCAAAAGAATTGTGTACATTTTTGCAACCATATATGCGGTTTCCCGAAACATCTACGTTGTGCAATTCTTCTGCGAACCTCCTTGGATAATCCAGAAACATTCTCGAAACTTTTTCTTTTGTTTCTTGAACGACTGCATATGACCCTAAGTCATATTCTTTTAACTGTTGAAAATACTCTTCTTTTGCAAATGGTTTGTTAAAAATATAATATGATTTCCCGCGCAAATTGACACAACCAAAACAATTTTGACAGCCAAATAAATTCTTCGAAAAGTATATATTCACTGAATCCGCACAGGCATCAGAATAAAATGCCTTATAGCATTTATGTAACGAAGCACCCTCGTATGACATTTCGCACTTTTCAGCTTTTAATATATCAAGGCACTTTTTTCCATTGAGAAAAAAAGTTGTGTAAGCACATTCTTCACTATACGAAGTGTTAAAGACGAGATAACAATCCTTCAGATTCGTTCCCATGTTGACATATTCTGTCCTGATCAGAGTCGTATACTGACTTTGCAGAGAGAACTGAGGTACTTTTCGCAAAAGCTGTCCGAACTGCTCAAAAAACGGTATGGAGAAATCATATTCCTGCCCATAAACCATAGCATCCCACGCATCACTCCACCATGCTTTGGGAGAATAGACCGGCACGTCTGCATTTTCAGGAAAGAGCGAAATAATAGATTCTCCGGTTAAATCACATTTTCTTTTATAAAGTATTCGTTCATTCAAAAAACTCATACGTCTCTGGGCACGACATGTTGGACAAAATGTCGGAGGCGGTACTTTCATTTTTTCATAGAACGAAAAATCATCTGGTTCGATGGTAAACGGGTTCTTACAATTCTGACAATTTTTTATTTCATTATTCATTCTTAATTATTCATTACCTAAACCACTACTCTATTATAACATTCTTCGCAGTAAATAATTTCCTCTCGTTCTGGAGCATAGGAGGTTTCAAATTCGTTCATACAACCTGCATTCATACATGACCGATGCCAAAGTTTTGGTAGATTGATAAACTTGAATCTTTCCGCAAAACGACAATTATGACACTTTCGAGGGAATGGCAGTCCAATGCGTCTATAAAAATCCAGTTCCATTGGTATTATCCGATACGCACTTTTACAACCCACACAGGCGATTATTTCCTTCGTAATGCTGTCAGAAATGTCTTGCGATCTATCCGGCAAATCAGACCCCTGAATTGTTGTCTCAAATTCTTTATTGCTTGGTTCACGCCAAAAGAATCCTGCTTCGAGCGCATCTTCTTTGTTTATGGGTACATAGTCTTGGGCGAAACTTTCGTTGTATGCCAAAGGTGAAAAAGAATACGGAAAGAAGTCTCCATATGAATATGTCCTGCCCTGCTCATCTACGTAAGGCATATCCAGCATATGCTGTCTTATTTTCGGAACCAAAACTTCATACTCTTCTTTTGAATACTGTCTATTTAAAATGCAAAATTCTTTCTTCTTGAGACTAATGCAGCCGAAACAGTTGGACGCACCAAAACAATAACCAGAATATTCTAGATCACGGACATTCCCAAAACAATTAAAACAAAATTTAAGCCCATATGCTCCATCGCCACACGTCATACATTCATATGAATTCTCTATACCCATAAAAAGTTGCGTGGAGTCATAAGAATTGGCCGCCTTCAGAACACTGATTTGTACATATCGCAGGTTCTCGCCATCCTGAACAGAAAAAGAGTCGCGTACATTCTTTGAATCACTCACTCTATCACCTGTACAATTGAGATTTCTATTTCCGTAATAATATTTGACGGGAAATTTTTGCCAAAAATCAAGAACTGCATCACGTATGCTTGAAATGGCTGCGTAAGACGATAGATCAAGTTGAGCCAATCTTTTTTCATATTCGTCTTTTGAGAGCGGCTCATTGAAAAAATAGTAAGACTTACCGCGTAGATTTACGCAACCAAAACAATTTGTACAACCACGCAGTCCTTTACTAAACCACACGTCCACGCAACTTTCACAATCGACGGAATACAAAGTTTGATAAGACTTATAGACCATGACACATTCGTAGCATAATTCACTATCCATTGTCTCATGTGAGTCAAAAGAATTTTTCACATTTGTCACCTTCACTAGGTATGCAGAGTCTTCTACAAAGTCGGCATCGAAGCATAAGTACGCATTCTTAAGTCTGCCCGCCTCATTGCAGTAGTCCGAGTTAGTCATAAATCCGGCCGAAGATTTGGCCATAATAGGTACGCGACCAAATAACTCTTTGAACTGTTCAAAGAATGGTCGAGAAAAGTCATACTTTACACCGTAATCCAACGCTTCCCATTCGTCTCCATACCAATATGAAGTTTCATACGTTTGTATAGACGCTTCGGCAGGAATGCCTGAAAATGAATCCTGTCTTGTATGCGCGTCCTTTCTTCGAAACAGGTTCCTCTCATTTCTCCAAGAGAGTCTCCTCTGCATTCTGCACGGAGGGCACCATGTCGGGACAGGAACATGCATCATCTCATAAAACCCGAAATCATCCGGTTCGATGGTGAAATCCTCTTTGCAGTTTTGGCAGTTGCGAGTTTCCATATTACATTACTTCTTTCTTATAACATTCTTCGCAGTAAATAATCTCTTTCTCAAGATCGTACGCTGTTTCAAAAGTATGCGGACATCTTTCTTCTCCATGAAATTCATGACTATTTAGGTTTTTATACTGCCCCTTCACGAAATGCCCTCCATTACACATACACTGGGATTTTTTCATGAGTGGCGGAGCCATGTGCTTCTGACGCCTAGCAAATCTGCAATCAAAACAAAATCTCGGGAGTGGGAGACCAGCATTCTTCAGATACTGGAGTTCGTTTGTAATAATCCTGTAGGCTTTGTTGCAACCTATACATTGTATCAATTCTTTCGTTATGCTGACATCGACTTCGGCCGACTCCGGCAGATCATCTGGCTTCATGGTCGTTTCGTATTCTTTTCTATTTTGTTCCCTCCAAACAAAACCCAATTTCTCTACCTTTTCTTTGTTTGAAGGAAACTGATCTTGAAGCAGTGATTCGTTATATGCAAAGAGTGACATCTCAATAGGAAAAAATTCTCCATATTTGTATATATGACCGCGCTCAGTGGTGTAAGGCATATCCATCATATGATGCTTGATCTTCCGAACGAGCTCTAGATACTCCTCTTTCATGTATTGTTTGTTAAAAATACAATACTCAGCGTCTTTCATGCTCACACATCCAAAACAGTTCTTTGAGCGTCGCATGCTGATGCAATACTCGAGTTCTTGGCATCCAGGCCAACATTCATAGCAGAACTTGAGCTTATCGACTTGTTCCCCAACAATCATGCATTCGTATATCTGAGAAGCGCTGACGCCCCAAGATGTATAATCGTACGAATTACTCGCTCCTCCAAAAGGGACATCCTGTACATACTTCAAGTTTTCTCCTTTTTGGACAATATAACTGTACTTTACATTTTTGCTGTCTTTTATATCTTCACCAGAAACATCCTGGTTCCTAAATCCAAGCATATACTTTACAGGAAATATGCTCCAAAATGCTTCAGCATCTTTTCTTGCCTTTGAAAATCCTTCCCAAGTGCCAAGCTTCATAGACTCGATTTTTTTCTGATACTCTTCTTTTGAATGCTGTTCGTTGAAAATCTTGTACGTCGCATTACGGAGATTGACGCATCCGAAACAATTGGTGCATCCGACACAATTTTTTGAGAACAAGACATCAACACAACTCTCTGAAGCCAATGAGCCTATCGTATTGTAACTCTTGTCGACGCGAACATTGTCGTAACAAAATTCACTATTGTAACAACTGGTCAAATCAAAGCAATTTTTGAGCGCGCCTCCATTGCAACAATAAGCACAATCCTCCATAAATGATGCATTAAAACAAAGATATGCATTTTTCATATCGTCGCACATGTTCGAGTAGTCTGAATTCACGCACCGCTGCATTGATTTTGCGGGATATGGGATACTCCGGAAAAAATCATTCATTTGCTTGAAAAAAGGAACAGAGAAATCATACTCTCTCCCGTACTCGTAGGGGTCCCACGCGTCGCTATTCCAATACGATTGCTCGTATATTGTTAAACCTGCCTGCGGAGGAACACTGGTGAACAATTCTTCTCCAGTAACAGCATTTTTTCCACGAAAAAGATTGTGCACATTTCTCCAAACAATCCGGCGCTTGTAACGACACTGCGGGCAGAATGTTGGAGGAGGAACGTCCATCTTCTCATAAAACCCGAAGTCATCCGGTTCGATGGTGAAATCCTCTTTGCAGTTTTGGCAGTTGCGAGTTTCCATAGGCAAACTACTTGCTTACTTAGCTAAATAAGCAAGTAGTTGTTGAGTGTATTTCAATAACTGTGTTCGCTCAGTATTAAGAAAATATCTTACCAAAAGAGACTTTTGTTCACGATCAAGCAATTCGGCCTTGTATAGAATGGACAGATGCCGTGACGTTGATTCTAGCGAAAGCTTGAGCGATTTCGCGATTTCCCCTACAGACATATACTCTCGCTCTCTAAGTAGGTCGAGGATGACAATCCTTCTCTTATTTGCGAGAGCTTTGCATACTATTTCTGCTCTTTTAAAATCCTTTGTTCTCATACAAAAAAGTATACCCGACTTGGTAATACATGTCTACTCTAACTTGCTTATTTAGCTAAGTAAGCAAGTAACAACAAAGGCTCGGCGTATTGTTCATTATAGATATTTCTGTATTGCTTCAACGAGTTCAGGAAATTCCTTCCTCGGATAAAAGTGTCCTGCGTCTATCTCAGTGTAGTCACTACCAAGTTTCTCACGAATATATCTTGCTTCTTCAATCGAAATATGCGGATCTGTGATTGAAGAAAATTGCACAATCCATTTTTGATTGCTTTTTATTTTTTCCCATTCCCAAGGAGTATCATAATAGCCACTCACCTTCTCACTTTCTAATCCGAGGTCAGTGTAACAAGGTGCAACCAAAACCGAGCCACATATTTTGTGCGTTTCAGCCAAGCGCATAGCTGCGAGTGCTCCAGAAGACCATCCAAGTAAAATAGTATTCTGATCAACTCCCAAGGATTCGATAAAAGGTAGCCAGTGGATTTTGCGTGCAAGTTCGCCGTCTGGATACACACCCGGAGAAATGACTTCCAGTCCGAGTTTTTCTAGTTCAGTTTTCATATATGGAAACCATTCGAAGTTTGTATCGCCCCCACCATTTCCTGGTATAAAAATAACTCTTGTTTTATTCATACCACTACTCTGTTATAACATTCTTCGCAGTAAATAATTTCCTCTCGTTCTGGAGCATAGGAGGTTTCAAATTCGTTCATACAACCTGCATTCATACATGACCGATGCCAAAGTTTGTTTGGCCCACGAGCGAGAAACCGGCGATTATGACGGCAGTCGGGACAATGGTCGGGTAAGGGAATTCCTTCATTTTTATAATAAGTATACTCGTTTGGAATTATCTTGTAATTTTTTTCGCATTGCACGCAGGTGAATATTTCCTTTGCAACATCAAAATCGATTTCTGCTATTGATTCTGGGATTTCTACCCACGATTTCGTCTCTTTTCCAAATGTTCCCCGAGGTGTATCTTCCCATTTGAATCCTTGCGCGATCGCTTCATCCTTCGTCAATGGAAACCTCTCCGGGGCAGCAGTTTCGTTGTAACCGAAGCATGAAAAAGTCGCAGGAAAAAATTCTCCGTATATTCCTTCTTGCTTCATTTTCACAATTATTTCATTCGTGATTCTTTCATACTCTTCTTTTGTGTATTGCTTATTCAAAATGCAATAATCCTTCTTGCGAAGTCCTGCGCATCCGAAAATATTATTACAATTCATCGCGTACATTGAATAGCTACTAAACGTACTTCCCCAACAGACTGCACATACAATCTGATGGAATGTATCCAGCCCCGAATTGATAGAATTGTAGATGCGTACTGCATTTCGTCCTGCTGTATCGACGTCCATACAGTCCTTGGCATTGCGCCAGACATGCACAGCGTACTTATTATCTTCCGCTTCATAGCAATGAAAGCAGGAGACGCAATTTTTAGCATGTTTTATATAGTCACCTGTCGAACCCGTTGCATTCACAATCTCAGCATATTTGCGTGGTTGTATTTTGGAGAATACATCAAACATACTTCTCATTTTTTCAACTCCACCACGTGTGTTGAGTTTCAACTCTTGAAGTTTCTCTTCATAATCTTCTTTTGAAAACTGCTCATTAAAAATGCAAAACTTTTTTGAACGAAGATTCACACAACCAATACAGTTCGTGCAATCCTTGCAGTCGAGGAGAAAGTAGCTCTCGCGACACTCATGAGAACCTTTTGAATAATACACTTTGTAGCAATCATAGCAGTCGTCGCACTCATATGTTCGTTCACATTTGGAAGCGAACGACGTATCGATCACATCACGGCATTCCTGAATCCAGTATGAGTGGATCGAATCTTCGTTGTTTGAGGATTCGATAATCAAATAGCAGTTTTTGTTATCAGCAGAAATATTGGTGTATTCACATCCAGGACTCTTCACATAGATGAGACCGATTTTAGGTATATCATTCCACAACTCCTCGAACTGCTCGAGAAATGGTCTCGAATCATCATACTCTTTTGCATAATCCGTTCCCTCCCAATCATCTGAAAACCAACAGTCATAGCACCAGACCGTATGTGCTTTATTTGGTGAGCCTGCTCGAACGGGCGAATACATCGAGATCACGTCTTTTTTGCACTTATCACAAGGACGTTTATAGAAGGCTCGCTCGTTTCGAAAAGAGAGCCTAAGTTGTGAGCGGCATTCCGTACAAAGAAGCGGTGTTTGCACACCCATTTTTTCATAATATGAAAAATCATCCGGTTCGATGGTGAAATCTGTTTTACAATTCTGGCAGTCTCTAGTTTCGTTCATATGTTCCTAGTTTAGTACGAATAATACGATATGCAAGCGCGGGGGTATCGACAAGCTTTCCGATTTTTTCCGCTAGCACGCGCATGTAGGCCCCGCTTTCGCACAACACGACTATAGTCGCTATCAAGACTTCAGCATCTTTATTTTGCTCGACAACATCTCGCCATTTTTTCACAATCTCTTCCTGTCGGAAATCGCCTTTTACTTTCGCTATGCGAGAAACGATTTCATCGTGCAATTCTCCTAGCTTCATCATTCTCATGTTCTCAAGAACAATAGAATGAATAATTATTTCATGAATTGGCATCTCTACGTTCACTCCCTCCCGCGCGTATGCGAAAAGCGGTTTGCCATCAACCGTTCTTGAAGAATACGCAGGATACTCTTCTGTGAATGTGCCAACGCATTGAACAATCGTATCCTGTATCTTTCTTTCAACATCCCCTCCAAGTGATTCTGAAATGTCTGGCCTCGTCTTCGAGGAGGTCCGAGGACTTTCAGAATCATTTGAAAAAATAAATGGTTTTATTTCCTGTATTTTCCCCAAAATATCTCCCGTATCAGTCGCCACCCCAAACAAAACTTCCACTTCATACTCTTTTGACAACTTGAGGTATTTTTCTTTCTCATGCACGCTCTCACCCGTGAGTACAAGAAGTACTCCTTCTGCCATCGGATCCAGCCTGCCGGCGTAGGTCGCCTTCTCATTACTCGGAATTTTCCCTCCTTCTCGCGCCCGCTCGATGCACGCAAGTGGTGTTTCGCCTTCATATTTCCAAAGCACAATTATCCCATTCATATAAATGATTGTAACATTTAGACAATAAAAAAACCTCCCAAAAAAGGAGGTAGACATAATTCAATACGAAGACACACCGCGCTATTGTGTGGCTTCAAAACTTTTCTTAGCAGCTTCGTTCGAAAAGTACAATTTGTTAATTGTACCTATTATTACAATACGACAAGCGCTGTAGTATTTATCAGATTTTCTTTCTGATAAATTTTTGACTTCCCCGCTTACAACCAACTGTGTACTGTACCCGCCAGTACTACTATTTGGAGAATAGCAGTATTTCCACTTCTTTCCCTTTGTGAGGGTGAATTGGATTACCTCTCTGGATTTTAGGTCCACCAGAGTGTAGTACACCTCTAGGTCACTGCTCCGGCTTTTTGTATACGTCACACTAATGTAACGATAACCCTTTTTGATAACAACATCATCACCAAATGACGTGTCCTCATAGGAAGTGACCAAGGTCTGCATTTGCTTATCGCTGAGGATAAGTTGAGCATGGAGGGCTGTGCCTGTGCTCAAAAAAAATAATACGATAATTAAAATTTTCATTTTTTAAATTTGCCTTACATTATCAGACAATTTAGCAAAAGTCAACACAATGATACACTACTTGACTTATGTCAAGTAGTGTGCTACAATAGACTCAAGAATACATTAAAAAATATGTTGATTTTTAGACCTTGCCTGCAATTCCCTTTTGCCAGCAAAGTCTAAAAATCAACAAAATGAAAATAAAATTAAAAAATTTGGTAGCAATAGCTACCCTGACCGCTGCACTTAGTGCGTGCGAAAAAGAGGACTTCCAGGTATATCCTGATGTTCCTCTAACAATCATCTCGGCAGATGCTGCCACCGAGATGATTGTCGTTCAAGTGAACGGCAACACAATGTTTGATACGATTCCGCCGTATCAAACGGTAGATTTCCAGGATTTCCTGGACACCTACGAGAATGCCGGCCCAGGTATGCCTGGCATTGGCATTCGCCCGGACACAGGTCCGGATGCAGGAAAATTATTTCTCGGAACGTATTAATACGTTCCGAGGCCATTGGTTACAACCACTTTCGAATAAAATCGGGGTGGTTGTTTTTTTATTTACTTGAGTTACGATCTCGAGTGAATACTATTTCTTTCTCTTTTTCCACTCATCGATAAGTTTAGGATTGCCACCGAGTAATACTTTTGGTACACGGTGTTTTTTTCCATTATACTCGAGTATTTCTGGTCGAGTATAGAACTCACTCGACGAGACACGCTCTTCTTCGAGAGACTCTTTTTTATTGAGGACACCATCCACTTGCCGAGACATACAATCGATCACAATCATCGCAGGCAACTCTCCTCCAGTGACAACAAAATCCCCGATCGAGATCTGGTCAGTTTTCAATATCTTATCAACACGAGCATCGATGCCTTCATATCGTCCGCAAATCAAAACGATATCGGTATATTTTTTTTCAGTTTCTTTCGCATACTCAGTTGTGAATTTTTTTCCGCTAGGAAAAAAATTGATAATCTTGATTCGAGCATCTCGCGCCTTGCGTCTAGCACCTAACTTTTTTGAATTTCCTTTCAACTTTTCACTTTTAACTTTCAACTTGCGCAGAACCGATTCGACTGCTAGGAGAATCGGTTCTGCGCGTATCACCATCCCCGGACCACCACCAAACGGCCTATCGTCGACAATGCGTGAGATATTGCCGTCGGGCCATACCTTTTTGTATTTACCAGTCACATACATTCGTGGATTGTAAAAGAGGACTTTGATCTTTTTCTCCTTGATAGCGCGCCCAATAATAGACTCCTTGAGATAGGAATCAAATGCTTCGGGAAATAAAGTGATTATATGGAAAGTCATGAAGTAGGCTTTAGGCGCTAGGTATTGGCTCTAGCAATAGTGACACCATAGCAATAAATCTTACACAAGGAAAGGTAGTATGACCTACTCGAGCGCACGTTCCTTTTCTTTTTTCTGAATTAGATATGTATACTGTGCTAAATCTTCCACATCATTCACAGAAAGACTGTGGCCATATCTCTCTGGGGCTGAGACCGAGCGAGCCAAACCTTTCAAATATTCAAGCATAGATGCGCTATCTTTCTTTTCTCCTGCAACATGAGGCTGTGCGTGAAAGCCCGCTTCATCTCGTATAAAGAGCACCCCATATCCTTTCGCTTCTTCGTTTTCATGCTCCAACTCCTGTGCATTTGAGTGCGCATTTTCATGTTCCAAAATATCAAATACATCATCCTTGGAAAAACCAATCGATTCCAACAGCATTCTAAATTCAACTAGCGTTTGAACATTCGCAATTGCATTTCGTATGCGATCACTGCTGGTTTCGAGATTTGGATCCTTTATCTCTGTATCGAAATATTCATAAAGCATTTTGCTGTAATTTTGCAAAAATTTTTCATCCTTATTTATATCAAGAGCATTCTCTTTTGCCACCAAAATTTTCTCTTGTATCTCCTTTTTTATCTCTTCAAAGTTTGGAGTTTTTTGTAGTTGTTCAAATTTCATTTTTCTATATTAGCACAAATGCTCACAGTTATATGAATGAAGTTATTTCTTCAACTTTATGTTTAGTAAGAACATTTTTCTCTGTTAAAGTAAAATGTCCAATAATCTTTTTGCCTGCTATAACCTGTGGGAGCCAGAGTGGATCATCAACCCACATTTCATCATAAGGAATTGCGTCCTTTGCAAACCATCCCGGGACGAGCTCTTCACTTTCGATTGGTTCACTTTGGCATGTACCATAAAATACATGCACGTCTATGTCATTCCAATCATTGTTGTCTAGCACTTTAAAATAAAGTTCACCAACTTTTTTTACGTCATCATCTTCGATTGTAAGCGACAATTCTTCTCTTGCTTCTCTCTTCAATGATTCAATAATAGTTTCCCCTGTTTCGACTTTCCCGCCAAATCCGTTCCACCGCCCCGCACCAAATCCACGCTTCTTTTTGCCCAGAAGAATCTCGCCATCACGTTCGATAAAGCAGAGCGTGCAGACTTTTTTCATATGCTTAGAGTAACAAAAAACCGCGAACTTGTCGCGGGTTTTTGTATCTGTCCGCCAGTTGGCGGATTAAATTCCTTTCAAATCCTCCATCGCTTCGTCGATACTTGACGCCTGTGTTGGTGCTTGTTGCATCGGCGCACTCGCTGGAGATGACATACCGCCCTCTGGCATCATTCTCTTGCCTCCTTCTGGTTCATTGATCTTCAAGTTCACGCGAGCATTGTTCTTCATGCCAATGACACGAAGCAATGTGCGAACAGCCTTCGCTGTGTTGCCTGAACGGCCGATAATCTTGCCCATATCTGCTGGGTTGACCGTAAGAGTGATAAGAACGCCCATTTCATCGACTGTGCGATCGAGTTTGACGTCGTTCGGGTTGTCAACGAGAGCTTTCACCACATACTCCAAAAATTCTTTGTCTTGTTCCATCTGTCTGTTGTAATCGAATTCGTAATACCGCAGTGCTTCCGACCAGAATGACTGCTCTGTAGAGCATAGCATGTGTATAAATAAAATCAATAAAAAAACCCTCGTCTGGGAGAGTTTTTTTATTATTAAATTTATTTACCTTTGAGTTCTTTGCGCTTTTTTGTCGGACTTTTCTTTGAAAGCACGTTTTTTGCTCTGCCGGTCTTGATACCGTCTTTCACGAGGAAATTGTGCATTGTCGGAGAGACTTGTGCGCCTACAGAAATCCAGTGTTTGATACGGTCGTTTTTGACTTCGTACGTTCCCATCTTCGGGTTGTAGTGCCCCAAGATTTCCTTGAACTTTCCGCTTTTTGTACTGTTTTTAGAGTCTGTCAAAACAACACGAAACATCGGGTCGTTCTTTCGTCCTATACGCTGTAATCTGATCATTAACATGCAAGCGATATTAGCACGAGATAAAAGAAATAGCAACGTTCATCTATATGCTATTATTCATATATATGACAAGACACAAAAAGCCACAGACAGGTACGGCTGAAGGAATAATTCGGCTGAACAGCAAGGGTCAGGGATACGTCGAGACTCATGCAGGACAGCCAAAAGACGAGCAAATCAAGATTGAACCAACGTTTCTTCGCACGGCCCTCCACGGTGACCGCGTTAAAATAGTTCTTCATCCGTATATCTCTGGAAGAGATATCACGGGAGAGGTGGTTGAGATACTTGAGCGTGAACGAAAGCATTTTACAGGAGCACTCGAAGACAAGGGTGGCATTTTTGTTGTTGTGCCAGCAGACAGAAGAATGTATACAACGATTGCTATTCCGCCGGACAAACTAATGGGCGCAAAAGCTGGGGACAAAGTTGCTGCAACGATAGATATATGGGAACACCAACGAGATTTACCCCTCGGACACATCACTCATGTGTTGGGACGCCACGGGGAACACGATGCCGAAATCAAGGCGATTGCACTCGAGCAGGGATTTGAAAATACATTTCCTGCGAACGTCGAAACGGAAGCAAAAAAAATAAAAGAGAATTTTTCTATTCAAAGCGAAGTCTCAAAGCGCCGTGACATGCGAGGAACGACAACATTCACCATCGACCCAGCAGATGCAAAAGATTTTGACGACGCAATCTCATTCAAAAAGATAGCTGACAACCAGTACGAAATAGGTATACACATAGCGGACGTTTCCTTTTTTGTACGACCCGGAAATATGATTGATGATGAAGCATATAAACGCGGCACGTCTGTCTACCTTGTCGACCGGACTATCCCAATGCTCCCAGAAGTGCTTTCAAATGACTTGTGCAGTTTGAATCCTCACGAAGACAAACTCGCGATGAGTGCGATTTTTGAAATGAATGACAACGGAGAGGTAATGAGTGAGTGGTACGGAGAAACAATCATTTCATCAGACAGACGTTTCTCGTACGAAGAAGCGTGGGCTGTTATGTCGACAGGTAAAGGAGATTTTGTGCAGGAGCTTCAAAAAGCAAACGAAATAAGCAAAGTACTCCGTACTCAGCGTTTCAAAAACGGCGCTCTCATGATTGACCAAGAGGAAGTCAAGTTCAAACTGGACGAAAAGGGTGTGCCCATAGATATTTTTATCAAGATTCATACTGATGCAAACCACATGATTGAAGAATACATGTTGCTTGCCAATCGCAAAGTAACCGAATGGGTACGGAAAAAGATTGCCAAAGAGAAACGCGTTTTTGTGTATCGAATTCACGATGTGCCAGACAAACAAAAGATGGCAGACTTGGCATTCTTCCTAAACGGTCTCGGCTTCCGCACGAAACTCGTCGGTGGAGCAATACCATCGGAAATATTAAACGGCATCTTCGAAAAATTGGAGAGCGGTCCGACATTCGACACAGTGCAGACCATTGTCACGAGAAGTATGGCAAAAGCTATATATAGTACAAAAAATATTGGACACTACGGATTGCAATTCAAAGAATACACACATTTCACTTCCCCAATCCGTCGTTATCCTGATCTTATGGTGCACAGATTGCTCAAATTATATCTAGCTGGTAAAACACTTCCCTTGGAAAAAAGAGAGGGGTACGATGTTGCGTGTTCGCATTCATCCAAACAGGAACGTGTTGCACAAGAAGCAGAGAGAACGAGTATCAAATACAAGCAAGTCGAGTATATCGGTGCGCGGCTTTTTACTCCACTTGATGGCATCATCACGGGAGTCACCGAATGGGGTGTCTATGTTGAAGAGAAAATTTCTCGCGCAGAAGGGCTCATCCACATAAGGAAGCTTCCTGGAAATGATTTCTATCAGTTGAATGAGAAAACACTCACTCTTACTGGAAGGAAATCAAAGCGCTCATATCACATTGGGGATCGTGTGAAAATCCAAGCAATAGCAACGGACCTCGTGAAAAAAATGATTGATTATGAGTTTTTAGAGGATCCACAAAAAAATAATGCATAAAAGATTTCCGTATATATTGATCGGCATCGCTTCTGTAATAATCGGAGCGACTATTACTTTTGCCCTCCTCTTATACGGCGGAAATATCGAGGCCTTCGTTGGAAATGCAACAGCGCACACAAGACAAAGTGTCTTATCATTTGTACAGAAAATCGCACATGGTAATAAAGATGCCATAGCGGAGGTATCAGTGCCTGAAGTAGAGTCCGAGGAACCGTTTCGGATCACACTTGGAACAATTGATGACATCACATTCGTGCCTGATGCGACAGGTAAAACAGTCCGCATCAATCTTGAGAGCATGGAAATTTCAACCTACGAAAACGGCACCTTACAGAAAACATATCCCGTACTGGCGAAAGGAAAACCTGGGAGCTACTGGGAAACGCCTGGTGGCGAATATCAGATTTTGACGAAAGAAGATCGACACCTTTCCTCTGTCGGCAAGGTGTGGATGCCGTACTCTCAGCAATTTTTTGGTAACTTTTTTATTCACGGCTGGCCATATTATCAAAATGGAGAAGACTTTCCTGTTGGAAACGGTTTCTCTGGTGGATGTATCCGACTTTCGACTGAAAACGCAAAAGAGTTGTATAGCTGGACCGATATAAGTACACGAGTTTCGATTTACAGTACGAAGCTAATTAAAGAATCCGACGTAAAAGAAAACGGTTACTTTGTTATTGATCCGAAGAAGAAACTTTCAGTCAGTGCAACAAGCTATCTCGTTGGCGACATTGAAACAGGAGAAATTATTCTTGAAAAAGCTAGCGACAAAGTACTCCCTATTGCCTCTGTCACCAAGCTCATGACTGCACTCACTTCACTTGATGTTGTATCGCAAAGAAGAGATGTGACAATCACGAGCGCCTATCTCGAGGTACAAGGCCAGTCAGGAGGACTGCGAGTCGGCGAGGTTATCGGCACAAACGATCTCATCTATCCGCTCTTGCTCGAATCCTCAAACGATGCCGGAGAGGCTTTGGCGCGCTTCATCGGAAGAGACTACTTCATCAAAAGCATGAACGAAAAAGCACGCGCAATCGGCATGACGAATTCGACATTTAGTGATCCAACGGGTCTCGCAAAAGACGATGCTTCAACAGCACAAGATCTCTTCCGTTTCGCAAAATATCTCAAAGAAAACAAGCAGTTCATTCTCGATGCATCAATAGAAAAAACTCGCTCTGCGGGAGTGCACACATGGCACAACACGAGCCAGTTTTTGGGAACTGAGGGATATGAAGGTGGCAAGCGCGGATACACTGATCCTGCACGAGAAACTAATTTGGGTATTTTCACACTTCCTGTTTCGGAATTTCACAAACGCTCACTTGCTATTGTTGTACTCGGTAGCGAAGATAGATATAGAGACACGAAAAGTATTTTGGATTACCTCCGAAGCAATGTGTACTTCGGAGATAACAAGAGCGACATAACTTTCTATGTACCCCCGCCACCACCAAAGGATACGACACTAGTTTTCGGAGGAGATGTCATGCTTGACCGTGGTGTGAAAGCATCTGTTGAGAAAAATTTTGGTGGTGATTATAGTCAATTATTCACATCCCTCACGAAGCTTCGTGATGCTGATATCGCATTCGTAAATCTTGAAGGTCCTATTTCAGATATAGGCAATAATGTTGGAAGCAAGTATTCATTCCGCATGGACCCTGCCGTTATTCCTGTTTTGAAAAATTCTGGTATCGATATCGTCTCCTTTGCAAACAACCATGCTGGTGATTGGAACAAACCCGCCTTTGATGATACGCGAGCGAGGCTTACAAATGCTGGTATCCAGTACACGGGCGCAGGTTCTACTGAAAAACTTGCAGAAACGCCAATCATCATAGAACACAACGGCAACAGTGTTGGCTATCTCGGAACAACAGATGTGGGGCCAAACTGGCTTGAAGCAAAAGGTACTTCTTCAGGTATTTTGCTTGCGAGTGATCCCCTTCTCCCTGAAATCATAAAGAATGCGAGTGAGAAAGTAGACATACTAGTCATGTCATTCCATTGGGGCGAAGAATACAAGGAAGCAAACGACAGACAAAAAGCGCTCGCGCATATGGCAATCGACAATGGCGCAGATCTCGTCATTGGACACCACCCGCACGTAATCGAAGAGAGCGAATGGTACAAAGATGGCTATATCGCCTACAGCCTCGGCAACCTTATTTTTGACCAATACTTTTCTCCTGAGACAATGCAGGGCTTGCTTCTCGAAGTTGAGCTTGAAGACAAGAGGGTCGTTTCAGTGAAGAAAAATCTTGTAAAATTGAACGGATACTTTCAGCCATATGAAATAAGAGATATGGAGGAATAGAAGAAACATCCCAACTAATTTACTTTTTGCTTGACATCTTCCTTATAACCTGTGGCGTGTTACAATAAAGCAACCTTAGTCGGGATTTATTATGTAGCATTATTTGTCTTTACTATGAAATTTTTTAATCACGAGTATGACTCAGTCAAAGCAATATTGCTTGCCGTCTTCATCGTTCTTTGTGGCGTGTTTATCATCACAACTGGCGGAGTTCGCTGGAACATATTGCCTGGACTCGTCAATTTTGACGACAGTGCCGAGATAAGCATTACCCTCTCATCCATAGCAGGTGCACAGCCTGTAGAAAGTGGTATATACGGTACGGGCACCGCAAAGTTCCTCGACGAAGTAGGAACAATCCCTTCATGGCAAGACGATATCACAGAATCACTCGAGGAACTCTCTCCTACGGTCCTACGATTCCCCGCAGGTGGACTCGTCAAATATTCTCACGTATGGACAGATCACATGAACCAACCTCTCAGTGCAGAAGAAACTACTGCTCTCGTTAACGGAAATGAGATTCGTGGAAATGGCTGGATCTTGGAAGACCGTATCGAGGAAGAAGAGGCCGGCAATGATGGTGAGCTCGCAGAAATTACAGCACCAAAACCTAAATACGGAAACCTCTCCTATCTAGAAGGGTTCCAAAATTTACTGTCGAGAAATTTTATTCACGACTTTGTTGACATTACTGAGCAGACAAACTCAGATGCTCTCTTTGTTGTCAATATAAATTATGGTACGCCAGCGGAAGCTGCACAGCAGATAGAATTTCTGATCAACCAAGGCGTGACTATTCGCGGAGTCGAAATGGGAAATGAAGTGTACTCAAAAGCGAATAAATACTTTATGGCGGGTAGCCCGAGCGTACAAGCACCGATCGGCGTCACTAATTATTTGAACGACGCAGATGAATTCCGCACAGCTATCGAAGCAGTTGCTCCAGGACTCTCTTATGCGGTTGTTTCTGCGCCTAAAAAAGGTATCGAAGAAACAGTTGACGGATTTGATGGAGACACTGATTACAATGGATATTGGAACACTGCACTCGCTACACAGATGGGATCACATGGTTATACAAACTACATAATGCATTTCTATGCACCGTTTACTCCTTGTATAGACGAAGTTGCGACAGGAATAAAAAGTGTAATTTTTGAATGCGGAAAAAATGAGATGAAGACATTTCGTAAGTTAGCAGTACAAAATTCTGAAGAAATAGTTTTTCCAGCAACGCTCGATTGGTACGCATCAAAATTTCCTGGTAAAAATATGTGGCTCACTGAGTGGAACATAAACCAAGATCAAGAAAAAACTGCTTCCAAATTTGCAAACTCAGTACTCCATGGTATCTTCACGCAGGATATGATGACTATGATGAACGATGCGAACGTTCGCCACGACAACTTCATCAAGTTCTCTATCTATCACACACTCGCAACAGATGGTGGCAATGCACTCCTTAACAAGCGAAGAGTCGGCAACGTAGCAAGTACAGAACCTGAAGACATCGGGGGGTTTGTCCGACGTACGCCGTACTTTGCTATGAAAAGTATGAAAGACATCTACCGATCTTCTGCAATTCCTATGGAAACAACTTTTACTATCAATGACCCAAGTGTCGACACAGAAGAAATTTCTATACATGCCTACAAGAAGAATAACGGCGATATAATTTTTTCTGTAACCAACACCACTGAAAAAACTCTTCGTATTGGAAACTTCGTTGTAGACGGACAAATGGTCAATCTAGATGACTCTAGTGGTAGCATAGAATTCTTGGAAGGAGCATCAAACGCTGCAAGTAGAGGAGAAACTGAATTTGCCGTTACTCCAGACGAAGAAGCAAATATGCTCGAGGATCAATATAGCCAAATCTCAGATCTTCTCATACCTGGATTCGGTGTCGGAACGTTCTCTGTTAGCCCAGAATATATAGCAGTCGAAGAAATAACCAATAATGACATAATCCCTAGCCCGGACAACAACGTTGTATTTTCAAGTCAAAATATAACCTATGCTACAACTCCAGCTGGAACCAATCTTGATTTTGATCTTTCAAAACCATCTGGTGCACAAAACCCACTTCCCCTTATTTTCTTCCTTCACGGAGGAGCATTTGAGGAAGGAGGACTAGACACTATAGACGACTTCGTCAATGACTTTACAGGATCTGGATATGCGACAGCTGAGGTAGAATATCGAGGGACAGATGAGGGACTCTTCCCTGCTCAGGTTCGCGATATTAATGGAGCGGTAAGATATGTTCGTGCGCATGCAAATGAGTTGGGAATTGATCCAAACAAGATTGCAATTGCTGGAAGCTCTTCGGGCGCTATGCTCATCTCTATGATCGGCGCTTCAAGTGAAGTAGCCGAATATGAAGGTACGACAGGTGGAAATACTGGATTCTCAAGTAAACCAAATGCTGTGATAGACCTCTTCGGATCACTTGATCCAGACGACGTATTTGGTGGAATGCCAGGCGGTATAGTTGCAACATTTCTTTCTCTCTTCGGATGTGCGAATGAAGCGACCTGTGATGAAGCAAATGATGCGGTTGCTGCAAATTATGTAGATTCAAACGACCCTCCGTTCTTAATCATCCATGGTACAGCTGATGCAGGATATCAAAACTCTGTAAAACTACAAGGCATATTTACAGACGCAGGAATCGATTCTACATTTATTAGCGCCCCTGGAATAGGACATGACAAAAATGCTATTTTGACCCTGCATGCAGGTGATATAGTTTCATTCCTTGATGATAAGTTGTATTTTGAAACAACAGAAGGAGGTGTACCTGAAACAGACCAGACTGGTGATGGTTGTGGATTCTTCCCGGGCCTCCTGGGGCTCTGTAACGATGACCCAATTCCTTCTCCACCGCCTGCTCCACCAGTGAATTCTGATACAGTGGTTCCAAGGATTTCCATCTCCACTCCAATAGACAAAGCTACCATCTCAGGAGGAATAATTGAGATACAAGCACAGTCTACGGATGCAGGAGGAGTGGCAAAAGTAGATTTCTACCAAGGCACAACCTTGCTAGGCTCTGATGTCACATCTCCTTACAAATTTGGTTGGGATACTATGGCGCTTCCTTCAGGTATGTATACACTTCGTGCAGTCTCCTACGACAATGCAGGCAACTCAGCAACTGCCCAAATAAAAGTGAGGAAATAGTAATCCACTAAAGATCTTACTCAAACAGGAACCCTATGCGGTTCCTGTTTTGTATTCAATTAAAAAAGCCGCCCAAAATTGGAACGGCTAGATTTAAAATCTAAAAATTTCTACATTTTTTTGTCACCCCTATGTACACGATCTTCGTGCTCATAGTTTTTTCCTGGCAATAGGTCCCAGCCACCACTCGCAATGTGGTATGCAAACACGACTATCCCGACAACTCCGAGCAGGGATCCTATCACATTAAATATTGAAATACTTTCAGTAACACCTGGTGTAGCTGAAAAGAGTGGAAGCGTACTCATAGCTCCCACAAAAAGAAGGCTAATTTTTTTCATATCATATATGGTTTATTTGTTCAAATTAACCATACTCCTTGCGCTAAGCCGTGTCAACAAAACGCCTTATTTGGCAACTTTGACTGCTTCCTCAAATTTTATAGACAAGAGTCTCGATGCTGTATCGGATCCAAGTGTCACACCATAGAGTACCTGCGCGCGCGACATTGTCTCGCGGTTGTGCGTGACAACAATAAGTTCTGAATATTTGGAAAGTCGCTCAAGCATATCTCCATATCTGCGAGAATTTGCTTCATCGAGAGCTGCGTCAGTTTCATCGAGCACGAGAAATGGTGGAGGATTGACCTGAGACATCGCAAAGAGGAGCGCGATAGATGTGAGCGACCGCTCGCCACCAGATAGCATCATGAGCTCCTTCACTTTCTTCTGAGGCAATGAAATATTGATATCGATACCATGTTCAATTTTCTCCTCATCCTTAAGTATGACGTCTTCCCCCTCTTCCTCCTCACCTTTCTTTCTTCGCTTCTCCTCAATAATCACGGAGAGATACGCATGTCCTCCACCAAACATAAGTGAGAAAAAGTCTTGAAACTGCTTATTTATTTTTTCTATGCCAAGTTTGAATTCTCGTTCGATTGTATCCCTAAGCTCTCGGACAATATCCTTCATGGAAAAGATACTCTTCTCCAAATCATCAAGTTCCTTTGCCAAGAAAGCATCTCTCGCACCCACCTCCTCGTACTCTTTGAATGTCTCCTGACCTGTTTGACCACCATACTCTTCGAGTTTGATTTTCAATCTTTCTATATATTTACGTCTGTTCTCCTGCGCCTCATCGGTCGCATCCTCATCTTGCGCGTGGTCTTCCTTATGGCGGAAAAGCAGTATGTCGCTCCCGATGAGAGCGTTCCCTTCTTTGATTTCCTCCTCAAACAACGACTGACGTTTGAAAAGTGCTTCCTCCTTCACCCCAAGGAGCGCTAGCTCATTTCCAAGCTCTCTCTCTCGTACACGCAGGTCGTACAGCGAACGCTCGCGAAGCACTTTTGCTTCGTTCTCGTCCTTATACTTCTCACGAAGTTCTGCTATTTTGCCTTCAGTATCTTTTTCACGTAGTGAAATGTCTGCGACATCTTTCTCAATGACAACAAGAGCCTTTTTTAATTCTTCGTATTCTTCTTTCTTTTTCTCTTTTCCGTCTGCTTCAAGCGGTCCGTTCTCCAGGTAGCGAATCCAAAAAGTTTCAAGTTTTTCCCGCATCTCTCCAAGCACGCCTCTGACTTTCGTGATATCATCATCGCGACTTGCGATATCGATTGAATTCCACAACATACTTTTGAGCTCTTTGAGCGACTCTCTCGGCAAAACTATATTTTCACTTTTTGTACGCACATCGCTTTTCAATTCCCTTTCCAGTATTTCAATCAATGTTGCTGTGCGAGTGAATGTCTGCTGGAGCAATTCCTTCTTCTGTCGAATATCTGTCCGTACAGTATCAAGTCGGCGTTCCTCTTCTTTGAGAACCGACTCCTTGTAGTTGTCATTGTCTACATCACTTGCCTTGAGTTTCTCGTTTGTGAGTGTAAGTTCGCGCTTCAATTCGCTAGACTGTGTACGATATGCGGTCGTTTTCTCGTCAACAATTTTGGTTTCGAGTGATAGATATACTTTGTACCTGTCTCGCAAATCCTTTTTTAATTCTTCTGCTAGTTCAAGCTTCTCAACTTGCTTTTTGAGGAATCGCAAATGTGGTGCTATTTCACGGCGAAGCAATTCGACTTCGCGCATGTTTTCTTGGCTTTTCTCAAGTTTACGCTCACTGTCACGAAGACGATATTGATAAATTTTGAGTCCAAGAGCGTCCTCAATCATTTCTCTTCGATCTTTTGGAGATGACGACAAGATTCTATCTGCTTCACCTTGAGAGATAATGTGATGCCCTGATGCCCCTATGTTGACTGATGAAAGCAACTCAATAATGTCTTTAAGACGAACTTCTGACCCGTTCACTGTGTATTTGCTCCCACCGTCACCATAAATTTCTCGAGCTATCTCTATTTCATCAAAATCAACTGCGATGCCAGTATCACTTCCTATGCGAAAAAGCTTCCGATTGTTGTCGAAGACCATCGCGACACGAGCTCTGTTTTGCGCAGAAAGACTCTTTGAGCCCTTGAAAATGAGATCACTTCCGGATTTACCACGCAGACTTTTCATGGATTGCTCGCCCAAAACAAACCGCATCGCTTCAACTATGTTGGATTTTCCTGAGCCGTTGGGACCAACCACCGCAGTAATTGGCGTCGTAAAATCAAGCGCGGTTTTTTTCGCAAATGATTTGAACCCACTCATTTCGATACGTTTAAGCATAAAGTTGAAAGTCTAAAGTTAAAAGCAAATTAAAGCTTTTTAATAAACCCTGATAGTATTTTAGCAATTTTTGTCGCTTGTTCATAGAGCTTTTCTCCTTCATTTTTAGAGAAGTAATTGAGGGACATACCGAAAGCAATCATAGAGCGCGCCTCACCAGCAGAACCTTTCGCAATATACAAAAACTGCTTCATCTCCTTTTGTGTCTGTCGCTCAAAGCCTTCAGCTACATTATTCATGATAGAGATAGCAGCACGTTGCAACTGATTTTTAAACGAATGATCTTTTAAAGATTCTAAGATTCTGTAGACAGCTATAGTTAGAATTTTTGCCTTTTGCCATGCAATTGAATCTTCAAATTGTTTGCTCATATGTTTTTCACTTTCAACTTTCCACTTTCAACTTCTATTATCTCCAATTCTTTTTAATCAAGGCCGCCTCTGCAGCCTGTTGTTCTCCTTCTTGTTTAGATTTACCCTTGCCTTGGGCGATTTCTTCGTCGCCGAAGAATACACCAACCACGAAATGTTTGTCGTGGTCAGGTCCTGATTCCTGAATCACTTTGTACGCAGGTGTGACACCGACATGCTCTTGAGCCATTTCTTGGACAAGGCTTTTCGAATCTCTCCAGAGCTTTTTTGAAACTATCTCGTCCACTCGCGGAAGGAGATACTTTGTGACGAATTCTCGCGCTATGTCATACCCTTGATCCAGATACACTGCACCGAGAAATGCCTCAAATGTGTTTGCTAAGATGTACTGTCGTGCTTTGCCCGTATCCTTTGCCTCTCCCTTGGAAAGTAGCAAGTAATCATTCATGCCGAGTGTCTGTGCGATTTCTGCAATAATAGTTGCGTTTACAAGTGCAGCACGGTAGGACGTCAACATTCCCTCGGGTTCGTCCTTGTACTTCGCAAAAAGAAAATCAGTCACGATAAGTTCCAAAACTGCATCTCCCAGGAATTCGAGACGCTCATTGTGCTCCACGCCAGTGTTCGCATTCTCGTTGAGGTATGAACGGTGAGTAAAAGCTGTTTTTAAAATGTTCTTGTCCTTGAAGAGGACACCTGAAGTTTTTTCAAATTCGCTAAAATCAATCATAAGATAGTGACAAGCGGAAAGTTTAAAGCTAAAAGCAGATAAATCTAGTATTCGCTTTAGGCTTTGAGCTTTAAACTTTTTACTTATTTATTATTAGTAATTATGCCAATCGCCTTGGCTGTATATTTTGTAATATCGTCGTACATTTTCAAGTCGACAACCTCTTCCAGTGGAAACCACTTCACATCATCAAGACCGCCCTCCTTTTCTAGCTTCACTGGCTTGTACTTCGCTTCTGCAAGAAAATAGACAACGTGCTTTCTGACTTTGCCGGTTTTTGGATGCGTCGCTATGTATTCGTTTTCTCCGAGCTTCTCTTTCACTTCGATGTCGAGTCCGATTTCTTCCTTCACCGAACGAGCAAGTCCTGCTTCGTCGGTTTCGCCGTCATCAATCCCACCTTTTGAAAGAGTCCAGTAGCCGAAAACGTCATGCACCATCGCAACATGCATTCGTCCATCATGTCGCGCATAAATAACAGCACTACCTTTGCGTTCTATTTTGAGAGTTGAGAGATCAACTTCCTCATTTTTAATCTGGCGCTTCGATTTCTGTTCTTTGCCAGGCTCACCTATTTCTTTGTAGACAGCACCGAGTACTCCATTGATGAACTTGCTCGAGCTTTCTCCTCCAAATGTTTTAGCAAGCTCGATAGCTTCATTCAAAGACACTTTCGGTGGCACTTCTTCGTAGTTCCCAAAAAGAAGCTCTGCGAGTCCAAGACGCAAAATATTGCGGTCGACGGCATTGATCTTCTCGACAGGCCACTCTGGCGCAGCTTTGCCGATTACCTGATCAATGATCGTGCGCTTTTTGACCACGAGATCGACGAGGTGCTCCATAAACGGCATATCGTCAAGTCCCGGAGCGAATTCTTCTGCCATGCGCGCAAGTGTGCTGGGGATTATCTCGGCATTGTTACCCTTAAAATCCCACTCGAAGAGGGTTTGAAGTATGACTGATCTAGAGAGGTGGCGGTTTGCCATAAAAGAACGATGATTTGTTTTTTATTAATAAATAGGGCTTAGATTGAGACGAGAAGCAGTCGCTTCATTAGCTCTTTTTTCCTTTTACTGCTTTCTTCTGCTTCTTTTCGGTTTTCTTAACCACATCTATAACTTGACGGCCCTTGTAACGTCCGTCTGCCATAGAAACCCTGTGGCGAAGGTGGGGCACATTCGTTGCCTTATCGTATACTATTGCACTTCCCGTGAGGGCGTGGTGGGAGCGACGGTTTTTCGTGTGCGCTCGCGTATGTCTCATTCGTACTACCATATGAGCGAAATACTAACAAATAAAGGCAATTTTGGCAAGAAAATAGCCATATGCGGAAATTGCATATGGCTGAAAATATCTTAAGTATAAATTATAGAAGGAACATTTGCGCCTGTTCATACGTGATTGAGGTTTTTTTCTCTCTCGCGTATGTAAGCGCTGACGTGATTGCGTCTTTGAAATCTGGGTGTGTTTTGATTTCTAATAGTCCTTTCTTTACGTCTCTCAAAAGTGACGCTTCAAAATTCAGGGTCAATTGAATCAACGCAATGACCAGTAAAATCCTGCAATCCCCTGATACATGAGAAATCGCATCACTGATGCTTACCTCGCAAATGTAATCAACTGTATTCAGAAGGAAAGGATTCGGCTTTCCAAAATATGCATGTGCAACATTCCATTCACACGAAGTATTGTTGGCGTGAGGAATAGCGCAGATTAATTTTTTGAACTTCTCAGATTTAAATCCTGTGAGTATCTCAAATTCCTTTTTTATATCCATGCTCGCTGTGTTCGCAAACGGAAAATAATACTCAAAGGTTCGATACCCTGTTGCTTTTTTCACCATCACGACAGTGATCGGTTTATGCGAATTCCCACCAAATGAGATGAACCCGTTTAAAAGAATTTCCTCTATTTCCATCGGAAAGATTTTAGTTGCCCCTAAGAATACCCTGTGAACTACTGATTGTCAAATGAGGTGAGGAAGCTCTGCCGATGAAGAGGCGATGTGCCAAATGAACGAAGACTTTTGTAATGACTAGGTGTGCCATATCCTTTGTGAGTTTCGAAATCGTACAATGGATATTGTAGGGCAAGTCTATCCATGTATTTGTCGCGTGCGACTTTCGCAACTATCGACGCAAGAGCAATTGTCGGCTCTTTCTCATCACCTCGTATAATCGTCTTCTGAAACACATATTCTTTTGGAGCACGTAGTCCTCCGTCGAGAAGCACGGTGGTGTTTTCTCGGAAATCTAAAAACAGCAAGTCATTTTCGTCTGCAAGTTCGCGTTCCAACTTTTTGATTGATCGTGCAAGCGCACATTTGATGGCTTTTGCAATTCCGATGCGATCAATCACTCGCGCAGAAACAAAAGAATACGCAAACGCGCATTTTCCTTTCTTGCGACAGTCAGTGAGATATTTTACCCACGCTTCTCTTTTTTGTGGTGAGAGTTTCTTTGAATCGTGAAGTGCGTGCGGTGCATGTGCGAGAAGTGAGTAGTCGTGAATAATGAATGCGCCGACACAGACAGGACCAGCAATCGGACCTCGTCCGACTTCGTCGATGCCAATCACGAAACGATGATGCATACACATATTATACATAGATATGATGCGACTTCGCAACACACATTTCGCCTTTGTACATGTGGCTTTTATACGAACCTTCGCCCTGTTATAATCCATGTGCATGAATCCTCGACCTCCGTTTACCCATCTTCATACCCACAGTCATTACTCACTCCTTGACGGCATGTCCAAAGTGCCCAACTTGGTCAAAAAGGCAAAGGAGTGTGGCATGACAGCACTCGCTCTCACTGACCACGGCGCAATGTACGGCGCCATAGAATTTTACAAAGAATGCAAAAAGGAAGGTATCAAACCCATCATCGGAGTGGAGGCATACGTCGCAACACGGACACGATACGACAAGGAGCCTGACCATGACGGACGTCGCTACCATCTCACCTTGCTTGCGAAGAATAATAAAGGCTACAAAAATCTGATGCACATGACGACGCTTGCTAACACGGAAGGCTTCTACTACAAACCACGCATCGACAAAGAACTTTTGCAAAAATACGGTCAGGGAATCATCTGTCTATCTGGGTGTCCCGGAAGTGAGTTTATTACATTGCTTAAAAATAATCATCGAGAGGAAGCAAAAGACCTTCTCATTTTTTATATTTCATGTTTCGGCAAAGAAGATGTCTTCATCGAAGTCATGAAGCACGACGAAATCGATTGGTATACGCCACTTGTTCCACAAATTATCGCCATCTCGAAAGAGCTCGACTTGCCAATCGTCGGTACGTGGGATTCGCACTATCTCCACATTGATGATGTGGAGGCTCACGACACTCTCGTTGCTATCAACACAGGGTCTGATATCAACACAAAGAAGATGAGCATGAAGGACGGCAATTATTCCTTCATCGATACTGAAACAGCGTACGACGTCTTCAAAGATATACCAGGAGCCGCGGAGAACACGATGAAAGTTGCCGAGCTTGTGAATTTGGAAATCGAACTCGACAAGCTTTACTTCCCTGACTACAAAATCGAGGAAGGTCAGACAGCGGACGGACTTTTGCGAGCATTGGCAGAAGCAGGATATGAGCTTCGAAAGATGGAGAAGTCTGAGGTAGCAGTGACACGCCTCAACTACGAACTCGACATCATTAAAATGAAAGGCTACGCATCTTATTTCTTAGTCGTTGCTGACCTACTGCGTTACGCTCGAGAAAACGGTATTCTCTCGAACATTAGAGGCTCTGTCGCGGGATCATTGACGACATACCTCCTCGGCATCACAAGCGTGGATCCATTGGAATACAAGCTTCCTTTTGAACGTTTCCTCAACCCAGAACGTCCGAGTGCTCCTGATATCGACATGGACTTTGCTGATAACCGTCGAGACGAAATGATTGAATACGCGAAGCAAAAGTATGGAGAAGACAGGGTCGTCCAAATAGGAACATTTGGAACGATGATGGCGAGAGGCTCTGTCCGCGATGTCGCACGCGCGCTCGGATATCCGTACTCTACAGGAGACCGGATTTCAAAACTTATCCCAATGGGAAGCCAAGGATTTCCGATGACTATCGACAAAGCGATGGAGATGGTTGAAGAACTCAAAACAGCATACGAAGAGGAGCGCGATACGAAAATAATTATCGATATTGCAAAGCGCATGGAAGGATGTGCGCGCCACATCAGTGTTCATGCGGCAGGCGTCGTCATCTCACCCAAACCTCTCTGGGAATTCACTCCGATTCAGTTTGATCCAAAAGGCGGAAAGATGATTACCCAGTACGACATGTACTCGATCGAAGATGCGGGGCTTCCAAAATTCGACTTCCTCGGCATTCGCAACCTCTCTATCCTCGCTGACGCGGTGAAACTCGTAAAAATAATATTTGATATCGATGTCGACCTCGACACAGTTGATTTGGTGGATCAAAAAACTTTTGACCTTCTCGCACGTGGTGATACGGAAGGACTCTTCCAATTGAATGGCTCAGGTATGACGCGTTGGCTCAAGGAACTCAAGCCGACAACGATTCATGATATCAATGCGATGGTTGCACTCTACCGTCCCGGCCCGATGCAGTTTATTCCTGACTATATTGCGCGAAAGCACAATCCAAAACTAATCACGTACCAAGACAAGGCGTTCGAGACGATTTTGAAACAAACATACGGCATCTTGGTCTATCAAGACGATCTCCTCATCATCGCGCATGACTTGGCGGGATATTCGTGGGGCGAAGTCGACAAATTCCGCAAAGCAGTCGGAAAGAAAATCCCTGAAGAAATGGCAGCCCAAAAGGAAAAATTTATCAAAGGTTGTATTGCGACGTCTGGATGGAGTGAGAACAAAGCAACGGAAATATGGAAATGGATTGAACCTTTCGCAGCGTATGGATTCAACAAGGCCCACTCTGCATCATACGGACGTGTCGCATACCAAACTGCATACATGAAGGCCAACTTCCCCGTTCCCTACATGACAGCAATCCTTACTGCAGAATCTGGGGATGTGGACAAAGTCGGGGAAATAATCGCGGAATGTCGTCGCATGGGAATCGTTATTTTGCCTCCAAACATCAACGAAAGCTTCGGCGGATTCACTGTCGTTACAGGCGACGGAGAAGATCTTCGCGAATCCAAAACGATACGTTTCGGCCTTTACTCGATCAAAAACTTAGGAGGCGACATCGCTGATGCTATCATCAAAGAGAGAAAAGCAAGCGGTCCATTTACATCTATCACCAACTTCCTTGATCGCATCACCCACAAAAACCTCAACAAAAAATCTCTCGAGGCTCTCGCAATGTGTGGTGCACTCGACGACTTTTCTGAACGTAAATCGCTTCTTTTCAATACAGATGCTCTGCTCGAATACAACCGTGAGAAAATCCGTAGTGCGGGCCAAAAATCTCTCTTTGGCGGAGACTCTGGTATTGCTATGACTGAACTCAAGCTCCAAGCGATTGATCCTGCCCTTCCTGCCGAAAAGCTCTTGTGGGAGCGCGAACTCCTCGGACTCTACATCTCAGGCCATCCACTAGATCCGTGGCGTGAAAAGATCGAACAAGTTGGAAATACAATTCTCAAAATCAAAAAAGACGGGCGACGTGAGGCAACAGTCATGCTCGCATCCCTCGTCGAAGATGTGCGCCTCTTCAACACGAAAGGAAAAAATGAACGTATGGCATTCATAAAGCTCGGCGACTTTACGGGTTCTATAGAGGCAGTGGTATTTCCAAAACTATTCAAGACAACAGCGGATTTATTTGTTAAAGACAGAGTAGTTGCAATAAAGGCAAAAATTACAGAACGAAACGGCGACAAATATCTTGCAATCGAGGAAATAAAAGAATTAAAGATGGAATAAAAAAAACTGTCTGAAAATATTTTCAGACAGGGGGTTGTGTGAGATCTTTTAGATTTTTTCAAATTCATTTGGTTTTTGCGCCGTGGGCACAGAATTTCTAGCGTCGCGATTACTTTTTTTGTCACCACTAACTAGGTGTGCTGTTTTTATGTCGTCCAAACTCTCGAATTGCTCAAGTATGTCCGAGCTCACTTCATCGCAAAGAGCAAGATGCGAACAGGTCGCTTTCATAATCGTCATTTTCAAAGAATCATATAATCCCGAAGATGTCGCGCTACCCACTGTAGTGACGAGGGCCACAGTGCGCTGGCAGAATCTGCATGTCATTGTCTTCATATTTTTAAGTTTTAGGTTTTAAAAGAAAATCAGCTTTCAAGTCTGAAAGCTGATGTCTGAGTTCAAGAGAGTCTAAACGCAAATATCAACTTTCAGGAGTGAAAGCTCGGGTGACGGCCACGACTGTTGCGTTTCTACATGCCATGAAACGAGTTTACTCCACCTGCCTTTCCTCGTCAAGCCCTACTCAAAATAAGGGAGAAATGTTAGTATAGCCTTATGGAAAAAGACAAATTGGCTCATATCCGCCATACATTGGCTCACCTTTTGGCACAAGCAGTCAAAGGACACTATCCTGACGCACACCTTACCCTCGGACCTGCAATAGACGACGGTTTCTACTACGATATCGATTTTCCTAACGAAAAACCAGGTGAGGAAACGCTTTCAAAAATCGAGAAAACCATGCGAAAAAATCTTCCAGCGTGGAAAGAATTTACGCACAAGGAAGTAACCAAAGAGGAAGCAGACGAAATGTTTGCCGGAAATACGTTCAAGCTCGAACTCATAAACGAAATCAGAGATCGTGGAGAAACTATAACAGTCTACACCTGTGGAGGTTTCACCGATCTTTGTCGTGGCGGACACGTTGAGAATCCAGCGAAAGAAATCGCTCCAGACTCTTTCAAACTCGACCGTATCGCAGGAGCATATTGGAGAGGCGATGAAAAAAATCCCATGCTCACCCGGATCTACGGACTCGCGTTCGAATCAAAAGACAAACTCGATGCCTATATTCTGCAGCGCGAAGAAGCAAAAGCGCGCGACCACAAGAAACTCGGCAAAGAACTCGATCTCTTCACCTTTTCAGAACTTGTCGGCTCAGGACTCCCACTTTGGACACCAAAAGGGACATTGTTACGCGATCTTCTAGATGGTTTTGTCTGGGAACTTCGGCAGAAAGTCGGTTATGAGAGAGTGGACATACCCCACATCACAAAAAAGGAACTCTACGAGAAAAGTGGACACTGGGACAAATTCAAAGATGACCTCTTCCGCATTACGACTCGCGAAGGACATGAGTTCGCTATGAAGCCGATGAACTGCCCGCATCACACGCAGATATTTGCCCGCAAGCAGTGGAGCTACCGGGAAATGCCCGAGCGCTATGCATCGACGACCAAAGTGTACCGCGACGAGCAATCAGGTGAACTTGCAGGACTTTCTCGTGTCCGCTCGATTACGCAGGATGACGCGCATGTCTTTTGTCGCACAAACCAAGTTGAAGAAGAGATTGGAAAGATATATGACATAGTAAAAACTTTCTATGGCACCTTCGGATTCACTCTACTACCACGCCTCTCACTGCACGATCCAAAAAATATGTCTGCATATTTGGGCACAGAAGATGTATGGCTTTCTGCAGAAGAAGAACTTCGCAATATGATAAAAGAAAAAGGTGAAACGCCAATAGAAGTAATCGGCGAAGCAGCATTTTATGGTCCGAAAATCGATTTCATGGCGAAGGACTCGATCGGACGAGAATGGCAAGTTGCAACGATCCAGCTCGACTCCAACATGCCAGAGCGGTTTGACCTCTACTGCATCAATGAAGAAGGCAAGCAGGAGCGCATCGTCATGATACACGCAGCTATTATGGGTTCCATTGAGAGATTTATGTCAGTCCTCATCGAGCACTTCGCAGGTAACTTCCCTACCTGGCTCGCACCCGTCCAAGTGGCGATCGTGCAGGTGAGGGAAAACCATGCTGACTACGCAAAAAGTATTGAATCAGAATTGAATAAGGAATTCATCCGCACAGAAATGTTTGACGCGGATACGAGCCTCGGCAAACGTATCCATGCAGGTAAAGCGACGCGTGCACCATATGTCATCGTACTTGGTGACAAAGAAGTGACGGCACATACCCTTACTGTAGAAAAAAGAGACGGAACAAAAGAAGAAGTTGCGCTAGATATATTTATTGAAAATATTCTCAAAGAAATAAAAAGCAAATCATAAGAAAAGCAAAAAACCGCACATGCGGTTTTTTTAGTTTGGCTAGAGCCTGATTATATATCAATATCCGCAAGTCGTGCATTTGCCTGAATGAAGCTTTTGCGTGGTGCAACGTCCGAGCCCATCAACATATCAAAGACTTGGTTCGCCGCTTCCCCGTCATTTATAGACACCTGCTTCAAAATACGTCGCGAGGGATCCATAGTTGTCTCCCAAAGCTCATCCGAATTCATCTCTCCGAGACCTTTGTAGCGTTGCACATGGGTTTTCACAACTTTTGACTTTTCACCTTTGACTTTTGACTCTTCACCTTCTTCTGTCGTGGTTTCGTCTGCATCGCTTGCTTCATCCGATTCTTCTATTTCCACAGAGTCGCTTCCAGTAAAACCGATCTTCTCTTCTTCTGTGTAAGCATAAAATATTTCCTTCCCGCGTTTCACTTTGTAGAGCGGTGGTTGCGCGATATAAATAAATCCTCCGTCGATAAGTGGGCGGAAATAGCGATATAAAAGTGTGAGGATGAGTGTACGAATGTGGGCACCGTCCACATCGGCGTCTGTTGCGATGATGATCTTGTGGTAGCGAAGTTTCGTTATATCAAATGTGTCTCCGATCGCTGTTCCCATTGCGATCACGAGATTTTTGATCTGTTCAGACGCGAGCATTTTGTCGAGACGAGCACGTTCGATGTTCAAGATTTTTCCACGAAGAGGCAGAATCGCTTGCGTCCTACGGTCACGTCCCATCTTTGCCGTACCTCCCGCAGAATCTCCCTCAACAATGAATATCTCACTTTCCTCTGCGCTCTTAGACTGACAATCTGCTAGCTTGCCCGGAAGTGTCATGCCTTCGAGAGCACCCTTTCTCAGCACTGAATCTTTCGCTGCTTTTGCTGCTTTACGAGCACGCACGGCAAGGAGAACCTTTTGGATTATGGCTCGTGCGTCGTCTGGGTTTTCTTCCAAGAATGAACTGAATGCATCTCCAAATATTGTTGCTACTGCTCCTTGAGCTTCAGGACTACCGAGTTTGCCTTTGGTCTGACCCTCAAACTGAATCTCGCGAAGCTTCACAGATACGACAGCAGTCAATCCTTCGAGCACATCTTCACCAGTGAATCCTCCGTCAGCTTCTTTCACAATACTTCCCTTCTTTGCATAATTGTTCAAGACACGAGTGAGAGCCATTTTGAATCCCGTAATATGCGTTCCACCTTCTGGATTGTAAATATTGTTTGCGAATGCGCCAATCTTCGTCGAAATATCATCAACATACTGAAGAGCGATCTCTGTGCCGACGCCGTCAACTTCTCTTTCAACATAGAAAATAGTATCCTGAATTGCCTTTTGGTTTTTGTTGTAGAAACGCACAAGCGAGCGCAATCCGCCTTCGAAGTAAAACGTGATTGAAGGCAATTCTGCTTTTATGTCTCCAAACCAGAAATAATCATCGATAGCTTTTCCCTTTGCAAGTCCTCCATCCCATTCTCTTGCATCGATGACAGTGATACGAAGACCTTTGACGAGATATGCTTGTTGACGCAAATGATTCACTATAGTTTCGTAGGTAAAAACGAGGTCGCCAAAGATTTCTTTATCTGGTTCGAATGAAATGATGGTTCCGTTTGCTTTCGTCGCGCCAACTTTCTTCACAGCACTTTTCTTTTTTCCCTGCGAATACTCTTGCACATACACTCCGCCATCTTTGTGAATCTCTGCTTTACACCAGATAGAAAGCGCATTGACGACTGACGCACCAACGCCGTGGAGACCTCCAGAAACTTTATAACCACTATCCTCTCCACCAAATTTTCCTCCGGCGTGTAAAGTCGTCATAACTGTTTCGAGAGCAGACACTTTCGTCTTCGGATGAATATCAACAGGAATACCACGACCGTTGTCTGAGACGCGAATCTTGTTTCCCGGAAGCAACACAACTTCGATACGATCACAAAATCCTCCCATCGCCTCGTCGCGTGAGTTGTCGAAAATCTCCCAGACAAGGTGGTGCATACCCTCAATACCTGTACCGCCGATGTACATTCCAGGTCGCTTACGAACTGGTTCTAGTCCTTCGAGGATGCTGATTTGCTCAGCTCCATACTTCCCTTTTTCATTTTTCTTACCTTGGTCTTTTGACATTAAAAAATAAGCATTTTCTGACTTTTAAGATGCACTAAGTATAGCAAAAAAGGGGCGATTTTGCACCCTTTACAAGAAGTATTTCCCGTCGTTATTTACTGAGAAATCGCGCCATCATATGGAGCTTGGGTAGGTGGTATGCCGTCTAAATTTTCTTTTCCCGGGTCTGCGTTTTCGTCAGCTGGTAGTTCCACATCTGTACCGTCGAGATCAATTTCTGGTGCAGGATCTGGAAGAGGAATGATATTATCTGGATTCTCTCCGCTTTCCGTATTTCCTTCTCCTGAAGGAATCTCTGCACCCCTATCAAGAAGTTGAATCAACTCTTGTTCCGTCACACATGTCTCACCCACACAGAGTTTATCTGTGTAAATTTCTCCTGCAAAGAATTTACCGATACCGTTTGTCGCATCGGCAAACCATGTAATAAGTTTGTTCGTGAGTGAATTTTCATTTTCAAGATCAAGCGATGAAATATCTTCAACTTTAAGGTCAAGTTCCTGCACAGCTTTGACAATGAGTGGCGTGATCTTGCCATAGTCGACACTCCACATGCGTCCGTCGTCTGGAGCAAAGACTGCATCAGGAAAAATCTCACGTAGTTCTTGTGCGATGAATCCTGTGTAGACACGTCCTGTATCTTCTCCCTTGAATTTAAAATCATGCACTTGTATATCGAGAAGATCCTGAAGAGAATAATGCGTGTTGAGGATATCGTCTTTCATCCTTCGATCGGAGCTCGTACCATAAGTCGTTGTTGTTCCGGAAAAAGTGATCTCTCCAACATCGGTGCCGTTACCATCATTGAATTGGATTAATGTACCGTCACCTGCATCCTGTCCGGATGCAACGAGTATGCCGAAACGGTTTGTTGCGTTGCCGTCGTTGAAGAAAGAGGCCGCGTATGAAGAAGCAGTGTCTGTCTCGACATCAAGCCGAAAGTCAGGAGTCGTATCTCCGATGCCAACGTTGCCGTTTGCATCTATCCGCAGTCGTTCGCTTCCCGCAGTGACCAATCCTATTTGATTTGTTGTCGCACGATAGAGACCATTGTCTGTGTCTCCTATAAAACCAAATCCTGGAGTAGTAACCGAACCTGAACTTGCATTAAGTAACCCTCCGGCGGTAATTGAAGCAAGCGCACCTCCACCATTATCTACAACAGAAATCGCGGCTGCGGTCTGACTTGCTTTCAGACTTATCCACAGGGGTATAATAGTGGTCGCTCCAGCGTAGATGTTCATTTCTGTCGCATTAATCCCTGGCGACACGATAACATCAAGCACACTTCCTGATCCTCCAATGGACAAATCTGTTCCTGTTGCATTAAGCATGCTTGTTCCCGCACCTTCAAAACTAAACAAACCGTCCTCGATGCTAAAAGTGTTCCCAGTACCCACAACAGATACGTCTCCAAATTCTATCAACTCATTTGTATCGAATTCAAATTGTCCTGCAGGTCCATCCCAACCAAAAACTCCTTTACTAATACTGTTGTCAATAAAATTGATCTCTGCTGATTTAGCTGTCCCACCAGAGTTGAAGCTAAATGTAGCTCCAGCACCTGAACCAGTAATATCGAAAATAGTGTCAGGTGTTGTCGTCCCGATTCCTAGACGATTTGTTGTATCATCCCAAAAGAAATTTGTATTATCTTGTGCCAAAATACCTCCCGTACCTAAAAACAATATTGAACCGAGCGTTCCAGAACCCACACCTCCACCTATTGAGATAGGAACGACAGAACAGTTTGCGTCACCCGGGGCACATGTGGGATCAAGTGTTTCGCCTGCAGTGTATTTTGAAACAGGTGGTGTGGCGTAGGCGCTGTACACAGCAGAAAGAAAAGCCACTGTCAAAAAAACAGCAAGAAACTGGACATTTTTCAATCTTTTCTTCACCCCTTTAGTATACCAAATAATACCTCTAACGTATCCCCCAACCATCTTTTTTAACAGCAACGAGTATTGGCTCCATCGCATGACTCACTTCATTGTCCGTCAGAGTTCTGTCTTGAGATTGGAAAACTAGGCGGAAAGCGAGACTTTTCCTCCCATCCTTTTCAAATTCATCAAAAAGTGTTGGGCCTACAACAACCAAATCTCCAGCGTATTCCTTTATAACTCTACACACTTTTTCACTTTCTACTTCTTGTGGTACCCAAATAGATATATCTCGAGTTATAAATGGAAATACAGACCACGGGGCGAAGCGCGCAGTTATGAGTTGCGAGTTGAAAGTTGTGAGTAATTCATCATACGAATTTCCTATTTCAATTCCTTTTGTAAATTCATCGAGTGTCACTTCTGTCACTTCTTTTTTGTCAGCACATGCAACATGAGTTTCCTCAACACCAGTTTTTGGGTACACATTTCCAATTTCAAATATTTTTATTTCACTATCTCCAAGTAGTGGTGCATTCAATTTATTCATTTCATATGACACCTTGATTCCGTCAGTTAGATTTGTCCGCAGGGCCTCTTTGCCTTTTGCTCCATACGTTACATACACCTCACCCTTTTTAGTAAAAGAATACGTCATCACTTCTCTGTATCCATCTTCAACCAGCTTTTTCTTTGCTGAAAGGATTTTGTAGAAAGTTTCATTTACTTTATGTTTGAAATCAATCTGTGGAAGTTCAGGTTTTACTTTGTCATATCCAATCACTCGTCCCACTTCTTCTACCAAGTCATGCCTTCCTGTGAGATCGAGACGAAGGAGTGGAACTGTGATTGTAAAATCTTCTTCGGACTTAGAATATTCAAATTTCATTCTCTTCCAAACATTTTCGATTTCTATATCTGAGAAATTTGATCCGAGTTTTTCGTTTATATATTTGGAATTTATTTCAATTGTATGCGGAGTTTCCCATTTTGCACGTCCAGGAAACACATCAACAATATCTTCGAACTGCGCTTCCGGGCACATTTCCAGTATCGTAGCCGAAAGCTCTCGCATTGCATACTCTGCGCGTACCGGAGAAAGATCGTTCTCAAACCTCTTTGTCGCATCAGTTTGGATTCCTGTTCGTTTTGCGGTCTTGCGGACAGACACTGGATCAAAGTTTGCAACCTCGAGGATTATTTCTGTAGTATTCTCATCCACCTCAGCATATGTTCCACCTTTTACTCCAGCAATAGCAAGTGCAATACCCGACGCATCGGCAATCACCAAATCTTGCTCACTCAATTCTTTCTCTTCTCCACCAAGTATTTTGATCTTGTTTCCGTTTTTGGCATTCGATATCTTGATTACGGTGCCAACTTTTTTCGCATCAAAAATATGTGTAGGATTACCACAATCAAACATAACAATATTTGTCGCATCGACAATATTGTTTATGCTTCTCTGCCCTATTGATTCTAAGTGCTTTACTACCCAATCAGGCGATGGTCCGACTTTTATATTGCGAACAATTCGTCCCATGTATCTACGACATTTATTACTATCAATTTTGATTTCTAAAGATGACTGTTTCGACTCTGGAATCCTATAGAGCTCTACTGGACTTTTGTATTCAATATCGAGAAGTGCAGAAAGTTCTTGGGCAACACCTTGATGACTAAGCAGATCGTGTGCGCGATTTG
>Ga0163149_10000205_pt1 | contig 77528 bp, 41 predicted proteins | sample OliLakLV19MP5G1_FD_148604 | JGI IMG/M metagenome (GOLD analysis project Ga0163149, IMG submission 148604) | Freshwater microbial mat bacterial communities from Lake Vanda, McMurdo Dry Valleys, Antarctica - Oligotrophic Lake LV.19.MP5.G1 | ecosystem: Environmental > Aquatic > Freshwater > Lake >...
CCCCAGCCCCTTCCGAAGGAGGAATTAGACCCCTCCCAGCCTCCCCCGAAAGGGGAGGAGTTAGATGGGTTTTCAGCCGATGAAAGGGGTACTTCCACATCAAACAATACGGCGCTCAACTCGGCTAGTTCCGGCATCGGCCTTGCGTTTACCGATGAATTAGTCCGGCTGATGGGCGGTAAAATTGAAGTCGAAAGTGTCGTGGGCCAAGGCAGCGTCTTTCGGGTCATGCTTCCGATGTCCGCACAGGAAAATGACGCCCCCATCGGGTTCAAAACGCCTGATCCGGCCACAGGCGATGAAGTTGTTGTGTTCCAGCCGGTCGAAGCATCCGTGGAAACCGAAAATTCACCCCTGCCTGATCCCTCTGGAAATCCGCTCCTGCTATTGGTGGAAGACAACGCCGACCTGATCCAATACCTATCCGCATTGCTCGCCGGGGATTACCAGTTGATCACCGCCCGAAACGGTCGGGAAGGGCTGGAACAAGCCTTTGAGCACCTCCCCGACATCGTGCTCAGCGACGTGATGATGCCCGAAATGGATGGCCTTGAGTTTTGCGATCTACTCAAAAAAGATCCGCGCACCAGCCATATTCCGGTGGTCATGCTCACCGCCCGTTCGGCCGTTGAAACCAGAATTGACGGCCTGCAACGCGGCGCAGATGCCTGGTTGATCAAGCCTTTTCACCGGGGCGAATTGTTTGCTACCCTAAATGCGCTGTTCGAAAGCCGGCGGCGACTGCGCCTGTATTTTCAGCAGCAGGTTCTTTCCGACACCCCGCCTGAACCTGAGATGGCACCGCTTGTGGCCAAAGAAAACGAATTTCTTGCCCGCGTCCACAACCTGCTCGACGCCCGCCTCACCGACGAGCGCTACGACATCGAAGCCCTCTGCCGTGATTTGGCGATGAGCCGAATGCAGCTCCACCGCAAACTCACGGCGCTTGGCGGGCAGCCGGCAGCGCTGTTTATTCGTTCGCACCGGTTGCGCCACGCCCGGCAATTGCTGGAAACCACCGGGCTTACGATCTCCGAAATTGCTTATGACAGCGGCTTTTCTGACCCGGCATATTTTACCCGGTGCTTCCGGGAGGAGTTTGGGAGGTCACCTTCGGAATGGAAAAAGGGGTAGAATCAAATGTTTTTTGGGGATGTTACAATAGTCCAAGGATTGGTTACGGGAGTGCAAGCCCGGAGGTAAAAATCGCCGGAATTTTGCATAGTTGGGTAAAAATGACGCTTACCCATAAATACGATCCTGTTTATCTTTAATATTTCCATGCGATGAACCCAAAAATAACCTTTAAACAACTCCAGGCTCACTTTTTTTGGACAGCGATAATATCTTTCCCAATGCTGCCCGTTTCCGCTGTAACCTTCGATAGCGGCACCTCCGGCAACTGGAACCTGGCAGCCACGTGGACGCTCACCTCCGGCACGGACGCCGATGGCGTTCCTGATGCGGACGACGCGGTGACCATTAAAGCCGGGCACAACGTCACCACAACCGGTGGGAGCAGCTGCACCACCATCACAGTCAAATCCTCCGCTACCCTGACTATACAGAACAACCTAAACAACAGCGGGATTTGTCTAAACCAGGGTGCGTTGGAATGGACGAGCGGCGTATTCGATGGCACCGGCGTCATCACCAACGACGGCACGATCAATATTTCCGGAATCGTTACTGCCTTGCACAATACCGCCGCGGACATCACCAACAATGCGGGAGGAACCATCAACTGGCTCAATGGTTACATTGATGGCGGCAGCAGCGGGCAGACGCTGACCAACTATGGCACTTTCAACCTGATCGGCGACAACCCCAGCTTCCGCAACTGCGAAATGGCCATTATAAACAAGAGCGGCGGTAGCATTGTGAAAGGCGGCACGACGTCCGCCGGCCTGAGTATTGACCTCCCTTTCACCAATGAAAGCGGAGGGATGGTAACGATCCACTCAGGCGCTTCCATCTCGTTCAACGGCAACTTCAACCTTACCCAAGATGGTGCTTTTACGGTTGACGGCACCTTAAATTTTGCGAGCGGTACGCTCTCGCAGAGCCAGGTTTTTTCCATCAACGGCACCTGCAATGTCACACTTGGAACGCATACCTTCGGCGCAGGCTTTAGCGGTTCAGGCACGCTGGTTGTCAGTGGCGGCGCTTTAACTTTTGATGCCGGGAGTACCCTTTCTACCAAATTGACACAGAGCAATGGCACACTGAATGACAATGTCGGCCTGACGCCCGGCGAAGTAAACATAACGGGCGGCACTTACCAAGGCTCGGGCAGTCCCACTTTTGCCAATGGTTTCACCTGGAACGGCGGCATCATTACCGGCAGCGGTGCCGTAACCGTGAGCGGAAATTTCGTTTCAAATACAGGGACTCTTAGTTTATCAGGCAGTAAAGAACTGCGCATCGCCAGCACAGGAACCATTACCTACAATACCCCCAGAGCCATTGCATTCAGCAGCGGATCTTCCAAACTAACCGTAGCCTCCCCCGGCAGCCTGACCTTTGACGGCAGCAGCACGTTGAACATCACCGGTGGAGGGAGTACGCTTTTTGCAATCGAAACCGGGGGCAGTTTGGTAAAAACGGGCAGCGGCACGGCTACGATTCTACCGCTTGTTTCCTTAGCCGCGGGCAGCACAATCAGCATTGACAATGGAGCGCTCATTTTTAATGGCTTCAGTCAGACCTACAACTTTACGGCCGGCTCGGTCAGCATCACTGCGCCGGGCAGCTTCACCCTGGCGAACAGTGCTGTTTCTACGTTCAATTTATCGGGCATCACCATTAGCGGCACCGGCACTTTGATCACTTCCGCGTCAACAATCAACGTGAACGCCGGCACAAGCATCACGTCAAAGTTGACCACCAATAGTAGCAATTTCAACGATAATATTGGCTTGATCCCAGGTGAAATGACCCTGAGCGGCGGCCTGTACCAGGGTACAGGCAGCGCCACTTTTGCCAATGGTTTTATTTGGAATGGCGGCCAGCTAAACGGCAGCGGCATGGTGACGATGTCCGGTGTCATGACCGGTACCAGCGGTTCAAGGAGTCTTTCTGGCAGTAAAATATTGCGCATCACCGGCATGGGAACATTTACTGGCGGGGGCATACAACTGTCCCAAACAAGTTCGCTCCTCATCGCCAGTGGTGGCTCACTCACCATTGATAATGCAGCAAGCGCCAGCATCAGCTCCGCGCTGACCGCAACCATGGAGGTGCAGACAGGGGGCAGTTTTATTAAAACAGGAGCAGGTACCCTGACCGTTTCCAACGCTCCTTTTGTCAACAATGGCACGTTGAGGGTGAGCACCGGGGAACTAATACTGGGTAATAGCACGACCCACGCTGGTAGTTTCGATGTGGTGTCAGGGGCAACACTGAATTTCAGCAATACCTCTACAAATACCACTTTTTCAGGCATAAATTTCACCAACAACGGCACCGTGACGGTCGCCACAGGCCGGTCTTTGTTATTCAGCGGCGCATCGCAGCAGTATCTGCATGGCAATGGAACGGCTATTCCCTCGCTCACTTTAAACAATGCCCAAAATTTGAACATCCAGGGCAGTCAAAATATAACCACCTTCACTTTTACCAGCGGCAAAGCCTATTTGCAAAATGGCGACCTGGCGATAGGTACACTGGCAGGGGCTGACGCAAACAAGTATTTTGTGACCCAAGGTGCCGGCAGGTTGTTACAAACCGTTCCTGTCACTGCCACACTTTTTCCCGTCGGGCCTACGATTTCCAGCTATAACCCCGTAACCCTGCAACAAGTAAGTGGTACGGCGTCTTTCGGCGTGCGGGTCAGGCAGGGATTTGATTATCCGACGAACGGAGACGGCTATGTGAACCGGCAGTGGACTATAGACCACACCGGTGGTACGCCCAACGCCAACCTCACCTTTCAATGGTCTCCATCGGATGCTACGATGACTTTTGACCCCAACGATTGCCATATCTCAAGGTACTCGGGTGGCGGCTGGAATTCTTTTGGAGACGGCACAGCTGCATGCGGCGCAACTTGCATCCGAACCCAAAACGGGGTCACCCAGTTTTCGCCTTTCGGAATTGGAACAGCAACAGCTTTACCCGTTGAACTCGTCAATTTTGAGGGTCTTTTGCAAGACGAAATGGTGCTACTCACCTGGCAAACCGCTTCCGAACTAAACGCAGCCTGGTATCAGATCGAGCGCAGCGCCGATGGCGTAAACTGGGCCAACATCGGAAAAGTGGCGGCACAGGGCAATACCAATCAGGCGCACGACTATACTTTTACAGACCGCTCGCCCCTTCCACAGGGCTACTATCGCCTGCGCATGGAAGATTTAGATGGCTCGTTTGAATATTCGCCAATCGTTTCAATACAGCTAAAAACCAAGGATTTTTCATTAAAAACCTTGTATCCCAACCCGGTTAATACGGAATTGACGCTTCAATTTTTTTCACCCGCAGCAATGGAAATACAACTCAAACTCACGGACGTTTCCGGAAAAATCCGACATACTGAACGCATTCATACTTTGGCTGGATTTTTTAATAAAAATTTGAATGTTAGTGAATTAGAACCCGGTATTTATTTCATTGAAGTAAGCACGGATGAAAAAAGGAGCGTGCATCGGTTTGCAAAAAAATAAACTGTTTTACTGATTTTAAAGGGATGTTACAATAGTCCAAGGGTTGGTTACGGGAGTGCAAGGGGCATATTGGCGTTTCGTATATCTTGCAGCTCGAAAACAGAGACCACATTAACAGACCAATGAAAGAATCAAACTCCTCCTCCCACTCAACAAACGATTCCGCGCCCCCTCGTGGAGGAGGATCGTCTTTTGCAAACAGCCCGGCCAAAAGCCAATCCAATGCGATAGAAATTCCTTCCATTTCCCTGCCTAAAGGTGGCGGTGCACTTAAGGGCATAGATGAAAAATTTGAAGTCAATGCCGCCAACGGTACGGCGGGTTTTAGCTTGCCTCTTCCTTTGTCGCCCGGTCGCGGCGGGTTCTCGCCCGCGTTGTCGCTGGGCTACAATTCCGGTGCCGGCAACAGCATTTTCGGCATCGGCTGGGGGTTGCAATACGCTTCCATACAACGCAAAACAGACAAACGCCTGCCGCGTTACCGCGACGCGGAACAAGGGGACACTTTTATGTTCAGCGGGTTGGAGGATTTAGTCCCTGTATTAAAAGAAAACGGTGCGGGCAATTGGGAAAAAGAAGCGTTTACTGCCGGAAATTACCACATCAGGAGGTACCGCCCACGGATTGAAGGCGCTTTTTCAAGAATAGAACAAATTTCGCATCCGGTTAATGGGGTGTGGTGGAAAGTAACCGCTTCCAATAATGTCGTCACCTTTTTTGGAAAAAGCCCTGCGCCAAAGCAGTGGAATTGCTGCTGAAGGTACACCTCAAGAGCACTTCCGACCCCGCCGCGCCGATGGTACAGGATTTTTTGCTGCCAGGAGCGACAGATGCAACCAGGGCATTGGATTACCGGAAATTTGGCAAGGCTGCCTTTTGGGTCGTAAAACTCAAAATTTCAGACGAGGAACTGGAACAAATCCTCGAGCACCATGCGCGTATCGGTTGCTTAGATTTCAATGCGTTGCCAGTGGCACCGGCAGTGGCCGATTGGGCAGGCTTCGAGGCATTGGTGAACCTTATCCGTGCCCGTGATTTATTGGGCTTTGGCACAGGCAATTTGTTTGCGGTGCTGAAAAATGCCCGTGAGGATAACCCCAGTAAAAAACAATGGATGGATACGCTGGTTCGGGTTAGCGCCTGGGATGCTGCCACATTGGCCGCATTGGTCGGCGCCGATACGGTCGCAAATAACGGCGGTATCCTGAAAGCAAATTTCCCCGCCGATTTTCGCAACGGCGACCTCCTGCTCCATATCAAAAAATCGCTGGATATCCTCTACACGATTGGGGTAAGTGCGGAAACCATGAGAAGTATCGTCTTGGCGGAAGTCACTTCCGATACGGCAAAAGCAGTCAAACAAGCCGCCCGGTCAAAATATGACGATGCACATTGGCAGAAAATCGCCAAACCGCTGCGGGATGCGCTCCGGGAACAGCAACGGTCGGCCTTGGTAGCCTACACCGTACATCGTTCCGACCAGTGGAAAAACGCCGAAGAACTCTACGAATACCTGCTGATCGACGTGGAGATGAAACCCGTGGCTGTGACCTCGCGGCTGAAACAGGCCATCTGCAGCGTGCAGTTGTTCGTTGACCGTGCCTTGATGAATCTGGAACATAGCAGTACCGATGGTGCCCCAATTTTGTTGGACCCTGAACAGGCCGAAGAATGGAAAACCTGGCGGAAAATTTATCGGGTATGGGAAGCCAACCGCAAAATATTCCTTTACCCGGAAAACTGGATCGAGCCGGAGTTGCGCGACGACCAAACGCCGTTTTTCCGCGAAGCGATGTCACAGTTGCTGCAAAACGAACTGACACCCGAGGCGGTGGAAGACGCTTTCCGGGGGTATTTGGAAAAGCTGGACGAGGTGGCGCACCTGGAAACCGTCGGCCTGGTGCGCCAGGAGGAACCCGGAGAAGACGGCCGGCAAGCCATCGACATCCTGCACGTATTTGGGCGGACCTATACCCAGCCGCACAAATATTTCCACCGCTCCTATGAGCAAGGCGAGTGGTCGCCCTGGCTGAAAATAGAAGCCGACATTGACAGCAATCACCTGGTTCCCGTAATCTTCAACCGGCAGCTGTGTTTGTTCTGGTTGTTTTTTACCCAGGAAGCGATGGAAGGCGAACAGATTGACCCGACCAAAAAATTGCCCAAAACAAGGTTGTACTGGAAAATCCAAATCGCGTGGAGCGAGTATCGGAAAAATACCTGGGCGGGGAAAAAACTTTCGAAGGCTTATGTCCAATCCGCAGATACGGACGACAAGGCGGTTTTAGAAAACCTGCGCAAAGGGCTGTTCCTCCGCCATTATCAGGAGGGAGACCGGTTGTTTGTGAATTTAAGCCCGGCAAAAGGTGATTCTTTTGAACCTTATTTTAAGATAAAAGGAAAAAGCAGACCCGTTTGCCATGCTTCTTTTATTTTTGAAAACACGGCGAGCGAGCCGGTCATAGCACTTGATCTTTTGCCGGGCCGATATCAATATTCCTTGCTTCCGGCCAACGGCAAGACGATATTGGAAGACCAGCTGATCCAGGGAAGCTCCGCCGCTGATGAATTGGCCTTGCAATATGAAACGGTGAGTATAGGCGGTATTGTACGAATTGATTCCCAGGAGTTGGTATTCAATAAAATACCAACTCCCCACTTTAGCCTTTCGGTGGAAGTCGGTGCGGTACAGCCTTTCGAGCGGCCTTTTGTCTATCAGGACAGCAAGCACAGTTTTTTGGTACTGATTCGCCGATACGCAATGCTTTTCTGGCATTTTATATTCCACCTCAGTCCACAACAGTCCTGGAAGATTATTATATTTTAATGTATGAAAGCGCCCTATCAAAGGGCATAGAAGTCTGGGAAGTTGAAAAATTAATAGTAGACGGCAGTACGCCTTTTGAACAATGGAGGCCTTTCGACTTGCTTTGCAGCGGTAATGTTCATTTGAAGCTAAATACGATAGGAACTGTCTCGATGTTCCGGCATCTTGATTGGGATTACCAGGAGCAGCACGGCTCAAATAGTTCCTCAAGTGGAAGAGCGTCTTATATTCAGGCAAAAGGAATAAAAAGACTATCCGTAAAAGTACAATGAGTTGGCGGTTAGTTTGTGCCCATTTGCATCGCAAAACGAACTGTCTCAAAATCAAAAAAACGCCCGAAAGGCAGAACCAATTTGTGTGATGAAAATAATCATTCCATGACCACCCTTCAATCCAAAGTTGCCATTTCTTTCATTTGCATCACGGCAATCCTCTGCTTGCTGTTAGGCGGGATATTGACCGGGATCATTCATTTCTGGAGTGAATTAGGCAGCGGTGGTCGGGAACTGATTATCAGTATAGCGGCCTTCCCCCTGCTCCTGCTTTTGGGCTTTTGGCAGGGCTACTACCACCTCCGTATGGAAGGTGGACGGGTGAACCTGCGCGGCGTTTTCCGGCAGGAGGATTTTTTTATACCCCAAGTCACCGGGTATGCGCTCACTTATGTCAGAATAAAAGGTCGCGACACAATCGAATATTTACATGTAGGATTACCCGGGGAAAGGTATTTTTCCCTTGACCCGCAATATTATCGCAATTACGGGGAGCTTCGGGCAGCGCTTATCCTGGAAAAAATGCCCGACCCTGTCTTGTTGACCAAAGCAACCAAATACCAAAAATGGCAGGAATTTGTAACATACAGTTGCATTTACGGGTTCGCGGTTGTCATGCTGAATGCCTATATGGATTCCCTTGAATTTAAAGCCGATCCGGGGGATCATGCTTTACCCATTTTAGGTTCTATACTTTTCACTTTTTTATTTGTGCTCTGGAAATGTTGGGCGTATGCCCGGCTGCCCAAAAAATAAAAAGGTCATAATGTACTGGTAAAAGTTGACAAAGATTCGGGAGCAGAAACAGACCTGCTTATTCTCAAGAGGTAACACCTTTTGGAAAGGTGTCACCGGTGTCATCTCAGGGATAGTCTCCCTGTTACAATAGTGCAAGTACTTGTTCAGATAATGCAAGCCATTCGACAAACATTGCCTGATCTTGCCCCTGGTTTTTCAATAATAATCAAATAGTAAATCAACATGAAAAAAACACTTTACACCCTTGTTTTTTCCACATTCTTAGCCGCCCTTTCCGCCCAAAACTGGACGCCCATGGCGGCAGGTCTTTTACCAGACGATTACGTCATTTTCAGCATTTCTGCCGTGGGCGACGACGTAGTGTGGGCCATTGCTTCCAGGGTCTATTTCGGGCCTCCTATTCCGACTACACACCGCCCGTACATTCTGCGCACTTCCAACGGCGGCCAAAGCTGGACGGTGGCTGAAATTGAAGAAGCTGCCGGCACCATTAGTTTCCAGATCGTTGCGGTGGATTCACTGACCGCCTGGATCACCACACAGGACTACGGTAGCGGAGCGGGACGAAAACTCTATAGAACTGCCGATGGAGGCGATCTCTGGACGCTCAGGCTAAACAACGTCAGCTCAGGCGTGGCGCTGAACTGGTTTGATGACGGGCAGCACTGGCTGGCTCAAAACCGGCAATTTACGAGCCGCTCCGACAACAACGGGGCAACCTGGGCCAATACCACGATATCGGGGTACAACACGACCGAATCTCAACTGCTGTATTCCGGCGCAAATATGTCCTGCACAGTAGGGGATACGTTGTGGAACGGCACCTCTGAAGGGCGCATCGTCCGCTTCAGGAACTATGGCGAAACCCCGGAATTTATCTCAACAGGCTTGGGCATTGGGACTGAAATTTATTCCATTGCCTTTCAGGATCACGAAAATGGTTTGCTGTACAATCGGAATAGTTTTGGCATTAACCGCATCGCCAGAAGTACAGACGGGGGCGCGACGTGGACGAATTTAACGCAACTACCCGGCTCCTTTGGATGGAACATCGCCGCCGTTCCAGGGTCTCCCGGTTCGTATGTGCTGGCTTCAAATTTCAATCACATTACAGGCAAGGTGGCCATTACGCAGGATTTTGGCAATACCTGGTCGGTCGAAACCCTGAATAAACCACTCAATTCAGTTGTCTTTACCTCCCCTGAAACCGGCTGGGTCGGCGGTGGGAAATTGACTTCCTCTACCTATCCGGCCTTGTTCAAATACAACGGCTCGCCTTTGCTGGTTGGGGTTCAAACTCCGCCCACACTTTCGGGTTTTTCCGTATTTCCAAACCCGACAACGGGAGTGATTTCGTTTGATTTTGGAGGTTATTCTACAGGAAATGTAGTCAGCGTCACGCTCCATGATTTGTTCGGGCGAATCGTTTTCGCAGCGGAAATCAATGACAATCAATTAGATTTGAAGGCTTTAAATTCCGGCATTTATGTATTGACCATGGAAGCTGAAGGAAAAAGAGGGGTGTCCCGGATTGTAAAATATTGAAAGCAAAGGGGCACTCGAACGCTAAAGAGCAGACCCCGACTAAATGGACGGACTCTATTTAGTGTCTGTCCATTTAGTCCCGTGTCTGTTCTTTAGCGTTCGAGAACAAGGCGTGTTTTGTGCATCGTAATGTGGTAGAAATAGGAGACCTCCCGATTTTTTTTGAGCTTGGCCTCATAGGAACCTAATGCCGATAGACACGAAGCATTTCATATCGTTTAGCGTGCCTTATGTACGCAATGTTGACGCTATATTGCGTACATAAGGCCCGCTAAACCTTATCATTCAATAATTTTTCTACCGACATTAGGGTTCTATGGGATCCGTTCATCCAAATTCGACTTATACGCCGCCGTCGTCTCCTTCACAGCCTCCGTCATTAGATATCTATACCGCCGAGCTTAGGCTGTGCATAACACATCACCGGTTGTCACTCCCGTCAGGGAGTCTGCAACAGAAGCAAGGCTGTAGGCGCTTTTGCAGACTCCCTGACGAGAGTGACAAAGCCAGGTAGGTCATGAAAATAGGGACAACAGTCAGTAACGCAAATGCGCAGACAAAATATGCATAGCAGACGCTCGCCGTTAATGGAACCCGTTCATCCAAATTCGAGCTGTTTCCTGTTTTTCATAACCGAAACCTACCGGAGTGAGGTATAGACAAAACCCCAACGTTAAATTCTGTCAAATAATAATATTCCGGCACTTCATGCTTTTAAACATATATTTCACCATATTTGCGAATAGGTTAGAGCTTTTTCGGGAAAATCCGAACAAGCTCTTATTCATCTTAATCCACCCCCTACCCTATCCCTATGGTTTACAACGATTACTTTCAGGCCATAAACGACCACAAGCTTTTTGGCGAGGATGCCACTATAAATGGTGCATTTGAAAGTTCTGTTACGTGGAAACAAGCTGATATTGACACCCTTCCACTCATCCTTTGCGGCCCAATTCTCCGCCGTTGCGAACCAGAATCCGTCACCGTTTGGGTCGCCCTTAAAGAATCCGTTACTACTGCTGAATTGTTGGTATACGCCGACGACAGCGGCAGCAAATCGGGTGATCCTTTGCTGGCTGGCATTTCGCCGGGAGTCTTGAAGCAATTAGGCAAACACCTCTTTATCGGTGCCATCACGGCCAAGCCGGTGGGTGACAAAAAACTGGAATACGGCAAATCTTATCTCTACAACTTAACATTCGGCACTAAGGGCGATTTGAAAACTGAATCAGTTCTGAAAGGCGCCGTTATTACTTACCCCGGCTACGAGTTGCCCGCCCTGATGCTTCCCCCCGGAGATGTATCCAAACTGCATTTTGTGCATGGTTCCTGCCGGGAGATGACCGGGACGGGAGAAGATGCGATGGTAGCCCTGGATGCCCTTCTGCTGGAAACCTGGAACACCAACCGCCCCCAACAACTTTTTCTTACCGGCGACCAGATATACTCGGACGAAGGCAGCGCCATTACCGAACACCTGATCACCCAAACGGGTAAGATGTTGCTGGCAGGTGCAGATTCTGGCGAACGCTGGGAGGAGATAATCCGCAAAAAAGATGCAACAGGCAAAGACGAAACCGATGAGGAGGCACAGATTTGGCCGTCTAAGGATCCGATCCATCTGGGGACGCGCGGCGGCGGCGAAGACAACGACGAAACACGTTCTTACATTCACGAGGATTGTGGTTTCACCGCATCCTCCAACCATCACCTGTTCACGTTAGGCGAATTTTTTGGAAGCTATTTGTATGCATGGTCAGACGTACTATGGCCTGCATTTTACAAAGACTCCCTCAAAAACAAAAATGGCCAGCTCGCCAACATCAAAACAAACCTGATCAACCAAATCAAAGACCCTAACCGCGCAGACGGTTACAATAGCGAGGAAAGCGAAGGCAAAAGCGGTTACTGGATTTATATTTACGAAGTATTGCGAACCCATTGGGACGATATCCAATCCTTTCGTTTGTTGCTCAACCCGGATGGGCTTTTGGAACCCGAAAGCAAAATTGGAACCATTATTGAAGCAATAGAATTACCCGCCGATATTTTAACTTCCCCGGAAATCGGGCTACTGGAGGATATAAAGAAAGGTTTGAAGAAAAAACAAGCACAAAGTAAAGACGAAGCACAAGAAGAATTCAAAACCAAGGTCAGGCAAGTCATGACCATCATCGAAAAAATCAAACTACCTGTCGCCATCCTCAACCGGATGCACTTTGCAGAGGGACTCCCCAAAGTGCGCTGCGCGCTCGCCAACATCTCTACCTATATGATGTTTGACGACCACGAGGTGACCGACGACTGGCACCTCACCCGCGAATGGGTGCAGCGGGCATACAGCCTGCCCATGGGCCGCCGGGTGATGCAAAATGCACTGTCTGCTTTTGCGGTTTTTCAGGCTTGGGGCAACACGCCCGAAAGGTTCGAATTCAATCAGCCCGGCGGAAAATTTTTAAATGCGTTACAAACCTGGATTGAGCACAAATGCCAGGACACAACGGCCGAGGAAACCCTTGCGAATGCACTTAAAATACCATTTACCGATTCCAAAATCGCCGAGTTTCAACAAATCGGCAGAGGCGAAGGGTTGCCTGAAATATTTGACAACCCCCTTGTGTGGAATTTCAGATATGAACACCCCAAGTACGAGGTATTGGCTTTGGATGCCCGCACCTTCCGCAGTTTTCCTGGCGCTTTATACCGGCCTTCCGAACACCTGAGTAAAAAAGCCATTGACGCCCAATTGCCTGCCGCAACAGTGCCAACCGAGCTGACCATCGTCATTTCGCCCTGCAATGTGGTCACTATCCCGATGTTTCGGAATTTCCTGACCACCGTAGCATTGCCTCATATCCAGATTTTTACTAAATGGAAGGAAAAACGCTTCAGGATGCTGGCTTATGACCCTGACCAGGCCGACTCCTGGGAAATTGGATCGCCCGTATTTGAATACTTAGTAAAAAGACTGGCTACCCGCGCCTTTAAACGCGAAACCGAAAACCTGCGCCAAAGCCGGGTACTCATTCTTTCGGGCGACGTCCACTTTAGCTACGCCGGGCGAATGGCGTATTGGGCAGATGAAAATTCAGCCACTGACCGCAAGGAAATGATCGTAGCACACCTGACTGCGAGCGGCTTTAAAAATGAAGCCGCCGCCTGGAGCAAGCTAAAGCTTGACGAGTTTGGCTACGAATTTTCCGATGTCGGCGCAGGCGACCAACAACTGCCCGATCCCGAAACCATGATCGGATACGCCAAACGCCCCGTGGCCCTGAATAAAGAAAAAACGGATGAAATCATGCTCCGGACTCGGTGGTTTCCAAATTACTACCCCCACATGATCCTTGAAGAGCCGCTGGTTTTGCCCTACCATAAAATCCATCCGGAAGTGAAAGTGCCCCGCCCGGAGTGGTTTTACCGGGTAGATTTCATGCGCGGCGAAAAAGCAAACAACGTAACAGACGTAAATGTCATCACCAATATGAACCACTTGCTCTACGCCCGTGGGCAAAAGCCTTCCACCGAGATCATCCGGCGCAATAACTTCGCTTCGGTCACCTTTGACTGGTCAGGCGAGGGAACCCTGACCGGTGGCATCAGTGCGACAGACAAAAATTTTAACATCCTCCTTAAACCAGGGCGTCCCTTTCCGCAAGCGCCTTTTTTTGTGCGCATCGGCGACGAAATTATCTATGTACTCAAAGCCACGTCTACTGCTTCCAGCTTGGAAGGCGATGTCAAATTTGAACAAGTACGCCGGGGCAGGGGAAATACCGAGGCCGCAGCGCATGCGATGAACCAAACCGTTCGTATCCGCCGTTCGGCCAATCAATTGCACTGGATCAACGACCGACCGCGGAATACCAGCGAAACAGTGGCGCAAAAACTTACCCGTTTCAAAGTTCCGCTGGATCCCGATGATCCTCAATTTGCCAAACCTTCACCCAATGTGATTTGATTATGAAAACAGATCCAAAATTGGTTTCGCGGCACAATGTCAGTGAAGATTTGCTGGTCTTCTTCGATCTGGTCACCCTGCTGTTTGCTACCCCCCGCTTGTTTATTGATTTTTTCTACATGACGGGTTATGACCTCGGCAAATTGAACAAGCCGGGTCCTGCCGGAGCTTCCAAGTTTGACAAAGCGTATGCAATTGCACTGGAAACCCGCAATTTGTATGAAAGCGTCCGGGAAAACATCCCAGCCGACTGGACCTCCTGGGAAGCTGTTAAAAAAGGGCTTTTTTTTGGAAAACAGGTCTGGGATTCTGTCGAACAAATTAAAGGAGTCCTCGAATTGGCCGGATCGGAAGACGACCTGGATATGGATTGGGAAGCTTTTTTCCTGCATCTTGTTGAGCAATTAGTCCTGCGCTCGCATCAACAATTGATGCCGGCAGCCATGCAAACCTATATCCTGCTCGATTGGGTGCATCCGGCTCGAAACCCCGACCTGACTGAACCCGAAGTAGATACTACCGGCAGTGTAATCCGGTACCCCTACCGGGGCATCCGTTTCAATAAAGACGGATTAGGCGCTTTCTTCCGCAGTCCGCTGGAAGCCATGCGCAACAAATATTTTCCTTCGGAACTGGCACGCGATGTATTGGCCGATCCGGGAGAAGATGAACTTTTTGTCCGACTGCGCGACTGGCTCAAAAGCCTGCATCCTGCCATCGGTGCCATCTACGGATACAAAGACATAGATGGCTTAGACCTAAGCGACGCCCAACGTGAGGCTTTCGCCAAAACCCTGTCGTTGTGGTTCCCCTTAGGCGATAGCCTGGAAGCCGGTATCAGCCTGCGCCGCATTGTCAAGTCGGGTGGTCGGCAAGCGATAGAAGTCGCCCCTGCTTTATACTGGACTAAATCAACCGGGGAAATTGACCGCGATGCCACCGGCGCGGATTTACAAAATAAGTCCTTCACCAGCGGCCTCAACTGGAAATGGGATCTTTTGCTGAATGGTTCGCTCAACGCTTTTACGTTCGGCCCGGGGGGCATCAGTCTGCCAGATACTCCGGGAACACTGGATTTTCGGATTTCTGGCAAACGCGGCGGCGATACCCCCGACCCGGAACTTGGCCCCGCCTACCGCATCGGCCCCGACGAAGGAACCCGCCTCGAAATCGGGAATATGGCCTTTTCCCTGGCGCTGCATTTGGATGCTCAAAAGCAGGATGCGGCTTTTGAATTTAAAGCATCAGACTGCGGCTTCTACCTGATTCCCGGAGACGGGGATAGTTTTCTCAAAAAAATATTGCCGGAAGACGGGATTCAAAATACGTTCGACCTTGCCGTTGGTTATGCCAATGACCGGGGTTTTTATGTGGAAGGCGGGCTTGGTGGGGAAATCGTCATCCCAATCAACAAAAAATTTGGAAAATCCGTCACCATCCCCGATATTCAATTGGGCTTTCGCAAATTAGAAGGCAACCAGCGTTGGATGCTCTATGCTTCGTTGTCGGGTCGGCTGCAACTGGGACCCATTGCAGCAAATGTGGATAAAATGGGCATCCGAGCCTTGTTGTCTCCTCCTGGAAATGGCCAGACAGGCAACCTGGGCTTTGCCAATGCAGAACTGGACTTCAAAGCGCCCGACGGCATCGGCATCGAAATCAACGCCAAAGTCGTCACCGGTGGCGGCTACCTGTACTGCGACCCCGACCGTGGCGAGTACATGGGCGTAGCGCAACTGAACATCAAAAACAAAATTAACCTCAAGGCTTTCGGCATCCTGCTCACCAAAATGCCGGGTGGTCAAAAAGGGTATTCCTTTTTGCTGATGATCAGCGCCGAATTTCCGGCGGTTCCGCTGGGGTTGGGCTTCAAACTGACCGGCGTAGGTGGCCTGTTGGGCATCCACCGGCGCATCGAAGTAGCCAAACTAACCGAGGGGTTGCGCACCAATAATTTTGATGACATCCTTTTCCCCAAGGCGCCATTGGAAAACCCTTACGGCCTGCTCAACAAACTGAATGCTATTTTCCCGCCTGCTGAAGGCCAATACGTGGTCGGCCTGATGGGGCAAATCGAATGGGGTCCAAAAAATTTAGTCACCATCGAACTGGGGTTGATCGTAGAGTTTCCGGAACCGGTGCGATTGGCCTTGATTGGCGTATTAAAAGCAGTCGTGAGCAAAGAAATAGCCGGCGAAGAACGCACCGTGCTGCAATTGCAGGTCAACTTTGCGGGTATTTTTGACTTTGAGAAGCGGTTTATCCGTTTTGATGCGACCCTTTTTGAGTCCACACTGCTGGGCATGAAATTAGAAGGGGATATGGCCCTGCGCATCAAATACGGCCCATCTTCCGATTTTGCCCTCACCATAGGCGGATTTCATCCTGATTTTCAACCGCCGGCATTAGACCTGCCCGCCAATATCCGACGCCTGCAAATCACGCTGCGCCCCGACAACCCCAGCATTATTGTAACGGCTTATGTGGCGGTCACGTCGAATACCTTCCAATTTGGAGCAGCGGGTATTTTTAAATTTGAAAAGTGGGGGGTCAAAATCCGCGGAGAATTGGCCTTTGACGCCCTTTTCCAATTCAGCCCCTTCCGCTTTGAAGTGAGTTTATATTTCCTCTTATCCGCCTCGTGGCATGGGTACGAATTTGCCGCCATTGAGATTGACGGCATGTTTTCCGGCCCTTCACCCTGGTATATTGCAGGTAGCCTGCGCCTCAAAGTCTGGATTTTTAGCAAAACCGTTCATATTGAAGAAGCCTGGGGCGAAGACGACAACTCCCGGCTGGAATCGGTGCGGGTGCTGCCTTTGCTAACGGAAGACCTGCGACTTCGCTCCAATTGGGAGACAAAGACCGGGCGCACCCGCGGGCTGGTTACCCTGCGCCGGGACAAAGAAACTGCGGCTGCTTCGGAACAAATGTTCCTCCATCCTAACGAATTGATTGTCGTGCGGCAAAACACGGTTCCTTTAGGGCTGAAAATTGACAAATTTGGAGAACGCAGGCCCGAAGGCGCATCGAAGTTCAGGATAGAATTGACCGGCTCTGACAATAAAGCATTGGCGGCTACGCCTGTAAAAAACCACTTTGCCTCCGCACAGTTTGTCAGCCTCAGCGACGAACAAAAACTACAGGCCCCTTCCTATGAGCTTTTTGAATCAGGTTTGGGCTTTGAGGGGATGGATGAGGTTTCCTTCGATTCATTGATGACCGTACAACCCGTGGAATATGAATACAAAATCATTGGCGACCCGGATACGGCAACAACGGATAAAAAAACGATTAAGGAAACCGCCGGCAATTTTGGCTTCGGGCTGCGCAATAATGCTGTAGCCAATTCTGCATTTGGCCGCATAGCAAAAGCTGCCCGGCCGCCGGTTAACGCCCTTGCAGAAAAATACGTAGTCGCATGGCAAAAAGACCTGAAAACTTACCAGCAAATCGAAACGGACAGCGAGGCCGAAGCGCGGCAGCTACTGCGGGATTTGATCCGGGAAAACCCGCGCAGGAAAAGTGAATTGATGGTATTGCTAAAAGCGGAGGCCGTCAATGGGTGAGTATGCCCGAAAATCGCAGGCGTTGAAAAATTAATCTAATCCACCTAATTATTCAAAATAATGTCCAACTACACCTTCCTCCCCTGGTTGCGACGCGGTGCAATCCGTTTAGCAAATGCCCCCGCAGCAAAGGAACGGCTCACGGTACCGCTGCACCTCAAAGTGATCGGAGAGGATGAAAGCCCGGAAATTATTGATCGCAAGGCCAATCTTTATGGCCCGGGCGACGTAACCGGGATAGACTGGCGGGCTATTGTTCGGACTGTTCCGCGGGCAAACGTTCGCGATTTTGAAGCCAATTTCTTAGCTTTCATAGAATTTTATGATGAAGATTTTCCCTGGCGCTATACGCCCGCCTTGCCGGAAGCAGGCAAGCTAAAACCCTGGATTTGGCTGACCGTGCTGGAGGAAAACGAATACCGCAGGATCAACTCCATTTCAGGCCAACTGCCCGTCATTGAAATTCTGCCGGATGCGATCCGCGATGCCTTTCCCAACGCGGATACAACGCCATCGTGGGCACATGTACACCTGAATTTCAAACCCTTGGGCGCCAACCTTCAGGGCTTACTGGATCACGTGCAGCAACAATTAGACGAAGACCCCAATCTTGGTTGTACGCGTTTGTTGTGTCCCCGCCGACTGAAGGCTCAAACCCGCTACCGGGCTTTTCTGCTGCCTGCGTTTGAAAAAGGCCGTTTGGCAGGCCTGGGCAGGCCGGAAGCCGACATCGCCGCAACACCAAACGCCAACGCCTCATGGCCCAATATCCAACCCGGCCAATCCGTCAATGCGATCCAGTTTCCTGTTTACTTCGAATGGGAATTCGCCACCTCTTCTGATGGTGACTTTGAAGACTTGTCCCGAAAACTAAGCCCCATCACTGCCGAAGAGCTGGCTGCATTGGCAGATGCCGCGCAATTGCTTGATGTAAGCGACCCGGGTTGGGGGGTAAAAGTAGTAAACGGCATCCTCCGAATGGAAAGTGCCTTAAAACTACCCATACCTTTGCCTGCAATCCAGGGGCAGAAAGCCCATAAAAAAAAGCTCCGCGAAAAGTTAGCCCCGTTGCTCAATCTGGGCGTCCAGCCCTTAGACAACGTCACCGCAAAAAACAACCAACACCCCTACTTTCAGGATGATGACAACCCGGCGGTGAATGCTACGCTTGACGACGACCCAATCGTTGCGCCTCCGCTGTATGGGAGTTTTTACCGTCCCGGCGAAACCATGCAACTCGAAAAAGAACAAGACTGGTTTCAACAACTCAACCTGAATCCGGTTTACCGGGTGGCGGCTTCTCAGGGAACATCAGTCGTTCAAAAAAACCAGGAGGAATACATGGATCGAGCCTGGGATCAGTGGAGTGTTTATGCAGAAATCCAAAAAATAAGCCGGCGGTGGGAGTTTTCGCTGCAGGTGAGTCAAACTTTGTTTGTCAAGCGATTTGACCCCATGTTGTCCAACAACACCCCATCTGAAACCAGTTATCGGGCGGTCGGTTTTTTCGCCCCCATGCACTCGTCTATTAGCTTGCGTGGCGAAAACAACCAGGTCAACAGCATGGTCTCTAATCTTAGGGCAACCCGCTGGTCATCCACCCATGCGCCCTCTTTTAACAAACTTACGCGTACAGGCGGGCCGCTCATGCGCCGTTTTGAAGAAAAACCCCAGGGGAATTTATTTTTTACTACCGCCGTCATTTTTGCAGCCATTCCGAGTAATCCTTTAAAAAGAGCCGTGGATACCGTTGTTGCGCACTTGCTAAAAAACAGCAACCTGGGGGCTTACCTTCAAAGCAAAGGATTCGGTGACGTCGCGTCTTGTAAAACTGCATTCAGCGCCTGGCAACCCTACCTGGCACCGCGTTTTACACCACCGCCGCCAACGCCCAATATCCAGTCTTTAATAGCGGCCATACGGGTTGAGGTACAACCAATGACCGCCATTGAAAACCGGTTTATAACCCTGATTGAAACAACCTATCCTTTCCTTGCTAACCCTGCTGCGCCTCCCCAGGATGCGCCTGTTTTTCCGGAAGCCATGTATAAGGAATTAGCCGATCGTTCGAGTGATTTTATTTTGCCGGGTCTTGATCGTATTGCGCCCAACCGCGTGGCTATTCTCGAACCTAATCAGTCCTTTATTGAGGGCTATCTTACCGGTCTGAACCACGAAATGGCCCGGGAATTTCTCTGGCGGGAGTTTCCCGCACCGCTCAATGCAACCTATTTTCGCCAGTTTTGGGATGTGCGCAATGCCCCGGCTGGCGCGCGGGATATTCTTCCGATCAGAAGCTGGGCTAAAAACACGGACTTGGGCACCCACCGTCCCCCTCCACCTTTGAATCCTTTGGTGGTCGTTGTTCGTGGCGACCTGCTGCGAAAATACCCCAATGTTGAAATTTTTATGGTACAGGCTGGTTGGAAAAACAAACAGGCCGGATCGCATAAGTTGTTGCTTGACCCCGCTGATCCAACCAGTTGGAACAATTCGTCAGACAAGGTGCTTCGCCCGCTTTTTTCGGCAAGCATAGCGCCAGACTACCAATTCTTGGGATTTGCCCTTACCCCGCAGCAGGCACGCGGCAATACGAATGACGCGGGTTGGTTTGTCGTGTTTAAGGAACGCGCCGGAGAAGTGCATTTCGGACTTGACATGACCACGGAAACGCCTGGAGACCCTTCGTGGGAAGCTTTAGAGGAAATCGCAGCGAATCAATGTATTGACACAGCGTCCGCTAAATTTGCCAACCTCCCGCGGGCCGGTAAGCGCGCCGACCAGTTAGCAGGTATGCTCTACCAGAAACCGTTTATGTTATTCATCCACGCAAGCCAGCTTTTGCCTGAAGCATAAAACATGGAAGATTTAAAAACACTAAGAGAACGCGTCCGCCAAAGACGAGCCGCTTTTGCCAAAGCGGATCAGGCCTATTATCAGGCGTTGCAAGCCCATTCTTTTGCCCTTCAGGAACCCGGAGGCGAACTGCCTGATGCAGAGGAAGTGGAAAAGAAGCGGGAAGAGCGGGAGGATGCCCGTTTCAACCTCCAGGCAGCCATCAACTTGCTGGCGCAAATCGGAACACCCCAGGAACTCATCCGCGAAATCCCTGCAAATTTGCCGTTCCTGCTGCTGCCTGTGCGGGTAGAAGCCCGTTACTTCACCTTTCGGTATGTCGTGCGCAACCTGAAACCGGAAGACTGGATTGAGGCAGAAAGTATCCCCGGTGGTGCGCAATACAATCGGACCGGCATGGAATTCGACGAAGAAGGTACGCCGACCTATCAGGTTCCCGCTTTGCATTTTTCCACCAATCCCTTTGTTTTCAATCCGATCAGAAACCAACAGTTCAAACCGGCCAGCAATCAATACATAGCGCGCAAAGCAGACCGACACGAACTCTGTATCCGGATTTACCCCGATGAAATTTTCACCGAAGGGCACGAGCAGGCGCTTACGCCCACAGAGTGGGAGGCGGGAAAAGTATTTTGGGAAAAAATTTGTACCCGGGTCGAAACCGAGGAGGCGATCTGGCTGAATTTTACGGCAACGATTCCCCCTGCACGCGCCTCCTGGATCGTGCGGGTGACCAGGCCAGCCAATTTTCCACAGGGCGGGGAATTACCCACCACGCCTCAATTCTCTGCTCCCCCACCCTTCAAAGACGGCGCTTATACCCTGCCGCCTGTTGCCCATCTTTTACCCGACCGCTTTGTGGTTCGTCTATACAAGGGCGGCCAATTTAAGGAATTTTCGGGCAATCCCATTGCTGAACCTCTTCGTTTGGGCCTTGACCCGACCGACAAACCGTTTGGCAATCAGGAGCAGGCGGCGTTGTTTACCGGCGAAAATGCACAACTGACTGCCCCTGAATACCTGCGATGGATTCACGACCTTGAAACAGCAGAAAGTATGGGGTTGGCCATCCGGGTTGATTTGACAAATCATCCGGAATATCAGGATGGAGTGGACAAAATTTTTGTATTGGGTGCCAAATTTTCAGCCGATGAAACCGAATCCACCCGAATGTTGAACGCGCACCTCGAAAATTGTTTGTACAAAGAAGAGGGTCTGGCTGTTTTGCCCCAAGGCACTCCAACCAATAATTTTGAGGAACAAAAGTCGGGCTTCAACCGCAGGGAAGCTGCATCGCTGGCTTATTTCCGATCGGAATGGCTGCCGGAGCAACCCCATGCTTTAGGTTTGGAAACGGATGAAATGCGCTTGCGCCGATTTTTAGGGTTACCTCAAAATTTCCGCTTGCCGGGCGGCCATCACACCGACATGGACGAAGCACTGCACATGAACAACTTGTTGTGGCATGCTACCTGGGGGTATTACCTGTTGCAGTTTTTTACGCCTGCGCTAAGCGAACCCAAACGCGAATTGCTGCGAAAGTTTTTTTCAAAATATGTCAGCGGAAGGGGCGCTTTGCCCGTTTTGCGGATCAACAGACAACCTTACGGGATTCTCCCGACTACCGCCTTTTCTTATTGGGCTTATCCGGAAAATAATCCCGAAGAAAATTTTCTGAGCAAATTGTGGACCGATTTTCTTTCAAAATTAAACATTCAGTGGAAAGGCTTCAGCCAAGCCATCCAGTCGGTAGCAAACCAGGACACTTTAAATCAGCGATTAGACGAAACCTTTTTAAATATGCTGGCGCTAAGCCCATCCGCGTCCCGGTTTCAGTCGCAGTGGCTGTCCGGAAAAGGGCTAAAAGACTTGCTTACCGACTTGCTTGCCGAAACAGACGCAGACCTAAACAAAATTGTCAAAGCAGAAAATGACTATGCGGAGGCGAATAACAAAGTAAGCGGGGCAGAAGCAGAAATAGCGGGCATCAACAGCGAAATCGTTGGTTTACAGATTGAACTGCATCAGGTATTCAGGGCCTCTAAAGCCGCCATTGTCCGGATGATTAATGAACTTAAACAAAGGGCAACCGCCTTAAAAAATGCTCAAGCGGGATTAAAGGCCCGAAGAGACACGCTTAAAAACCAAAGGGATATCCTGTTTGCTAATAAAGCCGCTTTGCAACAAGCGCGGAGTGAATTAGCCGCAGCCCATGCAGGCATTAGCCCATCCGGTAATTTAAAAGCGGTGCTCGAACAAGCGGGGATAAAAGGGGCATCATTTGATGCGTTTACCAGCGCTTATACTTCCTTTTTACAGGACATGCCACGACCGGTAATTGACGGCCTCCCGCTTGCTGAAGACCGCCCGCTGGAAAAGTTGCCCGGCAAAGCCTGGAATTATTTGGAATGGCTGCAACAGGCTACGCTGATCAAGATTTGGAACAACAACCGGGCCACAGCGCCAGCCGGAGACGGATCGGAAGACAGCAAAGCCGGAGACGCCCTGTTCGCCCTGCTGGCCCGCCAGGCTACCCTGCGCGCCGTTCTGGAAACGGGGCTGCGGATGGAAGAGACCAATCCCGGCCGCTGGCTCTTGAAAGCCAGAAATTTTGATTTGGAACATTTGCAGCCCCCAATCATTTCGTTGGACCCGAATGCGCTTGATCCCAATAACCGCTTACATCAACAATATAAACCCATTGTTGACGCTTACAAAGCTAACCTTACCGCGCCTTTTCAACTCAAAACTGACCGGCGTGAATATTTACCGGGTATCGAGGTTCACACCCTGGCAACCTGGCTGGAAAATGCAGGCGCCAACGCCCAAACCCAATCGCTTGGCGAGGTCGAAACCGCATTAAAACTGTTCAGCACAATGCCTACTGCGCGTTTAGAGCGCCTGTTTACAGAACACTTAGACCTGTGCAGCCACCGCTTAGACGCCTGGATGCTCGGCCTCGTTCATCAACGGCTTGATAAACAACGCCGGGCCAAACCAGAAGGCATCCATCTTGGCGCTTTCGGGTACCTGCTGGGGTTGAAACCCAACCCACAGCGAGCCATTGTGATTGAGGAAGTCCAACCGGTCTATATGCCTGCAAACAGAGAAAATTTCCCAAGGGCAGCGATACCAGTTGTTCACAGCACCGGCGCTCAGCAATGGGGGATCAATCTGGCAAAGAACACAAAGCAGGCGTTTTTCTACATCGGCGACAACCCGAATCCCCGGCTGCGCCTGAACGGGCCTGCCAATCGGGTGGAACCCGAACCGGATGCAAACTACCCCAATAGTGACGGCTACCTGCATTTGCCTTCCTTAGCCCACGCGTCCACTGCCGCCATCCTGCGGGCCGGCTATTTAGGACACCGGGCAGATACCCAAACAGAAGCGCTTTCGATTAACCTGAATTCGCCCCGGGTTCGACAAGCGATGCAATTGTTGGAAGGTATGCAAAGCGGAGGGGGTCTCGGTGAAATATTGGGCCACTACTTCGAGCGGAACCTGCATGAAAACCAATTAGACCGATACCGACTTGACCTTCGGCAGGTATTCCCCCTAAAAGCAATGGAAGGTACGCCCGACACTACTTTATTAGGGAATCTTGACGGCCTTGCCCTGCTCAAAGCATACGCCGCCAATGCTACCGGGTGGCTGAATCAGGTGCGTACTGAAAATGCACAAGGCCAACTTATCCCGATTCCTCCGGTGGATAAACAACGGCTCTCCATGCTTGCACAAGCGCTTGAGACTAATTATCTGGATGCAACCGGCGATTTGTTGTTGGCAGAAAGCGTGTATCAAAATACAAAAGGCAATACCGACCGGGCCGCAGCAGCTTTTCGTGCGCTCAATTCCGGTGGACAGGCTCCGTCGCCTGATTTTATCAATACCACCCAAAACGGCTTTGGCCTCACGCATCGGGTTGGTATTTTATTTGAACAATCAATACCTGGTAATAATGGCGCAGTGTGGACCACTATGGGCAGCCCGCGCGTTGACCTGGCACCAGGACTCAACCGATGGCTTGCCCGCCAACTCCCTCCGCCAACAAAAATTGCCTTTTCGGTCAGTTTGCCTAACGCAAAAAAAGTCGTGATAAAATTGGCTAACCTCGAAATAGAGCCGCTTGATTTGCTTTATGCCTGCCCTACTACCTTCCGTACTGGCGGACAAAGCGCCTTGCAATTGTGTGTGCAACTGAAAGCGAATGCCTTATACGGAACTGCCGAAAATGAACTTTTTGAGGTAGACTTCAGCGATCGCACTGGTTTCAATGAAGCGGATGTCAGCATTTACGAAATCAGCGCTTTGCTGGCTTCCTTGCGTACCCTCCTTTCCAACAGCCGGGCGATGACCCCTGCTGATTTTGGGCAGCCGGGCAGCGGGGACAATGGTGTTGTCATGACACAACCCCTTCAATCCCGGTTATTAGGTTATGCCGCGCCTGGAAATAAGGTATTCCAGCTTATAGGATCACTGAGGAACAGCGCCACTGATTTGAAAAACGCCCGATCAGCAGGACTTGATCTTGAGGAGATCAGGAGCAAAAGCTGGTTGCTTTTCGGGCATTTGTTCCAGGCATTCCTGCTTGGCGTGGAAGAAGCCGGGGCAGAAGGCGCTTTTGCGATTTCTACGGAAAATATTCCAATGCTGGCAGAAAAAGCAGAAAAAATTGCGCAGGAACTTGAAAGTCGCTTAGATGAAATACAGACGCAATTTGCGGGAATTTCTTCAGATACTGCCCTTTCTTTCAAACAATTGCACAAGGCTGCTGAGGCTCTTCTGGGTCGGAATATCGCTGTAATTCCGGAGTTGCAATTGGCGAATGCCCGGGTTGTAAAAACCGCTTACGATGGCCGGGTCTTCTTGGAAAATGCAGGTTCGGATGCCCTGGATCACTGGCTGAAAGAAGCGGCATTAGTTCGACGTCCGCTGGCTGCATTGCGGCAAATCGTACTCCTGCGTGAACTGTTTGAGGAAGTCGGAGACCGTGAAAAAGTGCCCATAGCCCTACAATTACCTTTTCTTACGGGCAGGCTCCAACCCTGGATCGGAGGGCCTGTTTCGGAAAAAGAATTAGAAAAAATCAGGCCTGAAGAACGGGCTAATCTTTCGTTTGTCTTGGAGGTGCCCGGGGAATTCACGCCTGATTCAGCTTTTTCAGGCTTGTTGGTAGACGAGTGGCCGGAACTGATTCCTTCCGGTAAAACGGATACTGGACTCGCATTTCAATACAACCAGCCCAATACGGAACCGCCGCAGGTGATCCTTTTGGCCACTGCCCCGGTTGAAGGCGGCAACTGGCAATGGGAGCACCTCATGGGCGCTGTCGAAGATGCCCTGGATTTAGCTAAAAAACGATTGGTTTCGCCTGCACAGGTTCGGCAAAATGATGCGTTTGCCCGTGTGTTACCGGCCATTGCACTGCCTTTTACCCCCGAAAACAAAAATATTCCGGTAACGGAACTCAACAGCCCCGACCCGCCGGGGGGATAGGCGGATCTGTATTGGATTTTTTAATGTTTAAATTCATGACCGACAATGCCTGATAAGGACGCTTTTTTATACTGGAGCAGGCTCGCGCCTTCGCCCAACAATGAAGATATAGCCGATGCCTTGCGTTGTGAGGTTCGGGATCCATTATGGCTCCTGGCGCGCCAGTGGCAAATGGGGGAATTTCGGGCCGAAGACGCCGGAACTGCGGCATTTTCACATGTCATAGCTCATACGACCCCCTTGCAATATCTTTCCGGGGCAGGCCAACAGCCTCCCATGCAACTCACGCACGAGACCCCGCTGGATGCGGTTATGGAACGCATAACCCCTGAATTTGACCTTTCCTTACGTATAGAAGCGGGTCGGGAATGGCGGAAACTTCTGTTCAAGGCAAACAAGCAGGCAATTTGGGAGGCATTCCGCCAAAGTCCTTTGTTTCAATTCAAGACCCCTGCGCCGGCGTTCGACCCCGACGACGCCGAACTCAGGGCTTTTTGTCATGAACCCTACGCGCAAACACTGGCGGCTCTTGGCAATGGCCGCACCATTGACGGCGCAAAATTATATAAGGAATTGAAAACCCACGAAGCTTCGGAGTTTCTACCTGCTGAAGACCCCGTTGTCAATGCCTTAGGCAAACAATGGGTGGAATGGGTGCAGCAAAACTTAGGCATTGCCCCTGCCAATGCATCCGCTTGTTGGGATGCATCAAGGCTGGAATACCAGGCAAAGGCTACCGCTATTTTAGCAGGCAATCAGGTAGCTTCCCTACAGGCGCCGGAACACAACGGTCAGTTCATGAACTGGTATACCTGGCAAGAGACTGAAGGATCGGACATCCCGGATGAAGCCCTGAACAAAGCGGCCGTCCAAACCCATCGCAAAACTTTAGTGCCAACCGCTGTTTCCTTCCCGGGTATGCCCCGCGCCCGGTGGTGGGAAATGGAAGACAGTACCATTGACCTGAGCAATATACGCGCCAGCAAAACTGATACGGGGCTGCTACTGATGGCAGAGTTTAGTTTATTGTATAGCAATGACTGGCTACTGACGCCGTTGTCATTACCGGGTGGCCGTTTGTCAAAAATACAAAGTATCCGCGTTACCGACGTTTTTGGGGTTCAGTCCATCATCAATAAGCAATTTGCTGCCGCCACGAATCCTGATTGGCGCTTGCTTCAGGTGGGCGCTGCCAGCCTTGAGGGCTGGCTCTGGCTGCCTCCCGTAAACGCCTCCAGGTTGCAGAGCGAGCCTGTAGAAGCAATCCGGTTTATCCGCGACGAAATGGCGAATATGTGCTGGGCCATTGAAGAAATAGTACCGGACGGGCTTGGTAAAAGCATGGAAGGCGCGAGCACAGCGCTGGGGTTGGAAAACTGGCTGCAAACCTTTGGAACAAGTATTATCGAACCTGTGCCGGCTTCCCAGTCTGAAACTGCCGATTTCAAGTACCGCATTGGTAACACCGTTCCTCCCCACTGGATACCGTTCATCCCTTTCCGACCAGATTCTAATAACCCACAGATCATATTGCGGCGTGCGGCCATGCCCCGCTTGATAGAAGGTCAGCTACCGACGCGCATCCGCCCCCGCACCCAGTTATTGCGGAATACCATAGCTCTGGGCAGTGCCCGTTACGACATTCGGGAAGAAGAAATTCCTGCAATGGGAATTACGGTGCGAAGTATCTGGCGGCGCACGCGCTGGTTGGATGGCAGGATCGTCACGTGGCTGGCTCGGGAAAAAAGTCTTGGGAAATATCCGGAAAGTAGCGGGTTGCAATTTGATCAACTGGTAGATAAATAAACACCAGGAACCCCCAAGTAGGAAATTTCGCCCACTTGCCCATTTGCTTATTAGCCCACTTGCCCCTTCCACTCCGCATAAGTACCCAACCCTGCTTCTGTAAGGAAAGGAGCTACCATGCCGACAAACAAATTGCAGTAGTGACGGATAATCTGCTCCTGGTCGCCGTCAAAATGAAGCTCGGAATCCCCAATCCAGCAGTTGGCAAACACCATACTCTGCAAAATCAGGCTGTCGTACAGGCCAGGCGCCCATTCTGGTCGGAGTAGCCCTTTTTCCACCCAATACAACATCAGCATGCGAAACTCGACTTTCCGCGATTCCATCAAGTGTCGGAAATGAGTGCGGAGGGGTTCAATGCGCCGGGCTATTGCCGGAAAATCGAGCAATAGAAATTTGTATTTGTACATCACCCGAAAGGTCGCCTCCGTTTGCTCAACCAGCCAGGCAAAATCAGGTTCGCCTTGCTGACGCAGGACGTGAATTTGCGCATTTAAATCTTCTACCAGATTCAGATACAACTGGTGCACCAGTGCATCTGTGTTTTTATAATGGTAAGTCAGATTCCCGGGGCTGATGTCCAAAGCGCCTGCAATGTTCCGGATGCTCACGCGTTCGCTGCCAATGGAGTTGAACTGCCGAAGCGCTTCTTCCAGAATTTTGTCTTTTGTTGTCGGCTTGTTCATCGGTTGACTTGGTTTTTTTGTCGAAAACAAAGATAGTACAATTGTACTAATCAAATTGTTTTAGTACATTTGTGCTAAATTAGATGTTAGACATTAGATGTTAGGTGTTAGACAGGGGAATCTGGAAGCGTGCAAGAATAACCCACAAAATACGGACATTCAACCATCTAACATCTTAAGTCTAACATCTTAAGTCTAATATCTTAAATCTAACATTTCAAATCTCAAATAAAATGAAGATTAAATTGGATGAATTGGAACCGAAGCCTGGTAGCCGGGTGCTGGGCGCAGCAGCTGATATTTACGGTGTTTTCGACCATTGGTCAGCAGCAAAAGAAGGGGACAACACCCTGAAGCTGGCGATGAAATTAGTCATCAAGTTTATCGGAGTCGCGGTAATGATCCTGCTTTCGCCTTTCCTGGTGATCGGGTTGGCCATCGCGTTCATTGCAGTTTTCTAAAATGCCCCGGCCATTAAATCACCCGGTCTTTCTGGTTTGTGCAGGCTTATTCATTGCACATCAGATTTTACAAAAAATTGGGCATATTTCCCTGCCCTGGTTAGACAACCACTTGGATTGCCTGCTTTGTATGCCTTTGCTGATGACGGCATGGCTGCTGGAGCGCCGGTATGTGGTCTTTAAAAATCCGGCTCACCGGCTTTCCCTTACAGAAATAGCGGGTGCCACACTGATTTTAGTCCTGCTTTTTGAATTGGGATTCCCCGCGCTTTCCCCACGCTTCACTTCCGACTGGCGCGATGTGCCTGCGTATGCTGCGGGAAGTATACTTTTTTGGAGATTCCTCAATGCCTGACCGTGTGTGCCGCAAGAAAGCCATTTCATACATACTTTAGGAGCGTGTCGTAAATAACTTACTGGTTCGCGCGTAGGCTTTTTCCATCAGGCTGCGTTGATCGTCGGTCGCGTAGCTTAGGCTATGCTCCCTTCTCGCGCCTTGCCTGATGAAAAAATCTGACATGCTGAGCCTGTCGAAGCACCTCGCCCAATTCACGCAACTTATTTACGACACGCTCCTAAATGGTTAAATATTCTACAATTCCATAAATTAAAATAAAATCTATTCTTACCCGAATAGTTTTTTTGCATATCAAAAAATTTAGTGCGGTCAATTCGCACAAAATTGAACACGATGGGCAACGAACCCGATGAAAACGGTATCTTTGATAGGTGGTTTGCACTAAACCAATTTAAGAGAGGAAATCAAACACCAGGAGAAGACAATAAAGCGCGTTATCTGTTCAATTTACCAAAATCTTTGGCCTTAACGACTTGTGAAAGCCCCCACCCTATTTTTACGAACTTCAACCTTTTAAAGTGAAGTATTGCGATACAATGGCGATGCCACCCTGACGCTTAAGACAATTGACCAATCTTAATTGGAAAGAGAAATTGCCTTTGCTAATTTTTTATTTGCAACTCAGAACAAACATTATTTCCTAAGGTATGAAACACATCAACGCACGAATTTTAATCTTATCCCTGATACCCCTACTTGCCTCCATAACTCAACAAGCTATGGCGCAGTGTACAAACCCAAGCATTAACCTCCCTGATCAAAGTCAGCCGGTGAATAATCCTGCCGTTTCATATTGCACGGAATTTACGATTGATCCAAGTGTAACGGGCAATCCGCTGGGATTGTCTATGAACATTACCCATACCTGGCAAGGAGATTTAAGCATCAGAATTATTGCTTGCGGAAATACCCTGATGGTCATGACCCGGCCGGGTGGCGGTCAGTGCGGCGGCGGGTGTCCGTGCGGTAGTCCAAACGATATGGGAGGAACGTATACCTTTGCAGACGGGGGCGGGCCAAATCCAGATCTTGGCGTATCAAGTACCGGTGGCGATTATGGCGTTTCTACCGACCCCTGCGGCGCAGGAACGGTAAGCTCCTTTGCTGAACTCCTCGCCGGCTGCCCCTCATCTGGAACCTATACTTTTACTGTTTGCATCACAGACCACGCAGACGCCGACATTGGCATTGCGACCAATGTGACGCCAATATTTGCAACCAACCCCCTTTGTGGTTGTACCGATCCCGCAGCATCCAATTACAACCCTGCTGCCAACGTGGATGACGGAACTTGTATGTATTGTAATTTCTCAGCCGATGCAACAGTAACCCAGCCAACCTGCGGCCAAAATAATGGCGCCATCAGCGTTACGCCAACAGGTGCGGGTTTCACGTATGCCTGGTCGCCGGCAATCACCAACAATTCAAGCGTCAGCAACCTTGCCCCCGGCACTTATACGATCACGGTGAGCCAGGCTGGCTGCACCAGCATCACAACAGTAACCTTGAACCCCAGCACCCCGGTAAGTGTAACCGCAACGCCGACAAACGGAACCTGTGGACTTGCCAATGGTTCCATCTTTGTATCGCCAAACGGCCCGGGTCACAGCTACAGTTGGTCGCCTCCAACCGTCACCGGTGCCAACCCCATCAATCTTAGCCCCGGGGCTTATACCGTCACCGTCACCGCTCCCGGGGGCTGTACCGGAACGGCTACTGTTTTAGTCAATACGACGCCCCCTGCAGCACCCATGATTACGGGACCACTTAGTTTTTGTGCGGGTAATGCAACCATTCTGAATGCCGGAGCCGGATATCAGAGCTATGTCTGGTCAAACGGCGATGTCACGCAGCAGACCGTAGTCTTCGCGCCCGGCGTATACAGCGTAACGGTAGTCAACTCAGACGGCTGCCAGGGAACGACCAGTGTAACGGTCATCCAAACGCCGCCGCCTACGCCGCCGATTAACGGGAATTTATCCTATTGCGCCGGTGCCTTTACTACGTTGAGCGTACCCGGGGGCTTTAACAGCTACTCTTGGTCAAATGGATCTACGGGAGCGAGTACAACCGTTTCCTCTCCCGGAACATATACTGTAACCGTGACTCAAAACGGTTGTACCGGCACAAACTCAGTTACAGTAACAGAAGTACCCACTCCCCAGCCGACGATTTCAGGGGCACTTGCCATTTGTGCAGGCAGTTCAACCACCCTGACTGTAAATGGAAATTACTCCTCCTATGCCTGGTCGGGCGGCGGTGGCAATGGCCCTTCACGGGTTGTTTCAAATCCCGGAACCTATACAGTAACTGTCACGCAAAACGGTTGCACCGGCACTGCTTCCGTCACGGTTACCGTGTCGCAGCCTCCTTCGCCCGTCATCACCGGCGCTTTGAGTTTTTGCCCCGGAGATGGTACCATCCTGAATGCCGGGAATGGTTATTCGAGTTACCAATGGTCAAACGGCGGGTCTACAACAGCCACGTTGAGCGTTGGCACACCCGGAACCTATTCGGTGACGGTGACCAATGCGGCAGGATGCGTGGGAACTGCTTCGGTCACAGTTACCCAAAGCAGCATCCCGACGCCAGCCATCAACGGCAACACCAGCATTTGTGCGGGTCAGTCAACGACCCTGACCACAGGCAGTTTTTCATCTTATGCATGGTCTCCCAGCGGCTCTACCCAGTCAATTAACGTAAACGCCCCCGGCACTTATAGGGTCACCGTTACAAATGCTGCCGGTTGTCAGGGCAGTGCCAGTGTTACAGTGAACCAACCGGCCTCACCTACGCCAACCATTGTTGGCAACAATAGCATTTGCGTTGGCGAGAGCACAACCTTAAATGCCGGGTCTGGATTCAGTAGCTACCTTTGGTCGCCCGGAGGCAGCACGGCACAACAAATTACTGTTTCGGCAGGAGGCACTTATAACGTCACGGTTACCAACGCTGCGGGATGCCCGGGAACGGCAACTTTTAACGTTTCTCAGGCGTCGTCACTCACCCCAGTGATCAGCGGTATTTTAAATTTTTGTCCGGGTGATCAGACTGCGCTGGGCGTGGTGGGCACTTACGCTACTTATACCTGGTCAACGGGCAGTACGAACGCCAGCATCAATGTGGGAACCGCCAATACCTATTCGGTCACGGTAACCAGTGCCGGGGGTTGTATCGGCTCCACTTCCGTGAGTGTTGTGCAATTGCCAACCCCGACCCCGGCGATCACGGGCGATCTGGATTATTGCGCCGGCCTTACGACCCAGCTTAATGCAGGCTCCGGGTATGCGAGTTACCTCTGGGGCAGTGGAAGCACCGGGCAGTTCGACACCATTTCCACCCCGGGTTTGCAGTCGGTCACTGTCACAAACAACTTAGGCTGTGAAGGCACAGCAACTGTTACGGTGGTGCAAAACCCGAACCCCACGCCGAACATCACCGGTCTGACTGCCATCTGCCCTACCAACGGATCAACCGTGCTTCAGGTAAGCGGCGGCCCTTATATCAATTACCAATGGTCTACCGGCCAGAGCAGCGCCTCAATTACGGCTGACTCAACCGGCTCGATTGAAGTTACTATTACGAATAGCAATGGCTGTATCGGCAATACCCAGACTCAAATCACCCTGCTGCCTCCACCTATGCCCACCATCAGCGGCCCGGCGGCCATCTGCGAGGGTACAAGCGGTACACTGGTGGCCAGCGGCGGTTTCACCGATTACAGTTGGTCAACCGGAAGCAATACCCAAAATACGACCGTTTCCGCAGCCGGCAATTATGACGTTACCGTAACCGACAGCAATGGCTGTGCGGGATCAACGAACTTTGATGTTACCGAAAATCCGTTGCCGGTCGTTTCCATCGCCGGCGATCTGGATTTTTGCGCAGGGGAATCCTCCCAGCTCAATGCAGGCGCCGGATTTGCAAGTTATCAATGGAGCAATAGCCAGACCGGACAATTCAATACCGTTAACGCCAATGGTAATGTTTCGGTAACGGTTACTGATGCTGCGGGTTGTCAAAACTCAGCGACGGCTTTAGTGACCGAATATAACCTGCCCCAGACTCAAATTGCAGGCAGTTTTAGTTTTTGCATCAACGGCACTACGACCCTGAGCGCAGGTGGCGGTACTTTCGCTGCTTATCTTTGGTCAAACGGCTCTACGACGCCTTCCATTTCCACAGGCCAGCCAGGCGACTATGCCTTGCTTGTCACGGATGCCAACGGATGCTCGAACGGTGATACCGTGACGGTGCAAGAACTCACTGAACTGACGCCATCGGTAACCGGCGACCTGGCTTTCTGCGATGGGGAAACCACCCTGCTCGACGCGGGAACCGGCTACAATACTTACCTCTGGTCGGATGGCAGCGATACACCGCAATTGACCGTGAGCAGCTCTGGCACCTATAGCGTGACCGTTTCCAATGCCGATGGTTGTATAGGCCAAACGTCCGTTATTGTTGTCGAAAACCTCCTTCCGGTGGTCAGCATCAACGGCGCAGCTACTTTCTGCGAAGGCAGTACCAGCACGCTTTCCGCAACATCGGGTTTTGAATTGTATCAATGGACAGGCGGTTTAGACACAGCAACCATTCCGGTGACTTCCGGTGGCAATTACCAGTTGACGGTCACCGATGTGAATGGTTGCCAGAATACGACCTCCTTTGCTATCCAGGAAATTCAGTTACCGACGCCTTCAATATCCGGAATTCCGGCTTTCTGTCCGGGCGCTTCCGCAACGCTGACCGCAAACGCGGGTTACCAAAATTACTTGTGGAATAACGGCCAGACTGTAGCAACCATCTCCGCTGCGACGACGGATGATTTCAGTGTCACCGTCACGGATGCATTTGGTTGCACCGGCAGTACTACTGTTCAAGTTGCAGAATACGTTACTTCAGTCCCGGTTATTTCCGGCGTACTTGACTTTTGCCCCGGCATTGGCACGTCGCTGAACGCCGCAGGAAATTTCGTCAACTATTCCTGGACGGGCGGCATACAGTCACAGGCGCTTTCGGTTAGCCAGCCCGGGGTTTATGGCGTAACCACAACAGATGGCAATGGGTGTCAAACCAATGCGGCTGTTACCGTGTCAGAATTTACCGTTACCCCTCCCGGCATCACAGGTATTGATGAGTTTTGCGCAGGTAGTATGACCACCATTACGGCCCAGCCGGGTTATGCGAGCTACCAATGGTCGAACGGAACGCCAGGCAACCAATTGACCCTCAGCACCGGTGGCACTTATACCGTAACGGCAACAGATGTTAACGGATGTTTGTCCAACGCTTCAATTACCATTACCCAAAACCCCTTGCCTGTTGCGGCCATCAGTGGCGACCTGGATTATTGTATCGGCAATTCCACAACTTTGGACGCCGGAGCATCTTTTGCCGCTTATCAGTGGACCGGGGGCGCGGCGGCGCAAACCTTGACGGTCAACACGCCGGGAACTTATAACGTCACGGTAACCAATGCGTTTGGCTGCCAAAGTTCAACGGCTGTGAGCGTTATTCAAAATCCGCTGCCGCAACCTCAGATTCTCGGAACTGCTGCTTTTTGTGATGGCAATACCTCCACGCTAAGTTCCAATACGGCTTTCGCCAATTACCTTTGGTCAAATGGTGCCTCCAACGCAGCCATTACGGTGGCGGCCAGCGGTAACTACGGATTGACGGTCACCGACAACAATGGCTGCGTCAATTCCACTGCCCTTGCCGTTACCGAACATCCTTTGCCACAATTTAATATTCTTGGCGATCTGGATTTCTGCGACGGTCTGAGTTCAACACTCAGCGTAAGCAATCCTTACCCAACCTACCTCTGGAGCAACCAGAGCAGTGCAGCGTCTTTACCGGTCAACAGCAGCGGCAATTATTCCGTCACGGTCACCGATGCGAACGGCTGTCAGAATTCCAATACGGTTGCAGTGGTGGAATACCCGCTTCCGCAGGTTGCCATCACCGGAACCCTGTTTTTCTGTGAAGGCAGCAGCACGACGCTGAATGCGCCTTCCGGCCTGGCTGCTTATGCCTGGAACAATAACCCGGGCGCAGCAAACCTTACGGTAACGACTCCCGGACAATACACCGTTATCGGAACAGGTGCCAATGGTTGCAGTGCTACTGCAACCGCAAGCGTACTGGAAGCAGATGTTCCGGTTGCCGTCATCAACCCGGTTTCGGAGCTCGACTGCGCCACCCGCGAAGTGGCGCTGAGCAGCAATGGTTCAAGCCAGGGCAACGGATTCCTGTATCTGTGGAGTGGCCCGGATATTCAGGCCAGTGAAGCGAATAGCCCAAATCCGATGGCCGGAATTGCAGGTGCCTATACGCTCACCATTTCTGACCAGACTTACAATTGTCCAACTGCTACGGCCACCATTAATTTGATTGACCTCGCTTACGAGCCGGCTGCCAGCCTGTTGGTGACCGATGTGCTCGATTGCAATACAGCTTCCGTTCAACTGAACGGTTCCGGTTCTGAAAGCGGCCCGGGTATTGTTTACCGGTGGTACGATGCAGCGGGGAATTTGCTTTCCTCCTCCGGTGCCCAAAATTCTTACCAGGTTGGTCAGGCCGGCGCTTATACGCTGGAAGTTTTTGACCAGCTCACGTCCTGCGTTTCGACTGTGAGCGCTACGGTAGATTCGGATTTCAACTACCCGGTTGCCAACGCCGGCTCGCCAAGGCACCTTGATTGTCGCAACAAACTTGACTTGCTTGACGCAACCGGATCGAGTCAGGGAACGCAGTTAAGCTATGCCTGGTCTACGAGCTTAGGCAATAATGTCAAGGGATCTGGCACGACAACGCCTGCCATCAATGCACCAGGCACCTACAACTTAGTGGTAACCAATAATCAAAATGGCTGCACCTCCAATGCATCTGTTCAGGTCACGCAAAACATCCAGCAACCCAATGCCAACGCCGGGCAGGATCAAACCCTGAACTGTGTAATTTCATTGGTTACCCTGGACGCTTCTGCCTCGGTCGCTTCCCAGCCGTTGTACCGTTGGGTTGTTGCCGGAACTGCCGACACAGTGGCCATTACGCCAACCTTAGATCTGAATGTACCCGGCAATTATGTGCTCTGGGTCATTGACAACCTGAATGGATGCGCCGATAGCGACGTCGCCAACGCTTTGTTGGACGAAGCTTTTGTACAGGGTTTTTCGGTTACCACAGACCAGCCGACCTGCTTCAACGACACGGATGGCAGCATCGTCGCGCATAGTGTCCAGGGAGGAACACCGCCATTCGTATACAGCCTGAACGGTGCCGCTTTCCGTCCGGGGGGCGTTTTCAATAACTTAGGCTCGGGCGAATACAATATTCTGATTCAGGACGCTTTAGGCTGTGAATACCAGGAAGATGCTTACATCGAAGTATCCAATGACCTTCGTGTAGACGCCGGCCCCGATCAGTTTATTGATTGGGGAGATTCTGTGCGTATACAAGCCCAGGTCAATGTCCCCTCCGATGAAATTACTTCGATGAAATGGCAAAGTCCCGGCACACTACCTTGCGCAAATTGCCCGGAATTAGTACTCGGCCCATTGGAAACAACCGCCTATTCAATTGTCGTATCCGACGAAAATGGCTGTGTTGCCAGAGACCAGGTGACCGTTTTTGTGCGCCGCAACCGCGATGTTTTCATCCCGAATGCGTTTTCGCCTGATAACGACGGCACGAATGATGTGCTGATGATTTTTGCGGGCGATGAAGTGGTACGCGTTAAATCGTTCCAGTTGTTCAACCGCTGGGGAGAATCTGTCTTCGAAGTCTACAGTTTCCAGCCCAATGATCCGATTTATGGCTGGAATGGCACAGGAAGAGGTGGGCAGATTTTCAACGCGGCCGTATTTGTTTACCTCGCTGAGGTTGAATTCATAGATGGTAGCACGCAGTTGTACACTGGAGACGTGTCGCTGATCCGGTAACGGATGGTTTTATTAAAAAACGACAGGAGCCGCCCCGGTCTTGGGGTGGCTCTTGTTTTTTATGGTTGCAGCATCAAGCCGTAATAAATCAAAAAAAAGGTAGATATTTGTCTTTCAAAATTTACAAACAATTATGGCCGGCGAAAAAATCATTTTTTCCATGTCGGGGGTGAGCAAAACCTTCCCGCCCAGCAAACAAGTCCTCAAAAATATATGGCTCTCTTTTTTTTATGGCGCTAAAATTGGCGTGCTGGGTCTCAATGGCTCCGGAAAATCTACACTCCTCAAGATCATTGCGGGCTTAGACAGCAATTATCAGGGGAAAATCGAATTCGACGGCACCTACAAAATTGGCTACTTAGAGCAGGAGCCTGTGCTGGATGAAACCAAAACGGTGCGCCAAACCGTGGAAGAAGGGGTGCAGCACATTGTGGACACCCTGCGGGCTTATGATGAAATCAACCTCAGGTTAGCTGAACCGATGGACGATGACGAAATGATGAAAATCATTGATCGCCAAAGCGAACTCATGGAACAGCTTGACCACCACAACGCCTGGGAACTCGATCACCGCCTCGAAACCGCCATGGATGCCCTGCGATGCCCGGAAGGCGATGTGCCCGTCAAAGTGCTTTCGGGTGGCGAACGCCGCCGCGTAGCGCTATGCCGGTTACTCCTCAGCAACCCGGATATCTTGCTCTTAGACGAACCGACAAACCATTTGGATGCTGAATCGGTGGACTGGCTGGAACAGTACCTCCAAAGTTTCCCCGGCACCGTCATTGCAGTAACCCACGACCGCTATTTCCTAGACAACGTAGCCGGCTGGATACTCGAACTCGACCGCGGCGAAGGCATCCCCTGGCAAGGCAATTACTCCTCTTGGTTAGAGCAAAAAGCCCAACGCTTAGAACAGGAAGAAAAAACTGAATCGAAGCGGCGAAAAACACTGGAGCGCGAATTGGAATGGATCCGAATGGCTCCCAAAGCCCGCCAAAGCAAAGGCAAAGCCCGCCTCAATGCTTATGAAAGACTGGCCGATGAAGACAGCAAAGAAAAAGAAGCGCGCCTTGACCTGATTATCCCGCCTGGCCCGCGACTCGGCGATGTGGTCATCGAAGCGCACAACCTCAGTAAGGGGTTCGGCAACCGCCTTTTGTTTGAAAACCTTAGTTTTTCCATCCCGCGCAATGCCGTAGTGGGCATCATCGGCCCTAATGGCGTGGGTAAAAGTACCCTGTTCAAAATCATCATGGGGAAAGAGCAGCCCGATAGCGGTGAAATCGTCATCGGTCCCACGGTAAAATCGGCTTATGTGGATCAAAGCCACGAAGGTTTGCTGCCCGATAAAACCGTGTATGAAATCATTTCAGAAGGCAATGACCTGATCACGGTTGGCAACACCTCCATCAACGCACGCGCCTACATCAGCAAATTTAATTTTGCCGGAGCCGACCAGCAGAAAAAGCTCGGTATCCTGTCCGGTGGCGAGCGCAACCGCGTACACCTCGCCATCACACTCAAAGAAGGCGGCAACGTGTTGCTCCTCGACGAACCAACCAACGACATTGACCTCAATACGCTGCGGACTTTAGAAGACGCGCTGGAAAATTTCGCCGGCTGCATCCTTGTAATCTCTCACGATCGCTGGTTCATTGACCGGCTCGCTACCCATATCCTCTCTTTTGAAGACGAAGGGGAAGTGGTGTTTTTTGAAGGTAACTATACCGACTACGAACGCGCCAAAAAGGAACGACTCGGCGATGTGAAACCGCACCGGCCAAAATTCAAGAATGTGATTAATCAATAAACTTATTGTATTTATTGGTATCTATTTACCACCCGGTTCACTAATGTCCTGGAAGCTGTGTTCCACAGCGCTTTCCGTTCCGTGTCGTCCGCGTCGGGGACGCGGATTCAGCGGATTGATGTGCTGAATTCCCTCAGCAGCGGCTTCACTTTGGTGAGGTTCCGGACAGGTTTCGTTTTAGCGCTGAGAATCCGCCACGACAAGTTGTCCGAATCCGACGGCATCCGGCAAATCAGCCGCTACATGGACAAACTCGGCCAAAAAGCAGGCTACCTTCTCATTTTTGAGAAAAAATCTTCCGAAGAATTGCCGTGGGAAGAACGCCTGCGCTGGGAGGTGCTGGACGTAGAAGGAAGGGAGGTGACGCTGGTGGTGATGTGATCCGATTATCGCTGGAAAATCTCTTACCTTTACACCATGAAGCGATATTTCAATACGACCGGCCTGTGCAATCCTCAGGATCATTACATGGTGGATCCATTCCGTGGGATGTACGATGAAATTGCCCGGCTCATTGACGCCAAGCAATACTACCTCATCCACGCCCCGCGCCAAACCGGTAAAACTACTTTCCTGCACCAATTGGCCAAGCGCCTCAATCGCGAAGGGAAATACATCAGCCTCGTTTTTTCGGTGGAAAGTGCCGGCGTTCCCGATTTTTCCGAACAATTGGCCAATGAACGTATGGTGGAATCCGTTTGGCGCATGTGTTCCTTTTTTTTACCCGAAAACGAATGGCCTGCACCCCCCGATCACCCGGTGAGCTTGCAGAAATACCTGAGCGCCTGGTCACAGAGCCAAGCCAAACCCCTCGTTTTGTTGATAGACGAAGCCGATTCCCTGTGGGATAATGTGCTCGTATCCTTCCTGCGCCAACTCCGCGATGGCTTCCAGATTCGCCCACACAGTTTTCCACAATCTATCGCCTTGGTCGGCCTGCGCGACATCCGCGAGTACAAAATGAAAGCCCGGGCCGATAACCCTTCCTTAGGCAGCGGATCTCCTTTTAATGTCAAAGCGGAATCCTTTTTCCTGCCCGTATTTTCCCGCGAGGAAGTGCGCGGCCTGCTCCGACAACATACCGACGATACCGGACAGGTCTTTTCGGACGCCGTTTTTGAAAAACTGTACGAGTTTTCCGGCGGACAACCCTGGCTCACCAATGCCTTAGCCAATGAAATCGTGGGCAAAATGCTGCGCAACGATTACTCGCAGGAAATCACCATGGAAATGGTGGAAGAAGCCAAAGAGCGCCTCATTTCACAGCGACAAACGCATTTAGACAGCTTAATGGACAAAATCCGCGAAGACCGCGTACGGCCCATTGTGCTCAGCATCATCACCGGCGAAAGTCCCAATTTCGACAACTACAACGACGCCATCCGCTACTGCCGCGATCTTGGCATCGTTACACAAGGAAATCCCATACAATTTGCCAATCCCATTTACCGCGAAATCGTCACCCGCATCCTCAACAGCAGTTTTCACGACGGATTCAACCAGGATTTGGTAGAAACGGCCTGGTACCTGCTCCCCGACGGCTCGTTGGATATGGACAAGCTCCTGCGGGCTTTCATAGACTTTTACCGATGGAATTCCGAATCCTGGTTAGAGCGCTTTGAATACAAAGAAGCTGGCCACCAGCTCCTGCTCATGGCTTTCCTCCAACGCATCGTCAACGGCGGTGGGCGTATCGAACGCGAAATGGCCGTCGGCAACGGACGCACCGACCTGGCCGTCTTCTGGAAAGACCAAATCATCCCCATCGAACTCAAACTCAACCACAATGCCCGATCCCTGCCCGACGGCAAAAAACAACTGTCCCGCTACATGGACAAACTCGGCCAAAAAGCAGGCTACCTTCTCATTTTTGAGAAAAAATCTTCCGAAGAATTGCCGTGGGAAGAACGCCTAAGTTGGGAGGTGCTGGACGTGGACGGAAGGGAGGTGACGCTGGTGGTGATGTAACACTTTAGCGCGCAGACGGCTCTTTTGCTACCACTTTGTGTGGTAAATTTGCTTTTGTTGGGATGCGGGCGAAGCCCTGTAAATAGAAGACCCCGCTTGCGCGACGGCGCCGCCTCGTGCCCCCTATTTTTGAGGCTCCAGCCTCAATTGCTCCGCCCAGACCTTCTCCAGCAACTGCAAAAACAACGCGCTGCCCTGAGCACCGGAAACGGTATATTTATCCTCAAAGACAAAAAAAGGAACTCCTGTGACCCCCACTTGCCGGGCTTCGTAAATATCCTTTTGTACGTCGTCAGCGTAATCGTTGCCAGCCAATACCTGCGCCACTTCCACGTCATTCAAGCCGATTTCCGAACCCAATTGGATCAGGGTTTGGTGATCTGCCGTGTTTTTCCCTTCGGTAAAATAAGCAGCAAACAAGCGCTCTTCCGCCTCATCCTGTTTTCCGTATTTTTTAGCGAGGTGCGAAAAGCGGTGCGCGTCGAAAGAATTGGCGACCACTGCTTTATCAAAATGGTAAGTAAGCCCCACCTCTTTAGCCATGTTGACGACATAAGCCATCGTTTGGTCGGTTTGCTCCAGCGACCAGCCTTTGCTTTCAGCCAGCGACTGTTTGACGCTTTTGGTTGGATTAGTTTTCAGATTGGGGTCGAGCTGGAAACTTTTCCAAACCACTTCCACCTGATCGCGGTGGGCAAATTGCGACAGCGCCGCTTCAAACCTGCGCTTGCCAATATAACAAAACGGACACATGACGTCCGACCAGATTTCTACTTTCATTGTCGTGGAAACTTTTGTTGCGGTGGTGGAATTGTTGTCTATGGAGGTCTGACTTTCCGCATTCGCGCAGCTATAAAACAAGCTCGCAAGGAGTAGCATAGATCTGAATAGGGTGTTTTGCATAACCTACCGTCCTTGAATGTTTGAGATCGAACTGACCTGATGGGAAGAAAACATTTGAGGGAAAAAATAGTTTGAAGTGCCGTGATCAGGAAGCAAAGATCAGGTCGAAAAGAAAATTTCCCCAAAATCCTCCGCAACCAAATGCCCCGTTCCGGCAACCGTTCCGGGGCGAACGATCTGGATGGTTTCCATGCCAGCCGTAGCGGCAGCATTCAATTCTTCAACAACGTCCGATAAAAAAAGGATAGCATCGGGCGGTAATTGAAGGGTTTTGGCAATGTTCTGGTAGGAATTCGCCTCGCGTTTTGGCCCAACGCCGGTGTCAAAATAATTGGAAAAGCAAGGCTTTAAATCACCGAAAATGGAATATCTGAATAAAAGTTGCTGTGCTTCCACAGAGCCGGAAGAATAAATGCCCAGTTCCAGGCCCGCAGCTTTCCAGCGGGTCAATGCAGGCGGAACTTCCTCATAGACATGCCCCCGGAAAGCGCCATTTTCATAGCCGTTGCGCCAGACAATGCCTTGAATGGCTTTGAGCGCCGGGTGTTTTCGATCTGCTTCCGTCCAGGCCACCAATTGATCGGCAAGTTCTCCCAAAGAAAGCGTCATAGCCGATTCTTCCCAAATTGTATTTTGCGCCAAGCGCAAAGGCTCGGCAACCAATAACAAAGAAGCCCGATCCCGCAAAAAATCGTGGATCTGGCGCTTGAAATAAGGAAAAAGCGTATCATATACGAAAGCAACAGAGGTAGTCGTACCTTCAATGTCCATCAGGATGTATTGCCTTTTAAACATTGGCTCGGGCGGTTTGATAAGTCTGATCAACGCCCGATTCCGTGTAGTGCGGCGTCCAGCCAGACTGATCAATAAACATGCGAATAGCTTTTACAGAAGGATCGTTTTGGCCAGCATCAAACCAATGTCGGGTATTCGCCGGTACGGAAATGAGGTCGCCCGCTTCGCACAAAACATTAAAAACAGGGTCGCTGCCGTTGTCTAAATTAAACCAAAAATAGCCTTTGCCCGCAACAAAAAAGCGGACTTCATCTTCTGTGTGCCGGTGTTCCCTGAGGAATTTATTGCGCAAAGCTTCGTAATTCGGCGTGGTGGAGTTGATGTTGATGACATCGGCGGTTTGGTAGCCATTTTTTTGCATAAACGGCTGCAAAACATGTGCATAGGAATTCAATACTACAGCTTGCTCTGCATTTTCTTCCAGGGCTTCCTTTGCCTCCCATTGATCAAACCAAATGCCGCGCGCATTGAGAAAGGTGCGAATTTCAACAGCATCGGCGGTGTTGAACTGCTGATCGGGTATGTTAAGAACGGCCATTGTGAAAGGTTTATGACACAAAATTCGTGCATTTTAGCCCGGCTGCACTGCTTTTCGGGTTAATTCTATATTAAGAATCAGCGCCTGCTTTCTATTTGATTCAGGCATTCAAATAGAAATTCAAAGGTTTCAATGTGCCGTTTGGCTTCCGCAATGCTGTTTCCCCACGCATACAAGCCATGACCAGCCAGTAGAAAACCAGGTATTTCGGGGTATTCTGCAAGCCGGGCTTTGATTTCCAGGCTCAGCGCAGCAATGTCTTGGGTATTTTCAAAGATTGGGATCCAAACCTCCGCTTCGTGCGTCGTGATACCCTGAAGTCCTTTCAACAACTCGAACCCGCTTATTTTTACGGCCTTTTCATCGCGGTGTATCCAGGAATATACGGTGTTGACCACAGAATGGGTATGCAAAATTGCATTTACTCCGGGTTGCTCGTAAAGCATGGTATGCAGCAGCGTTTCTGCGGAGGGCCGCAAATGCCGGTAAGTATCTGTGGGCTGCCCAGCTGCATTTACGACCATAAAATCTTCAAGCCGGAAGGCTGCTTTATCTACCCCGGAACGGGAGATGGTGTATGTTTCCTGCTCCGGAGCAGGATTCCGGAAGGAATAATTGGTGCTGGTGGCCGGTGCCCAGCCTTTGGCATGAAACCAGTGAATGACGGCTAAGAGTTCTTGTTGAAGCGTGCGAATGGTCGGGAATGGCATGTTTCAGATGTATTTATTCCGTTGGTAAGGAGTATAAAGGCAGGTAAAGGCATCCTATTTTATATCCGGTACCGCCAGCAATATCCCGCCAAACAACAAATAAGACCAGAGCAAAGTCCAGACAATATTGAACAATTGCGCGCCGATGAAAACCAGCGCAGGCCGCCCTCCCTGGGTCTTCAGCAAGTCGGAAAACCGCGCTTCCAGCCCGATGGCGACGAAGGCCAGCGCAAACCAGAGCGTTCGCAAACTATTCAAAAATCCGGAAGCTTGTTTAACCGTTTCAAGGGGGATGAGAAAAGAAAAAATCAAAGAAACCAGTATAAAACCCAATACAAACTTGGGAAACCGCTCCCAGATCAACTTCAACCCGGGTTTTTCCTGGCCCGCAGCAGCTTCGGGGCTTTTTTTCAATACCCACCACGTAGCGATAAAAAACGCGGCCACGCCGAGGAGCACATTCTGGGAAAACTTGACGATCACGCCCGCTTTGGTTGCCGCTGGCCCCACCTGTTCTGCCGCCGCAGTAACAGAAGCAGTGGTGTCCAATGTGCCGCCCAACCATGCCCCACCCACGATTTCCGAAATGCCGAAGGCATGAATGGCCCAGGGTTGTAAAATCAGCATGGGAATAGCCATCAACAGCACTAAGGTGGTAACGTACGACAGTTTTTTCTTATCGCCCTGAATGGCACCGCTGGCAACAATGGCCGCTGAAACGCCACAGATAGATACCGCCGAGGCCAATATGACACCAAATTCGTCGTCCACTTTCAGGCGCCGGGAAAGCCACAAGGAAAAAAACCAAACCACGCTCACCACGGCAATGGCTTGCAAAATGCCGGGAAAACCTGCTCGAATGATGTCGGTAAACAACACACTTGTTCCCAGAATGATCAAGCCGGTTTTGATGAAAAACTCCGACCGTGCCGCAGTCTTCAGCCATTCCGGCAGTTTAAACAGGTTATTGAGCAAAATCCCGGCAAGCAGCGCAAATATCACGTACTCAATTCCATACGCACTCGCGCCGCTGTTACCTGCTGCAATCATGGAAAATATGGCCAAGCCGAAAATGATGAAAAAACCTGCAAGGTATTTCGGGAGGCTACCGCCTGACAGTTTCACAGCTACCGAAGACAACAGGGCAAACACGACCCCGGACAACGCCACAATACTGAGGTTGTCCCAATGCAAGACTTTACCAAATAAAACATCCGCATTGGCCCAGGCATAAACCGGAGCAACCGGCTTCCCGCCCTGAAGCGCAAAAACCCACAACAAAACGCCCGCAACCAAACTTCCCCCAATGATATTGGCCCAGGCATCTTCTGTCAACCGCGCCCAAAACCCGGTTTGGGAGTTAGCCTTCGCAGGCATCGGAACAGATTCTCCGGCGTTGTTTTTTTTTGCCATAATTCTTGATATTGAAAAAAAGCAGAAATAGCCCACAAGACGGTTTCGACAGGCAATGACACAAGGAAAGCATCAACTTCTTATATCAAATCATCAACTGGCTTTTCATCAAAATAATACCCGCCTGCATTGCCCTGCCTGCTGTTCAGGATATGGCCTTTCTTTAATTTCAAAAGAATCTGTTCTAAAATTTTTTTTGGAATGCCAGCATTTTCGGCAATTTCCCGGGTAATGATTTGACACCGAAGGGCTTTCGCTTGAGTATATTTCGTCGAATGAAATGCTTCTGCTTATTCCATATTCAAAAATCCTCCGTCCTCGGAAAGGCGTGAAACGCATCAATCGCAGCTTGGGGAATGTTTGAAGCGAGTTTCCGCAGTTTGGTATCCAACCACGCGCCATCAATGGTGATCACGGCATGAACCTTGCCTTCCGGAGAAAAAAACTGGTGCCGGATAGTCCAGCGGGAGGCATCCGGTTTCAATTTCGCCATTTTGACGTCTATCATAATTTGATCGGCAAAGCGGATTTCTTTCCTGAAGACGCATTCTTCCCGAAAAAGGATCGGGCCGAAGCCCTGTTCCTGCATCAGGTGGGTGCTCAGCCCCAGTTGATCCAGCACTTCAATGCGCAGTTGCGCGCCAAAATCGTAATACGCACTGTGGCGCATGTGAAAATTAGGATCGAGATCCGCCCAGCGGATAGAAATTTGCTTGCTGAATTGGATCATGGCTGCTGGTAGTAACTTTCTTTCCTGAAATTACGGACTCTTGCCCTATTACGTAGTGCCTGTCCATTTAGTAGTCTGGTGTCTGTGCCCCAGCGTTCGAAACCAAGGCATATAAAAGTCCAGGAAGTGGACGCGAAGCGATCAAGGGCAGTCTATCCGGACTACTTTTATTTCACGGAGTCTGGCGGAGCAAGTCATAAAAGCTCCTTGGAACTCTGCGTCATTTAATTTCGCGGAGTCTCTCGGAGGTAGCGCGGAGTCTGGCGGAGCAAGTCATAAAAGCTCCTTGGAACTACGCGTTTACACTGCACAGCTATCGGACTAAAAAGACAGACACGACTCAGGGCACTACCACTTTTTCTTCACAAAATCGCTTTTGCCTTTGAACGGACTGGTTCTGGGTCTGTCCTTCCGGCCACCGCCTTCATCCGAACCGCCGCCTTTCCGATCCGAAGCGTCATCTACGCGCAATTTGCGCTTGTTCACCGTGATCTGGAGCAGGCTTTCGCGCACTTTATCCACATAGCCGGTTTCGATGTCAAAATGCAGGAAAGAGCGGCTGATGTCAATTCTTCCGACTGCCGCTGATGGGATGGAGAATTTTTGGGTCAGTATTTTGATGAACTCTTTTTTCGTCACGCCGTCCATTTCGCCGATATTGACAAACAAACGGGAGAACCCGCTGCTGCTCTTGCCGCGGTCGGAAGCGCCATCGCGCCGTGCGCCTTTGGGTTGAATATTGATGTCCGGGGCGTTGTGGTAATACGCCAAAAAGCGGTTGAATTCCACGCTGGCAAAACGCATGATGAGCTCCTCTTTTGTGAGGTCGGCCAGCGCTTCGTAGATTTTTTCCAAGAATGGTTCGATCACTTCGCGCTGCACTTCTGTGTCGCGAATGCTCTGAACGATGTGGAACAACTGTTTTTCACACACTTCATCGCCGGTTGGGATAGACAGGCGCTTAAACGTGGCCTTTGTCTGGCGCTCCAATTGACGGATGCGCTCTTCCATTTTCGGCGTGATGATGGTAATGGAAATCCCTGTGCGGCCTGCGCGGCCTGTTCGACCGCTCCGGTGCGTATAAATTTCCGGGTCATCCGGCAAGCCGTAGTTGATGACGTGGGTAATATTGCTCACGTCAATGCCCCGTGCGGCGACATCCGTAGCGATCAGCAATTGGAGGTTGCCTTCGCGGAAGCGGGTCATGGCGCGGTCGCGGTCTTCCTGGGTCAGGTCGCCGTGCAGCGCGCCGGAGTCGTAACCGTCGCGGATCATTTGCTCAGCGACTTCGCGGGTTTCAGCTTTGGTGCGGCAGAAAATCAAGCCCACAATGCCCGGCGTCGCATCCACTACTCGTTTCAGCGCAGCATAGCGGTCGTTGGCGTGGCAGAGGTAATAGACGTGTTCGATGTTGACGTTCGTCTGGTTGCGGCCACCGGAGCTGAGTTCGCGCGGATTGCTCATGTAGTTGCGCGTGATGTGACGCACTTCATTCGACATCGTGGCGGAAAACAACCACGTCGTGTGTTCGGTGGTCACGGTCGCGAGGATGGTATCCAACGACTCTTTGAAACCCATGTTGAGCATTTCGTCCGCTTCGTCCAATACAACCCTGGAAACAGACTCAAGCTTGAGCACGCCGCGGTTGATCAAATCTACCAACCGCCCGGGCGTAGCCACCACAATGTGCGGAGCCGGCTTCAATTGCCGGATCTGGTCGCCAATGGGCGCGCCGCCATACACCGCTACGACTTTGTATTGGTGTGCGTGGGCTGCGTATTTGACTAAGTCGCTCGCCACCTGTACGCAAAGTTCGCGCGTGGGGCAAAGAATCAGCGCTTGCACGCCTTTCCGTTCTATATCAATCAGTTGCAATAGTGGAAGGCCAAAAGCAGCCGTCTTTCCCGTTCCGGTATGCGCCAGGGCAATCAGGTCGTTATCGGATTCAAGCGCTGCGGGGATCACTAATTCCTGAATAGGCGTTGGGGTCGTAAACCCCAGGCTCTCGATACCGAGCAACAGATCGTCGTTCAGTCCGAGATTTTTGAATGGTGTCATTAAAAAGATTTACACTTTGGAAAATAAGCGCAAAGGTATAAAAAAGCCGTGATATTTTTTAGCGCTGTCATAAGCTTTTAGACTTTGGACACAAGGCATATTCGTTCCATCGGAACGATATCTTTGTAGTAGCGGTTGCCAAACGATGTTTTTGTTCGTTCCATCGAAACGGTATCTTTTGCTCATTAGATGCCGTTCCGATGGAACGGAAAACGAATCATATTCGGTCTTTCTACACAGATGCCGTTCCTGCGGAACGATTTCGAGAAGTGTCCAAAGTCGAATAAGCTTCTTAATTTGATTTGGCAAAAATCGAGTGCACTATGTTAAAATTCCAAAAAAAATATGAAAAAAAAAAAATAACCGTTCATTTTTTCTGGTTGTCATTAGAAAGGTCTCGTGCTTTTCTAAATACAATGCCGAAAAAAAGAAGGGCTATGGCAGCCGCTATCCCTCCTATCTCATTCTCGAGGACACTTACGAACAAACACATAAAGCAGCGGGCAGGCCTTAGAGCTTGCCCCAACCATTGCTGTACTCCAGCATGTGTTCAGAAAATCCCGAACATCCGCTAAATCATTGATCCAATAACCGCGCTCAAAACAATTTAATGGAACACCTTGAAAAAGCAAAAACCCGACAAGAAGTAGCCGCTGAATACAAGATCAGCCGGTGGACTTTTGATCGCTGGCTAAAAAAAGAAGGTTTTATCATGAAAAATTATCTTATCTTTTTTGTTTGCATTATCGCAATTTCTTTTAGTTGCGAAAAAGAAAAAAGCACTTCTGCAATAAGTAGCGCAAGACAAGAACTACTTCAGCTATCTTCTTCATCTTTACAAAAAGAAAAATTCGTATCCTTTTCTTCGAACCAAAGCATTCGTTTAGTATTCGCAATAAGTGCTTCGGTATATTATTTAACAGGATTCTTTTTTTAAAAAAAACTAAATCTTTCTTTTTTACCAATTTTTATTTTTACTAATTTAGGATGGTGGCTTATAGTTGGCTATTCTACTGATTTTACTAATCCATGGTGGTGGGCGATAGACATACTTTTTTTACTACTCCCTTTCCTTTTTGGACACTTAGTAAGCAAGTACTCCGATAATAAACGCTCTTTATTATTGTTCACATTCGCATTGGCAATTACCCTTGCAAGTGTTTACTTTTTATTTATCCCATATTCAGAGTTTGCTTCCCGTTTAAGCGAAAAAATGAATGAAAAAGCCCCTGTTTGGCTTTATTCTGCCATTGAGCATTTACCTGACTCTTCTGGAAAATCAGAAAAAAGAATCCTGTTCCTTGATTTTTGGTTTACCCGTTGTGGATCCTGCTTCAAAGGCTTCAAAGAACTCCAGGTATTGCACGATTTTTATAGGAATAATCCAAACGTCAGTATTTATGCAGTACACAATGGCTCGGATGGCCCCAAAGAAATTGAACAAGGGATAAGGCGCGTTCGGAAACTTGGCTACGATTTCCCCATCTTAGTAGATACTTCAGGCATTTTTAAGCAATCAAACTTAGTTACAGTATATCCTTCCCAATTACTAATTGACCAGCATCGCATCATACAGTATCGTATCGTCGGCTATGGTGCCGATAGCAAAACCTGGCAGGTTAACTGGATAAAAAGGCAAGTGTCCAATTTGATAAACTGACCTTTTACTTTTCAAAAAACATACCTTTGCGCCCGGTAAAAGTCAGCGCCAAAGTTATCATGTCCATAATCGGAACCGACATCCCCCACGCCATTGCGCTGCTCCAGCGCGGCGAACTCGTTGCCATACCCACCGAAACGGTGTATGGCCTTGCTGGCAATGCCCTGAACGAAGCAACCGTAGCGTCCATTTTTGAAGCCAAAAACCGCCCCACTTTCGACCCGCTCATCCTCCATATTGCCGATTGGTGCCACGCGGAACGCTGGGTATTGGCCATTCCGGAGAAAGCCGAAGCGCTGGCCAAAGCCTTTCTGCCCGGCCCTTTGACGTTGCTGCTGCCCAAACGCCCGGTCATTTCCGACCTCGTCACTGCCGGTTCGCCGTTCGTTGCCATCCGCGTGCCCGAACACCCGATGGCCCGGAAAGTGCTGGAAGCCCTCGATTTTCCTTTAGCCGCACCAAGCGCCAACCCATTCGGGTACATCAGCCCCACCACAGCGCAACACGTAGCGCAGCAATTGGGCGAAAAAATCCCCTACATCCTCGACGGCGGCCCTTGTCAGGTCGGTTTGGAAAGCACCATCGTCGGGTTTGAGGCTAACGGCTCCGTTGTTTTACGCAAAGGCGGCATCCCCATCGAAGCCATTGAACAGGTCATCGGCCCCGTAACCGTACAGGAGCATTCCTCGTCCAAACCTTCGGCACCGGGCATGTTGCTCAGCCATTATGCACCGGGCACGCCGCTTGTTCTCGGCGATTTGCGGGAATTAGCTGCGCAACATCCCGGTGCAAAAATCGGCGTCCTTGCATTCCAACAACCTTTGCCTGGCCTGCCGGATGAGCAGCAAATTGTGCTTTCCGCAAAAGGTGATTTTGCAGAAGCCGCACAATATTTATTCGCCGGTTTGCGCTATTTGGACGGACTGAATCTGGATTTAATCCTCGCGGAATTGCTGCCGGAAGTGCAGCTCGGACGCGCCATCAACGACCGCTTACGGCGTGCTGCGGCGAAAAGGTAGGGCAAAGAGTTGTCTAACCCCTTATCTTTTGATACTTTTGCGCCGAAAAAAACTTTCTAAACCAATCAACAATATGAAACGCTCGATTCAATTGTGGTTCGCTTTTTTTGCACTTTTGGCTGTTGCAACGGGGGTAATCGCCTGCAAGACAGAAAAACAAGAAGACTATTCCGAAAAAATATTGGGTCGCTGGGAAATCGTGGAAGCCAAAAGAAACGGCGACCTCACCGAATCGCTCGCCAGTCTGTTTTTTGAATTCCAAACGGGCGGTGTCATGCGCACCAACCTGTCCGCCACCGAAGAAACCGCCGCTTACAAAGTGCAGGACAACAAAATCCTGCAACGCCAAAGCCAAATCGAAGCGGATTATACCATCGAAGCGGTTACAGATTCTACCATGACGCTTACCACCACGCTGCGCAATTATAATTTCAGGTTTTTGCTGGCTAAGGCTGGGGAGTAATAGCCCCCAACCCCCGAAGGGGGCTTAGCAAACGACCGTCGAACGCTGGAGGGCATCCCATTAGCACCTCATTTGTTGCGGTTTTATATTGAACCGCGATCTCTCCCTTTCCTGACCGGATGGCTGTCTGTCGGCTCTCCTTGTCCATCCCACCACGGGCTGTCACCCTCGCTACCGCCAAGCCTCGGCTACGCATATTCTAATGGCAATCTTGCTGCCCGTGCCATGATCGAAAGAGCAAATTTAATTATGTCGAACCTGAATGACAACCCCCTCGGATTTGCTGACTTTCTCGGCGACAGCCGCATCCGCTTCAAACTTTATTCTGAAGCCGGTAACGCTGCAGATAAGTATGGCGGCATTTGGTACAGGACAACCGACCCAGCCCCGGATGCACTGCCATACGGCAAAAAGGTAGTGCACATTATTGTACGCGATGTGTCAACTAATTTTGATGGCCGGGCTTGTGGCACAGGAATATTTTGCAACCACTTATTTCTAAACAACTGGCACAAGCGTCTGGAGAATGGACCAGGTTTCGAAGATGACTGGTTTGGAGGAGCTGTTTATATGGCCAAAGTACTGATTCACGAAATAGGGCATATCACCGGACTTTGCCACTCCTTTAATTCTGATGGACATCGCTTATAGCGAATCACCCTATCGCAGTTATGCACGTTCTCTACTGGTATTGCTGAAAGAGGAGCGGTTTCCATTAGATGAAGCAGAAGCGGAATTGCCTTTGATAGAATCTCCTAACACGCCGCAAATGGCACTGTCACAGACGTCCGTGCCCGAATACAAGGTAGCACCTAATCCGGCAAGTGAGACCGTTCAGGTACGTTACCCTGTGGAAAATTTCGGAATAACGGTGCCTAAACAACTACACTTAGCAAACCTGAACGGGGTGCTTCTAAAACAAATCGCGCTTGACGACAGTGGTTCGTATGATTTGCAAACCCGCGATTCCCCGCCGGGCATTTATCTCTTACGCATTACGGACAAATAGGAGTCCTGTATCAAACTAAGCTGGTTCTTTTACCTTAATCATGTGCAATTTCTCCCATATCGGCGGCTGGATATTCCGCCTCGATCCCGACAGTGGAGAAGTCATCTGGGATCGAACCCTTTACGATTACCGCTCGCCGATATACGACATGGGATTCTGGGATGGCGTGGAATTAGCCGACGGCGATTTAGTATTTACGGGTCTGTATCAGGACACCTTCCCCAACGCCATGCCTTTCATCAACGACCCCAATGTCTGGCTCGTGCGCCTCAGCGCGCAGGGGCGAGCGATGAAAACCGAAACCTTTTACGCCGGCAGCCCGCAACAATTCGATTGGGGCGATTTACTGCCCGGGATGTACTATTACCTGATCCGAACGGATGCCGGAGGTGCGCAAAGCGGGAAATTGGTGATTGTGCGGTAATCAGTTTTCTAATAAAAAACAGGAGCCATCTCACCACAATGGGGATGACTCCTGTTTTTGTTTTATACAAACTATAAACCTGATTAAATAGTTTTCGTCTATTTCTTACTGTGTCTGTTCTTTAGCGTTCGAGAGCAAGGCATGTTTACCCCCAAAAACGGGATTTCGCTCGTGTAAATGACCGATTTTGGGGGTAAACATAACGCAGCTATCGGACGCTAAAGACGGATACAAACTCCTAAAAACCTGCCTCAAATTATACAATAAGAGGCAGGAAATAATAGCATATTCCTATGCAGGAACTAGAGCGGTATTAACGGTCTTAATGATCCGTGATGTTACCAAATATGGATCTGCATTGGAAGCCGGACGGCGATCTTCAAGATAACCTTTCCAGGTTTGTGCCGTAGATACCGGAATCCGGATAGAGGAACCGCGGTCGCTGACGCCGTAGCTGAACTGATGGATGGACTGCGTTTCGTGCTGACCCGTCAGGCGTTGGTCGTTGGCGGAGCCATATACCGCGATGTGATCTTTGTGTACCGGGCGGAAAGACTCGCAGATCGCTTCAAACAGGGCTTGACCGCCTTCGTCGCGCATTTCGCTGTTCGAGAAGTTCGTGTGCATGCCCGAACCATTCCAGTCGCCTTTCAGCGGTTTCGGGTGGATGTTGACCACCACGTCGTATTGCTCCGTTACGCGGTGCAACAGGTAGCGGGACAAGATAAGGTCGTCAGATGCTTTTTTGGCGCCTTTGCCAAAGCACTGGTATTCCCACTGGCCAAGCAGGACTTCTGCGTTGATGCCCGTGATGCCCAACCCTGCGCTGAGGCAGAGGTCGAGGTGTTCTTCCACGATGTCGCGACCAGAAACTTTGCCTGCGCCAACTGCGCAGTAGTAAGGACCTTGCGGGCCAGGGTAGCCTTTTTCAGGAAAGCCCATCGGCATGCCGTTTTCTTCCAACACATATTCCTGCTCGAATCCGAACCAGAAATCAGGGCTATCGTCCTGAATCAATGCGCGGGTATTGCTTTCGTGCGGCGTACCATCCGGGTTGAGGACTTCGCAAACAACGAGCCACGCATTCGTACGACCCGCGTCTGGATAAACCGCTACCGGCTTGAGCAGGCAGTCGGACGAACGGCCTTCGGCCTGCTGCGTAGAGCTGCCATCGAAAGACCATTCCGGCAATGCGTCTACATTACCATTGTAGGAATCAAACTCCAACACCTTAGTCTTACTTCTGAGACTCGGATCCGGCTTGTAGCCGTCCAACCAGATGTACTCGAATTTGAATTTTGCCATCGGAATAAGCTATTTTATTTGTGACTAAAAGTTGTTTGAACGCAATGCTGTAATTCGCTTTTGATTACATTTGCTGATGCAAAAAAAAATTCTGCCGAAAGCGGCTGTCCCAAGAGGCAAGGGGCAACTTAGTTTTGATTACCTTTGAAATTGACCGGTTTTTTTGTAATTTGACGATCAAATCGAAGGATTTTCAAAATATCTGCCTTTTATGAGACACCGGCTCTCGAAAGGTAGCTAAAGCGAACCTCGAAAGATTTTGAATTGCAAAGAGGATAGAGCTTAAAAACGACTCAAATTTACGTTGACAAAAGCTTTGTCTACCACTCAATTTTCAAGTGCTATGTTATGCCCAATGCGGCAACCAAGCCAGCTAAATAATTATAAATCAATTACTTGATTGTTCTTTTTTTGTTATGCTCAACACGCAAAAAGATCAGTTATTTATGCTGGTAAAGTCGCTTACCAAGTCGGAAAAGCGCAATTTTCGCCTCTATGCCACCCGTTTGGAGAGCGGCAGCGACACCAAGTTCCTGCAATTATTTGATGTTTTGGACAAGCTGAGCGACTATGATGAACCCCTGCTCCTGAAAAAATTACAGGGCGGTGTAGAAAAGGCGCAGTTGCCCAATCTGAAACGGCACCTTTACAAACAATTGCTCATCAGCCTGCGCCTCATTTATATTCAAAAAAATATAGACATTGAGATCCGCGAGCAAATTGACTTTGCGCGCATTTTATACGGCAAAGGCATGTATATGCAGGCCCTGAAACTGCTCGAACGCATCAAACGCATTGCGCTCGACCACCACCAGGACATTTTGCACCTCGAAATTCTCGAATTTCAAAAGTTGATCGAAGCGCGGCACATTACCCGGAGCCGCCAGGTCAAAAATAAAATGGAAGACCTGCTGGAGGAGTCGCTGCGGCGCAGCCAAATCACCCTCACCGCCAGCAAACTTTCAAATTTCAACATCTCCGTGCAAGGCTGGTACATCCAGTTTGGCCACGCCAAAAACGACCGCGAATCCCAAGCGGTGCGCGCCTTTTTCGAAGCCAACCTCCCCGGCGAACTGAATACGGAAAAACTGACCTTTTTTGAGCGCATCAACCTCTACCAATCGTATTTGTGGTACAACTATGTTTTGCTCGATTTTCAGGCGTGCCGACACTACACCGGGTTGTGGGTAGAGCTGTTCGAGACTTATCCGCAAATGAAGGACAAAGACCCCGACCTCTACATGCGGGGGCTGTACTATTTACTCATGTCTGCTTATTTTTTGGGCGACCTCCCCACCTTTGAACGCAACCTGAAGGCTTTTGAGCAGTTTTCGGAAGCCAACCGCGATTTGTTCAACACCAATTCGGGTATGGTGGCTTTTGTGTACCTGCACTTGTCCAAACTCAACTACGCTTACCTCACCGGCAACTATGAAGCCGGCCTGAACCTGGCGCCACATATTCTGGAAACCATACCGCAATACGAAGCACTCTCTGATATTCACCGGATGTTGCTTTTTTATTACAAAATTGCCTACCTCTATTTCGGGTGCGGCAATTTTGAAAAAGCACTCCAGTACCTGAATGAAATCATCCACCTCAAGGGCGGTTCCCTGCGGGAAGACCTGCATTTCAATGCACGCCTGCTGCACCTGCTTTGTCACTACGAATCGGGGAATTACGACCTGATTGCTTATCTTTCCGAATCCCTGCACCGCAGTTTTGGCAATTCGGAAGACATCAGCAAGCTGCAAAAGGCCACCCTGCAATTTGTAAAAAAACTGATCCGGGTCCCGACCTCGGAAAGTCGTGCAGCCTTCGACAAATTCCACCGGCAAGTCCTGAAACTCGCCGCCAACCCTTACGAGCGCAAAGCGACGCTTTATTTGGACATCCCGATGTGGGCCGAAAGCCACCTGGCCAACTGCACGCTCAGTGAACTCGCCCAAAAGCGCAGAAAGGCTTAGGGCTTGATGGGGTTCATCGGTTGCCTACTTTTAAGCGTGTATTTTTTGTGCGTTGGCTTTTCATTCTTCGTTCCTTATTGTTTTTTCAAATTGTAATTCGGGTAAAACAATTTTTACTTCTTGTTCTTTGTCTTCGGCTTTCCAGTGAACAATGAAATTCACTTTTGCTTCCTTCAACTCAAAACTACTTTTCTTTATTTCTTCTAATCTATTAGCAAATTTCTTTGAATATTTTAAAACCAACTCTCCTTTTTCATTTTTGCATCCTTCATCTGAAATAGTAATTGAATCACCGCTTGTCAATGCGTTAACCCCTTTCTGTATGAATTCAAAATATCCTAAGTGTAAATCCTTGTGAGAAAGATGTAATGCTAATCCTCTTGGTAGTTCAAAAGTGTTGTTATTTTCTACGCGCTCTAATTCTTCTGTCATTAACCTGTCAAGATAATTTCCATTCAAGTGAATGATTAGTTTTTGTTTTGCCCGTGTCATGGCAACATATAATTGTCGTTTTTTTTCATCTTTTGTTGCATCAAAGTTTTCAAGCATTAGAAAAACATTGTCAAACTCTTTTCCTTTTGCTTTGTGAATAGTTGAAACAAAAATTGTTTCTCCATTTTCATTTAAGAAATCTTCAAGTTTTGATTCTCGGATAAAAACTTCAAAGTCGGATTTGTATTTCTTCTTTGTGTTTGTTGCCTCAAAATCTTTAATGAGGTTGTTGCAGATTTCAAACTTTGAACTTTGCTTGTATCTGTCAATCACTTTCCTTTTAGCGTTTCCCCAAACATCATCACTGATTGTAAATACATCTTCGCTTAATTTTAATTCATTTAAAAAGAATCGAATTTCTGCAAGATTATACAAACTAAAACCATCATTGGATTGAATCAACTTAGCTTGCAATCCTTTCTTTGTCAAAAGCCCTGCAACCTGAAACGCTTCTTCGTTTGTGTGTGTAAGAACGCAAGTTGTTCCTGCTAATCCGGTAGAAAGTATGTCGTTAATTAACGGCGTGATAAGATTGCCATTCTTGTAATGAACAATTTTAATTTTTCCATTGTCGGTTTGTTTTGCTTCAACCGGAATTTCTTTTAGTCGTCTTGCGATTGTCTTTACAAACTGATTAGTGAAAGAAACCAAATTCCTTTTGCTCCTGTAATTGGTTATAAGTTCATATTTGGCTGCTTTTTTCTCTGTAATAAAACTCAACAAGTATTTTGAATCTGCTCCACGCCATTCGTAAATATTCTGGTCATCATCACCAACTGCAATCACCCTCATCTCTTCGTTCTTTTCCATTAGCACTTTTATCAACTCAAATTCATCCCTGTCCATATCTTGTGCTTCATCAATTACCAAAACTGTTTTTGTAATTCTGCTAATCTCAACTTCGTTGTTTCTAATTTTTTCAACTGTTGATTTTATAATTGCATCTGCTTTATCAAGGGTTCCGACTTTGCCTAACAGGTCAAAGCAATAGGAGTGAAAAGTTTTTATGTCAATGAAGTTGGCAGCGTTTCCAATTAGTTCAATCAACCTCTTTTTAAATTCTGTGGCTGCTGCTCTTGAAAATGTTACCATGAGTAATTGCTCATGTTTTACATCTTCCATCAAAAGCAAGGAAGCTAATTTGTGAACTAAAACTTTTGTCTTTCCACTTCCTGGCCCTGCTGCAACCACAATGTATTGGGAATTTTTGTCGTCAATTATTCTTCGTTGAACATCGGATAACGAATCAAAAAGTTGCTTGTATTTTTGAGGGGTGATGTTTCTTTTTATTTCTGACGCTCTGCTGCCTTTAAAATATTTACTTAGGAACGAAGGGAAATTCAATTGAAAATAGTCGTCAACAAAAGTCAATGCTCCAGTGTAATCATCAATCATCTTCTTTGCATACTCACCGACGATATGAATTTGCTGAACCTTGTGGTCGTAATAATCACTTAGCTTCTGATAATCGTGTTCCTTGTATTGAACTCTCGGATTTTGTTCAATCTTGTCAATAGTGAGTCTGTTGTAAACTACAAGAAAGCCGCCTTCGATTTTTATCGCTTCAATTCTTGAAAGATAAAACAAAGTGTCCTCAACATCCTCAATAGTTGCTTTGACTTCAAACAATTGGAGCTGTTTACTAAATGCTTCTTGTAATTCAAGCACAGAAAATTCAACCATCACTTCATCTTTTTCAGGTTCTCCTTCTTCCTTAATGGTGGTGCTCTTTTCATACAAGTAGCCAACAATAAATTCTGATAAGAGGTGTCGCTTCTCTAATCTTTCTTTTAATTCTTCTTTGGGCTGACAACTTATTGCTACAATATGATTTTTGTTATAATCCTTGTTGTACCGCTTAATCCAATTCTTAATTGCCCAAAAGTTTAAAAGGTTTTTTATTTTGTTTGGCGTGACATCTTTGCATCCATTCTCTTCCGCTTGTTCATTGAGTTCTTTGATGTGAAAGGTTTTTTCTTGTTCTTCAAACAACGGGCAAAGGAAATTTTCAATTAGTCTGTAGGATTCAGCAATATCAAGTGAACTTTTTTTACTCACTCCTTTTTTGATAAATGCAGTTAAATCTTTTGCATCAGCTAAAATTTTTTCGTCGCGCAAAAGATTCACTACTGAAATCACATTCCTAATTTCAATTCCTAAGTTGTCGGAGATATAATCAACCCTTGACTCTGCCTCGTCTTGATTTGAATGCTTTCTACTCTTACTTGAAAACAGCGTTTTGATAATTCTTGTTGCTGTAATTTTTTCCTCCTCACTAAATTTTTGAGAATGCATTATTTTGTCTACTGCTTCTTGTGTATTTTTTGAAAGAATACTATTGGCAAAAATTCTCGGCATATTTTGCTTCCGCTTCAAATAGCCCGCTTCTTCCAATGCTGCAATGGCAGTTGTTACTCTCGTTTCAACTTCTTTTAAGTTGTCGTCCCAACCTGCTTGTCTTGCAATTTCTAAAGCAGATTTTTGAACACTTGATTTGAATTTGGTAATGAATTTTATGGCCTTCCAAATTTGCTGTATCTCCTGTCTATTGAGTTTTGTTTGGTTTAGCAAAATGAAATGCTTTCCCAAATCTTCCTCGTTAAATAAAACATAGCAGTCGGCTGTTATATTTTCATCTCGTCCTGCTCTGCCTGCTTCCTGAACATAGTTTTCAAGTGAATCGGAAATCTCATAGTGAATGACCATTCCAACATCTTTCTTGTCAACGCCCATTCCGAAAGCAGAAGTCGCAACCATTATCTGAACATCACCTGCAATGAAAGCATTTTGATTTTCTGTTTTTTCCTGACTTTCCATTTTGCCATGAAATGCGCTGGCATTAAATCCATCTTCACTCAATCGGGTTGCAAGTTCTGTTGCTCTTTTTGTTCTTGAAACATAAATGATAGTCGGGCAATTTTTTTCTTCAATCAAATCTCTAACAGCGTTATACTTATCTTCATCGTCTCCCTTTTCAAAAACTTTGTAATGCAGATTTGTTCTTGACGCTTTGGAAGGAAAAATTTCCAACTTGATTCCTAACTTTTCCTTGAAGTACGCACAAATATCTTCAATCACTTTTTGTTTCGCTGTTGCTGTAAAACACGAAACCGGAATTTGTTCCTCAAGATTTTTATTTTCTTGAAGCGATTTAATAAAATCACCAATGTATAAATAATCAACTCTAAAATCTTGTCCCCACGATGAAAAGCAGTGCGCTTCATCAATTACAAAGCGAACAACTTTCCTACCTAATAATAATTTTTCTGTTGTCTTTGAACGCAAAGATTCGGGCGAGATATAAAGAATGGATGCCAATCCATCCTGAACTCTTTGAATTGATTTTGCTCTTTCAATCGGGTCAAGCAAACCATTTATGGTAACGGCATCTGTGATTCCAATTCTTTCAAGATTGTCAACCTGGTCTTTCATCAAAGATTGTAATGGGGAAATTACAACGGTCAAACCTTTGGCGTTTTCTCCACTCATTAAAGCTGGAACCTGGAATGTGATTGATTTGCCTCCGCCTGTTGGAAACACTGCCAAAATTGATTTGCTGTCAACCGCTGCCTGAACGGCGTTCGCTTGCAATGGTTCACCTGCAAAACTTCTATATTTGTCAAAGCCGAAATAATTTTTCAATCCCCTGTGTATGTCTAATGCCTGATTGCAATACACGCACCCCATCAAGCAAGGATTGTTTCTTAGCAGAAACATGATTCGTTCAACTTTAGGATAGTTTTTTAAAACCCACGGCGGTGTTATTGAATAACGGTTGTTGCAATTTATGAGTGCTAAGCAATAAGCTAATTCAATTGGGTGTTCAGAAATTATTTTAGTCAAGTTTGCATTTTCGCAAATTAGAGATTGAAATTTTTCTCTGATTACTTTTTTAAGATCCGATTCGCTGCTCTTGTATGCGATGAAACGAAAAAAGGAGTGGAATTCTTTTTTATCGTTTAATAGCAAATAGAAAATTTGTTTTAATTTTTCTTCCGCTTGATTGAAAATAGAAACTTCGTCAAAGAAAAGGTCTTTGGCTTTTATCGCATCGTTAAGCGGATTGTTGGTGTCCGTTGTTTGCAGTTTATCGTCTTTGAGCAAAGCATGATAGGGCTTTGTCGGAAACAAAAGAGGAGAGAGAAATAAAGTGTCAATGATGTTTCCTGAATCTATTTTGGCGTCGGTTACCGCTTTCTGAATATAAAGTAAATCGTGATTTAAAATATTGTGTCCGCAAATAAACGCTGTGCCGGTTAAGAATTTTATAAAGTCAGCAACGGAATTTGAATGAAAAGAATTGCCGTTATCCTTGACACTTCCAATGTCAAGAACCTTTCCGCTCTTTAGCTCAATCTCGGTGTCAATAAAAGCAATGGAGTTCATCTTTTATTTGCTGAATGAATGTTTTTCATTTATTTTTTTTAATCGAGATGTAATTGCCCCCCGGTTCCGTCCAAAAATCAAAGCAAGCTCTCCGATTGATTTTCCTTCTTTTTCAAGGCGAGACAATTCTTCATCATCTTCGGCTGTCCAGGGTCTATAAGCATTCTCATGGCTTTCTCTTTTCTCAGCGACCGAATACGTTTTTTCATCTTCGGCTGACTTTCTCTTTCCTCTTGCATTGTATTTTGGTTTGTATTTTTCGACCAATCTCTCTTCGAGTTCCTTTCTTCCTATTGACAATCTCTTCTTTATTACTCAGGCAAAGGACATTAAGGTCGCAAAATACTCAAGTTGGGTGGAAGAAGCAAGGAGAATAGCCAAATTTGTTGGGGTGCCCTCCTGCAAGTGCCGGCACAATTATTGCCGATTGTCGTCAACTTAGCGGAAATTGAGGCGCCATCTCGCCGCCCTAAAGCGGCAGGTGTTGTCTCAATTTTCGCGACTCATGAACCGGTTTTTTTAGGTGTCACCACAAGCTGTCCAAAACATAGATGTAAAAAAATACACCCGTCTTACTCGTCAAAACGCCAAATGCGGTGACGGAAACAGAAACTCCCCCGCTGTAATCGTCTACCCTAACCCGGCATCTGACTATGTTGTGTTCCAGCTTTCCGGTAATCGGGGCGAATCATACGAATTACTGATTTTTAATACATTAGGACATATTTGTAAAAACCACCGCTTTTTGGGGGGCCGTTTCCGGTTAGACCGAAACGGGCTTCCCGACGGGCTTTACCACTTTAAAATCCGATCCCTGAAAAATGAATTGGTCGCAAAAGGAAAGTTGATATTCGAATAGGTCTATGGGTTTGTCTATCTTTCGGAGGTGTTCCTGATCGTTCAAACAACCGAAACATGGTCAACCTTCAATGCTTTGCAAAGTCCGGATTTTTCGCCCTCTTATTCCTGCCTTTTTTCGGGTGGGGACAGCAGGACAGCCTGCCCCCACCCGAATCGGCGCCCGTAGAGCAGATGATTGAAGACGCTTTACAAAACGAGGGCGGCGACGGCGATTTCGATTTCAATACCCTTTTTGAAAACTTAGAGGCTTACGCCAAACGCCCGCTCAACCTCAACAAAGCGGATGAAACGGCTTTGCGCGAATTGCAATTGCTGAACGACGTGCAAATCATGAACCTGCTCCAATACCGCGCTGTCGCAGGAGATCTGGTGGCCATTCAGGAATTACAGGCCGTGCCGGGTTTTGACCTGAGCACCATTCGGAAAATTCTGCCTTACGTGAGCATTGTTGGCGGCGGCAATGAAACGTATACCCTGCGGCGCTTTTTCCGCGAAGGCGACAATGAACTTTTTATGAGCTGGTCGCGGGTGCTGGAACAGCAGGAAGGCTACGACCCCGCGCGAACCAATGGCTATCTAGGCGACCCAAACCGGTTTTACCTGCGCTACCGGCACACCCTGGGCAACCGCATGAGCATGGGCTTCACGGCGGAAAAAGACCGGGGCGAGGAGTTTTTTAAAGGCAGCAATCCAAACGGGTTTGATTATTACTCGGCTCATTTTTTCATAAGCAACCCCGAAGCCGGGAAAGGTAAAATCCTCAAAGCGCTGGCCATCGGCGACTACGCCGTGAGTTTCGGGCATGGGCTGGTGTTGTTTTCGGGCTTCGGTGCCGGCAAAAGCGCTTTGGTGACGACCCTCAAGCGCAGTGCCCGCACCCTGCGGCCTTACACTTCCGTGAATGAGGCCAATTTTATGCGTGGCGCAGCGGCTACTTTGGCTTTTTCCAATCGCTGGGAATTCACCGCTTTTGCTTCCCTGCGCAAACGCGACGGCAACCTGATTGTACAATCCGACACGGCGGACATAGACGCTGAATTCCGGGAGCTGACTTCCTTCGACATTGACGGGCTGCACCGCACGACTGCTGAAATCGCGGACGAAAACGTAACGGAACAATTCACCCTTGGCGGCAGCCTGAAATACAAACTTTCAAACGGCCATATTGCAGTCAATGCCTTGTATGACCAGTTTGATACCCCGCTTAATCGCACACAGCAGCCTTATAACCGCTTCTATTTCAATGGCGACCGCCTGCTCAATACCAGTGTAGACTATTCGTGGGTGTGGCGCAACTTCAACTTTTTTGGAGAAACGGCAACCAGTCCCAATGGCGCTGTTGCAACTTTGAACGGCTTGTTGATTGGATTGGACCGAAAAGTAGACATGGCCGTATTGTTTCGCCACTACCCGCGCGATTACCAGGCGCTCAACGCCGATCCTTTTGGCGAAACCACCGGCGGGCGCAATGAAACCGGGCTATACACTGGCATCGTCGTTCGCCCTGCGGCAAACTGGATTGTGAGCGGGTATTTCGACATCTGGCAACACCCCTGGTTGCGCTTCGATGCAGACGCCCCTTCAAAAGGGCACGAATACCGAATCCGGTTGACGCATTTTCGCAAACGCCGGTTTGAGGCTTTCGCCGAATTCAGGAATGAAGTGAAGGAAATCAATGTGCCGGAGTTTGAAACCAAAGTGAACCGCTTAGCGGAACGGAGCCAGTACCAGCTTCGGCTGCAATTCAATTATCAGGTTTCCAAGGCATTGGAATGGCGCAGCCGCGTGGATGCCGGCTTTGTAGAAAACGAAGTGTACGACCTTCAGCAGGGTTTTGCCATCTATCAGGATTTGATTTATCAGCCTATTGCTTCGCCGGTTTCGTTTTCCACCCGGTTCGCCCTGTTTGACACCGATGGGTATGCGGTACGTTTTTATGCGTATGAAAACAACCTGCTCTATACCTTTTCCATTCCGCCTTATTACAACCAGGGCATGCGTTTCTATGTCAACTGCCGTTACCGGCTCACCCGCGCACTTACCGTAGAAGCGCGTTATGAACAAACCTACTGGAACGACCAGGAAACAGTGGGCAGTAGTCTGGAAGCAACCAACCGGCCTACACGATCCTTGGTGAGTGTGCAGGCGCGGTATAAGTTTTGAATTTGCAAGCTTGCAAGTTTGCAAATTTGCAAGTTCCCTACTTCCGGCTTCCCCGGCCTCCGATCGGGAAACGAGCGCCAACCCCGATTTGCAACAAGCCTAAGTTGCCGCTGCCTTCGGTGGCGCTAACGTTGTGATAGCCAATATCGAGTCCGAATTTACTGCGCTCGCCGAACATAATGCCAGCGTTGGCACCAACGTAAGAAAGTCCGTATTTGGCACCTACAAATGTTGAAAACTGATAGGTATAACGTGGGGTCAGATAAATGGCAAGTCGTTCGGAGGGGTGTACTGAAAGATAAACAGGAACTTGTACATTCCACAAACCAAGAAAAAGACCGAACGTAGCAATTTCAGCGCCGAGGGCCATTGCGAATGGCGATTCCTGATCCCCGACAAGCTGGTATTTACCGCTCACACCCAGGTTAAGGTTGGAATTGAGTCTTACGCCAATATCCAATTTATCCGTCACCCCGTAACGGCCTGAAACCTCAATGAAAGGAAAACCATCAATAGGGATGTTCACGTTCGAAGAATCCTCGGCCTCGTCTTTCAATTTGTCAAGGTCGGGGCTTCGTGAATAGTTCAGCGAAACGCTGACCTCGCCATTTTCCTGACCCACAGCCCGGCCATCCTGAAACCCAGTCAAGGAAGCGCAGCCTGTAAATGCAGCCATTCCAGACAGCAGGAGCGCAATAAACAGCAATTGATTTTTCATAAAACAGTCGTTGTTAATTAGGTAAAGAAATCCCTATCCGTTCGCTGAAAAGCAAACAGAAGGCTAAAAAAGATTGGTGTTCCATTAGATTCTGGCCCGATTGGCGGCAACCCATATTTTATTGACCCATTCCCGGTCGGTTTGTCGCGAACAGTTGACACATAGGTTATTGATGGGATGTTCACTCCAGGTATAGATCAGTTCTTCATCTGTGTAGTGGAAGCCCGTGAGTTGTTCGGTAAAAATTGTACCATAAAGCGTTGGTTGCCAGTACCGGACGCGATTGGTTCGTTCAAAGTCTATGGCCCACGCGACCCGATCTCCAAAATCGGGCAGCCGGTCTAAATAATGGCGGCTGTAAATGGTGTGGATAAACATCCAGAGCGAAGTTTCAAAATTGGGAAAGATGACAAAATCTGTGGGTTCCGGATCATTTTTCATAAAAACGCCGCAGAAGAAAAACGACTGACATACCCATTCTTTGTTCATCCTGCGAATGCCAAAATAATTATTGGTCCGATTGCAAAGAAAGGATGCGCCCCAGAAGGTTTCTCTCGCCGCTTTGGCCATCAGGGCTTTCCAATCCGCCAAATATTTGCGTCCGTAAAACTGGCAAGCCCCGCTTACATCGTAATAAAAAGCATCCTGCAGCCGGATCAACCAGGCTTCGGAAATGGCATCCCTTCGGGGGTCATTCAGAAACCAGCGCTTCGTTTCCGGAATATAGGAAACCATGTCGGGCGCTCGTCTCGAAATTTGCCACAACACCATTTGGACACTGTCACCGGGCATCACCCGCTTCCCAGCTATGCAACCAGAGGCAGCAACATCAGCAGGGTTAAACAAAAAAGCAAGACTAAAAAGGATCGAAATGTTGATAATCGGGCGAAATGGCGCCATAGGTTCAAAGTTTAGTAAACATCCCGGCAGCTACGCGGTATACGCTCCCGGTTTGTTTCGATAAAATGAGATATGATGGTTGGACGTAAATCCGGATTGCATCATTTTTTTTTAACAAGCCCTTAACTTGTAGTAGACAGGCGCAAAAGGTGGAGACAAACATAAAGATTTTTTAAAAAACGGTTCACAATAAGGATAAAAACCTGATTGTCCAACCAGAATTTATTACTTCAAAGTGCGGTAGAACAGTTGTATTAAACCTAAAAAAAATAGCTAATTTGCCCCGATAATTTTCCTTGTCTTTATCCAAAACCCAACACATGGCTGTCCTCACCGCAGAAGCAATTGTATTTGCCATCAATTCGGCGATCAAATTAGGCAGAAACGTCCAGCGCGCATACGCTAAAAACTTGAAATCAAGAGAGTTGATCCTGCCTTTGCCTGCCTTCGACGGCATTCCCACGGCGATGAAAGCAGAGGAGTTTTTCTCAATAGACGACGACAATACGGGCGGCTTTCAGTTCGTACGACGCATTGAGCGATTGGGCAGACTGCACGAAACCCAGTTGACTGCCGGTCTGGATGAGCATGGCGCGCTGGAATACGTAAGCTATTACGAGCTTTTCTGGGTACTACTTAAAGAAGATCAGGCCAAAACGGATGATACCCGCATCCATACAGAAGACATGGTTGCCCTCCTGCGCATCCGGCAATGGGAAACCGGCAAAGAACCGCCAACTTCGCCCCTGCAATTGGTGGCCGGCACCTTAGTTGAAATCGGAATTGACTATTTTAACCAGGTTCCCGGGGCGTTAAACACCGGTTCGTCGCATGGCCGCATTATTAGAAGTTTCCTTTCTGCCATAGACGACGTAACCTTCAGCAACGCTGCGGAATTCAAAACCTCGGCAGAGCGAATTGTCCCCAAGCTTTTCATTTCGGCAGCCGAAGCGATTGGCGAACTCAGCTCCGAGATCAGCGCAGACCCCAAAGTTCAGGCCTTCATCAAGGCTACCAGCAAAGGCATTGCCCAGGATATTTTCAAGCGTTCGAGGGAAGGCGGCGATGAAGAGGAGGCGATCCAGTGGGGGCAAATGCTATTGCGCAGCATGGTCAAAAATGCTGGACATTATGTGTTCCACTCCTCCGATGAATTGCTTGGCGCAAATGAGGGTCAGGCTCTGCTCATCCAATCCACCGGCATGGCATTCCTGGAAGCTATACTTGATGCACCCAACGATGAGTTTAACATCAAGGGTGCGTTCAGCACAGACACGTTGGATAAAGTGGTGCGCGCTGCACTGGGCGCCGTTGCTGAATGCCCCGAATTGATTGAAAAAAGGCACAAGGGGGTCAAAGCCATCATCAGCGGAGTAGCCCGTACTTTAGCAGCACACCCGGTGCTCAAAAACCGTCCGGATCTCCTGCCCGAATTAGTGCGGCTTATCCTGGAACATACTGCCCAAAATTTCGATTTACTCTGGGGGTCGGTTGCCCCCGATGGCGAACACCTGCTTTTTATGGGCCTCCAGCAAATTTTAATCGAAATATCCCGCCCGCCGATACAGGGAAAATGGAGACCACAATTGACCAAAGCGCAACTGCTGGACATTACGGCCAACCTCCTCGACGATGTCGTGAAAAACCCGGCCTGGGTGACAGACAAGGTGCAGGACAAACCCATGCTTCAGGAAGTGCTGTGCGCAGTTTTCGACGCTTTGGAAAACATTCCAAAAGAACAGCGCCTCAACGTCCAAGTCATCAACCTGCTCATTCGCCTGAGCATTCGCACGGCGGTCACCAGCCGCGCGGTGCTGGAGCGCATCCAATGGGCCGACGATGCTGAGGAAAAAACCATCCTCAACAAAGCGTTAGACATGGTTTTTCACTACGTGGACGACCTCGACAACACGAAAGGCGCAGACCGGGTGCCGCTGCTCATGGACTTGCTGGAATACATTCTCGAAGTCATCATTAGCAAACACCCAAATTCGAAAGGTCTTATTTTGGCTGATCTGGTACTTTTCAAAACACCGGGCATAGATTACGCCGGCGGCTTTAAGCGCGAATTGGCCGACCAAATCCTCAACTCGGCGCTGAAAGTATTGAACGAAAGGCCGGATTTAGTCACCAACCATATTGCCCTGCAAGCCATCCTCTCCGGAGTGGCCGGCGCACTGGAAGCTTCGAGTTTCCGGCAGGCAGGCATCTTGCCCGAATTGCTGCGCTTAGCCTTGGAACACACCGCCAGGAATGCGGCCTTGGTTATCCCTGCTGAGCATGGCCAGCCACAATATTTGCTCACGCTGGCGCTGAAAGAGATCCTGGAAGCGGTTTCTGACAAACCAGACTCGGGGCGCTGGCAGCCACGCCTGACCGGGGCGCAAGTGCTTCAATTGGTACACAACCTCTTCGACGAGGTGGTGCAATACCCTGATTGGGTCATCGCCACCGCTGGCGAACAATCTCTGCTGGGCGCTGCGCTGGATGCCGTTTTTGATGCTTTCCGCCACCTGCCCAAAGACCAGCGCCTGACTCCCGAAGCACTCCAAGCGGTGCTAAAAATGTCTTTGCGCGCCGTTACCCGCAGCAAAACATTGCTTGACCGCATCCACTGGGGTCGCGATGAAGAAGAGATCGTCCTGCTTAACAAGGCATTAGATCTCATTTTTGCTTACGTTTTCCCGGAAGGCTGCGAGGCTTCCATTGACAAAACGGCGCAATTGCTCGAATTGACAGAATATGCGCTGGATATGGTTGTGGCGCAGTACCCCGACAAGCGCAGCCTGCTGTTGCTCAACCTGATTTTTTTCAAAGACCCCGAATTCGATATCGCTGGCGGTTTTCGGCGCGAGCAAGCCGAACGGCTCACTTACGCGGCTCTGCGCGTTTTTTCCGAACACCCGGAATTGGTCAGTCGCGACGCCGTATTCCAAAAAATATTGGGCGATACCGCCTCGGCGCTCAAAGCTTCCAAACTTCCGATGCCGGAATTGCTGCCGGAACTTTTCCGCTTGGCATTGGAAAACACAGCAGGGCAGGTAGATCGCATCATGAACCTGAAACCCGACGGGCCTAAAAACCTCATCTCAACCGCCATTGAACAAACCCTGCGCGCCATTGCAGCCAAACCCAAACGCGGCAAGTGGAAACCCGCACTCAGCCCGGAACAAGTGTTGGGTATCGTCAGCACAGTCATCGGCGAAACCCTGCAAAATCCGCAATGGGTGCGCAACGACAAGCTCCTCCTCATCGTTATGGAAGCCGTTTTCCGCGCCTTAGAGTGCATTCCGGATGGCCGGGATATTCCTTACGAAACGGTGAAATTCCTGATCGAAAAAGCGTTGGAAACCGTTGCTATCCGCCAGCAGATGATTGTTATAGAAATTCCGACGGCTGCCGGCGATGAAAAAAAATTGGCGCTGACTTATTCGCTGGAATGCGTATTTATTGAACTATATGACGAAAACAACCAAAGTGCCGGAACCTGGACGCTGACCCAGGCATCAGTCATTCAGGCAATTATAGAATTTTTCCTTTTGGGCATAGCGGAAGGTCCGGTAGACAAACCTACGATTGATGCTTCGGTTGAAAAAATCAAAAAAGCAGTCAGCGACATTAATAATAACCTGCACTTTACGCTGGATGGATTGCTGGAGGGGTTGGAACGGAAGGTTTGAGGATGGATAAAGGTTAAAGGTTAAAGTTGGGGGCAATGAGCACTGTCAAATGCTCAAATTCGCTATATTTGTATTCGTTTTATATTGAACAGTCATCCCAATCCCTTGAACATGAACAGCTATACTGCGATCAGTAGGACTCTCCCGCATTTTAACACCCTGATAACGAGGCCAATACCACTGATTCATCTGTGCTTACCCAAAACCTGTACTGGATTTTACTGAAAGCCTGCCGGCTTTTTTTCCGTAAGGTCTCTCTGACCACTGCCCTACCCTTTTGCTGTTTTCTTTTGGCGACGGTGTTCCCGTTTGCTAAAATTTTTCTCAAAACCGATTTTACTCCACATCCCATGCAAAAGCTAGCTCATAAAGGCTTTTTGGCCTTTCCAAAACCGGTTTATCTTCCCGTTGTTGCCTTCGCGCTCTGGTTCAGCTTATGGCCCGATCTATTTTCAAACCGCTTCTTATTGTTCGCGGAAGCAGAACCCATATCCAGTCCTCTGGAAGCCGTACAATTTGCCTTACCGGGCAATTTCATGGTGCCATTTACAAACCTGAACAACATCCCGGAAGGCGGAACAGACTTAAACGCCGATGGGGTTATTGATATCATCCCGGCCTGTTCCTGTCTCAACCAGCCTATTATTGCCAATGGAAGCAACCCAAACAGCGGTTACTTCAACGACCAATTGATCATCGCCACCGGGGTTTCGGGCCAGCAATGGCGGGTGGTGGATTCAGATAAGGTATTTTTGCGGGCTTCACTCTTATCTGTGCCGCAGGGTACGAATATCCCCGAAATTGGCAACACCGGGGTCTATGTGTTGCAGACGGCCGTGCGCGATGCCAACGCGTCGTACGCCCTGGTGGAATCCCCTAATTTACCGGGACTGGTATTTGGTCCGGTTACGAATACTTGCTATTATCCTGACCCACTCATTGAAAATCTCGGTACGTTCTATTGCGACAATGCACCGAATGTACTCCTACAGGGCAGCGCCACCTCCGATTTCGACGGCAACGTGGTTAATCTGGATCCGGCCAGTGAATTCTGGAGCATTACCCGCGTGCAAAACAACCAGACGTTTTTCACACAAACGTTTTCTCCTTCCACACTCGGGCAGGGGACGTACAAGGTGCGCTATACGTTCGATGTTGGCGTGCCTGCCCACGGAGCTTATCACCAAACTGGCTGCGCAACCACCGTTGAAAAGCAGGTCATCGTGCGGAGTACCGCTTCGTTAGCCTGCAACAGCACCATCAATGTAACCCTCAACCCGGCCACTTGCATCATTCCGGTTACACCCGCGATGCTGTTGGCCGGCACTCCGATTACCTACGATTTCTACACCGTCGAAGTCTACAATGATGCAGGGCAAAACCTCGGCGATACAATTACAGCCGATTATGCAGGTCAGACCTTACTTGGTGTGATTCAGGACGATTGCAGCGAATTGTTTTGCATTACCAACATCAATGTCAAAGATTTTACCCTGCCGACGCTCACGACGCCACCAAATATGACCATCTCCTGCACGGCGTCCTGGCAACCGGAAGCAACGGGTTTCGCAATTGCCACCGATTGCACGCCCGTAGTATTAACCTACACAGATCAGTGGACTGAAACGCAATGCGGCAACCCCAAAGTTCGGATTTTTCGCACTTGGCGCGCGGTAGATGCCGTGGGCAACGTGCGCACCAGAATCCAGACCATTTCCATTGCACGGGGCACGCAGGCGGAACTTCGATTCCCCCAGGATCTAACCTTTACCTGCGAAGCATACCAGGCCAACCCCGGTATTGTTAATGGAACCGCCGGCCAGGCCGGCATTCCAACTTTAGTGAACAACCCGCTTTGCGGAATGGCCTATTCCTTTATGGATCAACGCATTAACCTTTGTGGCAATACGGATGTCAGTTTCACCATCCGGCGCACCTGGTTTGTCATTGATGCCTGCACGAATGCCATTTACAGCACCGACGGGCTGGGCGCCGACAATATCCAGTTCATTGTGGTGCGCGATGTGACCCCGCCCACTATTGAAGCGCCCCCCATCGTCATCAGCGCTACCGTCTCTCCACAGATCAACGGTTTGGGGTATTGCACCGGCGCAGGTTTGATTCCGGCGCCGATTGTGGACGACCCCTGCAATGCCTTTACCATCAGGATTTTCACCCCATTGGGCGAAGCTACTTACGTCAATGGCGTCAATGGCAACGACGGAGGAATTCTCCCTTTTCCGGGTCTGCCATTAGGCGTACACAACATCATATACCAAGCCACAGACGCCTGCGGCAATACGAATGAAATGACGGGAACGCTGGAAATCGCAGACGATCAAACCCCTTTTATGCTTTGCGACAACGCAGTATCTTTTTCACTGACGTCAACTGGTTTTGCGCGCCTCTATCCGTCAAATATAGACGAGGGCAGCTTCGACGACTGTTGCGTCGGCGAATTCAAATTGAAATTTGTGGACGAACCCGACAGCCTTTTCCGCGACAGCATTGACTTTTTTTGTACCAATGCTACCGTTGAAGTGGTATTGCGCCTGTACGATTGTTATGGCAATTTTAATGAATGCAATTCATTGGTGACCGTTGAAGATCGCGTACCGCCGCAAGTGGTTCAGCCTGCCCCCAACCGCACCATTTCCTGCACCAGCGACTTTTCACCCTACCTCACTGCCGCCTTTGACGCACCCCAGTTTGCGGATAATTGTAGTTTTGATGTTCAATTTTCAGTGGTGCAAAACCTTGGCCCCTGCAATGTGGGAACCATCACCCGTACTTGGATCGCAAGAGACAATCCGGGCAACGCTCCTGCCGTTGCCACCCAGGTCATCACCCTGAGCAGTGAGCACGACTACCGTTTTATGACACCGGGAGATATGACCGTTTCTTGCTTAGACCTTAATTTTTCAGCATTTACGATCACCACTGAAGGCTGCGACAGCATTACTGTTGCGGTATCGGAAACCATAGAGCAAAACACCGGTGGCCCGGAATGTTACCGCATCATCCGAACCCATACCCTCATTAACTGGTGCGAATACGACGGCGTTTCCCCCGCGTTTGAAATCCCGCGCGGGCCATTCTTCTTTCCTGCCGGAACACCTTACGAACTGTACTCCGACGGGGAGATGTTTTACCGGGTGACATCGGGCGGCGCAGCCGTGGAAATTGGCGCTTCAACGGGTCATTACAGGTATCAGCAAATTATCCGCGTCGCAGACGATCAGGCACCGCAAATCCATGTTCCTGTTTCCTCCCAATCCGTGTGCGCAACAGCAATCGGAAGTTGCACCGGCGCGGTAAATTTTGATTTTTCCATCAACGACGACTGTCCGGGCAGCTTGACCGTTTTCCACAGCTTGAGGCTCAACAACCAGCCTCCGCAAAGCGACATGTTTGGCGTGCTCAGCGCACTTGGGGATTCATTTTACCGCATCAGCGGACAATATCCGGAAGGGGAACATGCTTTTTTGGTCAATGTTTCCGACGCCTGTGGAAACATCACCTTACACACCCTCAATTTTGAAGTGCAGGATTGTACGCCGCCAACATTGGCTTGCGCCGGCAATTTGGTATTTGAATTGGATGCCGAAACCGAACTCACCCTGGTGCCGGGCGATTTATTGGCGGTGCTTTCCGACAACTGTTCCGAAGCGGCACTTTCTTTTTCGCCGGACGGCAATTTGAACAGCGTTGCCTATAATTGCGACTCGATCGGCTTACAGCAGTTGACCCTTTGGGCGCGCGACGATGCCGGGAATTTAAGTTCCTGCACCGTAGAATTTGTCATTGATGACCCCAACAATGCCTGCGTTCCAACCTGGCGCATTCACGGCAACCTCCGCACCGAAGCGGGTGCAGGCATCGGCCAGGCGCAGGTTTTACTGAACGGGCCTTACAACGATTCCCTGATCACCCAAAGCGACGGGGTTTATGCGTTCACCGAGGTGCCGCCTGGTATGGGGTATAAAGTAGATCCCGGAAAAAACATTGCCCACCCCAACGGCATTTCCACCGTAGACGTCATCCTCATCAGCCGGCACATTACGGTCACGCAATTGCTCAATTCACCCTATAAGGTAATTGCTGCTGACGCCAACCGTTCGGGCAATGTCTCCACCCTCGATATTATCCTCTTGCGCCGGATCATCCTCAGCATAGACACTGCATTCAGCAACAATACCTCCTGGCGGTTTGTGCCGGAGGATTTCGCCTTCGCCGACCCAAACAACCCTTTTGGACAAAATTTCCCGGAAAGTGTGCTGATCCAGGAGCTGAGCAGCGATACCATCATCAATTTTGTCGGGATCAAAATCGGCGATGTGAACAACAACGCCAACCCGGCAGGACTTCAAAACATCGAACCACGCAGCAGCGAAAGCCTGCGTTTCAGTGCTGCCAATACCCCGCTGGCGCCGGGCGAAGCTTACACCCTGCAACTTGAAGGGAGCCGATCTGATGCGTTGGGATTTCAGTGCCTGTTGCAATTTGACCCGGATCTGCTCGAATTCCTGGAAATCGCGCCAACCGCTTCGATGAACGACGCCAATTTCGGTACTTCGGAAGCTGAACAAGGGCGCATCCGCGTGAGTTGGAACCCGTTGAGTCCGGGAACGGCACCGACAGCCGCGTTGCAGTTTCGCGCCAAAGCGCCAACCGACTGGCAGTCGGCGCTCCGCATTTTACCAGAGGGCCTCAACCCCGAAAGTTATTTTCTCAACGGGCAGGGCGAAGTGGCGGTTGGATCGGTTGTGCTGGATTTTGAGCAGGTGCCGACCGGTTTGTCGTCCCTGACGTTGCTGGGTTGTATGCCTAATCCGTTCAATGCAGCCGGGGACATCCAGTTCCGCACGGGTAGCGAAACCGGGGTTTCCCTGAATGTTTACGACGTTGCCGGTCGGTTGGTTTCGCAACAGGCCCACGTTTTCCCGGAAGGGCTTCATCACTTCCGCATCGAAAACAAAGACCTTCCTGGCGCAGGGCTTTATTTTTATGAAATCAGCAACGGGGAAATTCAGGCGACGGGAAGGTTCGTGCTGCGGTAAAAAAAGCGAGCAGCGCCGGGATTATTTTGTGCTTTAGGTGTGCCATCCCTGATCGCGCGATGGCTCCGTCTCGCATGTAATATTTGCCGGTCTCTGGCTGGCATGCCTCCCACTGAAGCCGCCGAAAATCAGGTTCCCGGCGGAACCAGGGTTTGTTCCATTCAGCGCACCTAAACAAGCTACACAAATTAACCTAACTTTGCGGCTTTAGAAACACTGCAATAATACATATCCATGAAAATACTCATCATTGGTGGCGGCAACATGGGGCTGACGTACGCACAAAGCTTTCTCCGCTCGCACATTACCGTGAAGGAAGACATGATGATCTTAGAAAAATCGCCGGAAAAGGCGGATGAACTCAGTAAAAAAGACATCGGCACGGTGTATGGCGAGCCGGAAAACTGTATCCGGGCCGCCGATTTGGTCATCCTGGCCGTTAAGCCGCAGGATTCAGAAGCTTTGTTCCAGGGTCTGCGCCCGCTGATTGACCCGCAGCAGGTGTTCCTGTCCATCATGGCCGGGGTGCGCATCGAAACGATTGGAGAACAATTGGGGGCGCGAAAAATCATCCGCGCCATGCCCAACCTGCCCGCCCAGATCGGCATGGGCATGACGGCTTTTACGTCTTCCGACGAGGTCACGCGCATCGAGTTGGTTATGGTTCAAAACCTGCTGAATACGACCGGAAAAACGGTTTATGTGGCGCAGGAATCGGCTATTGACGCAGCAACGGCTGTGTCGGGAAGCGGCCCTGCATACGTCTGGTTTTTTATGGAAGCCATGATGAGCGCGGCCCGCGACATGGGTTTCAACCAGTCGGAGTCAGAACTATTGGTAAGCCAAACCTTCCGCGGTGCCATTGAGTTGTACGATAAATCGGATTTTTCCTGCGGGGAGTGGATTGAAAAGGTGTGTTCCCGGGGCGGTACCACCGAGGCAGCGCTCCGGTCTTATGCGGAAAAGGATCTGCGACAAGCGATCATCGAAGGCGCCAATGCCGCTTTGAGCCGCGCGGTTGAACTTGGAAAAAAAGTATGATGCCGCACACACCTTCTTACAAGTCAAAGGGCTTTATCCCATGTGCGGAATATGCATAGGGAAACAAGCACAGCAATCCCTGTAGTCCGTGTTCCTATTGATGTTTTTTTGGAACGCGGACGATACGAAGGACACGGACAACACGGAAAAGAGTTGTGTTACACGATGTTCCAGACAGCTATGGGCTTAATCCATTTGCAGTGTTGCAAGCGATTGTTAACTTTGATGTGAAAATAGCTTCCCTATATTAAACGCATGGTGATCTAATGGATAAAATACAACTGATTGCGGAAATCAAGCGCTTGGTCGGCAAAGCCGATATAGAACATGCCTTGCAGCGCTTAGTAGAAGAATTGGAGAAGGCAGGCAGCAGCTTAGCCAATGATGCCATTCAGGCGCAATCCTTGTTTCAGAAAACACAAAAGGATGAAAAACAGGGCTTGGTTAGTTTTGATAATGCCAGGCTGAACTATAACCAAGTCACCGATCAAATCCTGGATTTGCTGGAAGCGCTGAAAAAAGAAGGCGGCAGCGACATTCAGGGGAAACCTGCGAAGCGCCTGCTTCCGTGGATTGTGGGCGGGGCACTGGCGCTGGCGGCGGTAGTTGCGGCGTTGGTTTTTAGCAATAAACAAGCGGATCCACCTCCTGTTGCCGACAGTTTTTGCCCGGTTTTCGAGGATACGACTGCATTCAAAATTCTGGTGTTGCCTTTCATACCTTTGAAGCAGGGTGAAGTACCATCAGATGATATTCACTGGCAAATAAAAGGAAAATTGGCTGAGTTGAATGATCAGGCCGGGATCAATGCCGGGATTGAGTTTTACAATATTGATGTCATCAAAGACAAAGTGCGCTATCCGATTACGACAAAGGAGGCAGAACGCATTGCCCGCAATTGCAATGCCCAGCTCATCATTTGGGGCACTACCGAAAATGAAGCATCGGGAAAAAATATCGTGCTTACCAAGTACAAATTCCTGAACATAGACTTAAAGAAGCTTTTGATCACCAGCGGTACGGAGGTGGATACGATTACCTCCCTCTCCAGTATCTTCACCGAAGGCTTGCTCACTGAAGGTATATTTTCCAATATGCAACTGCTTTTTGGCGTCATTGCCAATGAAATGGGAAAACCGGAGGAGGCAATTGCACAATTGGAAAACATTCAACCAGGCGATTCGGCAGCTAATGTGCTTGTTAACATGGTACTTTCCGACAGTCACCTCGCGACCAACCACCCCGAAAAAGCCCTGGAATCGGTCAACAAAGTACTGGAAACGCATCCGGCCTACCCGTTAGCGCTCAACAACCGGGCTATACTCAACTTTGAGATGGGCAATACGACAGAGGCTCTGAACGATATTAACGCCATCATTGAGCTAAAACCGGACACGAATAAACTGGCTGAAGCGTTTGTGACGCGCAGTACTATTTACCTGAAAATTCAGGCATTAGATAAAGCGGAACAAGACCTTGAAAAAGCCAGTGAACTAAAGCCCGAAGCTGACAAGAATATTCAGCAACTGAGTAAAGCAATCTCCGATGAAAGAAAAGTGCAAATCAGGATAAAACGGGAAGCGGAGCTTATGATTCAGTCCAACCCGAATGATATGAAGGCGTTGGAAGATAAAGCGAGCGCAGACAAAGCGCTGGGCAATGAAAAAGAGGCGCTTTATGCTGCAAAAGCGGCAGTTGCCAATAATTCAAAAGACCCGCGAGTTTTTTCAATTGTCCTGGAAGATGCTGTGAAAACCAACGATACCAATGCCTTCAAAAAGACAAACAAAAAGGCAGACCAAGCAGGGATTTCCAGAAAAGAACTGATTCAAAATGCCCCGCTTTTAGACCAGCGATTCAGAACGACCATCCGGCAGTAACAACTTTGCGTTCCGCGTTGCTTTGCCCCTGATTCGGTTGAATCATACATGCATACTGCATACTGCGTATTTCAGCCGAATCGGAGTTCGGCGGTACTTGCTTTGCCGCCGAATCTGTTGAATCATACATGCATACTGCGTATTTCAGCCGAATCGGAGTTCGGCGGTACTTGCTTTGCCGCCGAATCTGTTGAATCATACATGCATACTGCGTATTTCAGCCGAATCGGAGTTCGGCGGTACTTGCTTTGCTGCCGAATCTGTTGAATCATACATGCATACTGCGTATTTCAGCCGAATCGGAGTTCGGCGGTACTTGCTTTGCCGCCGAATCGGAGTTCGGCTGTACTTGCTTTGCTGCCGAAT